>WBZL01004650.1_pt1 | contig 11704 bp, 5 predicted proteins | sample 5204291 | NCBI WGS metagenome assembly WBZL01 (sample SAMN12344345, study PRJNA552823) | activated sludge metagenome | biome: Activated sludge suspended growth; feature: Nitrification reactor; material: Wastewater; isolation source: activated sludge from nitrification reactor of wastewater treatment...
AGCGTCGCCCGCCGCGTCGGCGTCCGGCGCGGGCCCCGCGAGCGCCGCCGCCGCGCCCGATCCCGGCATCGTGGCCGCCGTGCTGCCCGAAGGGCGCGGCACGCGCTTCGGGCGGCTCGACTTCATCGACAGCCTGGTCGATCCGGCTTCGGGCACGGTGCGCGTGAAGGCGCTGTTCGCCAACAAGGACCAGGCGCTGTGGCCAGGCGCTTACGTCAACGTGCAACTCGCGCTGCAGGCGCTGCCCGGCGCCGTGGTGATCCCGCAGGCGGCCATCGTGCAGGGGGCGCGCGGCACCGCGGTGTTCGTCGTCGAGGCCGACGGCCTGGCGGCGGTCCGCCCGGTGCGCGTGCTGCAGTCGCTGGGTGCCGATGCCGCGGTGGGCGGCCTGCGCCCGGGCGAGAAGGTGGTGCTCGACGGCCGCCAGAACCTGCGCCCCGGCGTGCGCGTGATCGAGCGCGCCGCCGACCGCGCCGGCGGCAGCCGCGGGGGCGCCGCGTCCGGCGCTGGGCGAGGCGCGTCCGGCGCCGGGCGCGGCGGGCCCGACGGAGCGCGGGCCGCCTCGGCGCCGCCGGCCTGAGTGCCGTGGCTTCCACCGGGCGGGCCCCGTCGCCGAGTCCGATGCCGACCCCGTCCGGGCGCCCGATGCGCCCTGCACGACCCGAGGAGACGCGATGAACCTGTCCGAACTCTTCATCCGCCGCCCGGTGATGACGGTGCTGCTCAACGCGGCCATCATCGCCGGCGGCCTGATCGCCGCCACGCGCATCCCGGTGGCGGCGCTGCCGAGCTACAACACGCCGGTCATCAACGTGACCGCGCAGCTGCCCGGGGCCAGCCCCGAGAACATGGCCACCGCGGTCGCCCTGCCGCTGGAGAAGCAGTTCCAGACCATCCCGGGGCTCGCGGTCATCAGCTCCAGCAGCACGCTGGGCAGCACCTCGGTGACGCTGGAGTTCGACGAGGGCCGCAACATCGACGCCGCGGCGGTGGACGTGCAGGCCGCGCTGCTGCGCGCGCAGCGCGCGCTGCCACCGGAGATGACGCAGGTGCCGAGCTACCGCAAGGTCAACCCGGCCGATGCGCCGGTGTTGTTCCTCTCGCTGACCTCGCCGTCGCTGAACCTGACCGACCTGCAGGACTACGCCGAGCACCTGATCTCGCCGACGCTGTCCACGCTGCCCGGCGTGGCGCAGGTCAACATCTTCGGCTCCAAGCGCTTCGCGGTGCGCGTGCGGGTCGTCCCGTCGGCGCTGGCCGCGCGCAACCTGACGATGGACGAGCTGCGCACCGCGCTGGCCGCGGCCAACGCCAACACGCCGCTGGGCACGCTGGAGGGCCCGCGCCAGACCCTCACGCTGACCGCCAACCGCCAGATGACGAGCGCGGCCGAGTACGCCGAGCTGATCGTCAGCGTCAAGGGCGGCAACCCGGTGCGGCTGCGCGACGTCGCGGTGGTCGAGGACAGCTTCGAGCAGGTCAAGACCTCGGCCAACTTCAACGGCGAGACCACCATCTCGCTGGCCATCCTGCGCCAGCCCGATGCCAACACGGTGGCGGTGGTCGACGCCGTCAGGGCCCAGCTGCCGGCGTTCCGCGCGCAGCTGCCGCAGTCGGTGCAGATCAACATCAACAACGACCGCTCGGTGTCGATCCGCGAGGCGCTGCACGACGTGACGCTGACGATGATGTTCACCATCGCCCTCGTGGTGCTGGTGATCTTCCTGTTCCTGCGCCGCTTCGTCGCCACCGTGATCCCGACGCTGAGCCTGCCAGTGTCGCTGTTCGGCGCCGTGGCGATGCTGTGGGCGCTGGGCTACACCATCGACAACATCTCGCTGCTCGGCCTGACGCTGGCCGTCGGGCTGGTGGTGGACGACGCCATCGTGATGCTGGAGAACGTCATCCGCCACGTCGAGGCCGGCGAGTCGCCGTTCCAGGCGGCGCTGCGCGGCTCGCGCGAGGTGGGCTTCACCATCCTGTCGATCAGCTCGTCGCTGATCGCGGTGTTCATCCCGATCTTCTTCATGCCCGGCGTGATCGGGCTGCTGTTCCACGAGTTCGCGGTGATCGTCTCGCTGGCGATCATCGCGTCGGCCTTCGTGTCGCTGACGCTGGTGCCGATGCTGGCCAGCCGCTTCCTCACCGACGAGGCGCACAAGAAGCCGCCGAGCCGGCTGGTGCGCTCCTTCGAATGGGCCTTCGACGCGATGCTGGCGCTGTACACCCGCACGCTCGACGCGGCGCTGCGCTGGCGCCGGACGGTGCTGCTGGTGGCCCTGGCCACCTTCGTGGCCACCGGCTGGATGTTCTGGGCCATCCCCAAGGGCTTCTTCCCGCAGGAGGACATCGGCCAGATCCAGGTCAACACCGAGGCCGCCGAGGACGTCAGCTTCGAGCAGATGGTGCAGCTGCAGGACCGCGTGGCGGCGATCTTCCGTGCCGACCCGGCGGTGGCCACGGTCAACTCGTTCAACGGCGGCAGCGGGGCGCAGAACACCGGGCGCATGTTCATCAACCTCAAGCCGCGCGGCCAGCGGCCGCCGATGAAGGCCGTGATCGAGGGCCTGCGCCGCAAGCTGCGCGAGGTGCCGGGCATCAGCGTGTTCATGATCCCGGTGCAGAACCTGCGCCTGGGCGGGCGCGCCAGCAAGGCGCAGTACCAGTACGTGATGCAGAGCGTGCAGGCCGGCGACCTGTACGACTGGGCCGCCCGGATGCAGGAGAAGCTGCGCACCGACCCGCAGTTCCGCGACGTCACCAGCGACGCGCAGCTGCGCGGCCTGCAGGCCAGCGTACGGATCGACCGCGAGCGCGCCAACGCGCTGGGCGTGCCGATCGACGGCATCCGCTCGGCGCTGTTCTCGGCCTTCGGCGAGCGCCAGGTCTCGACCATCTTCACCGCGGTGGACAGCTACCAGGTGATCATGGAGGCCGCCCCCGCCGCACGCGCCGACGAGAGCGCCTTCAACGGCGTCTACGTGCGCGCCAGCACCGGCGCGCTGGTGCCGTTGACCAGCTTCGCGACCGTGCAGCGCACCGTGGGCCCGACGGCCATCAACCACACCGGGCAGCTGCAGGCGGTGACGATCTCGTTCAACCTCGCGCCCGGCGTGGCGCTGGGCGATGCCACCACGCGCATCGAAAGGTTCCGCGACGAGCTGCGCGTGCCGGCCTCGGTGATCAGCAGCTGGGGCGGCGACGCCAAGGTGTTCCAGAGCTCGAAGGGCAGCCAGACGATCCTCATCGTCGGCGCGCTGATCGTCATCTACGTGCTGCTGGGCGTGCTCTACGAGAGCTACATCCACCCGCTGACCATCCTGGCCGGGCTGCCCTCGGCGGCGGTGGGCGCGCTGGCCACGCTGATGCTCTTCGGGCTGGACCTGACGCTGATCGCCACCATCGGCATCCTGCTGCTGATCGGCATCGTCAAGAAGAACGCGATCATGATGATCGACTTCGCGCTCGACGCGCAGCGGCACCAGGGCATGGCCCCGCAGGCGGCGATCCGCGAGGCCTGCGTCCTGCGCTTCCGACCGATCATGATGACCACGCTGGCGGCGTTGATGGGCGCGCTGCCCATCGCACTGGGCATCGGCGCCGGCGCCGAGCTGCGCCAGCCGCTGGGCCTGGCGGTGGTCGGCGGGCTGCTGTTCTCGCAGGCCATCACGCTGTACATCACGCCGGTGATCTACCTGGCGCTGGACCGCTTCAGCGGCAAGGGGCCGGTGCTGACGCCGGAGGCGCAGGCGGCCACGGCCTAGAGCGGGGCCGGTCGCCACCGAATTCACAGGAAGCGGTGCGCGACCTGTTCGAACGGCCCGGTCGCGGCGGTCGACGCACCGGCCTCGCGTCGCGCGCGATCCGCGCGATGCTCCGGCAAGGGGCGCGGACCTCGCGGCAGGCGTGTCCGGTTGCGTCGACCCGTGCCGTACTTCATCGCGAGGGCATCAAGCCGCCGATGAACCAGGAATCCGCCATGCACGCCGACATCGTCCCCTGGGGCGCCAGCGCCCGCGACCACGCCCGCCTCGGGCGCGGCGCGACGCCCTGCGCTGATGTCCTGCGGGCGGCCGCGGGAGTTGCGCGGTGCCGGCAAGGCCCGCAAGATGCTGCGGTCGGTCCCTTGGCCGTTGGTGCCCCGGCCAGGTGCCCCAGGTGCCGACCCGTCGACCTGCAAGGAGCTGGGACATGAACTGGGCAGCTGGCGCCGCCACCTTCGCGGTGCTGTTGACGGAGGCGGCAACCGCGGCGCCCGCCGACGCTTCCGCGTCGGGCTACGTGGTCGCGCTGCAGGGCCACTGGACTTTGCAGGGGCACGGCGCCGCGCTGGTCGTCGGCTCGGCCGTGCCACTGCCGGCGCAGCTGATCGTGCGCACGCCCTTGGCGGGCGACCGCGTCGTGATCGTCGCCGCGCGCAGCGGCGCGGTGGTGGCCGAGCGCACCTGTGCCGACGCCGCCGACTGTCGCCTGCCGCTGCCTGTGCCCGCGCCCCGTGCGGCGGAGGCCGGCGCCGCGGCTTCGCCGTGGATGGCTGGCCTGGCCCGTGTGATGGCCCGCCTCGAAGCTGCTCCCGACCGCTACGTGTCGACGCTGTCCCGGCACGACGCTGCGCTGCAGGACGTGGCGCTCGTCCTGACCGACGCTGCACTCGACCTGGCGCCGGCGTTGTCGTCCCTGCCGGCCGGGCGCTACGAGGTCATGCTGGCGTCGATGGCCTGCGATGCACGCAACCCGTGCCCGGCCTTGTCCCATCCCGTCGACTGGCAGCCCGGACGGCCTGCGTCCTGGCCGGCAGCGCTCGCGCCTGGGGTGCACGAGCTGCGGGTGCGGCCGGTGGGGCGCGGCGCGGCACCCTGGTGGAATGCCCGCGCGCTGCTGCTGCGTCCGGCCGATGCAGACGCGCGACTCGCGCGGCTGCACGACTGGTCCCTCGCGACGCGCGGCTGGGGCGCTGCAGTCGACACCGACGCGCGCCGCAGCGTGCTGCGCGCGGTGATGGACGAGCTGGCCGCCCAGCCCTGAACGGACGGGCCCTACCGGCTGCCGTGCCAACCGCTACACGTCTACCCGAGCCGGCGACTGCTCCGGGCGCCCAGCGCCACCAGCGGCACGCACAGGGTGGCCGCCAGCAGGTAGGCCCAGGGGCCGGCCGCATCGAGGCGCCACCACGCCAGTGCCGACCCCAGCGACAACGCGGTGGCGACCAGGGCACCGTGGCGCGCGCCCAGGCGGTCGGCCGCCGCGATCGCCGCCACGGCCGGCAGCACGCCGACCAGCAGCCGCTGCGCGATGCCGGGTCGGCGATAACCCCCGCCGGCGGCCTCGGCTTCCGCCTCCTGCGCCAGCACGTCGACGCCGGCCTGCAGGCCCAGCGGCGTGGGGTGTTCGTCACCGGGGTCGTAGCGCCCGCCCAGCACGACCACGCGATCGCGGACGCGATCGGCCCATTCGAAGCCCGCGGCCATCACCACCGAGGCCGGCAGTTCGAGCCGCTCGGTGGCCGCGAAGGGGATGGCGCGCAGGCTGGCGTCGCCGTCGGTGCGGCCTGCCAGCGCGGCGCCGAGCGTGGCCAGTCGGCCCTGCGCCGTGTCGACCGCCTGCGCATACCAGCGCAGCCGTCCGCCGTCGCGATCGGCCGGTGTCACGGCCAGCGCGGTCTGGGTGCCGGGCGGCGGACCGGCATCGCCCAGCACCGGGCGCGGCTGCGGCAGGAGCCCCGTGCCAGCGTCGGCCTCGAGGTCACGCGCCCAGACCAGGTGCCGCAGCGACCGTGCGTCCAGTTCCTCGCGCAGCACGGCGAAGCTCGGGTGCGAGGTGTCGATGTCGACACCCACACGCCGCGGCGATCCCCGCAGCACCGCGGTGATCAGACGATGCAGCGCCGTGGCTTCCAGCGGCCGCTGGCCACCGAACAGCCGACGGTGGTCGTCGGGGCCGATCGTCACCAGCACCACGCGGCGGTCGACGGGCGTGGGAGACCGGAGCAGCGCCTCGATGCGCGCCACGCCGTCGTGGACCGGTGCCGCCGTGCCGAGCAACAACCACACCGGGCCGACGATGGCCAGGGTGGCCCGATTTCGCGCGAGGGCCCGCGTCGCGTCACTCCAGGCACGGCGCGGCCAGGCGCGCGCCGGCCAGCCATGGCGCGCGGCGCGCAGCGCGGCGGCCAGCGCCAGCGCGTCGGCCGGTCGTTGTGCGGGGTCGACCTGGAGCGCCTGCAGCACGACGTCGTCGAGATCGCGCGCCAGCCGTCTGGCCAGCGGCCGCGCGCCGCCCTCGGCCTGCGCCACCACGCTCTTCGCCTGCACGGCCTGGCTGGGCGGGGGCAGCGCCGCGGTGCGCTCGCCGGCCGGCGGCGGCCGCCGGCCGGTGAGCAGCTCGTACAGGATCACGCCCACCGCATAGAGGTCGGACCTCACCGTGACCCCGGCGCCCAGCAACTGCTCGGGGCTGGCGTAGGCCGGTGTCAGCGCGCGTCCCCACCGCTCGGTGAGTTCGGTCTCGTGCGCCACGCCGTCCACCAGCAGTTTGGCGATGCCGAAGTCGAGCAGCATCGCCCGCCCCTGGCCGGTCACGAGGATGTTCGACGGTTTCAGGTCGCGGTGCAGGACGTGCTGCCGGTGTGCGAAGCCCACCGCGTCCAGCACCTGCAGCACCAGGTCCAGCCTCGCATCGACGGGCAGCAGGCGCCCGTCGCAGTACTGGGTCAGCGGCTCGCCGTCGACATAGGCCAGCGCCAGGTACTGCTGGCCGGTGTCGTCGATGCCGGCGTCGAGCAGCTGCGCGATGTGCGGGTGGTCCAGGCGCTGCAGGATGGCGCGCTCGCGGGCCAGCCGCTCGAGGAACTTGGTGCGCGCCAGCGACACGGCGGGCAGCTTCAACGCCACCGCCTCGGCATGCGGATCGTCGGCGTCCCGCGCCAGCCAGACCTCGCTCATGCCCCCGTGGCCGAGCTCGCGCAGCAGGCGGTAGCGGCCGATGCGGTCGCCGGGCTGCAGGCTCGACGGTGCCGCAGGCCCGGCCAGGCGCGTGATCGGCAGCCGCAGGTCCGACGATGTCGCGGCCGAAGCGCGCGCCGCCACCATGCGCCGCAATGCGGGCAGCAGCGACTGCTGGTCGGGCGGTCTTGCGGCAAGCCAGCGCTCGCGCGCAGCGTCATCGGTCAGCTCGAGCAACTCGTCGAGCAGCACGATCAGCCTCTTCATGTCCGCCGCACCCAGCGCAGGTCGAGCGGCGCGATCGTCCTCCAACACGGCGACCCCCTCGTCGCGGCAAGTTCATTATCGTCGATGCCTTCCGAGGAGCTGTCGATGCCACGCACCACGCTGCGAACGGGCCTGCGCTGTGCCGTCGCGCTGTACGCCGCCGCCGCGACAGCCGCCGCGGGCGCGACCGACGGCAATCCCGACTGCGCGCGGTTGCTCGCCGACGGACCGCGCACGGCCCGGTTCTGGCACCCCGGCGACGGCCGGCACGGCGTGTTGGTGGTCGATGACGGCCGCGCCCTGGCGCTGACGCGCGCCGCGGTGTCCGAGCCGGCGAGCCTGGCTGCGCCAGGACCGAGAGCCCCCTGCCCCGGGCTGCAGCTGCCGGAACCGACGATGGCGCCGTCGATACCCGACGACGCGGCCGCTGCGCTGATCGAGGCCGTGAGCAACGACCCGGGACACGAGGCGGCCTCCAACCGCCCGGGCGGTCTGGAGGCGCGCGCGGCGTACTGGCACCAGGCCGAAGCGCGGCTGCGCACGGCCTGGCCTGCCGTCGAATCCGACCCGGTGGGTCGCGCGCTGCTGGAGCGGCTGCAGGCACTTGCCACGCGCGCCGGGGCCGCCGCTGGCGACGCACGGCCCGACGTGGCTCTGGTCGAGCGCCGCTGGCGCGCGCTGCGGTCGGCGCGGGGGGCGGGTGCGGCCGCCACGGTCGAGGCGCTGCTCGACGCCACCTCGACGCTGGAATCGCTGGAGCAGGCCACCGCCGCCAAGGCCCTGCTGGCCGGCGAGTGGCCGGCGCTGGCCGGAGCGCTGCCACCGCCGAGCCTGCAGCGTCTGCAACTGCACGCGCAGTGGGTGCGCCTGCGCCTCGCGACCGAGGGCGCGCTGCGGACACTGCCCGACGCGCTGGCGCTGCTGACCGAGCTGCGCGACGGACTCACGCCCGACGACCCTCTGCGCCAGGACGGCGAACTGACCGCGGCACGCGTGATGCTCGCTGCCGGTCGATCGGCCGAGGCGGCGACGCTGCTCGAATCGCTGGCGGCCCGTCTCGGCGATCGACCCACGCGCCGCGGCTCGCGCGTGCACGACCGGCTCTCGGTGCTCTACACCCGGGCCGGCCGGCTGTCCGAAGGGCTGCTGGCCTCGCAGCGCGCGTTCGTGATGGCCACGGCGCTCGTCGATCCCGATCATCCCGACGCGCTGCGTGCCTACAACAACCACGCCGACACGCTGCGCCAGCTGGGCGACGTCGAATCCGCGCTGCCGCTCGCGCGGCAGGCGTTCGAGGGGTACCGTCGCCGCTTCGGCGACGGCCACGCCATCACGCTGATTTCGGCGCGCAACCTGTCGTTGCAGCTGGGCGAACTGCAACGTGCCGACGAGGCCCTGTCGGTGGTGCAGCCGCAGGTGCAGGCGGCGCTCACGCGTCTCGATCCGGACGACGCGCAGCTGCTGAACACCCGCATCCACCTGATCGAGCTGCTCGATCTGCTCGGCCGCCATGCCGAGGCGGCCGCGGAAGGCGAAGCGGTGCTGCCGCGTGCCGAGCGCCGCTTCGGGCCCGACGGCGAACTGACGCTGGTGGCCTCCATCCTGCTGGCCGGCGCGCAGGCCGGCGCCGGTCGGCTCGACCGCGCGCAGGCGCTGCTGCAGAAGGCCGGCGAGCAGATCGACCGCATTCCCGACCAGCGCCGTGCGCTGGCCCTGCTCGACCTGGCCGCGCGCGTCGCCGAGCGCACGCAGGATCCGACGCGCCACGAAGCGCTGCTGCGCCGGTTCGTCGAGATCGCCGAGCAGGCCGACCGCAGCGGACTGTCCGAGGACGTGGCCTCGTGGGTGCACGAGTTCCGCGCCGGGCCACACCTGCGCTGGACGGTGATGCGGGCCGAGCGCGGAGAGATCGACCAGGCCTTCGATCTCAGCGAGCGCTTCAAGGGCCGCGTGCTGCTGGCCACGCTGGGGCAACTGGCCAGCGATCAGAGCCGGGTGCTGCCCGAGACCCTGCGCGTCGAGCTGGCGGCGGCACGCCAGCGCATCCGCGAGGCCGAGGCGCAGCAGGCCGCCGCCGCCGAGCCCGTGGCCCAGGTGGCCGCGGGCGAACGGCGCGAGTCCGCCGCGCGGCAGTACCTGGCGCTGCGCGAGCGCGCCAAGCGCGAGCATTCCCGCTTTGCGGCCGTGGCCGAGGCACCGATCCTCACCGCCAGGGACGCATCGCGCGTCCTGAAGCCCGGCCAGTGCCTGCTGAGCTACGTGCTCGCGGCCGAGCACGCGGGTGTGTTCGTGGTCGCGCGACGGCAACCGATCCGCTGGCACTCGCTGCCGCCGCCGAAGGCGATCGACGACGTCGTGCAGCGCCTGCGCGCGTCGTGGAGCGGCGTGTCGACCGGGGCCGGCGACGCGACCGCCATGGCCACGGCCGCGCAGCTGGTCGGACCGGCGCTGCAAAGCTGTCCCCCCACGGCGCGGCGCCTGATCGTCTCTCCCGACGGCGCGATGGCGCTGCTGCCCTTCGAACCGCTGGTGGTCCAGGGACGGCGCCTGGTCGAGCGTTACACCATCAGCTACGTGCAGTCCCTGTCGGTGCTGGCGCAGCTCAGGCGGCGAAGTGCGCCGCGCAGCGATCGTGGCTTGCTCGGCATCGGTGCGCCCACCTTCGCGTCGACGGCGTCGGATCCCACCGAGGCGCTGCCGGTGCAGGCGCTGCGCGCGGCGGCACAGAGCCGCGCCGTCGCCACGCTGGACAGCGATCCGCAGGCGGCACGGCGGGCCTTCGACGCCATGGGCGTGCGCTGGACGCCGCTGCCCGGAGCGGCGCGCGAGCTCCACGAGGTCTCGCACCAGTTTCGCAACCCGATGCTGCTGATGGGCGACGATGCCACCGAGGCGCGCGTCGCCGCGATGAACGAACGGGGTGAGCTGGCGCGCTACCGCCACCTGCTGTTCGCGACGCACGGGTTCCTGTCGTACACGCACCCGCAGCTGTCGGCGATCGTGCTGCGCCAGCCCGGCAGCGCGCAGCACGACGGCTACCTGACGGCAGCCGAACTGCCGCTGTTGCACCTGGACAGCGAACTGGTCGTGCTGTCGGCCTGCGAGACCGGCGTCGGTCCGGTGCGTTCGGGCAGCGGGGTGATGGGCCTGCCGCTGGCGCTGATGGCAGCCGGCAATCGGCACGCGGTGGTCTCGTTGTGGAGCGTGCCCGACCAGAGCACCGGCGAGCTGGTGATCCGGCTGTTCCGGCAGGTCCGCCTGGGCCGCACGCCGGCGGAAGCACTGGCCCGTGCGAAGCGCGAGTTGGCGGCCATGCCACGCTTCGCGAGTCCCCTGCATTGGGCCGGCTTCGTGGTCTACGGCGTGCGCTGACGGGCACGCACTCGAGCCGCACCGCCTCCGACAGCCGGGCCTCGAGCGGCGTTGGCGGCGTTCGGCGCCAGGCAGCGCATCGGCGCTTCCCGATCCGCAGCCGGACGGCGGGTCGCCCGCAGGCCCCCACCGCCGCCACACCCAGGGCCCCAGAGCCGTCTCGCCGAAGACCGACGTCTCGATCACCTTCCAGCTCTTCCAGCCGGGCTTCATTTCGTGGCCGGCGAACCACTTCTCGGGCAAGGCGCTGCCGCTGTCGTTGCGGAGCCAGATCGGGTCCCACAGTTCCTGGATGCAGAGCCCGGTGCGGTACCGCCCTCGTGCGCGAAGCCGATGGCCAGCCCCGGGCCCCTGTCGACCGTGGCGGGCGTTGTCCGGCGCTTGGTACCCTTGCGGTGCGTGAGGCATCCGGCAGTCAGCGCCAGCCCGGAGTCTTCATCGTCGAATCAGGTGGAACCGCCAGGAGGCAGGAAGAGGGGCACGTGGCATTGGATGACCACGCTGGGCGCCTCTTCGTCGTTGAGATCGTCCGAGATCTGGATCAGGTCGCCCATGCCTGCGGTCTCCGTCGTGGCAGAAGGGCCCCCCGGGCAGACATGCGCAGCAGCGGTACCCAAACCGGCCATCGGCGCCGGGCCCTACTCGGAATCCTTGCTGGCGTCAGCCGCCAGGCCGGGCCCGGCGCCACGACACCGGTCTCGCACCGGGCGTGCCGGGGACTTCCACGGTCGAAATGGTCCCGCCGCCTGCCCTCGACGGCCGATGGTCGAATGGCGACCGAAGTGGCTCCTTTCAACTCCACGTCCCGGGACGTCGAGGGACCACAACCGGCCGGGCGCGCGATCGCTGCCGCACCGGCGACGTGGCGCGACACGCTGCCCGCGTCTGGCCGCGCGGTCCAGGCCCTGGTCGGGCGCCGTCGCAGCCTGCTGCTCAGACCGGGGCGCCGACCCGCGCACCCGGCGCGATCGTCGGTGGTGCCGCGTTCAGCGCCTCGGCCGCGAAGCCCGCGGCCTTCTTGTAGTCGGCCATGAAGGCCTCGCGCTCGGCGGCGGGCATGACCTGCTCGATGTCGTCGAACACGCCGCCGCAGCGCTCCTCGACGACGCCGAGCAGCCCGAACG
>WBZL01004654.1_pt1 | contig 11698 bp, 6 predicted proteins | sample 5204291 | NCBI WGS metagenome assembly WBZL01 (sample SAMN12344345, study PRJNA552823) | activated sludge metagenome | biome: Activated sludge suspended growth; feature: Nitrification reactor; material: Wastewater; isolation source: activated sludge from nitrification reactor of wastewater treatment...
GGTGGGGATGTACCTGGCGAGCGGCGTGGTCAACAACCTGACCGCGCTGGTGCTGGTGCTGCCGGTGCTCCTCGTGCTCCTCCGGCTCGTCGGCCACGATCAGCGCTACCTCTCGTGGACGCTGGGCGTGGTGCTGGTCGCCTGCAACCTCGGCGGGGCGGCGACGCCGATCGGCGACTTCCCGGCGATCCTCTTGCTCGGCCGCGGGAACATGTCCTTTGGGTCCTATTTGGTGCAGGCGGGGCCGGTGACGGCGGCGGCGCTGGCGGTGCTCCTGCTGGTGGTGATGCGGGCGGTGCGGCCGGCGCGGGGGCTCGCGGGGGACCCGCTGGCGGCGCGCCTCAGCCGGGCGGTGATGGAGGCGCTCCACCGGCGGATCACGGTGAGGCGGCGGCTCTTCGCGCCGGCGGCGATCGCCCTCGCGGGGATGATCGTCGCGTGGCTGGGGGTGCCGGCGTCGTCGGGGATCTCGCCGGACCTGGTGTGCTGGCTCGGCGCGGGGGCGGCGCTGGTCGCCTGCGGGCGGGCCGGCGAGGGGCTGGTGCGGCGCGGGGTCGACGGCGAGGCGGTGCTCTTCCTCCTCGCGCTCTTCGTGATGGTCGGCGCGGTCGCCCGCACGGGGCTCTTCGAGTCGGCGGCGGCGGCCTTGCTGGCGCTGCCGATCGGGCCGGGCGCGCAGCTGGTGGTCTTCCTGGTGTCGGCGGCGCTCCTGACCGGGCTCTTCTCGGCGGGGCCGAGCATGGCGGCGCTCCTCGAGGTCGCCGAGGCGCTGGCGGGGCAGCTGCCGGCGGACGCCGTGTATGTCGGATTGGCCATGTCCGTGTGTGCAGGTTCGTCGCTCTTCCTGACGGCCGCGACGGCGGGGCCGCTGGCGCAGGCGCTGACCGAGCGGGCGGGCCTCCGCGGGGCCGACGGCGAGCCGCTCCGCTTCGGCTTCTTCGACTTCCTGCCGGTCGGGGTGCTCTCGTTCGCGGTCATCCTGGCGGCCGGGCTCGCGTACGCGGCGTGGGCGCTGGCGACCGCGTGAGCGGGCGCGGCGCTGACATCGGCGTCACGGGGGGCGGCGGTGTCCGGTCCGCGCGGCGGCGGGGTCGTCGCACGGTCAACGATCGCGTGGGCTTCGTTGGGCGGCGCAGATCGTGCTTCTTTGCGGGTGATGACCGAGGGGGCCGGCGCCGCTCGCTCGACGGCGATCGCGCCCGCGTTCGCCCGATGGGCCGCGGCCGTGTCCCTGGCGGCGGCGTGGCCGGGGCTCGCGGGGTCGGCACGAGGCGCGGGGCCCGAGGCGACGGAGGCGTCGACGGGCGGGGAAACGGAGAGGGTGGTGGACGGGCCGGCGGATGGGCTCGTGGAAGGGCCCTCGGCTCCGCCGATGGGCGCCTCGACGTTGGCCGCGCGCGCGGCGGAGGACGTGGTGCTCCTGGTGAACGGCGGGCTCGTGCGGGGGACGCTCCTCGAGGTCGAGCCCGGGGTGGCGGTGGTGATCGTGGCGGCGCTGGACGGGACCACGCGGCGCTTCGGGTGGGGCGAGGTCCTGTCGGTCGAGCGCGGGGTGACGAGGTCCGCGCGCGACGGGAGCGACGAGGGCGACGAGAGCGAGGCGAGCGCGTCGCGGCCGCGCGTGCACGTGGCGGTGGCCGACGCGTCGGCGGTCGAGCTCCAGGAGGTGGTGGACGACGGGATCCTCGACGCCCTGGTGCCGCGCTGCGCGGCGCCCTGCGATCGGCCGATCCGGGTCGACCGGGGGCGCCGCTTCGTGATCACGGGCGAGGGGGTGACGACGTCGCGGCCCTTCGGCCTGGACGTGGGGACCCGTGCGGTGGTGGCCGAGGTGCGGCCGGGGCGGAGCCGGGTGCAGCTCCGGGGGCTCGTGGCGATCGGGGTCGCGGCGGGGCTGGCGGGCTCGGGCGCGACGCTCCTGGGGGTCCGCCACGCCGCGGGCTTCGACGAGGGCGTGGCGGTCGGCTCGGGGACGGCGATGCTGGTCGGCGGGGTGGCGCTCCTGGCGGGCGGGGTGGCGATGGTGATCCGCGGGCGGACGCAGGTGCGGGTGGTCGCGTACCCGGGGTGTCCCGCGGGACAGGGGAGCCCGCGCTGCGAGGCGGCGCGGCCGGGCGAGTGAGCGGGCGAGGCTCCGGGAGGGCTTGCCGGTGGCGTGGCGATCGCCGACCATCGGCCGGTCGATGCGCCGCCGCTCCGAGGACCGTGCAGAGGTCGTGAGGGTCGTGAGGGTCGCCAGGGCGGCGGTCCGTGGGGTCGTGATCGTGGCCCTCGTGGGGGCGTGCAACGAGGCGCCCAGGCCCTTCGAGGACGTGCGGGAGCCCTGCGCCGACCAGAACCCGCTGCGGAACCTCTACTGGGGCGACCTCCACGTGCACACGGCGTACTCGTTCGACGCGTGGCTCAACGACGTGCGGGCCGATCCGAGTGACGCCTACCGCTTCGCCCGCGGGGAGGCGGTCGCGCTGCCGCCGCTCGACGCGGAGGGGCGAGGCACCCGCGAGGTGCGGCTCGAGCGGCCGCTCGACTTCGTCGCGGTGACCGATCACTCGGAGTACCTGGCGGAGGTGGCGGGGTGCACGACGCCGGGGTCGGCGATCTACGAGAGCGAGCGCTGCGTGAGCTACCGGGGCTCGACGGGGACCTCGCTGGTGGGCTGGGGGCTGGGGCTCGACGCGGACGCGCCGACCCGCTTCGCCGACCTCTGCGGGGCCGGCGGGATCGCCTGCGAGGCGGAGGCGGCGAAGGTGTGGGGGCGGGTGCAGGAGGCGGCGGAGGCGGCCTACGACCGCACGAGCGCGTGCGAGCTGACGACCTTCGTCGCCTACGAGTGGTCGGGCTCGAAGGACCTCTCGAACCTCCACCGCAACGTGATCTTCCGGAGCGCGACGGTGCCGGGGGCGCCGATCTCCCACTTCGAGGCGCCGACGCCCTTCGAGCTGTGGACGCGGCTGCGGGCGGAGTGCCCGGAGGCGGCGCCAGAGTGCGACGTGCTCTCGATCCCCCACAACCCCAATTGGAGCAACGGGGCGCTCTTCCACCCGGAGGCGCCGGCGGGGGAGGATCCGGCGGCGGTGGCGGGGCTGCGGGCGGCGATGGAGCCGCTCCTCGAGGTGTATCAGCACAAGGGCGACTCGGAGTGCATGAACGGCCTCTCGGGGGTGCTGGGCGCCGAGGACGAGGCCTGCGAGTTCGAGAAGCTGCGGCGTCCCCCCGTCGAGGACTGCGGCGACGCGGTCGGCTCGAACGGGATCCTGGGGTGGGGGTGCGTGTCGCGGCTCGACTACCTGCGGGGGATCCTGATCGAGGGGATGAAGGAGGAGCTGCGGGTGGGCGTGAACCCCTTCCGCGTCGGCGTGATCGCCAGCACCGACACGCACAACGGCACGCCGGGGCTGGTGGACGAGGTGGGCTTCGCGGGGCACTTCGGGAGCCGCGACGCGACGCCCGAGGCGCGCCTGGAGGGGCTCATCCCGGTCGATCCGACCGACAGCCCGGGGGGGCTGGTGGCGGTGTGGGCGGAGGACAAGAGCCGCGAGTCGATCTTCGACGCGCTCCGGCGGCGGGAGGCGTACGGGACCTCGGGGCCGCGGATCGCGGTGCGGGTCTTCGCCGGCTTTGGGCTGCCGGAGGACCTCTGCGGGCGGGCGGACCTGGTGGCGGTGGGCGATGGCGCGGGGGTGCCGATGGGCGGGATCTTGCCGGCGGCGAGCGGGGGCGAGGGGCCCTCGGTGGTGGTGTCGGCGCTCGCGGATCCGGGGACGCCTTCACGGGCGGGGACGCCGCTCCAGCGGGTGGAGGTGATCAAGGGCTGGGTCGACGGCGAGGGGGAGGGGCACGTCGAGGTGTTCACGGTGGCCGGCGGGGACGACGGGGCGAGCGTCGACGAGGCGACCTGCGAGGCGAAGAGCGCGGGGGCCGCGAGCCTCTGCGGGGTGTGGCGGGATCCGGCGTTCGATCCGGCGGCGCCGGCCTTCTATTACGCGCGGGTGCTGGAGGATCCGACGTGTCGCTGGAGCCGGCGGGATTGCCTGGCGCTCCCCGAGGGGTCGCGGCCGGCGATCTGCGACGATCCGGGGCTGCCGCGGGTGATCCAGGAGCGCGCCTGGACCAGCCCCATCTGGTACGTGCCCTGAAGCACTGCGCGGATCCGCGCCTGGAATCGTGGGGACGGGCGCGGTCGAAGGGCCGCCATGACTCGCATCACCGTCCTCCCCCAGAGCGTCGTCGTCCTCGCTGCCCTCGCCGCGTGCGGCCCGCGCGATGTCCCCCCGCCCGACAAGATCGTCAAGGGAGGCGCGTGTGACTACGGCGCCGACCCGGCGGACACGGAGGCGAAGGTCTGCGCGAACGGCTACGTGTGCGAGCCGGTGGCCGGGCAGCAGGGCTACGTGTGCGCGAGCCCGATCGTGATCCGCGGCATGGTGATCGACGCGCTGAGCGAGGCGCCGCTCGAGGGGGCGTTGGTCACGGCCCTCGACCGCACCTCGGCGCCCGTGTCGGATGTGGCGGTGACGGACGTGAACGGGATGTACGAGCTCGAGGTGTCGGCGCTCCGCGACGGCGACGGCGAGCTCGCCGACGACGCGGTCTACACCCTCAATTCCTTCGCGGCCGACTACCAGCCCTTCCCGGCGGGGGTGCGGCCGGCGCTGCCGGTGAGCACGACCGAGGCGATGATCGAGCAGGTGGAGTGCGGCGATCAGAACGGCGACGGCGACCCGGATCTCTGCGATCAGGTGATCATCGACAACCCGACCACGGTGGTCGCGCTCATCCCCCTGCCGGAGTCGCAGCGCGGCGGCGCGACGATCACCGGCACCATCGCCCACGACCTCTCGGCCGGCACGCTGGTGGTCGCCGAGGGGGCCTCGGATCCGGCCTCGTACGGCCTCTCCGATCGCTCGGGCGACTACACGATCTTCAACGTGCCGCCGGGGGCGGTGACGGTCCGCGGCTACCGCTCGGGGATCGAGATCACGCCGGCGGACGTGGCGACGGTGGCGGGGATGATCCACACCGTCGACCTCGCGGTGGTCGCCACCGCCGAGGGGATGGCGGCGATCGACGGGTCGGTCAACATCGTCAACGCGCCGGGGGGGAGCCTGACCAGCGTGGTGCTGGTGCCGAGCTCGGTCTACAACACCAACCTCGAGCGCGGGCCGGTGCCCTACGGCCTCCGCGCGCCGGGGCCGGGCCTCGACCCGAACGTGAGCGGGGCCTTCTCGATCGCGGGGGTGCCGGCGGGCACCTACAAGGTGCTGGCGGCCTTCGAGAACGACGGGCTGGTGCGCGACCCGGACATGACGATCGCCGGCACGCAGATCCCGGAGATCACGGTCGCGGCCGGGGTGTCGCAGACGGTGTCGCAGAGCTTCAAGATCACGGAGGCGCTGGCGGTGGAGAGCCCGGGGGCGGATTCGCCGGAGCCCGTGAGCGGCACGCCGACCTTCGTCTTCGCCGACGACTCGAGCGAGGACTACTACGCTGTGGTGGTCTATGACGCGCTGGGGACGCTGGTCTGGGAGGACGCGATGGTCCCCGGGGTGTCGGGGAGCGCGACCGTGGAGGTCGACTACGGCGGCCCGGCGCTGATCCCGGGCATGTGGTACCAGTTCCGCGCGACCTCGTGGCGCGACAAGATGGGCGGCACGGCGATCTCGCGGACGGAGGACCTGCGCGGGGTCTTCTACGTGCCGTGAGGTGGTCGGGGGCGCGGCGGGGCTGACCCGAAAGCCAGCCTCGCCGCGTTCGCGTCGTCAGCGGCGTCGGCGGCGTCGGCGGCGGAGGAGCGGGAGCAGGAGGAGGGCGAGGGCGCCGCGGCCGGTGGTGCCGGTGGTGTCGGTCGAGCACGCGCAGCCGTCGTCGCCGTCGCCGCCGGCGGTGTCGGTGGCGCCCGTCGCACCGGTGGCGCTGGCCGAGCCGGCGGTGGCGGTGGCGGTCGCGGACGCGTCGGAGGTGGCGGTGTCGGAGCCGGCGGAGCCGCTGCCGCCAGCGGAGGTGCCGCCGCCCGAGGTGCTGGCGTCGGTGGTGCCGGCGGTCTCGCCGGAGGTGCCGCCGGAGGTGCCGCCGGAGGTGCCGCCCGTGTCGGTGTCGGTGCCGCCGCTGGTGGTGCCCATGCCGACGCCGAACTCGTAGGCGCCGACGTCGAGGGGGCCGACGACCGGGCGAGGTTCGGTCTGGGCGGGGTGGAGGTAGTGGAGGTCGGGGACGAGGGAGGCGCCCGGGTCGACGCCGGCGTCGATCGCCGGGGAGCCCTCGGCGAGGTGATAGTCGTAGCCGGCGAGGTCGACGAGGCCGGGGGCGTCGGTCTGGAGGTTGCCCATGTCGACGAGGGGGATGTTGGCGTCGACGAGGGTGATCGGCGTGCCGGGGCCGACGAAGAGGTTGTTGTAGGCGGCGACCTCGGTGGCGGCGTGGACGCGGACGAAGGAGGTGTCCTTGGGGTTGTCGTTGACGACGGTGTTGTGGGCGAAGTAGAGGTGGAGGTCGGGGTTGGTGGCGCCCTCGCCCTTGTAGTTGACGATCGTGCCGGTGTTCTCGGCGGCGGGGCCCTGCTCGATGAGGTTGCCGATCACGTAGGAGAGGCCGCCCTGGGGGAGGTCGATGAGGTAGCTGGAGTAGCCGTCGGCCTCGTCCATCAGGCGGTTGTAGAGGATGTGGTTCTCGCGGGCCCGCGACTTGAGGGTGTGGCCGTGCTTGGCGTGGTGCGAGTAGTTGCCGGTGAAGACGAGCTTGCTCGCGTCGCCGATGTAGACGTTGTGCTCGTAGCCGGCCTGGCCGTTGTCGTGGAACTCGGAGTCCTCGATGGTGACCGTGAAGTCGGGGGTGCCGCCGGCGAGGATGCCGTTTTGGTTGTCGTGGAAGAGGCAGCGGCGGGCGATCAGGGTCTTGCCCTGCATGCGGATGCCGGCGCCGTTGTTGCCGTCTTGCTCGGAGATCGCGGCGCCCGAGAACTCGATGTCCTCGACCACCAGGCCGGCGTCGATGTCGACGACGAAGATGCCCTTCTTGTTGGGGACGGGGCTGGCGGCGTGGAGGTGCGGGCGGCCGCCGACGCCGCGGATCGTCAGGTCGCCCTGCTTGATGATCGAGAAGTCGTCGACGTAGTCGCCGGGGTCGACCTCGATGACGTCGCCGGCGGCGGCCGCCGCGACGGCGTCGCTGACCTTGGTGTAGGGCTTGCCGGGGCCGACCTGGAGGGTCGCGCCCGCCGACGCGAGGCCGGGGCAGAGCCCGAACGCGACCGTCCCGGCCGTCGCCATCCTCGCCACCGTCCGCCACCGCCACTTCGCCGCGATTCGCTCTCCCATCACCACCTCCTGGCGGCGACGGTAGCGGCGGCGGCGGTGGCGGCGCAAGGGCGCGGCGGCGGGCGGAATCGCCGGGGGGCGCGGATCACAAGGTGTCCCAAGGGCCATGTTCGTGGCCGATCGCGGGGGCGCGGGCGGCGAGGGCCCTCGCTCCGGGGGAGGCACGGGCCGAGGTCGGCCGTCGACGGGGCGTGCGCTCTGCGCGGGCGGGTCGATCCGGGCGGCGATTTCGCGCTAGTCTCCGGGCCTTGCCGAGCCCCGACCTCGACGCGCCGACGTGGGCGCGCCCCGCCTGGCTGCTGGTGCGGCCGCTGCCCCGCTACCTGCCGGCGCTCGGGGTGGTGGGGCTCATGGTCTGCATGCTGGTGCCGCTGCCGACCGGGCTCGTCGATCTGCTGCTCTCGCTGAGCCTGGCGCTGGCGGTGCTGCTCCTGGTGGTGTGCCTGGGGGTGCGGCGGAGCGCGGACTTCCTGGCGTTCCCGTCGCTCCTCTTGCTGGCGACGCTCCTGCGGCTCGCGCTGAACGTGCAGACGACCCGGCTGATCCTCGCCGACGCGTCGGCGGGGCAGGTGATCGAGGCGTTCGCGGAGCTGGTGGTTCGCGGCGACATGGTGGTGGGCGCGGTGGTCTTCGCGATCATCACGGCGGTCCAGTACCTGGTGATCACGCGCGGCGCGGAGCGGGTGGCGGAGGTGGGGGCCCGCTTCGCGCTCGACGGGCTTCCAGGGCAGCAGCAGGCGATCGACGCGGACCTGCGGGGCGGGGCGATCTCGGCCCACGAGGCGGCGCGGCGGCGGGCGGCGCTGATCGAGCGCTCGAGCTTCTACGGGGCGATGGACGGGGCGGTGCGCTTCGTGAAGGGCGACGCGGTGGCGGGGCTTGCGATCACGGCGATCAACCTGGTGGGCGGGGTGTTGGTGGGCTCGCTGGAGCGCGGTCTGCCGGTGGCGGAGAGCCTGGCGACCTACGGGCGGCTGACGATCGGCGACGGGCTGGTCGCGCAGATCCCGGCGCTCCTGGTGTCGCTGGCCGCGGGCGTGCTGGTGGCGCGGGTGGACCGGCAGGGCGAGGGCGGGGAGGGGCGGGCGCTGGCCTGGCTCGAGCCGACCGCGCTGGTCTTCCCGGCGCTCCTCTTGGGAGGGCTGGCGACGCTCGACGGGATGCCGCGCGCGGCCTTCGGCGCGTCGGCGCTGGGGTTGACGGCGGCGGGGCTCTGGCTGGCGGCGGCCCGTCCGCCCGCCCCGGTGCCGCGGCCGCGGATCCGGGTGCTGGTGGGGCGCGGGGCGGTGGACCCGCGGGCGCTGCGGCGGCCGCTGGTGGAGCTGCAGCGGCGCTGCGCGATGGCCCTCGGGGTCGAGGTGCCGGAGATCGCGGCCGAGTCGAGCGCGGAGGTGCCGGCGGGGGCGCTGGTGGTGCGCCTGGGGGAGCGGACGCTGGCGGCCCGCGAGGGCGCAGGGGCCCTCGTCGACGACGCGGTGGTCGAGGTCTTCCGGGCGGTGATGGCGAGCGCGGAGCTCTTCGTCGACCTGCACGGGCTCGAGCTGGCGGTCGAGCGCGTGAGGAGCGAGCGGCCGGCGATCGTCCGCGAGGCGCTGCGGGTGGTCGGCCTCACGGACCTGCTGGCGCTGGTGCACGGGCTCCTCCGCGAGCGGGTCCCCTTGCCGCCGCTGGAGGCTCTCCTCGGGGCGGTGGCGGGCGATCGGCGCTTCGCGGAGGCGAGCGAGCGGCCGCGCTGGCTCGATCTCTCGCGGGAGCACCTGGCGGGGTTCTGGGTGCGCGATCTCCTGGCCGCGCAGGCGCGCCTGGGGAAGGTCGCCTGGGTTCGCCCGGACCCCGAGTGCGAGCAGGAGCTCCGAGGCCGCCTGGTCGGGGGCGAGGGGCCGCCGGCGCTGGGGCTCGGGCCGACGGAGCGCGAGGCGTGGCTGCGGGCGATCCGCGAGCGAGCCGAGGGGGCGGCGGCGACGGTGGTCCTGACGAGCCCGCGCGGGCGCGCGGCCTTCGCCGCGCTCTGTCGGGGGGCCGCGCCCTTCGTGCCGGTGGTGAGCACCGCCGAGTTGGCGGCCGCGGGAGTGGATGGGCCGCCGGGCGCCGATGTTCGCTGGCTCACGAGCCCCGAGCCCGGTTGCGCGTGACGCCGCGCGGTGGCAGCGTCGCCGCGATGGCACCGAAGGCGACCACCTACTGGGACTACATCAAGGTCGAGGAGCTGCTGGCGCTCCAGGGCGGGGTGGCGGAGACCGACGCGGATCTCTCGAACGACGAGGTGGTGTTCATCGTCGTCCACCAGATCGATGAGCTCTGGTTCAAGCTGGCGCTCCGCGAGGTCGAGCGCAGCCGCGACCTCTTCGCCGCCGAGAAGGTGCGCGAGCAGTCGCTCTCGAGCGCGGTGCGGAGCCTGCGGCGGGCGGCCCTCCTCTTCGAGCAGGTGTCGTCGCACTTCGTGCTGATGGAGACCCTGACGACCCGCGACTACCTGGCCTTCCGCGACAAGCTGATCCCGGCGAGCGGGTTCCAGTCGGCGCAGATGCGCGAGCTCGAGATCCTGATGGGGCTGCGGCCCGACGAGCGGATCCCGCTCGGCCACGAGCGCTCGTACCTGGACGCGCTCCGCCACCCGGACGGCTCGGACTCGCCGGCGCTGGCGCGGGTGCGGGCTCGCCTCGACGACAAGCCGACGGTGAAGGAGGCGCTCGACGAGTGGCTCTACCGGACGCCGATCCAGGGCTCGACGCCGGATCAGGCGGGCGACGAGGCGACGGTGCTGCGCTTCCTCGAGGAGTACTCGGGGGCGCAGGCCCGCGAGATCGAGCAGGTGATGTACCACGCGATGGCGCAGGCGCGGACCGACGACGACCGGGGGCGCCTCGAGGCCCGCTACCGCGGCGAGATCGCCAACGCGCGGCGCTTCCTCTTCGGCGACGACGTGCCGTCAGAGGGGCGGGCGCGGCGGGTGCGGATCCGGGCGGCGCTCCTCTTCATCGAGAGCTACCGCGAGCTGCCGCTCCTCGCGTGGCCGCGCGAGGTGATCGACTCGATCGTCGCGGTCGAGCAGGCGTTCGTGATGACCCGCCAGCGCCACGCGCGGATGGTGGAGCGGGTGATCGGGCGCCGCACCGGCACGGGCGGCTCGGCGGGGGTCGACTACCTCGACAAGACCGCGCTCTCGTACCGGATCTTCGGCGACTTCTGGGCGGTGCGGACGCTGCTGATCCGGCGGGCCGCGATGCCGCCGGTCGAGCGCCCGGAGGTCTACGGCTTCCTCGCGGGGGAGTGAGCGCGATGCGTTCGCGGGTGATCGTCGTCGGCGGCGGGACGATGGGGCTGGCGGTCGCGGCGGCGATCGCCCGGCGCGGCCGGGAGGTGCTGGTGCTCGAGCGCTGGGGGCACGTCCACGAGATGGCGAGCCACGGCGGGCACACCCGGGTGACCCGCCACGCCTACCACGAGGGATCGGCCTACGTGCCGCTGGTCCGCGAGTCGGAGGCGGTGTGGGCGGCCTGCGAGGCGGCGACCGGCGAGCGCCTCTACGTGCGCACGGGGCTCATCGAGGCGGGGCCGCCCGAGGACCGCGAGTTCCAGGCGGTGCTGGCGGCCTGCGAGGCGCACGCGATCCCGCACGCGGTGATCGAGGCGAGGGAGGCGAACCTTCGCTGGCCGCTGCAGGTGCCGGAGGGCTGGCTGGTCTGCCACACCCTGACCGGCGGCTACCTGCGGGTGAAGGCGTGTATGGACGCGATGCGGCGGGAGGCCGAGTCGCGCGGGGTGGTCTTCCGCTACGGCGAGCGCGTCCGCGAGATCGGCGGGGGCGCGCGCCTCCACGTGCTCCTGGAGAGCGGTGAGATCCTGCCCTGCGAGCAGGTGGTGGTGGCCGCCGGGGCGTTCGCCCGCTCGCTCCTGCCGAGCCGGCTCGCCGCGCTGCTGGCGGTGCGGCGGCGGGTGCTCGCCTGGTCGAGCCCGTCGGCGGCGTCGATCCCTGTCCTTCGGGACATGCCGGTGTGGTGCGCGTTCCGGCCAGAGGGGCTCTTCTACGGCTTCCCCTGGGGGGACGAGGGGACCGCGGGCTGCAAGCTCGCCTGCCACGTGTACACCGCGCCGGGCGAGGACGATCGCCTCGACGCGGACGCGGTCGATCGGGAGATCCACGCCGAGGATCTGGCGCCGCTCGCCGCCTTCCAGGCCGAGCAGATGCCGGCGGCGCGGGGACCCTGGGCGGCCGCGAAGATCTGCCTCTACGGGTGCACCCCGACCGGCGATTTCATGGTGGATGTGCTCCCGGACGATCCGCGGGTGGTGGTCGCGGTCGGCTTCTCGGGGCACGGCTTCAAGTTCGCGCCGTCGGTAGGCCGGCTCTGCGCCGACCTGGTCGAGGGGAGGGACGACGCGTT
>WBZL01004655.1_pt1 | contig 11697 bp, 10 predicted proteins | sample 5204291 | NCBI WGS metagenome assembly WBZL01 (sample SAMN12344345, study PRJNA552823) | activated sludge metagenome | biome: Activated sludge suspended growth; feature: Nitrification reactor; material: Wastewater; isolation source: activated sludge from nitrification reactor of wastewater...
GCCGCCGGCTTTGCCGTGGTGCCCCTGCCGGGACCGAGTGCTGCCGTCGCCGCCCTCTCCGCCGCCGGACTGGCCGACGCGCGCTTCCTGTTCGCCGGTTTCCTGTCGTCGAAGTCGACGGGGCGGCGCGGCGAGATCGAGTCGTTGAAGTCCGTACCGGCGGCGCTGGTGTTCTACGAGGCACCGCACCGCATCGAGGATACCCTGGCCGACCTGGCGGCCATCCTGGAGCCCGAGCGGACCCTGGTGGTCGCCCGGGAGCTGACCAAGCTGTTCGAGGAAATCGCGGTCATGCCGTTGCCGGAGGGGCCTGCCTGGCTGGCGGCCGACGCCAACCGGCGGCGCGGCGAATTCGTCGTCGCCGTGTCGGGGCCGCCCATCCGGCAGGGGCTGGATGTCGAGACCGAACGCGTTCTGCGCCTGCTGCTCGACGAACTGCCGCTCAACCAAGCCGCCAAGCTAACGGCGGCGATTTCCGGCCAGCCCAGGAACGCGCTGTACGAGCGGGCGCTGGAACTCAAGGGCGGATAAAATCGCCGCCATGCGAACGCTCACCATCACCCGGCCCGACGACTGGCACCTGCACCTGCGCGATGGCGCGGCGCTGGCCGCCGTGTTGCCCGATACGGCGCGCCGTTTTGGCCGCGCGATCGTCATGCCCAATCTGAGGCCGCCGGTCACCACCGTCGAACAGGCGGCGGCGTATCGACAGCGCATCGTCGCCGCCGTGCCGCCCGGCACGGACTTCGAGCCGCTGATGACGCTGTACCTGACCGACAACCTGCCGCCGGCGGAGATCGAACGGGCCCGGGCGAGCGGTTTCATCCATGCGGTCAAGCTCTATCCGGCGGGTGCGACCACCAATTCCGACGCGGGGGTCACCGATCTGGCCCGCTGTCGCGCGACGCTGGCCAGGATGGAAGCGTTGGGCCTGCCGCTGCTGGTGCACGGTGAGGCAACCGATCCGGCCGTCGACGTCTTCGACCGTGAGGCGGTGTTCATCGAGCGCGTGCTGTCGCCGTTGCTCAGGGATTTCCCGGCGCTCAAACTGGTGCTGGAACACGTTACGACCCGGGAGGGCGTCGATTTCGTACTGGCCAGCGGCCCAAACGTCGCGGCGACGATCACCGCGCATCACCTGCTGCTGAATCGCAATGCCTTGTTCCAGGGGGGCATCCGGCCGCATCATTACTGTCTGCCGGTGCTGAAGCGGGAAGCACATCGCCAGGCGCTGGTCACCGCCGCGACTTCCGGCAATCCCAAGTTCTTTCTCGGCACCGATTCGGCGCCGCACGGTAGGGCCACCAAGGAGGCGGCCTGCGGCTGCGCCGGCTGCTACACGGCCCACGCCGGCATCGAACTCTATGCCGAGGCCTTCGAGACGGTCGGTGCTCTTGATCGGCTCGAAGGTTTCGCCAGCCATTTCGGCGCCGATTTCTACGGCTTGCCGCGCAATGGCGAGCGGATCACGCTGGTCAAGGAGGCGTGGGCAGTGGCGGCAACTCAACCCTACCTGGATAACGATGTGCTGGTGCCCTTGCGGGCCGGTGAGACCGTGGCTTGGAGTTTGGAATGAAACGATGGATGCCGCTCTTCGCCGTCCTGCTGCTCCCGGCCTGTAGCAAGGATCCGGCCGCCTACATGATCGCCGGCAGCGAGGTGGCGATCACCGTCGAGCGGATACAGTCGAACTTCTGGACCAGCGGCTGGGAGCTTGATCTGATCGTGCGACAGCATCCCAATTGCCAGCGGCGCCATCATCTCAAGCCGACCAGCGGCGGCAAGGTCAAGGTCGAGGTATATAGCCCCGAACCGGCCGTCTATATCCTCAGGCAGGGCAAGCGTTGGTACGTCACCGAGCTCAGGAACTGTGGCTTCCAGGCCTACAAGGAGCCGCCGCCGGAACCGGGTGATCTGATCGGCGCCTTTCAGGAGAAGGACGGCGTCTTCAAGTTTGTCGAAAGCAAGGACAAGGTTGCGAAAGAGAACGGGTCGGCGGAGGGCGAATAGCCCCGCTGTTACAATCGACCCCGGAAGTCCGCCAGGCAGCCGCTGGGTGAGCAATCACCTGGAGGAAAGTCCGGGCCCCATAGAGCAGGATGCCGGCTAACGGCCGGGCGCAGCAAGCCTCGCAAGAGGCCCAAGGCGACAGACAGTGCAACAGAAAGATACCGCCTACGTCCGCAAGGACCGGCAAGGGTGAAATGGCGGGGTAAGAGCCCACCGCGGACGTGGCAACACGGACGGCACGGCAAACCTCATCCGGGGCAAGGCCAAATAGGGGGGCAATAGCGTGGCTCGCGCTGCTCCCGGGTAGGCTGCTAGAGGCCGTTGGCAACAACGGTCCCAGAGGAATGGCTGCCCACGACAGAACCCGGCTTATCGGCGGACTTCCCTCCACGCCCGCAGGCCCGCCCCCACACCGGCGGCAACGGCCGTCAAAATCCTCACATTTCACTTTCAATCAGTGCGCTATCTCCATTGATTATTAGGGAAAAAATATTCCCGATTTTCGTTGAAAGGTGCCGTAAGTCCTTGTCGGCACAGAATAATTCGCGTTTTCCTGCTTGACTGGCCATTTCTTCTTCCGTAGAGTGGGAAGAAGTGGGAGGAAGTGGGGAATGTTGGTGTTCTCCGCCTCGAATCAAGGGGAATGGATGTTCCAAGGGGCGACATCGCTGAGTCTGGATGCCAAGGGGCGCATGGCCGTCCCGGCACGCCATCGCGACGCCCTGGTCAAGGCTGCCGAAGGGCACCTGGTGCTCACCGCGCATCCCCATCGCTGCCTGTTGCTTTACCCGGCGCCGGCCTGGGAGCCGATTCGCGCCAAGATTCTCGCCGCCCCCAGCCTGGAGGCCCAATCCGCCAAGTTGCGCCGCCTGCTGGTCGGCTTTGCCGTGGATCTGGAAATGGATTCCGCCGGTCGCCTGCTGGTGGCGCCGGAACTGCGCCAGTACGCCGGGCTGGAGAAGGATGTCTGGCTGGTCGGCCAGGGCAGTCATTTCGAGCTGTGGTCGGATGCCGGCTGGAAACAACAACAGGAAGAGATCTTTGCCCTGGGCGACAAGCTGTTGCCGCCCGGCCTGGAAAATCTGTCGCTGTGAGCGCGGGTACGCATGTCAGCGTGCTGCCGCGAGAAGCGGTCGAGGCGCTGGCGATCCGGCCTGACGGCATTTATGTCGATGCCACTTTCGGTCGTGGCGGTCACAGCCGGGCAATCCTGGCGCTGCTGGGGCCGTCGGGCCGGCTGGTGGCGCTGGATCGCGATCCGGCGGCGGTGGCGGACGGACAGGCGATCACGGATCCCCGCTTCACGCTGGTTCACGCGGCCTTCGGCCGGTTGGCCGAGGTGCTGGACAGCCTGGGTATCGCTCTGGTGGATGGGGTGCTGCTGGATATCGGCGTGTCGTCACCGCAACTGGATACGCCCGAACGGGGCATGAGCTTTCGTTTCGATGCGCCGCTGGACATGCGCATGGATACGACCGAGGGGGAGACCGCGGCCGACTTTCTGGCCCGGGCCGAACAACGAGAGATAGAAAAGGTGATCAGGGACTATGGCGAAGAACGGTTTGCTCATGCGATTGCAAAGGCGGTTGTTGCTGCTCGGGTCGAATGCCGTATTTCAAGCACGGGACAACTTGCCACGCTCGTGGAAAAGACCGTCCGCACGCGTGAACCGGGCCAGCACCCGGCGACGCGCAGCTTTCAGGCTCTACGGATTCACGTCAATCGGGAGCTTGAAGAGCTGTCGCTAGTCCTGCCCCAGTGTGTGGCACGGCTCGTTCCCGGCGGCCGGCTGGTGGTGATCAGCTTTCATTCCCTGGAAGATCGCATCGTTAAGCGATTTCTGCGCGACGAGAGCCAGCCGCCCCGCCTCCCCGAGCGCCTGCCGGTGCGCGCGGCCGAACTGCCGCCGCCCGCGCTGCGCCGGATCGGCAAGCCGGTGTATCCAGGCACGGCCGAGATCGCCGCCAATCCGCGTGCCCGCAGCGCGGTGATGCGGGTCGCCGAACGGTGCTGAGTCATTCCCCATCATGCTGCGTCTGAATCTTCTCCTGCTGCTGGTCGCCGTGAGCTGCGCACTGTCCACGGTCGCCGCCAACCATCGCGCACGCAAGTCGTTCGTCGATCTGGAGCGGGAGCAGAACCGGATGCGCGAGCTCGACGTCGAGTGGGGGCAGCTCCAACTCGAACAGAGCACCTGGGCCGGGCATGCCCGTATCGAGCGGATCGCCCGCGACAAGCTCGGCATGCGGCCGCCGCTGCCGGCGCACGTGGTGGCCATCGAGGCGCCCGGGAAATGAAGTTCGCCAACAGCCCCATCCTGACCCATCGGCTGTCGCCGCTGCGCTCGCGGCTGGTGGTTTTTGCTCTGCTGGCCGGGTTTGTCGCGCTTATCGGCCGGTCGCTCTACTTGCAGGTGTTCCAGAACGACTTTCTGCAAAAGAAGGGCGAGTCGCGCTACGAGCGGGTAATAGAAATCTCCGCCACGCGCGGCCGTATTCTCGATCGCCATGGCGACGTGCTGGCCGTGTCCACGCCCGTCAAGGCGATCTGGGCCATTCCGGAGGATGCCCGGCTTGCTCCCGCGCAGGCGCGCGAACTGGCCGCCCTGCTGGAAATGGACGTGCGCGAGCTGAACCGCAAGCTGGCCTCGGACAAGGACTTCGTCTTCGTCAAGCGCCAGATTCCGCCCGACGTCGCCGACAAGGTTGCCGCCCTGCACCTGCCGGGTATCCACGACCAGAAGGAATACCGCCGCTACTATCCGTCCGGCGATGTCATGGCGCACATGCTGGGCTTCACCGGCGTCGCCGACGAGGGACAGGAGGGCGTCGAACTGGCGATGAACGATCTCCTGACCGGCAAGCCGGGTAGCCGGCGGGTGATCAAGGACCGGCGCGGCCAGATCGTCGAGGACGTGGAATCGATACGTGCCCCGCAGGAAGGCAAGGACGTCACCCTGGCGCTCGACGCCAAGATCCAGTATTTGGCCCACAGCCAACTCAAGCAGGCCATGAGCGAGCACAAGGCCAAGGCCGGCGGCGTGGTGGTCCTGGACGTCAAGACCGGCGAAGTGCTGGCCCTGGCCAACGCGCCCACCTACAACCCCAACAATCGGGTGCGGCTGGTCGGCGCGCAACTGCGCAATCGCGCCTTCACCGATACCTTCGAGCCGGGCTCGACCTTCAAGCCTTTCACCGCGGCGCTGGCGCTGGAAAAAGGCAAGTATCGTTTCGATACGCCGATTCAGACCGCCCCGGGCAGGCTCAGTATCGGTGCCGCCACCATCCATGATGCCCATGTGCACGGAATGCTGACGCTCGCCGAGGTGATCCAGAAGTCCTCCAACGTCGGCGCGGCCAAGGTGGCGCTGTCGTTTCGCCCCGAGGACATGTGGCAGAACTTCAACAATCTCGGCTTCGGCAACCCGCTCAGGCTGGGCTTCCCGGGTGAGGTGGGCGGTCGTCTGCGGCCGGCGAAGAACTGGCGGCCCATCGAGCAGGCGACCATGTCGTACGGCCATGGCATCTCTGTGACCCTGATGCAGATGGCGCGCGCCTATCTGGCCTTCGCCCGCGACGGTGATCTGCTGCCGGTATCACTGACGCGTGTCGAGACACCGCCCCTGACCGGCACCACGGTCTTCTCCGGCCAGACGGCGCGCGAAGTGCGGGCCATGCTGGAAATGGCCGTCATGCCCGGCGGCACCGCGCCCAAGGCGCAGATTCCCGGCTATCGCGTGGCCGGCAAGACCGGCACCGCCCACAAGCTCGACGGCGGCAGCTACGGCGACAAGTATGTCGCGTCGTTCATCGGCTTCGCGCCGGCTTCCGAGCCGCGCCTGGTGGTGGCGGTGATGATCGACGAGCCCTCGGCGGGCAAATACTACGGCGGCGACGTTGCCGCCCCCGTATTCGCGCAGGTCATGGCCGGCGCATTGCGCACCCTGGGCGTGCCGCAGGATGCGCCGCTCAAGCCGGTGCTGATGGCGGAAGCGGTGAAGGAGGGCGTATGACCGCCGCCCCTACCGCCACCGCCATCCTCGGGCAGCTGGCCGCGCGCGGCGTCGCGGTGGCCGGCCTGAGCGGGGATTCCCGCGCCGTGCGGCCCGGCGACGTCTTCGTCGCCATGCCCGGCCAGCGCAGCGACGGCCGGGCCTTCGTCGCCGATGCCGTCGCCCGTGGCGCGGCGGCGGTGCTGTACGAGCCAGGCGTGGCGCCCGCCGCCAACGTACCTTGCCTGCCCGTGCCCGGTCTTGCCGTCCTGGCCGGCGAGCTTGCCCATCTCGTCTATGGCCGCCCCTCCGAGCGACTGTGGATGGCCGGGGTGACCGGCACCAACGGCAAGACCTCGGTATCGCAGTGGATCGCCCAGGCGATGGGCCTGTTCGACTGTCCCTGCGCGGTGATCGGCACCCTCGGCAACGGCTTTCCGGGCCGACTAGCCGATAGTCCGAATACCACGCCGGACGCCATCACGCTTCACCGCGCCCTGGCCGGCTTCGTCGATCAGGGCGCGGTGGCCTGCGCGATCGAAGTATCGTCCATCGGCCTCGATCAACATCGCGTCGCCGGTGTCAATTTCGACGTGGCGGTGTTTACCAACCTGACCCGCGACCATCTCGAATATCACGGGGACATGGCCGCCTATGGCGCCGCCAAGGAGCGCCTGTTCGACTGGCCTGGCCTCGGCGCGGCAGTGGTGAACCTCGACGACCCATTCGGCGCGCGACTGGTGAAAAAGCTGGCCGGCCGCGTCCGTACCATTGGCTACACGCTGGGGGATCGCCGCGGCGGTGACCGGACCTTGGTCGGCCGCGATTTGGTCATGAGCGGCGCGGGCCTGAGTTTCACCGTCGACGGCGTGCGCATCGCGGCACCCGTGGTAGGGCGCTTCAACGCCGCCAACCTGCTCGCCGTGATCGGCGCCCTGCTGGCCGGCGACGAAACACTGGCCGACATCGCCGCCGTACTGCCGCGTATCATGCCGCCGCCGGGACGTATGCAGACGGTTGGCGGCGCCGGCGGGCCGCTGGCAGTGATCGACTACGCCCACACCCCGGACGCGCTCGAGCAGGCCCTGGGTGTGCTGCGCGAAACCGCCGCCGCCCGGGGCGGCCGGCTGATCTGCGTCTTCGGTTGCGGCGGCGAGCGCGATCCCGGCAAGCGGCCGCAAATGGGCGCTCTGGCCGATGCGTTGGCCGACCAGGTCTGGCTGACCAGCGACAACCCGCGCGGCGAGCCGCCGCAAGCCATCATCGACGCCATCCGCGCCGGCATGAGGCGGTTGCCGACCGTCGCGCCGGATCGGGCCGCCGCCATTCGCGGCGCCATTGCCGCCGCCGCCGCCGCCGATGTCGTGCTGATCGCCGGCAAGGGGCACGAGCCGTACCAGGAAATCGCCGGTCGGCGCCTGCCGTTTTCCGACCTCGATCAAGCCGCACGCGCACTGGAGAAGCTGCCATGATGGATCTCTTCGAAGCGGCACAGGCCACCGGCGGCACGGCCAGCGCCGAGGGCCATGCCTTCGTCGGCGTATCGACCGACTCCCGCTCGATCGCCGTCGGCGAACTGTTCGTCGCACTGCGCGGCGAACGGTTCGATGGCCACGACTATGTCCGCGACGTGCTGGCCCATGGCGCCGCCGCCGCCATGGTCGATCATGCCTGGGCCGCCGATCTCGGGCGGGGCCTGCCGCTCTTGCATGTGGCCGACACCCGCCTCGCGCTGGGCAGCCTGGCCGGTCACTGGCGGCGCCAGTTCGACCTGCCGCTGATCGGCATCACCGGCAGCAACGGCAAGACCACGGTCAAGGAAATGTGCGCCGCCATTTTGCGCGAGCATGAGCGTCGCGACGAGCTGGAACCGGTGGAATCGGTGCTGGCCACCAGCGGCAACCTCAACAACGACATCGGCCTGCCGCTGATGCTGCTGCGCCTCTCCGCCGGCCATCGCGCTGCCGTGATCGAGATGGGCATGAACCATTCCGGCGAGATCGCCTACCTGACTCGCCTGGCGCGGCCGACGGTGGCGCTGGTGAACAACGCCCAGCGCGCCCATCTGGCCGGCCTCGGCACGCTGACCGACGTGGCGCGCGCCAAGGGGGAGATATTCCAGGGGCTGGCCGACGACGGTGTGGCCGTGATCAATGTCGACGATCCGCATGCTGACGTCTGGCGCGAGTTGGCCGGCGCCAGGACAGTCGTCGGCTTCGGCCTGGACCAGCCGGCCGAGGTGACGGCGCTGGCCAGGCCACGCGGCTTTGCCAGCGAAATCGTGCTGCGGACACCCCGGGGCACCGTCGAATTCGAGCTGCCGACGCCCGGTATGCACAATGTCCGCAATGCCCTGGCCGCCGCCGCCGCCACGTTGGCGGCCGGAGTCAGCCTGGGCACAGTGGCCGAGGCGCTCAGCCGCTATGCCGGCATCCCGGGCCGCCTGCGGCGCCGCGCCGGGCTCAATGGCGCGCTGGTCATCGACGACACCTACAACGCCAATCCCGATTCGATGCGCGCGGCGCTCGACGTGCTCGCCAATGTGCCCGGACGGCGCATCTTCGTCATGGGTGACATGGGTGAAGTGGGCGCGGCGGCCGGCCAGTATCACGACGAAGTCGGCGGTTACGCCAAGAGCCACGGCATCGAAAGGCTCCTTGCCCTGGGTGAACTATCGGTGGCGGCCGTGCACAACTTCGGCGGCGGCGGACAACATTTCGCGCAGCCGGGGGAATTGGCGGCGGTGCTCACGGCCGAGCTTGGTCCCGATGTGACGGTGCTGGTCAAGGGGTCGCGCTTCATGCGCATGGAGCAAGTCGTCGACGCCATTACGGAGAACCAGAATGCTGCTTGAGTTGGCCCAGTGGCTGGCAAAGGACATCCGCGCCTTCAATGTCCTCAACTACATCACGCTGCGGGCGGTACTGGCGACCATGACGGCGCTGAGCATCTCCTTCGTCTTCGGGCCGGCGCTGATCCGCTGGTTGACGGCGAAGAAGATCGGCCAGCCGGTGCGCAGCGAAGGTCCGCAAACGCACCTGATCAAGGCGGGCACGCCGACCATGGGTGGCGCCCTGATCCTGATTTCCCTCGGCGTGTCGACCCTGCTCTGGGCCGATCTCGCCAATCGTTTCGTCTGGATCGCGCTGCTCGTCACCACCGGCTATGGGGCGGTCGGCTGGGTCGATGACTGGCGCAAGGTGGTCTATCGCAACCCGGATGGGCTGTCCGCCCGAGCCAAGTTCTTCTGGCAATCGGCGATCGGCATCGTCGCGGCTGTCTATATCGTCTTTTCGATTTCGGCGCCGGACAACGAAAAGGTGCTGCGCCTGTTCTTCCAATGGGTCGGCAGCGGCTTCACGCTCGAACTGCCGGCCAAGGCCAACCTGATCGTGCCCTTCTTCAAGGAGGTGTCCTATCCGGTGGGCATCTTCGGCTTCATCGTGCTGACCTACCTGGTCATCGTCGGCACCAGCAACGCGGTGAACTTCACCGATGGCCTCGACGGCCTGGCCATCATGCCCACCGTCATGGTCGGCGCGGCGTTGGGCCTGTTCGCCTACGTGACCGGCCACGCGGTGTTCTCCAAGTACCTGTTGATTCCCTACATTCCCGGCGCCGGCGAATTGATGGTGTTCTGCGGCGCCCTGGCCGGGGCGGGTCTCGGCTTTCTCTGGTTCAACGCCTATCCGGCCGAGGTGTTCATGGGCGATGTCGGCGCGCTGGCGCTCGGCGCCGCCCTCGGCACGGTGGCCGTCATCGTGCGCCAGGAAATCGTCCTGTTCATCATGGGCGGCGTATTCGTCGCCGAAACGGTATCGATCATTATCCAGGTGACCTACTTCAAGTACACGAAGTGGCGCTACGGCGAGGGGCGGCGCATTTTCCTGATGGCACCTCTGCACCATCACTTCGAGAAGAGCGGCTGGAAGGAAACGCAGGTGGTGGTGCGCTTCTGGATCATCACGATCCTGCTGGTGCTGTTCGGCCTGTCGACCCTGAAGATCCGGTGATGGAACTGTCCGCCAAGCGCATTCTCGTTCTCGGCCTCGGTGAATCCGGCCTGGCCTGCGCGCGTTGGTGCGCGCGCCAGGGGGCGACGGTGCGGGTGATGGATACTCGCGCCGAGCCGCCCTATCTCGGCGAGCTGCGCCGCGCAGTACCGCTGGCGGAGTTCGTCCATGGGCCGATGAACGAGAACTTCGACAAGAACCGGCTGACCGGCATCGATCTGCTGGTGATTTCGCCCGGCCTCAGTTCCGGCTTGATGGCGGCGATCCATGCCCGCGCCCAGGGTATTCCGGTGCTCGGCGAGATCGAGTTGTTCGCCTGGGGGCTGGAAACGTCGGGCGTGCGTCGCCGGACCCGGGTGATCGCCATTACCGGCACCAACGGCAAGACCACCACGACCGCGCTGGTCGGCCACCTGTGTCGTGCCGCCGGCCGGGTAACCGGCGTGGCCGGCAACATTTCCCCCGCCGCGCTGACCGCGCTGATGGCCTGCCAGGATGAAGGGCGGCTGCCCGATGTGTGGGCCCTGGAGTTGTCGAGCTTCCAGTTGGAAACGCTGGAGTCGCTGAACGCCGACGCGGCGACGGTGCTGAACATCAGCGACGATCATCTAGATCGCTACATCGATCTCGACGACTACGCCTCGGCCAAGGCGCGCATATTTTCGGGCGACGGGGCGCAGATCCTCAACCGCGACGACGCGCGGGTACGGCGCATGGCCCGGGCTGGCCGGCGGTTGATCACCTTTGGCCTGGACGCGCCGGGCGACGAGGCCGACTTCGGTCTGCGCGAGAATCGCGGCGAACCCTGGCTGGTGCGCGGCGACCGCTTTCTGCTGCCGGTACGCGAACTGCAAGCGGCGGGGCTGGCCGGCCTGCACAACGCCGCCAACGCGATGGCCGCATTGGCGCTGTGCGCCGGTATCGGCCTGGAGGTCGCCGCCCTGCTGCCGGCCCTGCGCACGTTTCGCGGCCTGCCGCATCGGGTCGAACAGGTCGCCGACATCGACGGCGTTGGCTACTTCGACGACTCCAAGGGCACCAACGTCGGAGCCACCAAGGCGGCGCTCCGGGGCCTGGGCGGCCTGGGCCGCAAGGTGGTGGTGATCCTGGGCGGTGACGGCAAGGGGCAGGATTTCTCACCGCTCAAGGCGGCCGTCGCCCGTCATGCCCGTGCCGCCATCCTGATCGGCCGCGACGCCCCGGCGATCGGCCGGGCGATCGATGGTTGCGGCGTGCCGGTACTGGCGGCCGCCGATCTGGAAGCCGCGGTGGCAGTGGCCGCCGCGCAGGCGCGGGCCGGCGACGCCGTCCTGCTGTCGCCGGCCTGCGCCAGCTTCGACATGTTCCGCGACTACCGGCATCGCGCCGAGGTGTTCGTCGCGGCCGTGCGTCGCCTGGAGGGCGGACAATGAGTGGCGGCGCCCAGGTGTTCACTTCGCTGCGGCGGCCGAGTGGTGGCCTGGGCGGCTGGGGCGGCTCGGCCGCGTCGGCCGAGCTCGATCCCTTGCTGCTCTGGCCGGCCTTGTTCCTGCTGCTGTTCGGCATGGTCATGGTCTATTCGGCCTCCATCGCCACGGCCGAGGGCAGCCAGTTCACCGGCCATCAGGCGTCCTACTTTCTGATTCGTCATGCGGTGTTCCTGGCCATCGGCCTGGTCGGCGGCGTGGTCGCCTTCCAGGTGCC
>WBZL01002813.1_pt2 | contig 11695 bp, 14 predicted proteins | sample 5204291 | NCBI WGS metagenome assembly WBZL01 (sample SAMN12344345, study PRJNA552823) | activated sludge metagenome | biome: Activated sludge suspended growth; feature: Nitrification reactor; material: Wastewater; isolation source: activated sludge from nitrification reactor of wastewater...
CGCCATGACGCTGAGCGCGGCGTCGACGCTGTCGGAACGGAGAAAGGCCAGGTCGGCGAGGGCGGACTGGTGAAGTTCGACCTTCACCTCGGCGGTGTCGGCTCGCTCGCGGGCCCGGGCCAACAACCCTGCGTCGGGATCCACGCCCAGCACCTTGGCGCCTTGTTGGGCCAGGACCACCGCGTTGTGTCCGATGCCGCAGCCCAGGTCCACGAGCCGTCGGCCCTCGACCGGACCCAGCAGCTTGAGGTCTGCCTCGCTGGGGACGTCGCGTCCGTAGATCACAGCGGTGGCTCGGGTGGGATCGGAGTCTTGGGCCGTGCTGTACCGCCGGGGCTCGGGGGATGGGTTGCCGGGGAGCGAGACGGTGAGCGGTTGATCGGCCATGGTGGGAGTCTGCCGCCCGAGGCTGTCCCGGTTCGGGATCCTCCGCCACGAACGGCCCGAGAGCAGATCGGCGGGTTCGGACCTAGCCTGGTGTGCCATGGGATTCAGACCGGATGCCGTGCGGGGTGCTGGCCCCGGCCAGATCGACTACCGCTTGGCGCGGCGGTCGGTGTTGGCCGAGTACCGCAAGGGTCGCATCGCCCGTCACGAGGTGTGTGACGCCCATCCCGAACTGGCTCGCGCGGCGAAGGAGTGTGGCGAGCCCAGTTCACTCACCTGCCCGATCTGTGAGGAGGTGAAGGTCGTGCTGGTGTCCTACGTGTTCGGTCCGAGATTGCCGGCGTTCGGTCGTTGCATCACCTCCAAGAAGGAATTGGCCTCGATCGCCAAACGATCGGGCGAGTTCACGTGTTATGTGGTGGAGGTGTGTCCGGCGTGTTCGTGGAACCACCTGGCCCGCACGTTCCTGCTCTCACCGGGTCGTGGCCGACTGGTGGCCCGCTGATCGGCGTTCGGGGTGACTGCCAGAGCGGGGTGGACCGTTGGTAGCCTCTGGTGCCCGTTCGTGACCGCTCCGCCTCGATGCGTGTGATCCCGAGCCCCGAGCGGATCCGACCCCATGCGCAAGCGAACTCGTAAGCCGGTACCGGTCCACAACCTCAAGGTGACCCGCAAAGGCAAGGTCAAGAAGCGCGGGATCATCTGGCGGTGGCGACGGGTCTTTTGCGCCTTGGCTCTGGTTGCCACCTTCGGCCTGGCTGGCGTTGTCTTCGTGCTCACCCAGATCGAACTACCCCGAGACCCGCGCTTCGAGGACGAGTACAAGCAGACGTCGTTCATGTGTTCGGCCGAGGTTCAGGTGAACTGCAACGCCCAGAACGCCATGGCCCAGCTCCACGGCACCGAGGACCGAGTGCTCGTCACCTACGAGCAAATCCCCGAGGTACTCAAGCAGGCGGTGATCGCCACCGAGGACAAGGACTTCTTCGAACACGACGGTGTCGATCCGCTCGGTATCGCCCGGGCCGCCTACCACGACATTCGGGGAACCTCTGCTTCTCGTCAGGGTGGGTCGACGATCACCCAGCAGTACGTGAAGAAGACCTACCTAACCGCCGAGCAGACCGTCACCCGCAAGATCAAAGAAGCGGTGATGGCAATCAAGTTGGAGCAGAAGCTCTCCAAGGAGGAGATCCTCACCCGCTACCTCAACACCGTCTACTTCGGTCGAGGGGCCTATGGGGTGCAGGCGGCGTCTCGAGCCTGGTTCGGTCACGACGTGGAGGCTGTCACCGCCGGGGAAGCGGCCTTCTTGGCCGGTCTACTCCGCAACCCCAACGGGGCCGACCCTTACCGTGGTCCGGATTCTCTGGCCGAAGCCGAGCGCCGTCGCCTGGTGAGTCTCCAAGCCATGGTCCGCGACGGGTACCTGACCGAATCCGAGAAGGCTGCGTTCGCTGCCGTTCCGATGGATCCCGACGCACCCGGCGTGGCGGTCGAGGACCGGTTCATCCAACCACCGCCGGTGCCGTCCACATTGGGTGAGGACGTCAAGGGTGCAGAGTGGGGCAGCGAGTACTTCGCCGAGTACGTCCGCCAATGGTTGATCGACGAGTTCGGAGCCGATGCCGTCTACGGCGGAGGCTTGAAGGTGTATACGACCCTGGACCAGTCGATGCAGAAGTCTGCCTTCGAAGCGGTCACGTCGGTTCTCGACCGCGACGGTGATCCGTCGGGAGCCTTGGTGGCACTCGACGACCGGGGGCAGGTGAGGGCGATGATGGCCGGCACCGATTTCGCCGACCAGGAACTGAACCTGGCCACCGGTCGCGAAAGCGGTGGGTCTGGTCGTCCGCCGGGGTCGACGTTCAAGACCTTTGCCTTGGCCGAGGCGGTGCGCGAGGGCTACTCGATCCGCTCGGTGCTCCCGTCACCTACCAACCTCGAGATCTCCGAACCGCAGTGCACCAACGGTGGCGATGTCTGGAAGGTTCGCGGGGGACCGGGTGGAGGCTCCTCTCTGGTGACGGCCACCAAGAAGTCGATCAACACCACCTACGCCGAGCTCATGGTGCGTCTCGGCCCCGACGCCGTGGCGGATCTGGCCCAGTCCATGGGGGTGAGCTCCCTCGCCGACCAGAAGGTCCAGTGCTCGTGGGTGCTCGGTTCGGGCGAGGTCTCGGTGATGGACATGGCTGCCGCCTATTCGACCCTGGCCAACGAAGGCACCGCCCGCACCCCGATCGTGGTGACCAGGGTCGAGTTCCCCGACGGCACCGTGCGCAACTACGAGGCCGAGGAGACCCAGGTCCTCACCCCCGAACAGGCTGCTCGGGTCACCTTCGCCCTCCAGCAGGTGATCCAGGGCGGCACGGGTCGGGAAGCGAACTTCGGTCGACCGGCGGCAGGCAAGACCGGTACCACCCAGAACAACGCCGACGGTTGGTTCGTGGGGTACACCCCGGATCTCACCGCCGCCGTGTGGATGGGATTTCCCGAGGGCCAGATCCCCATGCGCAACGTGCACGGCATGTCGGTGCAGGGCGGCAACTTCCCGGCCCGGATCTGGAACCGGTTCATGACCAGCGCCACGGCCAACATGGAACCCGCCGAGTTCCGGGAGTGGGACGACGACGTCCTGGGAGATGGAGAGACTCTCGATCCGAACTTGGGCAAGACGTCTGTGATCGGCAGCGGTTCGGACCAGAACTCGCCCAACCAGGCACCCCGCACCACCGTCCCTGGCGGTGGCACCACGTCCACGACAAGCGGAAGCGGTTCGACCACCATCTCACCGGCGACGACGGCTCCCGCCACCACCGCGCCACCGGCCACCACGAGCCCCCCGGCTACCACAGCCCCGGCAGGGGGAGGGGCCGACCCATAGATGCGGCATGGTTGAACCGAGGCGGAGCCTCGGTCTGGTCAACCTGGTAGCGACGACGAGTAGCGACGACGATCGGAACTATTCGCTCGGGTCCTAGGTGATCGGCTCGTGTGGGTAGATGGTTCTACAGATCGCGCACCACGTCTCGAACTCGCCGGCTCGGTGTTCGCCATCGGGCTGGCCTGCCTCGTCGAAATGGACGTAGATCCGCTGCACGGTCACCAGGTCGGGGCCGGAGTCACCGCAGGAGTCGCATCGGTCGCTCATGGAGCCGACGGTACCTTCCGCTCGTTGAGAGTCCCCCGAGCGAGAGGTGGGGAATGGAACAGCCTCAGGAGCTGGTTCTAGCCTGGTGACACCGCCGGCAGCCGAGGGGCGCTGGACGGGAACAACCAAGGAGGCTCACATGAGCACATCTCCCTCTTCTTCGGCGACCCCGGTCACCGTTCCTTCGATTCGGGGGACCAAGGTCCGCAACGGCGCGGACCGGCTGGTGATGGTCACCGCCTACGACGCGCCCGGCGCCCGCATGGCCAGCGAGGCCGGTGTCGACCTGATCTTGGTGGGAGATTCTCTGGCCATGGTGGTTCTGGGCTACGACGACACCCTTCAGGTGACCGTTGAGGACATGGCCCACCACACCGCGGCGGTGGCAAGGGCCAAGCCCCGTCCGCTGATCGTCGGCGACCTGCCGTGGCTCAGCTACCACGTGTCGGTGGAAGACACGGTTCGCAACGCCGCCATCCTGATCCGGGCCGGTGCCGAGGCCGTCAAACTCGAGGGTGGGACGAAGCGGATTCCGATGGTCGAGGCCCTCGTGGATGCCGAGATCCCGGTGATGGGTCACATCGGTCTCACTCCCCAGTCGGTTCACGCGATGGGGGGATTCAAGGTCCAGGGTCGCAGCAGCGACGCCGCTCTTCAACTGGTGGCCGACGCCAAGGAGCTCGAGCACGCCGGGTGTTTTTCGATCGTGCTCGAGGGGGTTCCCAGCGAGGTGGCGGCGATGGTGACCGAGACGGTGAACGTGCCCACCATCGGTATCGGTGCCGGTCCGGAGTGCGACGGCCAGGTGCTGGTGTACCACGACGTATTGGGAATCGAGGACCGAATGGCTCCCAAGTTCGTGCGGCGCTACGCCGATGTGAAGGGCGTGTCGGTGGCGGCGATGGCCACCTTCGCCGAGGACGTTCGGGCCGGGACCTTCCCGGGCCCGGCCGAGTCGTACCACCTGTCGGCCGAGGTGGCCGAGGCCCTGAACCTGTACGGATCCGGAAGCTGAAACAGGGGCTCGCTCCCATGGTCGGTCATGGCGGACCTATGGTTCCGCCGTGACGACGTCAGCCTGGATGGGTCAATGACGGGGCCAGAGGGAAGGGGACGCCGCCGACTGGCGGTCGGTGCCGGCTTGGTGCTGTGTCTGATCGGGCTGGCCTTGGTGGGATACTCATATCGCGGGTCGATCAAGCAGCGGGTGAAGGAAACGGTTCGGCCGGACCCCGAACCCCCGGCCTGGGTGGCCTCGGTGACCACGGCCCCAGCGGATCCGACCGGCATGGTCGGGGCCTGGTCTGAGGTGGTTGGGGGGCGTACCCCGCTGGCCGGTTTCGGTGAGGTGAAGGCCACCGTCACCGCGGCTGACGGCACGGTTTGCGAGGTGTGCCTGCTGGCGGCGCTGACCCCGGACCAGCGTGCGACGGGTCTCATGTACGTGACCGATCCGGACTTGGGGGGGTACGACGGGATGGTCTTCGTGTTCGACGCCGACGTCTCCGCGGGGTTTTGGATGCGCAACACGAGGTTGCCGTTGTCCATCGCCTACTTCGACGGTGACGGGGTGCTGGTGTCAACCAACGATATGGAGCCGTGTCCGGACGACGAACCCAACTGTCCGACCTACCCGGCATCGGGGCCGTTCCGCTATGCGATCGAGGTACCGCAGGGTCGACTGGCCGACATCGGAGTGGTCGGTGCCGACGGAGGTGTGCCGGAGCCGCGAGACGCGGTGCTCGAGATCACCGGCGAGCCATGTCCGGCGGCGGCCGACGCCCCCTGAGGGTTCGGGACGGAGCTCTTTGTGGCGGAGCCCCCGCCTCTAGCTGGGATGGGGCCGTTGGTGGTTACACCCCGGGTCAACCCCCCTCGCCCGGTTTCGTTGTCACACCCCTCGGGGAGGATGGTGCGATGAGGTCCGAAGGGCACAGGTCCGCTACCGTCATACGGTCCAATTGCAGACCCTGCCCCAACCGTTGGGGCCCCGGCTCAGCCGGGTCCGGAGGGAGGTGAGGCTCGCGATGCGAGCATATGAGTTGATGGTCATCTGTGACGGTGGGCTCGAGGAGTCCGAAGTTGCCAAGGTGATCAACCAGGTGACCGCTCAGGTCGAGGCTGCCGGTGGAACGGTGCCCAAGACCGAGAAGTGGGGTCGCCGGCGTTTCGCCTACGAGATCAACCACAAGACCGAAGGTTTCTACGTGGTGTTCGAGATCGAGGCCGAGCCGGGTGCGCTCGACGATGTCGACCGCAACCTGCGCCTCGCGGACGAGGTGGTCCGCCACAAGATCATCCGGCTCCCAGATGCCGAGGCGTTCCGCCGCGGCCTGTTGGGTGCGCCGGCCCCGGCCGCTGAGGCTGGGTGACCACCAGGAGCAATCATGGACAACACCGTCACCCTCGTGGGCAATGTGACCCGCGATCCCGAGATCCGATACACCCCCAGTGGTCAGACCGTGGCCACCTTCGGCCTTGCGGTCAACCGCCGCTGGCAGAACAAGGCCACCAACGAGTGGGAGGAGCAGGTCTCCTTCTTCGACGTCAAGTGCTGGTCACAGATGGCTGAGAACGTGGCCGAATCCGTGCCGCGGGGTACCCGGGTAATCGTCACCGGTCGCCTCGAGCAGCGCTCGTGGGAGACCGACAACGGCGAGAAGCGCTCCAAGGTCGAGGTCGTGGCCGACGAGATCGCTCCCAGCTTGCGCTGGGCCACCGCCCAGGTGCAGAAGATCGACCGACGAGACGGAGCCCCTAGCGGTGGCTCCTCCGGTGGTGGGGGTCGTCCCATCGCCAATGAGCCCACCAACTACGACGGGGAGGAGCCGTTCTAATGGCACCCAAGCCAAAGCGCGTGAAGAACAAGGACAACGCGCGTCGCGCCAAGAAGAAGGTCAGCATCCTGACCCAGGAGTCCGTCGACTACGTCGACTACAAGGACGTCAACCTGCTTCGCCGATTCATGTCGGACCGGGCCAAGATCCGCGCCCGTCGCGTTACCGGAAACGACACCCAGCAGCAGGCCGCCATCGCCATGGCGATCAAGAACGCCCGTGAGATGGCTCTGCTGCCTTACGCCAACCGTGTCACCCAGCAGCGTGGTGGTCGGGACCGTGGTGCAGACCGTGGCGTCCGCGCCGATGGCCCGCCGCCCCGTCCGTCGGGTCCGCCTCCCTCCGGTGGCGGCGCCGAGGGTGAAGAGTTCGAGAACTACGAAGAGTTCGAGGGCGAGGACGAGGGCGTGGAGGCCGAGGAGGTGGACGCCTGATGAAGCTCATCCTCCGCTCAGATGTCGAGGGTGTCGGCCACAAGGGCGACGTCGTCGAGGTATCCAACGGCTACGGCCGGAACTTCCTGTTGCCCCGTGGGCTGGCCTTCAAGGCCACCGATGGGGCCAAGGCTCAGGCCGATGCCATGAAGCGGTCTCGCGACATCCGTGATGCCGCCGCTCGTCAGGCCGCCCAAGAGGTGGCCAAGCAACTGGTGGCCTCACCGGTTTCGATCACCGCCCGGGTGGGTGGCGACGGCCGTCTCTTCGGTTCGATCACCACCGCCGATGTGGCGGCGGCCATCGTGGCCCAGACCGGAGTCGAGATCGACCGCAAGCAGCTCACCCTGGAGGAGCCAATCAAGGCTCTGGGTACCCACTTGGTGCCGGCCAAGCTGCATGCAGACGTGGAGTTCCCCGTCACCGTCGAGGTTGTCTCCAACTAGTTCCTTCCGGCCTCGGGGCCGGTGATCCGGTGACCCGGTGGGTTCGGAGGTTTCTCCTCTGAACCCACCGTGATCCCGGTCTCTCTGACGGTCCTGGAGTGCTGGCTCCTGGACCGTCCGGTCGTTTGCTCGACCGTTTGCCTCTCTTCGGCGCGTCCCGGTCGCGGTCCCAGGGTCCAGAACCTCCCCGCCTGACTCGTTGTCCACACCCTGTCCACAGGTAGATCACAGGGTTTCGGTACTGGTTATCGACAGCCCGCTTGCACGAAGGTGTAACCCACCATGCCTGACGAGCCACCTCCGGAAATGGACGAGCCTCCGGGCGACTACCTCGATGCTCCCGCTCCGCTGGCGCCACGTCGTGACGGTGGCGTTGACGGGTGGTCGAGGGGTGGTGGGCGATCGGCTGAAAGGCCTTCGGGAGGTGGCGCCGGTCGACGCCTGCCCAGCAACATCGACGCCGAGGAGTCGCTGCTGGGCGCCATGTTGCTGTCGCGCACCGCGGTCGACGTGGCGTCGGAGGTGGTGTCCTCCGACGACTTCTACCGACCAGCGCACGGTCACATCTACGACGCCATCACCTCGCTGTCGGCCCGGGGAGAACCGGTGGATCCGGTCACGGTGGCCGAAGAGCTGCGCCGGGCCGACCTCCTCGATGCAATCGGTGGCCCCGGGACCCTGCTCGCCCTTCAGGCCGGCACACCGGCCACCTCGAGCGCGGCTCGCTACGCCAAGATCGTCGAGGAGCACGCCCTCCTGCGCAGCCTCATCGGAGTGGCAGGTGAGATCGCCGAGATCGGCTACGGGCTACCCGAAGATGTGCCCAAGGCGGTGGACCTGGCCGAGTCGCTCATGTTCGAGGTGGCCCAGCACCGCCAGACCGACTCCACCAGCCGCCTGCACGACCTGCTCGATCAGACGCTGGACAGTCTCGAAGCTCTCTATGAGAAGGGCGATGCGATCACCGGCACGCCCACCGGCTACATCGAGTTCGATGAGCTGACGTCTGGCCTTCAACCCAACGCCCTAGTGGTGGTGGGGGCCCGCCCGGGCATGGGCAAGACCAGCTTCGCCCTGGGAATGGCTGGTCACGCCGCGCTGGAAGCCCACCGTCCGGTGCTGTTCTTCTCCCTGGAGATGAGCCGGATCGAATTGTCCCAGAGGCTCTTGTGCTCTGAGGCTCGTGTCGATTCCACCAAGGTCCGCAACGGCCGTCTCACCGACGACGACTGGCGACGGATCTCCCACGCCATCGGCCGCCTCGGCGATGCCCAACTCTGGATCGACGACAACCCCCACGTGACCGTGATGGAGATTCGGTCCAAGGCCCGTCGACTCCAGTCCAAGGTGGGCCAGCTCGGCATGATCGTGGTCGACTACATCCAGCTCATGACCGGCAACTCCCGGGCCGAGAACCGCCAGACCGAGGTAGCCGAGATCAGCCGTGGTCTCAAGATCTTGGCCCGCGAACTCCAGTGCCCGGTGGTGGCCCTGGCCCAGCTCAACCGTGGCCTGGAACAACGGGCCGACAAGCGGCCCATGCTTGCCGACCTCCGCGAGTCGGGATCACTCGAACAGGATGCCGATGTGGTGGTGTTCCTGTACCGAGACGAGCAATACAACGCCGATTCACCCGATCGAGGAACTGCGGAGGTGTTGGTCACCAAGCACCGCGCTGGCCCAACCGGCATGGTCCGCCTTGCCTTCCTCGACCATTACACCAAGTTCGCCAACATGGCCCGGGACTGAGGCTTGCCGGGGATCGTGGTCACCCTCGACGCGCCGTGAACCCTGAGGATTACGACGACTGGCTGATGACCCAGGCCGGTGAGCGGGCCGAACGCCGACGCCGCCTGATGGTTTGGGCTCTGTTGGTCGCCATGGGAGCAATGCTCTTCGTGCCGGTGATCCAGGCCTTCACCTGAGCACTTTCGGTGGATCCAGGCCTGTCGGTTGGGGCCTGTACGGTCGGCGGCGTGTGGTTCTGCGACGAGTGTGGTTCACGGGCCGAGGGAGGTGCACCGGCCGCGGCGGTGCCGCCGGTGTGTCCCCAGCATGGACCTCGGTGGCGTCTGGTCCGCAACGCGCCGTGTGCCGAGGTCCTGGTGGAGCGAGACGGACGGGTGTTGTTGAGTCGACGGGCCCACGAACCGTTCCTCGGGGTTTGGGAAATCCCGGGCGGCTTCGTCGACAGGGGTGAACACCCGGTGGACGCCGCGGTGCGCGAGCTCCGGGAGGAACTGGGGATCGACGTCGAGCTCACGGCTCTGCTCGGTACCTACCTGGAGCAGAGCGCCTATGGCGAGTGCTTGGAGATCACCTGCTATCTGGGCCGGTCGGCTGAAGAGCCGGTGGCCAACCCGGCCGAGGTGAGCGAATGGGGATGGTTCACGTTGGTGGAAGCCCCCGAGACGATGGCTGGTCGTGACCGCCAAAGGGTGGTCGACTGGGCCGCCGGTCGGGCCGTAGCGCTGCCGGCCGACGGGCTCTGACAACCGAGAACTGCCCCGGTGTGGGATCGGGTCACCTGTCCACGCGACCTCACCGGGAATCCCCCGAAGGCGGGCGGCGAGAATCACCCCGGCCGGGGGATCATCGACCGTGGCGATCTGGTGTGTGATCCTGATGGAAGTCGACGGAGCGGAGAGCTGACCATGGACATGAAGCGCAGACTCGGTGCCGAAGCGTTCGGCACCTTCTGGTTGGTGTTCGGGGGCTGCGGCTCGGCGGTGCTGGCAGCGGGAGTGCCTGATGTGGGCATCGGTTTCGCCGGGGTGGCCCTGGCCTTCGGATTGACGATTCTGACCATGGCCTATGCCGTTGGCCCGATCTCAGGTGGTCACTTCAACCCGGCCGTCACCATCGGACTGGTGGTGGCCAAGAGGTTCGACCAGAAAGATGCCCCGGCCTACATCGGGGGCCCAGGTGGTCGGGGCTGTGGTGGCTGCCGCAGTGTTGCTGGTGGTGGCTTCGGGTGTCGACGGGTTCAGTGCCTCTGACGGTTTCGCCTCCAACGGGTTCGGGGAGTTCAGCCCGGGCGGCTACTCGATGTTGGCCTGCCTGGTGGCCGAGGTGGTTCTCACGGCCTTCTTCTTGTTGGTGATCCTGGGTTCCACGGCCAAGCAGGCGGCTTCGGGGTTCGCCCCCATCGCCATCGGGCTGGCCTTGACGCTCATCCATTTGATCTCGATCCCGGTCACCAACACCAGCGTCAACCCGGCACGATCGACCGGTCCGGCGCTGTTCGCCGGGGGTGACCACCTGGTGCAGCTCTGGTTGTTCTGGGTTGCCCCCATCGCCGGCGCCGTTCTGGGGGCACTGATCTGGAAGCTGGTCCTGGCTGATCCGGCCGAGGAACCCGCCTGAGCCTCCCGCTGGAAGGGGCGTTCGGCCAGACGGAGGCCGAGTACCCACCTGGCCAACTCCGAGGCGTCCGAGGAGATGGATCTCCGACCGCGTCATCTCCCAGGCAGAGGACCCCGATCCCGGCACTAGCGTCTCGGGCCATGTCCGAGACGTCCTCGCCCAAGCCTCGCTCGCGACTCACCCGCGGTGTCGCCGTGGCCTCGGCGGTTGGTGTAGCCGGTGTGGCGGTCGTGCGGAACCGTCGATCCGACCGCCTCGATGCCGCCTCCATTGCCACCGGTCCGGTACCGGCTCTGGGACCGATCGGTGCCACCGGCCGTGCCCGCCGGTCGTTGATCACGGCACGTGCCGCGTCCAGGGCTGGTGGAGCGTGGGCGCTGCACCGGGCCCGGCGGACCTTCGCTGATGCCGAACGACGAGATGAGCTCGACCTCGCCCATCAGATCAAGACGGCCACCGAGGTGGCCGAGACCCTCGGCAACCTGAAGGGCGCCATGATGAAGCTGGGTCAGATGGCCAGCTTCTTGCACCAGGGGATGCCCGAGCCGGTCCGTGACGCCCTGGCTCAGCTCCAACAGGACGCCCCACCCATGGCCCCCGAACTGGCGGCCCAGGTGATCGAGGCCGAGTTGGGCCAACCCCCAGAGAAGGTGTTCGCGCAGTGGGATCCGGTTCCCATCGCCTCGGCCTCGATCGGTCAGGTCCATCGAGCTATGACCCAGGACGGTCGGGCGGTGGCGGTGAAGGTCCAGTACCCCGGAGTCGACGAGGCCATCCGAGGGGACCTGGACAACGCCGGGCTGCTGTTCGGAGCGATGAAGGCCATGTTCCCGGGGCTGGACCCCAAGCCTTTGGTGGCCGAACTACGAGAACGGATCAGCGAGGAGCTCGACTACCGCATCGAGGCCGACAACCAGCGCCTCTTCGCCGACTACTACCGCGATCATCCCTTCATCCACGTACCCGCCGTACTCGACGACCTGTCCACCACCCGGGTCCTGACCACCGAGCTGGCCACCGGCGCCCGGTTCTCGGAGGTCAAGACCTGGTCGCCAGAGCAACGGAACCTGG
>WBZL01004657.1_pt1 | contig 11694 bp, 9 predicted proteins | sample 5204291 | NCBI WGS metagenome assembly WBZL01 (sample SAMN12344345, study PRJNA552823) | activated sludge metagenome | biome: Activated sludge suspended growth; feature: Nitrification reactor; material: Wastewater; isolation source: activated sludge from nitrification reactor of wastewater treatment...
GCAGCGCTTCAGGATCTCGGTGGCGGTCGCCGAGAAGCCGCATTGCGGGAACTGCGGCGTGCCCTTCATGTAGAGGACCACGCGGTGGCCCTTCACCTGGTCGCGGATCGTGTCCTGGACGTTCATGGGGTCTTGCTCCGGGAGGCGTCGTGGAACCTGCAATGGTAGCGCAATCGCGCCCGCCGTCCGGCCAGGGCGCTCACTGGGCGGAGGAGAGCGTCAAACGCGCGCCTTCGCCCCCGGAAGCGCTGCGTCCGGCTGCCGTTGTCGTTGCGGTCGACACCACCCGCCAGCGCGTTCGCGCGCCTACAGGCCGTCGGAAAGCGCGACTCCCGCCCCGATCGTCGTCTGGTTCCAGTTGTAGTCGATCATGCTCTCGCCGTAGCCGGTGAACACCTGCACGTAGCCGCGGAACGGCCCCAGGATCGGCGGCGAGTACCACGCCGCCTGGAAGGCACCCTTGCCCTTGTTCAGGTTGCCGCGCGCGGCCGCGGAAAACGTGTGCCCGCGCCACCGGTACATCGCGCCGATCTGCCCGTGGCCCAGGTAGTCGGTGATGTCGGGATTGTCGTCGTCCTCGTCGCTTTCGGGAATGCGATACCAGACGCGCGCGGAGAGCACGAGATTCTCGCGCTCGACGGCACCTTCGAGGAACAACCGGTTCCAGCTGCGCGACAGGACGTCGGTGCGTCCGTTCGACTGGTGGTTGAAGCCTCCGGTCAAGAGATTCCACTTGAAGCCGCCGGGAAGATCCATCCCCGGGCGCCAGGCCACGAAGATCTCGGGTTCGTAGTTGGTCTCGCGGAACGGGCGCGAGATCTCGTCGTTGTAGACCTGCCACTGGTTCTGCTGAGTGTAGGCTGCCCACAAGCCCCAGCGCCGGTCCTCGCTCGCCCAGAATCGTGCCTTGAAGCTCAGCTGGAACTTCGCTTCCGTGCTGTCGAGGTGGACCGGCTCGCCGGCCGCCTCGAACAGCGGCACATAGGGACCCACGTTGGGGTCGTCGGAGTAGCGTGCAACGAGGAAGTAGTTCGAGCGGTAGAAGCGGATGTCGAACTTCGGCGCCGCCTGATCGAAGCCCCACGCGGTGTCGAGAATGGACAGCTTGGCCTGCGGCGCTTCAAGCGCGACGGCACGCGCCATCGCGTCCTGCGGGACGAAGTCGGTGCCTTGCGCGGGAGCCGCGGGCTGCGCCGCCGCGGGGCGGGCGCTGACCGAGTCGTAGCAGGCGAGCCGCTCGGCGTTCGACGCGATGGCGTGGCAGTCGGCAATCGTGCGAGCCTGGGCCTGGGCGGCACCCACGGTCGCGACGATCAAGGCGGCGGTCAGCGCCAGGCGCCGACAGCGGAACTCTATGCGCATTTCGGGATCCCCTGAAAGGAAGCGCCGCGCGGGAGGCGGCCGTTCCCGTCATTCTGCCAGCTTTCGCCGAGCGACGGTCCCGGGCGCGACACGCCGGGTTCGTCGATGGCACCCGCGTTGTGGGACCATGCGTCCCTGCGGGCGAAACAGCGGCCGCCCGCGCGATGCCGGCGGTCCTCAGTCGGCGCCGCGCGCGCCGCGGGTCCAGGCCTTGAGCAGCGACCACAGCATCCCGCCGGTGAGCATGCCGAGGACGTACACGCCGATGACGAGGAACGACACCGGCAGCGTCATCGACACCGAAAAGAACGATACGGTGGCCGTATCCAGATTCTGCAGCTTGAACGACAGGACGACGGCGGTGAAGACGACGATCAACGCGAGGTACAGATATTTCATGTGTCAAACACTCCTTTCCGAGCGGCGCTCCACTTCGCAGGGCAGCGGCGACTTTGGCGATGTTAACCCGCGCCCGCGCCCGGCACGCCTTGCCCGGAGCCTGACCCTGCCCACCGTCGCGCTCCTGGCGACGGTTCTGGCAGCCTGCACGGCTGCGCCGACACAGCCGACCGTGCCTGCCGGCGCAACCGCGCTTGCGCCGGGGGCCGAATCCACGCTCCAGCGCCATCGCTGGCGTCTCGAGTCCGCCACCGACGCGCGCGACGCGACGATCGACGCCGTCGCGCCGTCCGCGGCGCGCGCCTTCACCTTCGCGTTCGCCGGCAACCAGGTGATGATCGACGGCGGCTGCAACGCGATGCGCGGCGGATTCCTGATTCCTTCCGAAGGCAAGCTCGCGTTCGGCCGCATGGCCGCGACGCTGCGCGCCTGCGACCTTCCGCTGATGCAGGCGGACGCCGCGCTCGCGAAACTCGTCGCGGAGCCGATGAGCGCCACGCTCGCGCCCGAGGAACCGCCGCGGCTGCGCCTGACGACGCCCGCGAACGACTCGCTCGTCCTCGTGGGAGAGTTGACGCCGGAGGCGCGCTACGGCCCGCCGACGATCGCGTTTCTCGAAGTCGCTCCTTCCCGGGTTTCGTGCAATCACCCGCTGATCCGCGACGCGACCTGCCTGCAGGTGCGCGACCGCGCGTTCGACGCGCAGGGCCTGCCCGCGGGACCTCCGGGGCCGTGGCGGGTGTTCTACGGATCGATCGAGGGTTACACCCACCAGGAAGGCGTGCGCAACGTGCTGCGCGTGAAGCGCTTCCATCGCCCGCACCCGCCGGCCGATGTCTCGGCGCACGTCTACGTGCTGGACCTCGTCGTCGAATCGGAAGTGGTCAGGCGGTAGGCGTCCTGCGCTCGCGTTTCCCCGCACCCGGCCGCGGCACCGGCCTGCCGTAGCTCGCGAACCGGGTCAGGACGCGCGCCATCTCGTCGTCGTCGATGAGCACCGGTTCGCCGACCTGCAGCGCGCGCCAGTAGGCTTCGGCGAGCGACTCGACCTCGATCGCGAGCTGCAGCGCGCGGTCGAGGTCACCCGCGAAGGCGATCATTCCGTGGTTCGCGAGGAGGCAGGCGCGGCGGCCGGCGAGCGCCTCGACCGCCGCATCGGCGAGCGCCTGCGACCCGAAGGTCGCGTAAGGCGCACATCGGATGTCGCGTCCGCCCGCGACCGCGACCATGTAGTGGAACGGCGGGATGTCGCGCCGCAGGCAGGCGAGCGCGGTGCAGAACGGCGAATGCGCGTGCACGATCGCGCCCGCTTCGGTGCGGGCGCGGTAGATGTCGCGGTGGAACGGCCACTCGGACGAGGGCGCGAGCCGCCCGAACGCACGGCCGTCGAGCCCCACCGCGACGATGTCGGCCGGTGCGAGCCGGTCGTAGGCGACGCCCGACGGCGTGACGAGGAAGCCATCGAAGCCGCGGCTCACCCATCGCACGCTGACGTTGCCGGCCTTCGCGCGGTTGATCCCCGAAGCGTTCATCGCCAGCGCGGCGGCGATCACGCCTTCGCGCAGCGAGCGCTCCGTCGGAGCGCGCCCGCTCACGCGAACCTCTCGGGGAACAGCGCGGCGAGCCCGGCCTCGGAAGCCGCCGCGAGGCCGCGTTCGGTGAGAAGTCCGGTGACGAGCCGCGCGGGGGTGACGTCGAACGCGGGGTTGTAGCCGCGCGCACCCTCCGGCGCGATGGCGACGCGGACCGACCCGCCGTGCGCTTCGCGGCCGGTCACGCCGAGCACCTCGTCCGGCGAGCGCGCCTCGATCGGAATCGCGTCGCCGTCGGGAAGCGCCGGGTCGAGCGTCGGCGACGGCAGCGCGACGTAGAACGGCACCGCGTTGTCCGCCGCGGCCAGCGCCTTGCCGTAGGTGCCGATCTTGTTGCACACGTCGCCGTTGCGCGCCACGCGGTCGGTGCCGACGAACACGACGTCGACGCGGCCACCGCGCATGAGCGCCGCGCAGGCGCCGTCGACGACGACCGTGTGCGGGACGCCGCGTTGCGCGAGTTCCCACGCGGTGAGGTTCGCCCCCTGCAGGCGCGGGCGCGTCTCGCTCACCCAGACGTGCAGCGGCAATCCCGCCGCGTGCGCGAGAAAGATCGGGGCGGTCGCGGTGCCCCAGCCGCAGGTCGCGAGCGCGCCGGCGTTGCAGTGGGTCATCACGTCGACCGGTCCCTGCTTGCGCGCAGCGATGCGTTCGAGGAGTACGAGCCCGTGGCCGCCGAGGCTGCGGTTGATCGCGACGTCCTCGGCGACGATCGCATCCGCCTCGCGCCAGGCGGCGTCCGCGCGGGCGGCTTCGGGCAGTGCGGCCGCGCGCTGGCGAACCCGATCGAGCGCCCAGCGCAGGTTGACTGCGGTAGGCCGGGTCGCGTCGAGCATCGCGTGCGCGCGGGCGAGCGCGGCGTCGCCGGGGTCGGCATCCAGCGCCATCGCGAGGCCGCAGGCGCCGACCGCGCCGATCAGCGGCGCGCCGCGCACCCACATCTCCCGAATCGCGCGTGCCGCGGTGCCGGCGTCGCCCAGGCGCACCGTCACGCTCGCGTGCGGCAGCGCGCGCTGGTCGAGCACTTCGACGTGACGCGCCCCCGGCGCGCGGGCCAGCGCCCGGTAGCCGGCCGGATCGGCATCCGCCTGCGCTTCGGCGAGTTCGTCGCGTCGCATCCGGGCATTCTATCGCCGCGCCGCGCTGCGGCGCCGCGCTACTTCAGCACCTGGACCAGGTTGTTGAAGTCGTCGGTCCACAGCCGCCAGTCGCGACGTACCGCGATCTCGCTGCTGGCGCCGGCGATCGTCTCCTTCGCGAGCGCCGCCGGATCCTTCGACAGCAGGACCCAGACACTGCTGCTCGCGCCGGGTTCGTTGCCGTCGTCGGAGACGAGGGCGACGGCGAGGCCGTGCGCGTGGGCGAGCGCCTCGACCACCGGCGCGAGGTTCAGGAACCGGTTGGTGACGTGGAACGCGACGATGCCCGAAGGCTTCATGTGCCGCTCGTAGATCGACAGCGCCTCGGAGGTGATGAGGTGCACCGGAATCGCGTCGCTCGAGAACGCGTCGATCGCGAGGACGTCGAACCCCTGCGCCGGCTCGCGCTCGAGAACGAGGCGCGCATCGCCCTGCGCGATCTCGATCGTGGCCTCGCTGTCGGCGAGGAAGCTGAACTCCCGCCTGGCGATTCCGACGACGGCGGGGTTGATCTCGTAGAAGCGGTAGACGTCGTTCACCGCACCCCAGACCGCGAGCGTGCCGGTGCCGAGTCCGATCACGCCGACCTTGAGCGGCTCGAGCCGCGGGTGCATCGACTCGATGGCGCGCGCGACGCCGGAGCCCGCGGTGTAGTAGGTCGTGGGCTGGCGCTTCAGCAGCGGATCGAGGAACTGGTTGCCGTGCATGATCGTGCCGTGGATCAGCGTGCGCTTGCGGTCGTTCCCGCTGCCCCACTCCAGCACGCGGAGCACTCCGTAGAAGTTGCGCGTCGCGACGATCGTGCTGTCGTAGAACTCGCGCACGTACCACGCGCCGCAACCCAGCGCGGCGACGAGCGAAGCCACCGCGAGGCCGCGGAACACGAGCGGGTCGCGGCGCACCTGCCAGAGCAGGAGCCCCGCGCACAGCACGAGCGCGGCGCCCAGTTCGAAATAGGCCGGCAGCACGAGCGGCGCGGCGATGCCGACCACGACCGCCCCGAGCGCGCCGCCGAACGAGACCGTCAGGTAGAACCGCGTGAGCCAGCGCGGCGCGGGCTTCAGGCGCGCGAGCTCGCCGTGGCAGAACATGCACGCGAGGAACAGCCCCGCGCAGAAGACGCCGAGCTGGATCGCCAGTTCGTGCGTGAGCCGGGTGTCGGCCAGCGTCCACGCCATCACGCCCAGCGCGGCGGCGGCCGTCGACAGGAAGAAGTCGCGCCGGTACCAGCCGGTGCCGTCGAAGCACAGGATGAACGTGAGGAGGTAGAGCGAGAGCGGCACGATCCACAGGAGCGGGACCGCCGCGACGTTCTGCGTGATGTGGTTCGAGATCGCCAGCAGCAGGATGGATCCGGTCGCCGAGAGCGCGATCCACAACGCCTGCCGCGCGAGCGCAGGATGCGCGCCGTCGGCTGACTCGGCTGCGGTGTCGGCGGAAACCTGCGCCGCCGCGACCGGTGTCGCCCGCAGACTCACCCAACCCGCGAACGCGCAGAGCAGCACGAACCCGGCGTAGCCCGCCGACCAGCCGATGGCCTGCGCGCGCGTCGCGACCCAGGGCTCGAACAGGAACGGATAACCCGCGAGCGCCAGCATCGAGGCGAGGTTCGAGAGCGCGAACAGCCGATAGGGGCTGCGGCCGGGGAACTGGCGCGCGAACCACGCCTGCACGAGCGGACTCGTCGTCGACAGCAGGAAGTACGGCAGGCCGATCGTCGCCACCAGCATGCCGAGGATCAGCCAGGTCGGATTCTCGCCGCCCGCCGGCTTCCAGTGCGCCGCGGGTACGATCGGCAGGAGCGCGAGGCTCGCGGCGAGCAGCGCGACATGGATGCGAAGCGCCGCCCGCGGCGTGGCGCGCCGGACCAGCAGGTCCGCGTAGGCGTAGCCGGCGAGCAGCGCGGACTGGAAGAACACGAGGCAGGTGGTCCACACCGTCGCCGACCCGCCGAACCACGGCAGGATCTGCTTCGCCATCACCGGCTGCACGAGGAACAGCAGGAACGCGCTGGCGAAGATCGTGACCGCGTGGAGGATCATGGATGGGTAGCGATGCGCGGCCACGCGGGCGCGGTCTGGCGGGTGCCGCGGGCGCCGGGCTCGCACCGGTCACACGCGCGACCCCGGGACGCCGCGCACGGGGCGGCCATTGTACGGGACGCGCCCTTGCGCGGTCAGGTGGCGGTGCGCGGCCGGAAATACTGCGTGCGGTCGATCGACCGGACCGACAGTTCGCGCACCTCGGCGCCCTGAAGCACGCGCAGCGGCACTTCGGCGCCGGCGGCGCGCCCGGTCCACAACCTGCGGTAGAACTCGCGTTGCGTGCGCACCGGCTCTCCGGATACCGCGAGGATGATGTCGCCGGCCTTCACGCCGGCCTCGTCGGCGGGTCCGCCGGCGGACACGCGCGACACGATCAGGCGCCCGTGCGCCTCCTCGGTGGCGACGCCGAGCCACGGACGTGCCGCGTCCCTGCGGCGGCCGTCGGCGACGAGATCGGGAAGGATCGGCTTCAGCAGGTCGATCGGCACGAACAGGTTGCCGGGCAGCGTCGGCTCGTCGCCGGTCGCGTCGCGCACGACGAGCGAGCCGACGCCGACCAGCCTGCCTTCGCGGTCGATCAGCCCCGCGCCGCTCCAGTTCGCGACCGGCGGACTCGTCCACAGGGCCTCGTCGAGCAGGTATTCCCAGCTTCCGGTGAACGGGCGCTTCGACACGACCAGCGCGAACGCGACGTCGCCGACCCCTTCGCTGGTGGCGATCATCACCGGGTCGCGCTCGGCGACGCCGGCCGAGGCGCCGAGCGCAACGGGCTTCGCGTCGAGCGGCACGATCGAGCGCAGGAGCCCGAAGCCGCTCGCGTGGTCGTAGGCGACGATCTGCGCGGGCAGCGTTCGCCCGCGGTGGTCGACGATCCCGACCTCGTCGGCCTCGACGATCAGGTAGCCGATGGTGACGATCAGGCCGTCGCCGGAAATGAGGACGCCGGAGCCCTCGCGCTCGGTCCCCAGCGTGCTCCCGCTGCGCGCATCCGGCACCGCGCGCGTCTTCACCTTGACGATCGCGCGGAACAGCGTCTCGACGTCGGGTGCGGCCTGCGCGGACGGTGCCGGCACAGCGCTGGTCTGCGCCAACGCCGGGGCCAGGAAGGCGGGGAGACAGACGCCGATCGCGAAGGCGGCGAGGCGTAGCGGTGATGCGGTGGCCATGGAGGCGCGGGTGCGGTGCACGGGCGAGCCGCCCTTCGTTCGGATCGGGGGCGCGGACCGCGTGCGGGCCACTATAGCGCGGCGTCCCGCCCGCGCAAGCCCGGCTCGCGCGGCGGCTATAATCGCCGCCTCCGGAAAGCACGTCGACGCTCGGCGAGCGAGCACGATCCCCGCCATGAAGAACATCGCCCCCTCGAAACTCGTCGATCTCGTCGCCGCGATCATGCACGGCGCGGGCTGCGCGGCGGCGGAGGCGCGCACGGTCGCCGCGCGGCTCGTGGACTCGAACCTCGTCGGCCACGATTCGCACGGCGTGCTGCGCGTCGCCAAGTACCTCGAATGGGTGCGCGACGGCACGCTCAGACCCAACACGCCGCCGACGATCGTGTTCGACAGCGACACGATCGCGATCGTCGACGGCAACCGCGGCTTCGGCCAGGTTACCGGCGAGACCGCCGCGAAGCTCGGCATCGCGAAGGCGAAGGCGAAGGGCATCGCGATGGTGGGCTTGCGCAACTGCGGACACCTCGGCCGGCTGGGCGACTGGGCGGAGATGGCGGCCGAGGCGGGGCAGGTGTCGCTGCACTTCCTCAACACGTCGGGCGCGCAGCGCGTCGCCCCGTTCGGCGGGAGCGATCGGCGCCTCTCGACCAACCCGATGGCGATCGGAGTGCCGGTCGCGGGCGGTCCCCCGGCGATCCTCGACATCACGACGTCGACCGTCGCCGAGGGCAAGCTGATGGTCGCGATGAACAAGGGCGAGCAGGTGCCCGAGGGCTGGATCGTCGACAGCTCCGGCCGCCCCACGACCGATCCGAAAGACTTCTACGACGGCGGGGCGCTCCTCACCATCGGCGCGCACAAGGGCTCGGGGCTGTCGATCCTCACCGATCTCCTCTCGGGCGCAGTGACCACCGGCCGCAGCTCGGATCCCGCCGACACGGTCCTGCGCAACAACATGCTGTCGATCTACATCGATCCGGCGGTGTACGACCGCGATGGGGTCGTGCTGACCGAAGCACACCGCTTCGTGGAATGGGTGAAAGCCTCACCGCCGGCGAAGCCGGGCGAGCCGGTCCTCGCGCCCGGCGACCTCGAGCGGCGCACGCGCGCCGCGCGGCAGCGGCAGGGCGTCCCGATCGACGACAAGACCTGGCAGGATCTCCTCGATGCCGCGAGTTCGGTGGGCATCGATGCGTCGCGCGCGGCCGCTCTGGTGGCCTGACGCGCGGTTCGCAGCCGCGCTCGCGTTCGCCGCCGCGGGGGCGCTCGCGCCTGCGCCCGCCTCTGCCGATTTCACCGGCCGCGTCGTCGCGGTGGCCGACGGCGACACGCTGACCGTGCGCGACGGCGCGCGCGACGTGCACGTCCGCCTGTGGGGTATCGACGCGCCGGAGCGCGGGCAGTCGTGGTCGAAGCGCTCGCGCACGGCGCTCGTCGCCCGCGCGATGCACCGCGACGTGCGAGTGAGCGAGCGCGGCCGCGACAGCTTCGGCCGGACGATCGGCCGCGTCGCGGTCGACGGCGCCGATCTCGGCGACGCGCAGCTCGCCGACGGCCTCGCGTGGGTCTACCGGCGCTACTCCGACGACCGCGCGATGATCGGGCTCGAGGACGCGGCGCGCGCTGCGCGGCGCGGGCTGTGGTCCGATCCCGCCCCGGTTCCACCTTGGGTCTGGCGCGAGAACCATCCCCGGCCGCCCCGACCCTCGCCGGCGAGCGGGCAGCGGCCCCGGGTACCGGCAACCGGGTGACCGGCCACGGCAATCCGCTGTCGAAGGGCGGTCCGGGGTGCGCTTCTGCGGCGATCCCCTCACCTGCCCCTTGCACATACCCCGCCCGGTGACCACCGGCTCCGAGCCTTCTCGGTTGCTGGTACGATCCGTGCTTCCAAGGGTATGCCCCAGGCGCACCGAATTGGTGCGCCGTTTTGACGAAATCGATTGCCCCGACGTGCCGGTGCTCGACCCGCCGCCACGCGCAGGAGAACCCCCGTGCACCACCCGAAGCGTCCGAACCGGACGGAAAGCTCCCTGTTTGCCATTCTGAAGCGCGCGGTTGCGCTCATCGCATTCTTCGCCGCCGTTGCCCCGCTTGCGGCGCAGGCACAGCTCGCCGACCTCGTCATCAACCAGGCCGACAGTCCGCCGATCGGCCCGGCCGGAGGGGTGTTCACCTACACGGTGCGCGTCGACAACAACGGCCCGAATACGGCGACCGGCGTGACGCTCTCGAACACGATCCCGCCCGGGTCGACCTTCGTCGGCGTCTCGCAGACTCAGGGAACCTGCTCGGAGTCGGCCGGCATCGTGAGCTGCTCGATCGGCAACCTCGTGTCCCAAGCGCAGGCGACCGTCACCCTCCAGGTGGTCCTGCCGACGCCGGGCGTGTGGACCAACTCGGCGAGCTGGACCTCCGCCGTCTTCGACCCGAACACCAGCAACAACGCGAGCACCGAGGACACGACGGCGCAGGAAGCCGCGGACATGGCGGTCGCGGTCACCACCAGCGCCAACCCGGTCGCGGCGGGTGCCGCGTACAGCTACACGGTGACGGCGACGAACAACGGACCCACCGACCTCGGCGCAACCGGCACCCAGACGATCTCGTTCACGGTCCCGGCGGGTTCCTGCATCACGTCGGCGCCGACCGGCTCAGGCTGGGCGTGCACGGTTTCGCCGCCGACGAGCTACCCGGTGTGCGGGAACGGCGCCCCGGGCCCCATCGTCAACTGCACCCGCACCGGCGCGCTCGTCGTCGGCGCCAGCGCGCCGCCGCTGACCGTCCCCGCCGTCGCCAACGCCGGCGGCGCGATCACTGCGGCGTTCAACGTCGAGTCGTCGCTGCCCGATGGCGACGAGACCGACAACACCGCCGAGGCGACGGTCACCGTCACCGGCGGCAGCTCCGACGTGTCGATCACCAAGACCCGGGCGCCTGCGACCGCTACCGTCGGCTCGAACGTCACCTTCACTCTCACGCCGCGGCACCTGGGCGGCGAGCAGCCGGGCACGCTCGCGCCCAACCTGATCACCGTCACCGACGTGCTGGATTCGCGGCTCACCTACGTCTCCGCGGGCGGCAGCGGCTGGACCTGCGACACGAGCGGCCTGCCGACGATCGTCTGCACGCGGCCGGGCCCGTACACCGGCGGCAACTTCACTGACATGCCGGTGATCACGATCGTCGCGACGGTGAATGCGGCCGGCACGATCCCCAACACGGCGACGATCGAGGCACCGGAGACCGACCCGAACCCGCTGAACAACTCGTCGTCGGTCAACGTGACCGCGTCCAACGACGCCGACCTGCGGATGACCAAGACCGCGTCGATCAACCCGGTCGTCCCGGGACAGGGCTTCAACTACACGCTGACCGTGCGCAATCTCGGCAACGTCGCGGTGCAGGCCGCGCAGACGGTCACCGCGACCGACACGCTGCCCGCGGGGGTCGAACTCACCGGGCCCCCGACCGGATCGGGGTGGACCTGCACGCCCGACGGCACCGCGACCTACCCGATCGCCGGTCCGGTGACGGTCACCTGCACGAGACCGGGTCCGCTCGCGGCGAACAGCAACGCGCCCGGCATCACGGTCCCGGCGCGCCTTGGCGCGTCCGGTTCCGCGCTCAACAACGCCTGCGTCTCGCACGCAGGCACCGGGCCGTCGGACCCGAACCTCGGCAACAACTGCGCCGGCGTCACCGTGGTCGCGTCGGCCGCGCAGGCCGACCTGCGGGTCGTGTCGAAGACGGCGACCCCGAATCCGGTCAACGCCGGCGAGGACCTCACCTACACGATCTCGGTGATCAACAACGGACCCGACAGCGCGACCAACGTCGTCGTCGCCGACGCGCTCTCGAGCCTCGTCGCGACCGGCGGCTTCCGGTCGGCGACGCCGTCGCAGGGCGCGTGCACGCCGTCGGGCGTCACCAACGGGGCGACGGTCAACCTGAGCTGCAACCTCGGCACGCTCGCCAACGGCGGCACGGC
>WBZL01004659.1_pt1 | contig 11690 bp, 8 predicted proteins | sample 5204291 | NCBI WGS metagenome assembly WBZL01 (sample SAMN12344345, study PRJNA552823) | activated sludge metagenome | biome: Activated sludge suspended growth; feature: Nitrification reactor; material: Wastewater; isolation source: activated sludge from nitrification reactor of wastewater treatment...
CGCCGCGCTGACCGCCTGCGGCGGTGCCGATACGCCCCCGACCGGTGCCCAGGCCTTCGTCAGCCGCATCACCCCGGCGGCACCGGTGTCGCAGCGCCTGCGGGCCCTGGCGTCCACCGGCGGCGGCAGCACCGCGGCTGCGGCCGGGACCATCACCAACCAGCAGCTCGTCAGCTGGGCCCAGGGCCAGTACGCCAGCATCTTCGGCGCCGGGACGCCGGCCGAGTTCGACATCCCCTACGAGGGCAAGAACTTCCACGTCTGGGCCTTCTCGACCGGCGCCTACCTCGGCGTGGCCGACGGCGTGATCTACGGCCTGGGCGCCTTCACCGGCGGCCAGCTGGCGAGCTTCGGCACGGTGGCCAGCTACACCTGCACGGTCGATCCCGCGCTGTGCAACGAACCGCCGCCGCCCACTGGGTCGCTCAACGAGTGCATCGACCCGGCCCTGGTCAACAAGCCTGCCGGCTTCCAGGTCAAGCTCGTCTACGTCTACAGCGGCCTGCTCACCGGCGAGTGGAAGATCGACACCGAAATCGACGGTCCCGACAACTTCGAAGGCCAATCCGCGATCAAGGTCACCACCAAGACCACCGGCACGCAGTCCTTCGGCGGGTTCGAGTCCGCCGCCACGACGACGACCGAGTCCTTCGAGCGCGCCACCACGGGAGGCTTGTTCGAGACGCTCGGCGCGATCACCGAGGTCCGCATCGCCGGCATTTCGATTCCCGGTTTCCCGCCGTTGCCTGACACCACCACCAAGACGAAGACCGTCTTCAACCCGGCCTTCTCCAACCTCGAGTTCACGCTGGCGGTCGGCCAGTCGATCACCCAGACGCACAACTCCACGAACACCGTGCTGGCCTCGTCGACGGGCACGCCGCCGGTCGGCTCGGTGACCACCGGCAGCGACACCACCACCTGGACCTTCGAAGGCAAGGAGTCGGTGACCGTGCAGGCGGGCACCTTCAACACCTGCCGCTACAAGGAGTCCTCCGGCGGCTCCACGTCGACGACCTGGTTCATCGTCGGCAAGGGCATCCCGGCCAAGAGCCAGAGCACCGAGGACGGGCAGGTGCAGACCACCGAGCTCAAGTCGGGCACCTACGGCGGCGCGCCGCTGTAATTGCGGCCACGGACGCGCACGACCGCAGCCGGGTGGCGCACGGACGATGTGCAACCTCTACCACATGGCGCCACGCGACCATGTCGAACGTTACTTCCGCGTGCAAGTGCCCGACGGCTACCGCGAGGCCGCCGTCGGGCCCTTCAACACCGGCTTGTTCCTGCGCGCGGCAGCGGGCACGCTCGAGCCGGTGCTGGGCCAGTGGGGCCTGATCGCCCCGGGCAGCAAGACGCGCCGGCCGACCTCGCGCGCGATCCTCACCAACAACGCGCGCGCCGAGTCGGTGGCCGAGCGGCCGACCTACCGCGATGCCTGGCGGCAGGGCCGGCGCTGCCTGATCCCGGCCGCCTGGTACCAGGAGCCCAACTGGGAGACCGGCAAGAACATCTGGTGGCGCCTGCGCCGCGCCGACGGCGCTCCCTGGGCCATCGGCGGCATCTGGTCGGAGTGGACCGACCCGGCCAGCGGCGAGATCGTGCCCAGCTACAGCATGCTCACCATCAACTGCGACGGCCATCCGCTGCTCGGGCGCCTGCACAAGCCCGACCCCAAGCTCCCCGCCGACGCGCAGGACAAGCGCTCGGTGGTGCCGCTGCAGCCCGCCGACTGGATGGCCTGGCTGACCGGCGACGAAGCGACGGCCCGATCGCTGATGGTGGTGCCGGCCACCGAGCTGTTCGACGGCGAGGACGCCCGCCTGACCGACCAACGCCTGGGCGGCCTGCTGGCGCCGCCCGCCTGACGCGGCGTCCCGAACCTCCCCCGCGCGGCTAGGGCGCACAGCCGTCGGGCGTGACATCGCTCTCCGGCCTTCGCCAGCCGAGCGACGCCTTCCGGGCTCGCTCGTGCGGGCTCAGCCGTCGCCCGTGAAATCGGGCGCCGGCCTTCGCGAGGCGCACGGCCCCTTCCGGGCCCGTGCGTCCACGCTCAGTCGCGGCAGCCCAGCCGCGCGCAGTTGGCGACGAAGCGCTCGCGCGTGGCGCCGACGATGTCGGCGACGCGGTAACCCCCGGTCTTGGCCGAGTACAGGCGCTGCTCGGGCACGAGGGCGCGCGGCGCCTCGACGCCGAAGCGCTGGCGATGGGCCTCGCGCAGCGTCACGATCAGCGGATGGCGCGACAGGTCCGGCCACGCCGAGCGGGTCTGCATCTGCCGCACCGCGGCCTCGAACGGCCCGCCCGGCAACCCGCGCGAGGCGCGCGCAGCGGTGGCGCGCAGTTCGGCCTCGATCGAGCGCATCAGCTCGCCGGCCAGCGGCGAGTTGATCAAGGTGCCCGGCGGCACCGGCCGGCCCGCCAACTGCGAGAGCTGCAGCACCAGGGCCGCGTTGCGACTGGCCATCGGCCCCATCCGCTGGTCGGCGGCGACGAAGGCCGCGTCCGTCGCCGACGGATGGCCGTCCGAGGCGTAGGTGCGCAGGCTGTCGGCGAGCCGCCGCACCCCGTAGTACACGCCGGCATCGGCCTGGTACAGCCAGCGCCGGGCCTGCGCCTCGTCGAGGGCCCGGCCATCGACCGCTGCCAGGTGGACCGCCTGGTCCACGCCGACCTGCAGCGGGCCGACGGTGTGGAACAGCGCGCGGGCCACGAGCCGCTCGCGCAGCGTCGGCACCGCCGCCAGCACCGCCCGCAGGGCCAGGCCGGCGGGCGAGTTCTCGGCCGACAGGGTCAGCAGATCGGGCGCGACGCGGTTCTCGATGTCCCACTCGGTGCGCACACGCTGCCAGCCGAAGCGCGTGTACTGCCGGTCGAACAGGCTGCGCAGCGTCGCACGGTCCAGCACCTGCAGCCGGGTCAGCGCGCGCGTCAGCGCCTGCAGCACGCGCGCCGCCCTGCCCGGCCCGAACAGCCGGTCGAGGTCGCCCGGGTCGCCGGCCAGCAGGTCGTCGATCAGGCGGTAGGCGAGCCGGCGCAAGCCCTCCGGCTGCTGAGGCAGCAGGCCATGGGCATCGAAGCTCGACTCCTTCTCGATCAGCGCCAGCACGAGCGCCACGTGCTCGGGGGTCAGCGGCAGGTCGTTGGCGCACAGCCCGCCCAGCACCGCGCCGGTCCACCCGGACGGATCGTGCACCGAGCGGCCGGCCAGCAAGGCCACGCTGCGTGCCTGAAGGGCGCGCACCGAAGGCAGCGCCAGCACCGCGGCGCAGCGCTCGCGCGTCGCGTCGTTCAGGTACCCGGCCGGCGCCGCCGGCGTCGAGTCGGCCGCCACCGATGGGGCGGCCAGCCCGCCGATGACCCCGATCAACGACCCGATCGCCGACACCCGGGCCGCGCCGGCCAGCGCCGCGATCGCCGCGGCGGCGCGCCCGCGCAGCGCCCGCCACGCGCCGGCCAGCGCCGCCGGCCACCCGCGCTGCAGGGCGGCGGGCCGGGATGCGAACCCGGTCCGGCCCGTCGCGGTGGGACCTCTGCGCATGCATCGATTCTGTCGGCCGGCTGCATGCATCACAGGCGCGCTGGGTCAATCGCGGCGCCGATGGCGCGGGCTATGCTGGCCTCGATCCGCTCCCGCCCGCCCCTCATGAAGACCGCCCTCATCACCGGCGTCACCGGACAGGACGGCGCCTACCTGTCCGAGCTGCTGCTGGCCAAGGGCTACCGCGTGCACGGCATCAAGCGCCGCTCGTCGATGTTCAACACCGAGCGCATCGACCACCTGTACCAGGACCCGCATGTCGCCGACCCGCGCTTCGTGCTGCATCACGGGGACCTGAGCGATGCAGGCAACCTGATCCGCATCGTGCAGCAGGTGCAGCCCGACGAGATCTACAACCTCGGGGCCATGAGCCACGTGGCGGTGAGCTTCGAGACGCCCGAGTACACCGCCGACGTCGACGCGCTGGGCACGCTGCGGCTGCTGGAGGCCATCCGCATCCTCGGGTTGCAGCAGCGCACGCGCTTCTACCAGGCCAGCACCTCCGAGCTCTACGGCCTGGCCCGGCAGATGCCGCAGGACGAGGACACGCCGTTCCAGCCGCGCAGCCCCTATGCGGCCGCCAAGCTCTACGCGCACTGGATCACCGTCAACTACCGCGAGGCCTACGGGCTGTACGCCTGCAACGGCATCCTGTTCAACCACGAGAGCCCGCTGCGCGGCGAGACCTTCGTCACGCGCAAGATCACGCGGGCGCTGGCGCGCATCGCGCTCGGCCTGGAGGACTGCCTGTACCTGGGCAACCTCGGCGCGCTGCGCGACTGGGGCCACGCCCGCGACTACGTGCAGGCGCAGTGGCTGATGCTGCAGCAGGACCACCCCGAAGACTTCGTCATCGCCAGCGGCGCGCAGCACAGCGTGCGCCAGTTCGTCGAACGGGCGGCCGCCGAGCTCGGCATCCGGCTCGAGTTCGGCGGGACCGGCGCGGCCGAGACCGGGGTGGTGGCCGAGGTGCGCGCGGTCGACGGCGTGCTGGCGCCGCGCTGCAAGCCGGGCGACGTGGTGGTGCGCATCGACCCGCGCTACATCCGCCCGACCGAGGTGCCTTCGCTGCTGGGCGATGCCGGCAAGGCGCGCCGCCAGCTCGGCTGGGCGCCGACCACGAGCTTCGACGACCTGGTGCGCGAGATGGTGCACGCCGACTACCAGGCGGCGCGCCGCGACGCGCTGATCCGGCTGGCCGGGTTCCCCGCCCATGAGCACCACGACTGAGGCCCGCGAGGCCGGCGCGCACGGGGCCGAGCGGTGAGCGCGCTAGAGCCGTCGGCCCGCGTCTTCGTGGCCGGCCATCGTGGCCTGGTCGGCAGCGCGCTGGTGCGCGAGTTGCTGGCCGGCGGCCACCACCGGCTGCTGCTGCGCACGCACGCCGAGCTCGACCTGGCCGACGCGCGCGCGACGATGGCCTTCTTCCAGGCCGAGCGGCCCGAGCACGTGTTCCTGGCCGCCGCGCGGGTCGGCGGCATCGACGCCAACCAGACGCGGCCGGCCGACTTCATCCGCGACAACCTGGCCATCCAGACCCACGTGATCCACGCCGCCCAGGTGGTCGGCGTGCGGCGCCTGCTGTTCCTGGGCTCGAGCTGCATCTACCCGCGCCTGGCGCCGCAGCCGATCGCCGAGAGCGCGCTGTTGACCGGCCCGCTCGAGGCGACCAACCGGCCCTACGCGCTGGCCAAGATCGCCGGCATCGAGATGTGCTGGAGCTGCAACCGCCAGCACGGCACGCGATTCCTGGCGGTGATGCCGACCAACCTGTACGGCCCGGGCGACCACTACCACCCGACGGCCAGCCACGTCGTGCCGGGCCTGATCCGCCGCTTCCACGAGGCCCGGCTGGAGGCTCGTCCCTCGGTCACGGTGTGGGGCAGCGGCACGCCGCGGCGCGAGCTGCTGTACAGCCACGACATGGCCGAGGCCTGCGTGTTCCTGATGCGCCTGCCCGATGCCGACTTCGACGCGCTGCTGGGCAGCGACGAAACGGTGAGCGGACGTTTCGAGCCCCCGCTGGTCAACATCGGCAGCGGCTGCGAGCTCACGATCGCCGAGCTGGCCGAGCGGGTGCGCCAGGTCGTCGGCTATCCCGGGCGCATCGAGTTCGACCCGGGACGACCCGACGGCACGCCGCGCAAGCGGCTCGACACCCGCCGCCTCGACGCCCTGGGCTGGCGGGCCCGCACGCCGCTCGACGAGGGCCTGGCCCGGGCCTACGCCGACTTCCTGGCTCGGCATCGGTGACGCCCCGACGCTTGCATACGTCACACCCGGTTGCCTCAACTTCCACCGCACACGCGCCGAAACTGAGCTGAGTCCCTGCCACCGCGCTGCGCGCGACCCCGATTGGCCAGGGGCCGCCATGTGGAGGGGTGAGGGATGTCGCGGTGGAGTTCGGGCGCTTGGCCGCTCGCGCGGGTGGTTCTTTGCCTGTCCGTCACGATCGCGTCGGTCGCCGCAGCGGCACCGACCGAAGAGGTCCGGCGCCGCTTCGATGCCGCCGCGTGGCACCGGAGCGCGCCGGCGATGCCCGCCACGTCGACCACGCCCGCACCCGATGCGCTGCCGGCGGAGGCCCCGCCGACGCCGCCCCCGCTGACGCTGGCGACCCTCCCGACCCCTGCCGACGCGGTGCTGCGCTTCGTCGGGCCGACCGCGACCTGCCGTTCGGGCTTCAGCGCCGATGCCTCGCTCGTCGCCGCCGCGGCCCGACCGGTCACCGGCGCCGGCGGCGTGTCGTACACCGAGGCCGACCTGGCACGCTGGCGCCAGCGCGCGCTCCATGGGCCCTTCGTCGTCGACGGCGACTTCAAGCCCGGCTCGCCGGGCGACTGGTCGCGCATCCGCGCGGCGGCCGAGCTGTTCCGGCGCCAGGGCGAGGCCACCCTCGACCCGGCCCAGCGTCCGACGCACGGCATGCGGGCCCGCGACGCCGCGTTCGTCGCCCGCGTCAACGACGACGCCGCCCTGGCGCGCGGCGTGCGCGGCCACCTGCTGGCGATGGTCGCGGCACCGTCCAACGACTTCGCCACCCTGTGCTACCGCTCGCCCGACGGCAAGGCGCCGGGCGGCGATGCCTGGTTCGGCCAGGCGGTGTGGACCTACCGGCTGGCGATCACCTACGACCTCGTCCGGCCGCTGCTCGACGAGCCGGCTCGGCGCGCCATCGAGAATTGGTTGCGGCGGCAGGCCTACTTCTTCGCCGGCCAGATCGACCGCGACTTGGTCAACCTGTTTCCGGGCCGGCTCGACGGCGACTACGGGCCGCGCGCCGCGGCGGCAGCGGCGAACACCGCCGAGCCCTACCTGTCGCTGCGCCTCGACACCAACGGCGACGGCGTCGTCGACGCCCTCGACGCGCGCGAGGCGCAGCCGATCCACGCCTACGTCGACGCCGCCGGGCGCCTCGGCCCGCGGCTGTCGGTGGTCAGCCAGTTCTTCAACAACCGCCGCGCCGACCTGGCCAATGCCTTCGGCACCATCGGGCTGATGCTGGCCGACGAGGTGCTGATCGCGCGCGCGCAGCGCTACCACATGGAGTGGCTGACCTGGTCGGTGCATGCCGACGGCAGCGAAGGCGAGCTGGCCCGCTCGGGCGAGTACTGCACGCCCAAGGCCGGGCTCATCTACGCCCAGGCCAACCTGCAGGCCGCCCTGCACTTCGCGCACCGGCTGCGCGTGGTGCGCGGCGACGAGCGGCTGCTGCGCTTCAGCACCACCGACGGCGTCTGGGGTTCGGAGACCCCCGCACAAGGCCGTCCCAAGAGCCTGGCGATGGTGGTCGAGACGCGCCTGAAGCTGGCCACCGCCGAGCTGCAGTGGTACCTGCCCGAACCCTGGCTGGGCAGCCAGGTCCCGCGCCCGGCCACGCTGCTGGCCGCGGCCGAGTCGCGCTTCATGTGCCGCGGCCCGGTGCTCGAAAGCTTCCACGAGGCCGGCCTGCTGCTGGCTGCCGACAGCCTGCCCGAGCTGCCGATCCGTGCCGTGCTGCTGCGCGATCCGGCGGTCACCGCACTGCCCTTCCCGGGCCTCGGCGGCCAGCAGGTCAACACCGGCTTCGGGGCCTGGTCCGACGTGAAGGGCGTGATCCCCGGCCTCTATTTCTGGGCCGTGCCGATGCCGTCGTAGCGACGCGCCGCGAGCGGCCTGGCCGCGGCGTCGTCGGCCGCCAGCAGGAAGGCCGCACCCAGGCACTCGAAGACCCGCCGCACCGCCGGCCGGGCGCCCACCACCGTGCAGCGGCCGACCGCCGGCCGGCGCGACGTCCACAGCAGGCCGATCAGTGCCACCGCCGCGGCATCGACCCGCTGCACCTCGCGCAGGTCGATGCGCACCAACCCCGCCTGGCCCGCGGCCCGTGCCAGCGCGTTGCGCAGCGGCTGCAAGTCCGGCGCCACGCACGCACCCGACAAGCGCAGCGTGCACCCCTGATCGTCGTCCGCGCACTCGGCGGCGCACCCCGTGGCGCTGCGCCCGGCTCGCGAGCGGCGCGCCCGCCAGGCGTAGGGCAGCGCGCCGCGCAGCACCAGGCGTCCCAGCGCCGCCGCGTCGTGCGCATAGCGGCGCCACAGGTGCGGCTCCTCCTTGATGCGCCACAGCCATTCCAGGCCCGCCGCCTGCACCCAGCGCGGCGCGCGGCGCAGCGTGCCCGCCGCGAAGTTGACCACCGCGCCCAGGTGCGCGACCACCGGCGTCTCCAGCGCGTCGAGGTTGTGCTCGATCCAGGCTTGGCCCTTGCGCGCGCCCAGCGCCACGACCAGGAAGTCGGCGCCGCTGGCGTTGATGCGGGCCAGGCGCGACGCCTCGCTCATCGAGGCGACGTTGCCGAATCCGGGGCTGTCGTGGCCGGCGCAGCGTGCAGCCGACGGCCGCGCGGCCAGGCGCTCGCCTGCCCGCTGCGCCGCGCCCGGCGGACCGCCGAAGAAGTAGAAGCGCACCGCCCGGCGCGTCTCGTCGCACAGCCGCTCGAACAGGCTGGCGCCGGCGACCCGCTCGGGCAGGCCCAGCCCCATCAGGCGCGCCATCCAGATCAGCGGCATGCCGTCGGCCACGCTGAGGTCGCTGCGCCAGACGGTGTCGCGGAACGCGGCATCGCGCTGCGCGCCGACCACGAAGTCCAGGTTCGCCGTCGACAGCCAGCAGCGCCGGCGCTCGCCGATCGCGTGGTGCACCCGTTCGACGGTCGATGCCAGGTCCACGCGGTCGAAGGGCAGGCCGACGAGGCAGACCACGTCGCGCTGGAAGTCCGGCGGGTTCATGGTGCAGGCGCGGCCAGCTCGGCCGTCGCACGTCGCTTGCCGACCAGCAGCACGCGCCGCTGGTAGTGGCGCAGGAAGCGCCGGAACTCCGCGTCGGCGTAGCGCGGGCGCCGTCGCAGCGCGGCGTCGAGCCAGCCCCAGACCATGGCCAGGCTGCCCAGCAGCCGCGGCGGCTCGGCGACGCGCCAGGCCGCGCTGGCCAGCAGGTAGGCCAGGCCGGTGCCCATGAAGTACTGGCCGAAGCCATGCCGCATGCGGCCGGTCAGCACGCCGACCTGGCTCGATCCCATCGGCCGCAGGTGCTCGAAGCGCAGCGCGGGCTCATCCCAGCTGCAGGCGATCCAGCCGTGCATGCGGCAGCGGTGGCAGTCGATGCCGTCCCACATCACTTCGTGGACGAAGCCGCCGATGGCCTCGAAGCACGCCATCCGGTAGAACTTGGTCATGCCCAGCGAGGTGTCGTCGCCGTGTCCTTCGGGCACCAGCACGCCACCGCGCCGCACGCAGGCCTTGCCGCTGCAGGTGGCCAGGCGCGGATCGGCCTGCATGCGCTGCATCAGGATCTCGAAGTAGCGCGGCGGCAGCACCAGGTCGAGGTCGAGCTTGCACAGGAAGTCGAAGTCGCCGCGGTCGATCGTCTCGTAGCCGGCGTAGAAGGCGTCGATCACGCCCGGCCCGACGGCGCGGCGCCCGCGGTCGGCGCGCGTGACGATGCGCACCCAGGCGTGGCGCGCCGCGAAGTCGGCCAGCAGGCGCGGCGTGGCGTCGCTGGATCCATCGTCGACGATGACCCACAGCGCCGGCCGGATCGACTGCGCCAGCACGCTGTCCAGCGTGCGCTGCAGGTAGGCCGCCTCGTCGCGGCAGGGCGAGACGAGCACGTAGCGGGACGGCATGGACGGCACGCCGGGCACCTGCCGCTCAGCCATGGGCCGGCCCTCGTTGCTCCGTCGGCGCCCGCGCGCCGCGCAGCCCCGACGCCACCAGGCGCAGGTACGGCCAGGCGAACAGCAGCGGCCACCACACGCCGGCATGCCGGCGCGTCAGCAGCAGCCACGAGCGCCAGGGCAGGCCCTTGGGCGCCATCATCAGGCGCCACCGGCGGGCCAGTCCCAGCGTGCGGTCCTCGAAGCTGCCGCGGCGGGGGTTGCGTGAGCAGCTGCCGACGAAGCCCGGGCTCAGCAGCACCGGGATGCCGGCGCGGCGCGCGCGCAGGCCGTAGTCGAGGTCACCCATCGCGTGCTCGAAGCGCGGATCGATCAGGCCCAACCGTTCGACGACGGCCTCGGGCACCAGCACGAAGTTGCCGTTCATCGTGTCGCAGGCCTGCGGCTCGGCCGTCGGCGGCACGCGTCGCGTGCGCGTCGGATGCCAGGGCCGCAACAAGGCCAGCCCGCCGTAGGTGAGCGCACCGGTCGCGGCGTCGCGCGTGGCGCCGACCACGATGCTCGGCCGCCCGGCCTGCACGGCCTGGCGCGCCAGCGCCAGCGGCGCCACCAGGGCCTCCGGGTCGAGCAGCGTGTCGTCGTTGAGCCACAGCGTCCAGGCGTGCCGCTGCGGCCGGGCCCGCGTCCAGGCCAGGTGCATCGCGCGGCACCAGTACAGGCCGCCGGAGTGACGCGTCAGCTGCACCGACGGGAAGCGTGCCTGCACCGCGTCGGCGGTGCCGTCGGTCGAGCCGTCGTCCACCAGGTAGACGGTGGCGTCGATGCCGGCGTGCTGCGCCGCGCGCTCCAGCCGCGCCAGCGCCTGCAGGGTCGACTCGCGCCGGTCGTGCGACGCGACGAGCACGGCCAGCGTCTCGTTCATCGTGCACTCCACGCCGTCCGTCGCGGCAGCGGCACGCCGCCCGGGGCGCGCTGCGGTGCTGCGCACAGGCTGCACACCCAGCCCAGCAGCGCCGCGGCCAGCGCGTCCGGGTTGTAGGTCAGCGCGTAGACGCCGATGACCACCACGGCGGCCAGGCCGAACAGGTAGCGCTCGCGCGGCGCGGGCGCGTGCGGCTCGGCCACGCCGGCGGTGGCGCGCCGCACGCAGGCCCCGGCCGTCGACCCGAGCACCCACAGCCACAGCGCCACGCCGACCAGGCCGCCGCGCAGCAGCGTGTGGACGTAGAAGCTGTGCGGGCTGTAGTCGGTGCTGGCGCGCAGGTCCAGCAGGTAGCGATGCCATCCGGCCCCGTAGGGCTGGCCGAACAGCCAGACCAGCGGCCCGCCCTGGCGCCAGCTGCCGACGAGCTCGGCCCAGCTCTGCAGTCGCCAGGTGAACGTGCTGCGTCGCTGCGCCAGCGCCTCCTGGACCGAGCCGCCGAGGGCCGTGATGGGCTCGTCCAGACCGCCCCAGGCGGCCAGCAGCGCCACGCCGGCGAGCACCGCGACCAGCGTCGGGGCACCACGCTGCAGGGTGGCCACGCGGATGCGGCGGTCGATGGCGCCGAGCAGCAGCACCGCCACCACGGCGCAGACCCACACCGTGCGGTGCTGCAGCAGCACCAGGGTCGCCAGCAGGGCCGGCATGGCCAGCACGCCGACGCCGTGCACCCGTTCGCGCGACCACTCGACGAACAGCCACAGCCACACCAGCAGCAGCAGCAGGGCCTGGTCGGCGTCGAGCACGCGCCAGGGGTTGGCGCCGACCAGCCGGCCCCACGCCAGACCGCTGAAATCGGCCAGCTGATCGCCCCAGCGCAGGACGGCCAGCAGCACCAGCGCGGCGGCCAGCGCCATCGGCACCTGCACCAGCCGGCGCAATCCGGCCTCGTCGTGGCGGAACGTGGCCATGTACAGCGCGGCGGCGCCGACCTGGAAGATCGGGCGGAACTCGACGCCGGCCGCGGTGCCCTGGCGCACCAGGCCCAGCACGAACAGGCCCAGCGACAGCAG
>WBZL01004663.1_pt1 | contig 11685 bp, 9 predicted proteins | sample 5204291 | NCBI WGS metagenome assembly WBZL01 (sample SAMN12344345, study PRJNA552823) | activated sludge metagenome | biome: Activated sludge suspended growth; feature: Nitrification reactor; material: Wastewater; isolation source: activated sludge from nitrification reactor of wastewater treatment...
CATCTTCGGCATGGCTTCTCTCCATCGATGGGAACGCTACTCTATCGCAGACTCTCCGCTAATTTGCTGACGTCGCTAACAATGATCAGCGCGGGATCCGCCCAACACTTTCGATCGCACCCGGCTCGTCACTTCCACTTTACAATAGCCGCTTGGGATCCTATAATCCGGTTCTCTTTCGAGGGGGTATAGCTCAGCTGGGAGAGCGCTTGCATGGCATGCAAGAGGTCCGCGGTTCGATCCCGCGTACCTCCACCAGCATTTCGAAAGAGATTTTCCGGGTCCCCATCGTCTAGAGGCCCAGGACACTACCCTTTCACGGTAGGTACCGGGGTTCGAATCCCCGTGGGGACGCCAAGTCAAGCAGGCTCGCTGCGACTGCCGGAAAGCCAGCGTTCTGTGGTCATTGGCCCCAGGCAGCGACCATTAGCTCCTTCCACCTGTTTCCCGCCCCCATGTAACTCCTCTTCCACACGTCGTTCCGACGCTTCCGTGGGATGTCGATATTCTTGCTAAAGCCTGGCATTTCCAGTAAGTTGCGCGGACATATCGGGGTGCCAAGTCAATCAAGGCGAGAGTTCTCGAACCTGTACGGGTCGTGTGGCGCAGGGAGGCGGATGGATGCATCCGGTTGGTTGCGCTATTTGGTTTGCCTCAGTCGTTTCGCTAAGCCCTTGTCTACCGTACGTTTCAGCAGCGCTTTCGCCATACTCCTTCGCAAGGAAACACCATGAACGCTAACGAAAAATTCATTGCCGCCGACGCTCATGTGGACGAGGCCGCGATCAAGCCGCTGCCCAATTCCCGCAAGATTTTCGTGGTCGGCAGCCGTCCCGACATTCGCGTACCGATGCGCGAGATTGCGCAGTCGGACACCGACACGGCTTTTGGAGGAGAGAAAAACCCGCCAATCTATGTCTATGACTGTTCCGGACCCTATTCCGAGCCACAGGCAAGCATCGACATCCGCCAGGGGCTGCCGGCCCTGCGTGCGCAGTGGATTGCCGAGAGAGCTGATAGCGAGCCGCTGTCCGGCTTGAGTTCTGCCTTCGGTCGCCTCCGCGCGACCGATAGTGCCCTTGAAGAATTGCGCTTTCCAGGCCTGCAGCGTTGCCCCCGGCGTGCCAGGGCAGGGGCCAATGTCAGCCAGATGCACTATGCACGGCGAGGCATCATCACACCGGAGATGGAGTTTGTCGCGATCCGGGAAAATAACAACCGCCGCAGCTACATCGAGCAGCTCCAGGCTTCGGGTCCGCAAGGGATACGTCTTTCCGAAATTCTCTGTCGTCAGCATCCCGGCAACAGTTATGGCGCCAGTATTCCGGACGAAATCAGTCCGGAGTTCGTACGCTCTGAAGTTGCGCAGGGCAGGGCGATCATACCGTGCAACATCAACCATCCGGAAAGCGAGCCGATGATCATTGGCCGCAACTTTCTTACCAAAATCAATGCCAACATCGGCAACTCGGCGCTTGGTTCGAGCATCCAGGAGGAAGTTGAAAAAATGACCTGGGCCATCCGCTGGGGTGGCGACACCGTGATGGATCTGTCGACCGGGAAGAATATCCATGAAACACGCGAGTGGATCATTCGCAACAGTCCGGTGCCGATCGGAACGGTACCGATCTACCAGGCTCTCGAAAAAGTCAATGGCAAAGCCGAAGACCTGAACTGGGAAATTTTCCGCGACACGCTGATCGAACAAGCCGAGCAGGGGGTGGATTACTTCACGATCCATGCTGGTGTGCTTTTACGTTATGTGCCACTGACTGCCGGACGCCTGACCGGAATCGTTTCGCGAGGGGGATCGATCATGGCGAAGTGGTGTCTTGCCCATCACCGGGAAAGCTTTCTCTACACCCACTTCGAGGAAATCTGCGAGATCATGAAGGCCTATGATGTATCCTTCAGCCTCGGTGATGGATTGCGTCCGGGGTCGATCTACGATGCCAACGACGAGGCCCAAATCAGTGAGTTGAAGACTCTTGGGGAGCTTACAGATATCGCCTGGAAGCACGATGTGCAGGTGATGATCGAGGGGCCCGGCCATGTACCGATGCACATGATCAAGGAGAACATGGATCTGCAGCTTGCTTACTGCAAGGAAGCCCCTTTCTACACTCTGGGACCGTTGACGACTGACATTGCGCCCGGTTACGACCATATCACCAGCGGTATCGGTGCGGCGATGATCGGTTGGTTCGGTACAGCCATGCTCTGCTACGTGACCCCCAAGGAACATCTGGGTCTTCCTGACAAGAACGATGTCAAGACCGGGATCATCACCTATAAGCTGGCTGCTCATGCTGCCGACCTAGCCAAGGGTCATCCTGGTGCGCAGATCCGTGACAACGCCTTATCCAAGGCGCGCTTCGAATTTCGTTGGGAAGATCAATTCAACCTGGGACTAGACCCTGACAAGGCGCGTGAGTTTCATGATGAAACCTTGCCCAAGGACTCGGCGAAAGTCGCGCATTTTTGCTCGATGTGTGGTCCTCATTTTTGCTCCATGAAGATTACTCAGGAAGTGAGGGAGTTTGCCATTGACCAGGGGGTGAGCGAAGCCGAGGCGCTGGCGAAGGGAATGGCAGGCAAAGCCATCGAATTCGTCGAGGCCGGCGCTGAGGTATACCGAAAGATCTGAACCGTCAGCAACCGATGCCGGCAATACATTCAGGCAACTAACATCAAGGCTGGCAGTGATGCCGATGACAGGCGGGTCGGTCTTCCCCGCCCTGCGCTTCAGAAGTCCTTGGCAGCCTCCCAAAGGACGAAGCCATCCTCTTTTCGGGTCCACTCGAGCAGTTCGATCATTGGGTAGGCGCGTTGGCCAAATCCGATTGGTGAGGGGTCTTGCTCGTCGCTGCCATCTTCGTTGTCAGCCTCGCTATGGTTGGTGGAATGACTCGTGTGTTCCACGCTGGCGACACGCAGACGCTCGATCGCTTCGGGCAGTTGCTCGGTGGTGATGACGCCGCGGGCGCTGCAGTCCTTACCGACCAGCTCGAGCAATTGACGGGCAACCTGGGCAAACATCATGATCTGACCGGAGGTGCTTGATGTAAACTTGACCAGCATGAGGGGAATCTCCGTGGAATTGATGGATGGCAACGATATCTATTGTTGCAGTTGACGGATCAGACAACAATAGCCATGGGCGTATTATTGGTCTTGAATGGAACTTGAACGCTTGCTCAGATCGCAGGGCTTTGGCAGCCGGGCAGAGTGCCGTGTTCGAGTCCTCGCAGGCCGCGTCAAGGTCGCCGGAGATGTCTGCGTAGATCCCTACGCGCACTTCGAACCGGCGGGGCTGAGCTTTACCGTCGATGGCGAGCCGTGGAACTATCGCGAGTTTGTCTACCTTGCGATGAACAAGCCAGCGGGTTATGAATGCTCGCGTCGACCACAACATTACCCTAGCGTCTATTCGCTGCTTCCGCAGCCGCTGGTGACACGAGGCGTCCAGACAGTTGGTCGCCTTGACCAGGACAGCACGGGCCTGCTGCTGCTGTCTGACGATGGTCAATTCATCCATACTTTTACCTCGCCACGCAAGCGGGTTCCTAAAGTGTATGAGGTCACGACTAGGCATATGGTCGATGATGCACAGGTGATGGCCCTACTCAACGGCGTGGAATTACATGACGATGCCAAACCGGTCGGAGCGGTGGCGTGCATTAGGATGGACGAAAAGAGATTGCGTTTGACTGTTACCGAGGGGAAATACCATCTGGTGAAGCGGATGATTGCCGCTGCCGGCAATCGTGTGGAGGCCCTGCATCGCATAACGGTGGGTGGATTTTCGTTACCACTGGCATTGCCAGTAGGCCAGTGGATGTGGCTGGGGTCGCCAGAGCTGGAGCTTCTGGCGCAACGGGGATGAGGCAATGGCCGGTAAGCTTGCCGCCGGAATTGATCCAGCTCATGAGTAATCCGAACCAGGGTTCATCGCGATGACACTGACCGAACTGCGTTATATCGTTACGCTTGCCCGAGAGAGGCACTTCGGGCGCGCAGCCGAGAAGTGCCACGTCAGCCAGCCAACGCTTTCGGTAGCACTGAAAAAGGTCGAGCAGCGGCATGGTGTCATCCTGTTCGAGCGTTCATCCGCTGATGTACGGCTGACAATGATTGGCGAACAGATTGCGATACAGGCTGAGCGGGTGCTTGAGGAAGCAGGCAGGATCAGGGAGATCGTTGCACAGGGAAAGGATCCCTTGTCTGGGCCATTGCGCCTTGGCGTCATCTATACTATTGCGCCTTACCTTCTGCCGCGTCTGATTCCGTCCTTGCATTCCCGCGCACCGCGGATGCCACTCTATCTACACGAGAACTTTACCGTCAACCTGACGGCGCAGTTGCGTCGGGGTGATCTCGATGTGATTGTCGTGGCCTTGCCATTTGATGAGCCGGGGATTGTCTCTAGAGTGGTGTATGAGGAGCCATTTTATGTTGTGATGCCGACCGGACATCCTTTAGCCATGGAGTCCTTGATCGCTCCCGAGCATGTGGCTGCGGAAAATCTTTTGCTTCTCGGGATTGGCAATTGTTTTCGGGATCAGGTCGTACAGGCTTGCCCACAGCTTTCGGCGCCTGGCGGAACAGTGGGTGCGCTTGAAGGAAGTTCTCTCGAAACGGTTCGTTACATGGTGGCTAGCGGCGCGGGTATATCGATCGTGCCGGCATCGGCCGCAGCATCGTGGCCCCAGCAAGATCCCTTGCTGTTGTTTCGCCATTTCACTGAGCCTGTCCCTGTGCGGAGGGTAGTCATCGCCTGGCGAGCGACTTTCCCCAGGCCGCAGGCAATCGACGTGTTGCGGGCAGCCATCCTGGACGCTCCTCCGCCAGGGGTGCTTCGAGCATGACAGCGCAGGCGCTTGGCAACTCGGCAAGCAGCCTGCGCTGCCATGTTTCACGTGAAACAGGTGTCGGCCTGTTTCACGTGGCCTGACCAGAGGTCTTCCTGCGATTCGCTGTTGCCGCAGAAGCGTTGGACGGTATCGTGGAGCTTGTCGGGGCAGGTGCTCCCTTGGTCGATTTTGCTGCTGATTTTGGCGTACGCTTCTCGAACTCAAAGCCGACCTTTCCATCGGCTCCGCGTACCAGGTAAGCCGAGAATTTTCGACGAGTACGTGCAGAGATGAAATCTCTGAGTAAATCAGTACGCCCAGTGTCAAGAAGTTTCCGCATTTGTTCGGGTTCAATCGGTTGTTGAAGAATGATCGTTCCTGAACGGAAGTCACAGCTTTTCACTGGCCCAACAGATTTCTCGCAGACATAGGCCATGCCCTGAGCAAACACGCGTGCCGCGCATTTAGGGCAGGCACCCAGGGATTCACTGTCTGAGAAATCGACTGCTTCGACGGAACCTTCATCGCTGGCGGCACCTTGCCCGAAGTCAAACTCCGGAGCGTTTTCAGCGTTAAGGAGGACGATGGTGTTGAAAGGTCGACCCATTTTGTTCCTAAAGCCGCTCAAGGGGCCGATTTTGCGCTTGGTGAGTAATTCTTCGATCTCGGTTGCTTCGAATTGTCGGCCGGCGACAATTTTCCATAGAGCGAAATCGCAAGCCTGGCACTGAAATTTCTTGTAGGTCTCCTTGATCAATCCACCGCATTTTGGGCAAGGGGTCGCAAGTGCTCCGAAATCCCCGGGAATGCTGTCGCTGTCGTAACTTTTTGCGCGGTCCACAATATGTTGAGTCATTGCCGCGATCTCTTTCATGAATTCTCTGCGCGACATCTCTCCTCGTTCCATGCGCGCAAGCTTCCATTCCCATTCGCCGGTGAGTTCGGGAGCGGTCAACTCGCGGATACCCAGACCGTTCAGGAGTGTCATCAGTGAAAATGCCTTGGCAGTTGGCTGAAGTTCACGGCCTTCTCTAAGAAGGTACTGTTCGGAAAGCAGGTTTTCGATGATCTGGGCGCGTGTGGCTGGGGTACCCAGGCCGCGACCTGCCATTGCCGCCCGCAACTCTTCGTCGTCCATGGCCTTGCCGGCGCTCTCCATGGCCGTCAACAAGCTGGCTTCTGAGTAGCGGGCCGGTGGTTTGGTTTGATGGGCGCTCAACAGCATTTCTGTAGCCATGACTTTCTCCCCTGGTGCAACGGCAACCAGATTGCCTTCGCCATCAGACTGCGCATCACGACCATAGACTGCCAGCCAACCCGGGTTGACCAAAACCCTGCCTTCGGTTTTGAATGGCTCGGACTGGACACGCGAAATGCGGGTGGTGATCAGAAACTCCGCAGCCGGATAGAATACGGCCAGAAAGCGCTTGACTACCATGTCGTACAGTTTCGACTCGGGTTCGGACAGATGTTTTGGAGCCTGGAGCGTAGGAATGATCGCGAAATGATCTGAAACCTTGGCGTTGTTGAATATCCGTTTGTTCGGAATGACCCAGTGACTGTCCAGGATCTTTTTTGCAAAAGGCGCATAGCGAGCCAGCACCGCTTCGTCGTGACCTTTGCCGACTCCCTCTCCGGTAAGCATCAAGAGCGTGCTGCTGACCGTCGAAATATAGTCCTCGGGTAGCGCGCGCGAATCGGTACGTGGATAGGTGAGGACCTTGTGCTTTTCATAAAGCGCCTGCGCCAGGCCAAGGGTGAGCTTGGCGGAGAAACCGTAGCGCCCGTTGGCCTCGCGTTGAAGGCTGGTCAGATCAAACAGCAACGGTGATAGTTGTGTCGAAGCCTTCGATTCCTCGCTGACCTCCCCCATCTTGCTTGCGCATTTCTCTTGCAGCAAGAGGCCTCTGGTCTCATCCCAGAGGCGATCAGCGCGTGCATGTTCGTCTTCCTCCTTGCCCTTGAATTTTTCGTCGAACCATTTGCCTCGGTACTCTCCGGCGTCACAGACAAAGACTCCCTCAAGCTCCCAGTAGGGGCGAGGTTTGAACTTGCGTATGCGATCCTCGCGTTCGACGATCAGTGCGAGTGATGGTGTTTGAACGCGACCGACAGTAGTCAGGTGGAAACCGCCAGTCTTGGAGTTGAAGGCGGTCATCGCGCGCGTACCGTTGATTCCGACCAGCCAGTCGGATTCCGATCGACATACCGCAGCGTCCCCCAGTCCTCGCATATCTTCGCCTTTTCGCAAGTGCATGAAGCCTTCCTTGATGGCTTGCGGAGTCATTGACTGTAACCACAAGCGCTCTACAGGTTTGCCATTGCCAGCATGCTGGGTGATGTAGTTGAAGATCAATTCCCCTTCACGTCCAGCGTCACAGGCGTTTACCAGACTGATCACGTCCTTGCGCTTGATGAGACGGATCAATAGCTTGAGGCGCGACTCGGTCTTGGCAATTGGCTGCAAGGTAAAGTGGGGTGGTATCACTGGCAGATGGGCGAATGACCATTTGCCGCGCTTGACCTCATATTCTTCGGGACAAGCCAGTTCCAGCAGGTGACCAATGGCCGACGAAAGGACGTAATCGTCATTCTCGAAGTAGTCTTCGTGCCGAACGAATCCACCCAGGGCGCGCGCAAGGTCGGCGGCGACGGAAGGCTTCTCGGTGATGATCAGTTTCTTGCTCATGGGGGGGTCTTCATCAGCCGGGGAGGGTGGCGAAATCAGTCATCGGAGGATTGGCTGAGTGGGTCATCATGATTCTGGCGGAGAGGCTCTCAGTTGTGGGAAATGCGTTGATAGCGGCCTCCAGGCAAACTGCCAACCTGGCCATTCATTTCCAAGTGCAGCAGCATCACCGAAACCACGTCAGCCGTCAAGCCACTGCGTTCTACGAGTTCGTCCAGGGCGCAAGGATCAAAACCCATGCTCAGCAATAGATCGTTAGTCTGGTCACCACTTGCCGGGGAAACTTTTTGCCGGGGAGAAATGCTGAACCAATGTAGCTCGTCGAGTACATCCTGTACGGTTTCGACAAGCTTCGCGCCCTGTTTGATCAATTGATGGCAGCCGCGTGCCTGCGGGGAGTGAATCGATCCGGGAATGGCAAAGACTTCGCGACCCTGCTCGGCGGCCAGGCGTGCGGTGATCAAGGAGCCACTTTCGGTCGTTGCTTCGACTACCAGCACACCGCGCGAGAAACCCGATATCAGGCGGTTTCGGCGAGGGAAGTTGGCGGCAATGGCGGGAGTGCTCAAGCGAAACTCCGAGATGATCGTGCCATAGTCCTCGATTTCGTGCGCCAGGCCTCGGTTTGCGGACGGGTAGAGGCGATCAATACCGGTGCCGATGAATGCAACGGTGTTGCCCGAAACCCTCAGTGCGCCGCGATGAGCGGCTGCATCTATCCCCAGGGCAAGGCCGCTGGTAATCGTCAGCTGGGCATCGGCAAGGGCGGCAGCAAAGCGTTCGGCATTACTAATCCCTTGTGGTGTAGGGTTGCGGCTACCGACTATTGCCAAGGCAGGCGTATTGAGCAGATCGAGACGGCCACGAACATAGAGCAGCGTCGGTGGGTCGGGTATTTGCAGCAGCGACTGGGGATATTCGGCGTCGGCCAGGCACAGCAGGTGCTGACCAGGCTTCTCCGACCAGCGCAAAGCTTCCTCAATCATGAGCTGATTGTCGGTATCAAGCACCAGGCTTGCGGTCTTGTCGCCCACAACATTGCGCAACGCGCTGCGACTCGCAAGGAAGACGGCTTCCGGAAGTCCGAAAGCGCTTAACAGCTTGCGCTGGGTCTCGCCGCCAATGCCCGGAATCAGCGTCAGTCGTAGCCAGTTCGCCAACGACTCGGCCGCATTCATTCCTAGGGTGTACGAGCGAAGTCGTTGACGTCCACGGTACTCTCAGACTGAACTACCAAACCGTACGATAGACGCTCAAATATCCGAAAGACGAACAGCAAGCCAATCCGTTCCGGAGGGATCGGTACCCTCACCTTTGTATCGTTCTCATCACGTTCAACTACCGTACGATTACGTTCGAGCGCCAGGACATGCCCAATCTCGATCCCGTCCCTGGCTCCACGGTTGAGCGTGACAATTGACCCTCGGCCTGCGGTGTCGACGCCGCCATAGACTGAAATCACTCGACCATTGACCTGAAATCTAGGTTTGTGTGGCACGTAGGCAACCAGCGGGGGACGTATCGCCGGCAGCAGGCGATCGCCACGGCCGATCTCCTGTTTCATCGTGACTACTTCAAAGGTTGCGGGGTTGCCAGGTTCGAGCTGCCTTGCGGTGCCAAGATAGAAAGCTTCGTAACCGAGGATCTGGTTATTGTCAGGGTCGTGTAATGGCCTGCCGTTGCGATAGATTTGCCAGTCTGGCCTGGACGGGTCGGCGCCGGCGACGTAGGCGAGGTCTCCATTGCCAAGGTAGACTCTGTCCTGCTGCGTTGCAACGATGCGTGCTGCTCGGTCGAGGCTGGAGACTTCGACGATCAGCGGGTCTGAGAGAAATGGCCTGATGAGGTTGGGTGGAATCGCAGGGATTTCATCCTTGACACCCGTCGAGTATATCTGAGGTACTAGCCGGATGCTTTGCAGACGCAACCGGGGTGTGCCCTGCACATCGCGTTCGAGAACAATCACATCGCCGGGGTAGATACGGTGCGGGTTGCTGATCTCTTCCTCATTCATTCGCCAGATTTCTGGCCATCTCCAGGGTTCTTTCAGGAATTTTCCGGCAAGGCCCCATAAGGTATCACCCGGCACTACGATATGGCGGTTCGGGGCACCCTCGGCCAACTGGATTTCCTGCCCGACGGCGCCACAGAGCGCACTGATCATGGCCAGAATGAACGCGGACATAATGCGGATCATCGTGTTATCCTCGTAGGAGCGGTTGGGGAACTCCCGGTCGAGATTTCTGTCCCATACGGTCATTTACCCAGTCTGCGCCAAAGTCATCGCTGGCGCCGTGCCAACGACGTCGGCATTGCCAAGACACCGTGCTGGATTTTGCACGTAGTTACTTCTTCGATCAAGCTTTTTATGTCTCTACTACCGATACTCCGCTTTCCCGATCCTCGCCTGAAGAAACTTGCGGTGTGCGTTCAAGAGGTGGACGACAGCATTCGTCGCTTGGCCCGTGACATGGCCGAAACCATGTATGAAGCGCCCGGGATTGGTCTTGCTGCCACGCAGGTGGATGTACACCAACGCGTGATCGTCATTGATGCCTCCGAAACCAGAGATCAGTTGCTGACCCTGGTCAACCCGGAAATCATTCTGCAGGATGGCCTACAGGTCTGTGAAGAAGGGTGCCTGTCGGTACCCGGGATTTACGACAAGGTCGAAAGGGCGGAACGTGTCGTTGTTCGCTACCTTGATCTGACCGGACACGAACAGATTGTCGAGGCAGTGGGTTTGTTGTCGGTATGCCTGCAGCACGAAATCGATCATTTGCAAGGGCGCGTCTTTGTCGACCACCTGTCGCAATTGAAACAGTCGCGCATCAGGAACAAGCTCGCCAAGCAGGCCCGCATCACCGCATGAAACTCGTCTTTGCCGGCACGCCGGAATTCGCTGCGCTTTCCCTGCAGGCTATCATTGCCGCGGGACATCAGGTGGTATTGGTTCTGACCCAGCCGGATCGCGCTGCCGGGCGCGGGCTTGCACTACATGCGTCGCCAGTCAAACAACTGGCGGAGGCATCGGGAATCGAGGTCTTTCAGCCGCCGACCTTACGGGATGCCTTGGTACAGGAGCGGATACGCACGGCTGAAGCCGAAGCGATCGTCGTTGCCGCCTATGGGCTGATACTCCCACAAGCAGTGCTCGACATGCCACGCTTTGGCTGTATCAACATTCATGCTTCGTTGCTGCCACGTTGGCGAGGTGCCGCACCGGTGCAGCGTGCGCTTCTCGCTGGTGACCAGGAGACCGGCGTGTGCATCATGCAGATGGACGCCGGGCTCGATAGCGGCCCGGTCCTTCTGTCAGCACGGCAGCCGATCAACGAGGACGATACGGCTTCTTCTCTACAGCATCGTTTGGCCGAGCAGGGCGCCTTGCTGATTGTCGAGGCTTTGGCCTGCTTGCCACTGCAGGCCCAGTCGCAACCACAGGCAGGGATTACCTACGCGGCCAAGATCAACAAGGCGGAATCGGCGCTTGACTGGCGTCTTCCAGCGATTCAGCTGGAACGGCAGGTGCGAGCCTTCAACCCCGTTCCGGGTGCGTCGTGTTGTTTCGACGGCAATCTGCTCAAGGTCTGGCGTGCCGAATTGGTGGATGGCGTTGGCCTTCCCGGAGAGATTCTTGCCGTACAGCGAAGAGGCATCGTCGTCGCCTGTGGAGAGGGGGCGCTGCGTCTTGTCGAGTTGCAGAAAGCGGGCGGCAAGCGGCTCACCGCGGCGCAGTTCCTTGCCGGTACGCCGGTCGTGCCGGGTTCCCGGTGTGCGTTGAGCATGCCTTGAAATGTGACATCGACACCCCATCTGGATGTGCAGATGAGAAACAAGCGGTATGGATGGAGGATTTTGAGATGCTCGGCAACTGGCTGAAAACGACTATCCTGATGGCCGCGATTGTCGCGTTGTTCGGCGCCGTGGGGGCGCTCATGGGCGGCAAGTCGGGAATGCTGTTGGCGCTGCTCTTTGGCGGCGCGATGAATTTCTTTGCCTACTGGTTCTCGGATCAGATGGTGCTCAGAATGTACAATGCTCGCGAGGTTGATGAAAGCTCGGCGCCGCAGTTCTACGGCATGGTCAGGGAGCTTTCTCGGCGTGCCGCACTACCGATGCCGAAAGTCTACCTGATCGACG
>WBZL01001634.1_pt2 | contig 11683 bp, 14 predicted proteins | sample 5204291 | NCBI WGS metagenome assembly WBZL01 (sample SAMN12344345, study PRJNA552823) | activated sludge metagenome | biome: Activated sludge suspended growth; feature: Nitrification reactor; material: Wastewater; isolation source: activated sludge from nitrification reactor of wastewater...
TGCACACAAGCGCGATTTACCGCGTGGCGGGTGGCGAAGTTGTCCGAACAATCGAGTACCACGTCGGCAGCGGCGACTTCTTCGCTAAGACGTTGCCCCGACAGTCGTTCCGGTACGGCCAGTACACGGCATTCCGGGTTGATGCGGGCGAGCGTGTCGCGCGCCGAGTCGACCTTCGGCCGGCCGACACTGGCCGTGGCGTGGAGGATCTGTCGCTGCAGGTTGGTCAGGTCGACGCTGTCGTTGTCCGCCAGCGCCAGTGTGCCGATGCCCGCCGATGCCAGGTAGTACGCCGCCGGGGAGCCCAGGCCGCCGGCGCCGAGTACCAGGGCCCGCGCCGCCAACAGGCGCTCCTGTCCCTCGACGCCGATCTGGGGCAGCAGGATATGGCGGCTGTAACGGAGAAGTTGCCGGTCGTCCACGGCGGGAGCGAGGCGTCAGCGATCCAGCCGAAGCTCCGGCGGTGTTTCGTCGTGATCGCCATGCGGGTGGTTTTCCCAGGCCTTGCAATAGACCTCGTGGGATTGCTTGATCAGTCTCTGCGGCCCGTGCATGTTGCGCAACTGGGTGTCCTCGGCGTAATAGACGATGGCGCGGACCAGCTTGGCATAGAGCGCGGTGTCCAGGTGAAAGCCTTCGTGGCGTAACGCCGCTTCCAGACCCTCCATCGTGTAGTCCGCGATGTCGTACCAGACCGACAGACTGTTGGTGAGCAGACCCGGGGCCAGTTCCAGTTTCTCCAGACGCGCGAGCAGCATATAGGCGCGCTCGATCTGGTGTGGCGGCAGCTTGGCGAAGCGGATTTCGCGGTGCTTGCGGGTTCCGGTCTGGGGCAGCAGCGCATGGGGGCGATGCAGGCCCCGCTCCTTGTCCCTGATCAGCCGCGCCTGTTCCGGATTCAGTCTCATCTTGCCTGGATGATCTGCCAAGCCTTGAGTAGGTTCATCGCCTGGGAGAGCTGATAGTCGCTCTTCGCGGCGAGTTCCGAACTGGGTGGCTTGACGGCGTCTTCCTCTTCGTCCTTCGGTGCTGGCTTGCCCTTGCTGCCGCTCTTCGGCTGCGGCTTGGTCACCGACTTGTCCGCGTCCTTGGCCGGCAGCTTTTCCTTGTCGTTGTCGAGGTGGCGCTCGAGGTCGGCCTCGCGCAGGCGCTCGCGCTTGTCGCCGTTGGCGGTCTCCTCGACCGTGACATCCGGGACAATGCCCTTGGCCTGGATCGAGCGGCCGTTGGGTGTGTAGTAGCGGGCCGTGGTCAACTTGACGGCGGTACTGTTGGACAGTGGCAGCACCGTCTGGACGGAGCCCTTGCCAAACGTTTGGGTACCCATGATCACGGCGCGCTTGTGATCCTGCAGCGCACCGGCCACGATCTCCGATGCCGATGCTGAACCGCCATTGACCAACACGACCAGAGGTATGCTCTTGGCGCCGGCCGGCAGGTCTTTCAGGAAGTCGCTCTTCTGGCCGCGCAGGTAGTCTTCGCTGCTGGCGATGTACTTCTTCTTGGCATCCTCGGTGCGGCCGTCGGTCGAGGTTACCAGGGCTTTCGGTGGCAGAAAGGCCGCCGCCACGCCGATAGCGCCATGCAGCAGGCCACCGGGGTCGTTGCGCAGGTCCAGCACCAGACCCTTGATCGGCTCGGTCTTGCCGTCCTTGTCCTTTTCCTTGAACAGCTTGTCGAGATGCCGGGCAACGTCGGCAGCCGTTTCCTCCTGGAACTGCGTTACGCGCAGGTAGCCATAGCCCGGTTCGACCGTCTTCGACTTGACGCTCTGTACCTTGATCTTGTCGCGCACGATGGTGAATTCCAGCGGCTTGGTCTCACCCTTGCGCGCGATGGTGAGCTTGATCGCGGTCTTGGGCTTGCCACGCATCTTCTTGACGGCGTCGGCGAGGGTCAGACCCTTGACCGGAGTGTCGTCGAGCTTGATGATCAGGTCGCCTGCCTTGATGCCAGCGCGGTCGGCCGGTGTGTCCTCGATGGGCGACACCACCTTCACGAAGCCGTCTTCCATGCCGACCTCGATGCCCAATCCGCCGAATTCGCCCTGGGTGCTGACCTGCAGATCCTTGAACGACTCGGCGTCAAGATAGGCCGAGTGGGGGTCCAGGTTGGACAACATGCCGCTGATCGCATAGGTGATCAGCTTCTTGTCATCGATAGGTTCGACATAACCCTGCTTGATGGCGCCGAAGACATCGGCAAAGGTGCGCAACTCCTCGATCGGCAGCGGCCCCATGGCGTCTTTTTGCGCCACTGCCGAATAATTGACGCTGATGAGTATGCCGGCGACGAGGCCGACGCCAATGAGGCCGATTTGCTGCAACTTGCTGGGCATGGATGCTCCGTCCGAGATGGGCATCAACGCGGGGCGACCCAACGGAGCGGGTCGAACGCCAGACCTTGATGCCTGATCTCAAAGTATAAACCCGATTCCGGATTGCCACCGCTGTTGCCAACCGTGGCGACAACATCGCCCGGCCGGACCGTCTGGCCCGTTTCCTTCAGCAGCGACTGGTTGTTGCCATACACCGACAGGAATCCGTCGCCGTGGTCCAGTACCAGCAGATTGCCGAAGCCTCGCAGCCAATCGGCATAGACTACCTGGCCAGCGGCGATGGCCTTGACGTCGGTGCCCTCGGTGGCGCGGATGAACAGGCCCTTCCAAGTGGTGCCGCCCTCCGGTCTTGGCCTGCCAAAGCGGCTGGCGATTTCGCCGCGAACCGGCAAGTGCAGCAGGCCCTTCAAGCCGGCAAAGGCACCGGTGGCTTGATCGGGGTCCGGGCCGTGTTCGTTCCGGATGGTCGGCGCGGGCCGTTCCGTCGTGTCGATATGATTGGGGCGCGTCGGGATCGGCTTGACCGCCTCCCGGGGAGATCGCCTGACCATGCGTGTCAGACCTTCGAGCAGGCCGGCCAGGCGCTTTTCGTCTCTCAGTAGCGTGCCGATCTCGCGGCGCTGTCCCCGGATCTTGTCGGCCATGGCGACCAGCAAGGCCTGCCTTTGCTTCTGTTGGTCGAGCAGGGCACCGTGCGCCTGCTGGTGCTTTTGCTCGATGGCGGCCAGTTCGCCGCTCTTTTCGCGCGCGGCGTCGGTCAGGCGCCGCTTCGCCCGCGCCTTTTCATGCAGGTCGGCGATCAGGTCGGCCTTGGCCTGGGACAGGCGCTTCAGAAAATAATCGTCGAGTGCCGCCTGGTTGGGGTCGCCGCCGGCGAGCAGTTGGCGCAGCGCGTCCATCTCCGCGCTCGCTCCCCGCGTGTAATGACGGTAGAGCAGGCGGGACAATTGGGCCTGCTGGAGTTCCGTTTGCCGGGCCAGGCGCTGGGCCTGCACCGTCAGCTCCTTGACTTCGGCCTGGACACTGCCACGCTGATCGGCCAGTTGGCGCAATTGGCGATTCGCGTCGGATATCGCCGATTCTGTTTCGCGCAGTCGGTCGGTCGCGTAGGTTCGTGACTCCTCGCTCTTGGCGAGGTCGCGGCGCATGGCCTCAATGCGCTCACGCAATTCGCCCTGTTGTTCCTTGAGCTCGGCCTTCCGCACCGCTGGACTCGGCGCGGAGACGGCGACCGAAGATGCGCCGATGGTGGCGCCGCAAACAATGGCTGCCCAACAGACGCCGCGGACGGCGCTTCCGCTACTTGGCCTTGCCTTGATTGGCAACCGCTTCCATCGCCTTCTTGATGGCCTCCTCGTCGCCGAGGTAATAGCTCTTGATCGGCTTCAGGTCGGCGTCCAACTCATAGACTAGCGGTTGGCCCGTAGGCACGTTGAGGCCGACGATTTCCTGGTCCGAGATGTTGTCGAGGTACTTGATCAGCGCACGCAGACTGTTGCCGTGGGCCGTGACGATGACACTCTTGCCCGACTTGACGGTCGGTGCGACCGTCTCGTGCCAGAATGGCAGGAAGCGGGCAACCGTATCCTTCAGGCATTCCGTCTTGGGAAACTGCCCGGGTGCGAGATCGGCATAGCGCGGATCGTCGGCTTCCAGGCGCGGATCGCCATCGGCGAGAGCGGGCGGCGGCGTATCGTAGGAGCGCCGCCAGACCTTGACCTGTTCCTCGCCGAACTTCGCGGCAGTTTCCGCCTTGTTGAGGCCCTGCAGTGCGCCGTAGTGCCGCTCGTTGAGGCGCCACGAGTGGTGGATCGGAATCCACATCCGGTCCATTTCCTCGAGGGCGACCCAGAGCGTCTTGATGGCGCGCTTAAGCACCGACGTATAAGCGATATCGAAGGCGAAGCCGCCTTCCTTCAACAATCTTCCCGCTGTCATCGCTTCGGCCAGACCTTTTTCCGTCAGGCCGACGTCGGTCCAGCCGGTGAAGCGGTTTTCCTTATTCCAGACGGATTCTCCGTGGCGGAGCAGCACGAGCTTGTACATGATGGGCGCGATCAGCAAAGAGGAGTGGGGGATGGAGGGTGCGGATTTGTGACCATTTCTTGCCAATGATACGGCCAATCGCCGCAGCGCAAAAACAGTATTCTATAATATTCAGAATTCGCGGACGAGCCACGGGGGACAGACTAATGGAAGCGTATGCCATTCAGGATTTGATCGACAAACAGGAACATATCGAGACCGCCGCGCGCGCGCTGAAGGCCATCTCCCATCCGCTCCGTCTGAAGATACTCTGCGTGGTGGGTGAGCAGGAGGTCTGCGTGCAGGATATCGTCGATGCCGTTGGTACGTCGCAGAGCAACATCTCCCAGCACCTGGGTATCCTGCGCGACAAGGGCGTGCTTCAGACGCGCAAGGACGCCAATCGCGTTTATTATCGGGTTGCCGATCAGCGTACCCTGCAGCTGATCGTCCTGATGCGCGAAGTTTTTTGCGGCGTGCCCGGTTTCAAGATCTGAGAGGAAACAATGGAGTTCGTGCAGCAAAACATCATGTGGGTGATGCTTGCCGCGGTCAGCGGCGCCATGCTGATCGCTTCGTATGTGCGTGGCGGCGGCAAGGGAGTCTCGGTGAGCGAGGCGACTCTGCTGATCAATCGCGAGGACGCCATCGTTCTCGATGTGCGCGAGACCCACGAATGGTCGGCCGGCCATATTCCCAACGCCCGCCACATCGCGCTCGGTCAGTTGAACAAGCACTTGAGCGAACTGGAAAAGTTCAAGGGCCGGCCGGTGATCGTTTGCTGCGCCAGCGGCAACCGTTCTTCCTCTGCCTGTGGCGCCTTGCATCGCGCCGGTTTTGATCGGGTGTTCAATCTGTCGGGTGGTTTGGGTGCCTGGACCGGCGCCGGGCTGCCCGTAACCACGAAAGGCTGAGCGCGGGCCATGGCACAGGTTCTCATGTACTGCACGGAGGTTTGTCCTTATTGCGTTCGTGCCGAGCAACTGCTGAAGCGGAAGGGCGTGGCGGAAATCGAAAAGGTCCGCGTCGACCTGGATCCGCAACGCGGGGTGGAAATGACCGCCCGAACCGGTCGCCGCACCGTGCCACAGATCTTCATCGGTGATACCCATGTCGGTGGCTGCGACGATCTGCACGATCTCGATCGGCAAGGCAAGCTGGACGAGTTGCTCGCCCGGTAGCCTCTTTTCACTTGGCCGGTCCGTCATGCGTGAAGCGACGGCCAATCCGGCCTGCGGTAGAATCCGGCTCCCTTTCCCACTTCTTGGTTTTCATCCGTCATGAGCGAACAGCAACCGGTTTTCAGCATCGAGAAAATCTACGTCAAGGATCTCTCGATTGAACTGCCCAATGCCCCGCAGTGTTTCCTCGAGCGCGAGTCGGCGCAAATTGCCGTGCAAATGGGCTCTTCGGGTACCGCCGTGGGCGAGGGCACCTTCGAGGTGATCCTCACGGTCACGGTTACCGCCAAGATCGGCGAAAAGACCCAGTTCCTGGTCGAAGTCGCGCAGGCGGGCATCTTCCTGATCCAGAATGTGCCCCAGGAGGACATCGAGCCCATCGTCGCCGTGGCCTGCCCGAACATTCTCTTCCCGTACGCGCGCGAAGCGGTTTCCGATGCGGTAGTGCGCGCCGGCTTCCCGCCCGTGCTGCTTGCGCCGGTCAATTTCGAGGCCATCTACCGGCAGCGGCTGGAGTCCGAGCAACGCCCCCACGAGGTTCCGGTTCAGTAAGGCCATGCGGCGCCTGGCGATACTCACTTTCGGTTGGCTCGCGGCGGGTACGGCCGTTGCGCTCGACTATCGCTCGGTGCTCGAACCCGCGCTCCTCTACGACGCACCATCGCAACAGGCCAAGCCGCTGTTCGCCATCGCCCGCGGCACGCCGGTCGAATCGGTGGTGGCGCTGGACGCCTGGGTGAAAGTGCGCGACGCCAAGGGCGAACTGGCCTGGATCGAGAAGCGCCTGTTGTCGGAGCGCCGCAACCTGATCGTCAAGGGCGAAACCGCCCAGGTGCGTGCCAAGGCCGAAGATGCGGCGAGCATCGTCTTCGAGGCCGCCGCCGGTGTCCTGTTGGAGTTGGTCGAGCCGGGCCCTGCCGGCTGGGCGCGGGTACGCCATCGCGACGGCCAGCAAGGCTTCGTCAAGGCTACCCAGGTCTGGGGCCTCTGAGCCCATGAAGATAGTCGTACTCGGTGCCGGCGCCTGGGGCACGGCGCTGGCTTTGGTATTTGCCAAGCGCCATGCGGTCGCCCTATGGACATGGCAGGACGAGCATGCCGCAGCGATGAACTCCGCCCGTGAAAATACCCAGTTTCTGCCCGGTCATGCCTTCCCCGATGGACTGAAAATCGGCGCCGTCGCCGACGAGCTTCTCGCCGACGCCGATCTTGCCATCATCGCCACGCCGATGGCCGGTTTGCGGAGCACCGTGGCGCGGCTGGACGGGGCACTGCCCTTCTTGTGGGTCTGCAAGGGGCTGGAAGCGAGGACCGGCCTGTTGCCGCACCAAGTGGTTGCCGAACTCGGCAGCCGCGCGCCATGCGGCGCCCTCACCGGCCCCAGTTTCGCCGAGGAAGTCGCTAACGGCCTGCCGACCGCCATTACCCTGGCCTCCAGCAACATCGACTTCGCCCACGATATGGCCGACGCCTTGCACACGTCCCGTCTGCGCATCTATGCCAACGACGACATCGTCGGTGCGGAGGTCGGAGGCGCGGTGAAGAACGTGCTGGCCATTGCCACCGGCATCTGCGATGGTCTGGGCCTTGGCCTCAACGCCCGCGCGGCGCTGATGACGCGTGGCCTGGCCGAAATCACCCGCTTCGGTGTCGCCCTGGGCGCGAAGCGGGAGACCTTCATGGGTCTGGCGGGGCTTGGCGACTTGATCCTCACCTGTACCGGCGACCTGTCGCGCAACCGGCGTGTCGGACTGGCGCTGGCATCCGGCCGGCCGCTGGAGGCCATTCAGCGCGAACTCGGCCATGTCGCGGAAGGCGTCATGACCACCCACGAGGTCTCCCGCCGGGCGGCGGGCCTGGGCGTGGAAATGCCGATCACGGAAGCGATCTGCGCCGTGCTCGATGGACGCATCAAGGCCGCTGAAGTTGTCGACCGCCTGATGGGTCGGGACACCAAGGCCGAATAGGGTTGCCGGTTATTGGCCGCCGGCAAAGCCCTGCTGCCGCCACGCCTCGAAGACCACCACCGCGACCGCATTGGACAGATTCAGGCTGCGGTTGCCCGGCACCATGGGCAGACGCAATTGCCGTGTCGACGGAAATTCCAATAGCATGTCGGGGGACAGGCCGCGTGTCTCCGGACCAAAGACGAAGGCGTCGTCGGGCTGGTAGCGCGGCGTGTCGTGGCGCACGCCGCCCTTGGTGCTGACGGCGAAAAGACGGCTGCCGGCCAGACTCGCCCGACACTCGGTCCAGTTGTCATGCACCCGTAGCCTGGCGAACTCCGCGTAGTCGAGCCCGGCCCGCCGCAGCGACCGGTCGTCGATATCGAAACCCAACGGCCTGACCAGGTGTAGCGTGGCGCCGGTATTGGCCGTCAGACGAATGATGTTGCCGGTGTTGGGCGGAATCTCCGGTTGATACAGGACAATGTGAACCATGGACGGGCGATTCGATTAGGATTGCCGCCAGTCTATTGGGAAAACGACGGCATGGCGCGTGGCGATCCGGTTGAACAGGCGGCATTGCGTCTCGAAGCGAGGCGCTTCACTTCGCGCTGCGAAATGCAGAGCGCCCTGATTCAACGTGCCGACGCACTGCGCGAACTGGCCCGTCTGGCGTCCATTCCGCTGCCTTACCGGATTAGCGAAGACTATGCCTGTCGTGATGCCCAGCGACGCGTTGCCCAGGTGGCCGAAGACCGGGCGCGCGAGCTCATTCACGAGCAGATTGATCACTTCCTGCGGGCCGAGCCCGAACGGCAGGAATCGTTACGTAGCCGGATGGCCGACGATTGGGCCAACCTCACCGGCCCGCTGAGCCATCTGCGGCCTTGGGCGCAGGGCAAGCTGATGGCGGCGCAACAGTCCCGGCAAGTCTAGGCGGTGCTTTAGGAGAATATTTCTTGCGAACGAGCTTGATTCGGATTATTTTCCGTTAAATCATTTGGCTGCATCGATAAGCTCACGTGCTTTCTTGACATAGAGGACCCCGCGCGGACACCCGTATGGCTCGGCCACCGCAACGCATACGCCTGGGCGACTTGCTGATCCAGCGAGGGCTGCTCACCGAAGAAGAGCTAAAGCAGGCGCTCGAAGAGCAGAAGCGTAGCGGCCGTAAAGTCGGCCGCATCGTGGTCGACAGCGGCTATGTCACCGAGGAGGGTATCGCCAGGGCGCTCGCCGGCCAGTTGCAGGCCGAGTTCGTCGATCTGCGCAGCTTTCAGTCCAAACCCGAACTCATCAAGTTGTTGCCCGAAGCGCAGGCACGCCGGTTTCGCGCAATAGTCCTGGGCGAGCAGGCCGGCTTGCTGCGGGTCGGCTTTGCCGATCCGACCGACATCACGGCCTATGACGAGGTCACGCGCATTGTTCGGCGCGACATCGAGCTGGTGGTGGTGATCGAGAGTCAGCTGGTGCCGCTGCTGGACCGGGTCTATCGCCGGACCGCCGAAATCACCGGTCTGGCCAAGGAACTGACGCAGGAGATGGGCGACATTCCGGTCGAGTTCGGCTCTGCGCTGGGCCTGACGCCCGGTGCCGAAGACGCACCGGTGGTCAAGTTGCTCAACACGGTGTTCGACGAAGCCTTGAAGATGCGCGCCTCCGACATTCATGTCGAGCCGCAGGAAAATTCGCTGATCATCCGTTTCCGTATCGATGGCGTGCTCCATGTGCAGACGGAGGCGGACAGCAAGATCGCCACCGCCCTGGTACTGAGGCTGAAGCTGATGTCCGGGCTGGATATCTCCGAGAAGCGTCTGCCGCAGGATGGGCGCTTCGCCCTCCAGTTGCGCAAGACACCGGTCGATGTGCGTATATCCACCATGCCGACGCAATTCGGCGAGTCGGTGGTGATGCGTCTGCTGGTGCAGAACGCGGCGTTGATGAATCTCGATCGCTTGAACATGCCGCCACGGGTCCTCGAGCGATTCCGCGGCGCCATTCATCGACCGTCCGGCATCGTGCTGGTGACCGGCCCGACCGGTTCGGGCAAGACGACCACGCTGTATGCTGCGCTGAGCGAACTGAACACGCCGGAAAAGAAGATCATCACCGTCGAGGATCCGGTCGAGTACCGGTTGCCCGGACTCAACCAGGTGCAGGTGCACGAGAAGATCGATCTCAGCTTTGCCCGCGTGCTGCGCAGCGCCTTGCGTCAGGACCCGGACATCATCCTGGTCGGCGAAATGCGCGACCAGGAGACGGCGGAGATCGGCATGCGCGCCGCCATGACCGGCCACATGGTGCTGTCCACTCTCCACACCAACGACGCCCTGTCCACTCCGATTCGGCTTCTGGACATGGGTGTGCCGCGCTCCATGGTGGCCCTGTCCATCCAGATGGTGCTTGCCCAGCGGCTGATCCGGGTGATCTGCGAGTATTGTTCCGAGCCCCACGCACTGGCGCCGCACGAGCGCGAGTGGTTGCGCTACGAATTGGGCGATCAGGTCGATCGTATCGAGTACCGTCACGGCCGCGGCTGTGCTCATTGCGCCAATACCGGCTACCAGGGGCGTCAGGCGGTGTACGAGTTCCTGGAAATGACCAACGCGCTGGTCGAGGCCGTCAATCACGGCGATCCCAACGAGTTCATCCAGATCGGCCGGGAGCAGATGGCCGGCAACACCCTGCGTCGCGACGCCGTACGCCTGGTGATGGCAGGCAGCACCTCGGTGGAAGAGGCCATGCGCATTTCCAGCCAGCTGGAAGAGGAATAATGGCCCCCCACGCTCGCAAATTCGCTTCGCTGCCCCCCACGGGGGGGCGCCGCCGCCCTTGGGGCGGCCCTGCTGGCGGCTAGCCGATGCCCGCGTTCGCCTATCGGGGCCGCAATGCTGCCGGGGAGTCGGTGCAGGGGGTGCTCGAGGGCAATACCGCCGCCGCCGTCGCCGACGCGCTGTTTGGCAGCGGTGTGACGCCGCTGGACATCAAGCCGGCGCCCGCCGGCGCGGTGGAGAAAAAAGCCGCCACCGGAACCGGTGGCGGGTTGAGTCTGTTCGCAGAACGGATTGGCCATGTCGACATTCTGCTATTCACCCGGCAGCTCTACACGCTGCTGAAGGCTGGCGTGCCGATCATGCGGGCGCTGGCCGGCCTCCAGGATTCCAGCCAGAATGCCGCCATGAAGGCCATGCTCGGCCAGGTGCGCGAAAGTCTCGACAGCGGCCGTGAATTCTCCGTTTCCCTGGCGAGGCATCCGAAGGTGTTCTCCACCTTCTATTTGTCCATGGTGCGGGTCGGCGAAATGACCGGGCGGCTCGAGGAGATCTTCCTCCGCTTGTTCGATCACATGGAGTTCGAGCGCTTCATGCGCGAACAGGTGAAATCGGCGTTGCGTTACCCGTCCTTCGTCGTCATCGCCATGGCCGTCGCCCTGTTCGTGGTCAACATCTGGGTCATTCCGACCTTCGCCAGAGTCTTTCAGGGCTTCAATACCGAGTTGCCCGTCATGACACGCATGCTGATCGCGTTTTCCGATTTCACGGTCGCATGGTGGCACGTCATCGTCGGCGGCGTGGTCGCCGCCGCGCTCACCTTCCGTACCTGGGTTCGCACCACCGCCGGCGGCTATTGGTGGGACCAGCTGAAGATGAACATTCCCATCGCCGGCAAGATCGTGCGCAAGGCGACGCTGGCCCGCTTTGCGCGCAGCTTCGCCCTGGCCATGCGCTCCGGGGTGCCGGTGATCCAGGCGCTGACCACGGTGGCGCAGACGGTCGACAACGCCTTCATCGCCGAAAAAGTCGAACGCATGCGCGATGGTGTCGAACGCGGCGAATCGATTCTCCGCTCGGCGCTCAATTCCGGCGCCTTCACGCCCGTGGTCCTGCAGATGATCGCCGTCGGCGAGGAATCGGGCTCGCTGGACGAAATGATGGAAGAGATCGCCGGCATGTACCAGAGCGAGGTCGAATACGAACTCAAGACCCTTTCCCAGCAGATCGAGCCGATCCTGATCGTCATGCTCGGCATCCTGGTGCTGATCCTCGCCTTGGGCATCTTCCTGCCCATCTGGGACCTGGGCAAGGTGGCGCTGAAGAAATGAACCTTGCCGCCAGCAAAGGCCTGCGCGCGGCCGGCTTCACGCTGATCGAACTGATCGTCGTCATCGGCATCATTGCCGTGCTGGCGGCGGT
>WBZL01004664.1_pt1 | contig 11683 bp, 12 predicted proteins | sample 5204291 | NCBI WGS metagenome assembly WBZL01 (sample SAMN12344345, study PRJNA552823) | activated sludge metagenome | biome: Activated sludge suspended growth; feature: Nitrification reactor; material: Wastewater; isolation source: activated sludge from nitrification reactor of wastewater...
GCGGTGCTGGCCATGTCGTTGATCGAAAACATTCAGCGCGAGGATCTCAATCCCTTGGAAGAGGCCGCTGGCTTGCAGCGACTGATCGACGAGTTCGGCATGACCCACCAGCAGGCGGCCGACGCAGTGGGCCGGTCCCGCTCGGCGGCTTCCAACTTGCTGCGCTTGCTCCAGTTGGCCAAACCGGCGCAGGACATGTTGATGGCTGGCGATATCGAGATGGGCCATGCGCGAGCGCTGCTGCCCCTGGCCAAGGCCGAGCAGGGCCGGGTGGCGAGCGTGGCGGTGGAGAAGGGCTGGTCGGTGCGCGAGACCGAGCGGGCCGTGGCCCGCGAACTGAATCCGCCGGTGAAAAAGACAGCCGGCGGGCAGACGGCGAACCGCGATTTGCAGCGTCTCGAAGAAGACCTGGCCGATAGCTTGGGCGCCACTGTCAAGATTGCCGCCAATCGAAAAGGCGCCGGCAACCTGATCATCCGCTTCGCCAGTCTCGACCAACTGGATGGATTGCTGCAACGACTGCGCGGAAATGCATAGAATGGCGACTCAACCGACACTCGAACGCAGGAGACAACGATGATCAAGGATCGCTACAAGCCGCTGCCGCAAGTGGCTGTTTGTTCCGGGGGCTGCTATGTCGGTGGCGCGGTCAACCCGACGTTCGTCACGGTGAACTCGCCGGCGATCGAGGTCATGACCGATCTCCAGCGCATTCCGCCCGCCACCGTGACGCCGCAGGAAACCCTGCACGATGCCAATCAGCACATGCTGCTGCGTGGCGTGCGTCTGCTGCTGGTGGTCGAGAAGAACGGACGCATCTCCGGCGTGGTCACCGCTCGCGACCTGCTTGGCGAAAAGCCGGTGCGTGTTGCCCAGGCGCGTGGCGCCAAGCGCGAGGAACTGGAAGTGCGCGATGTGATGACCAATCTGGAGGACATGGAAGCCATCCAGATGAGCGACGTGCAGCGCGCCGAAGTTGGCCATATCGTCGCCACCCTGGAGGCCTGCGGTCGCCAGCACACCTTGGTGGTCGACCCCGATGTCGAGGCCGGCAAGCAAACGCTGCGCGGCATATTCTCGGCCTCGCAAATCGCCCGTCAGCTGGGAGTCGATCTGACGACCCACGAGGTCGCCCGGACGTTCGCCGAAATCGAAGCAGCGTTTGCCGGCGTGTGAGCGGGTTCGATCAAGCAAGATTGCGCTTGCAAAAATCTTGTTGCGATGCAACAATTGACGCTGTCCATAAGATTCCGTTACAATCGTTGGGTTTTTTTTGATGGGCGTCCGTTTGGCGATGGTCGGCGGTGCGGCATGGCGAATCGATCGGGCGTATCGCCTCACCATGTTGTGGCAGACGATCGCGACTTTCGCCGTAGCACTTCTGGCGGGCGTTCTGGCCGGTGGTACGGGTTTCGTTTCCGCGGTCTTAGGGGGCGGCATCGGTGTGGCGGGAATGTGGGTGTTTGCCCTCGTCTCAAAGCGCCGTTTGGCGGATTCCGGTAACGTGGTGCGAATTGCGCTGCGTGCCGAAGCCAGCAAGGTGGCGGTGGTTGTGTTGCTGTTGTGGCTTGCGTTCGCCACCTATCGAGACATGGCGGTCGTGGCCTTCTTTGGTGCCTTTATGGTTTCGGTCCTGTTGTCCGGAATCGCGTTTGCAGTATCTGGTGATTAACTGAATTCTTCTAGGGCTTGAAATGTCTGCTGCTGAAACCACGCTGACCCCTACCTCCTATATCAGCCACCATCTGACCTTTCTGCAGAAACCCGTCGGCACGGGAGACTTCTGGGTCCTCCACGTCGATACCTTGGTCGTTTCGATTCTGCTCGGTGTCCTGGCCTTCGGTTTCCTCTGGTGGGTGGTCCGCGGCGCGACCGCCGGCGTGCCGGGCAGACGCCAGGCCTTCGTCGAACTGGCCATCGAATTTGTCGACGACCAGGTAAAGGGCATCTTTCACGGTGACCGCCACAGCTTCGTGGCACCGGCGGCCCTGACGGTGTTCGTGTGGGTGTTGTTGATGAATGCCATGGATTTCCTGCCGGTCGACATCATGGCCTGGGTCTACGAGAATGTCCTCCACCTGCACAATTTCCGCGCCGTACCGACCGCGGATGTAAACACCACCTTCGCACTTGCGCTGGCCGTCTGGTTCCTGATGATTTTCTACAGCGTCAAGGTCAAGGGCCTGGGCGGCTGGATCCACGAACTGTTCTGTTCGCCGTTCGGCAGCAATCCGCTGCTCTGGCCCGCCAACTTTCTCCTCAACGTCATCGAGTACGTGTCCAAGCCTCTGTCGCACTCCCTGCGGCTTTACGGCAACATGTACGCGGGCGAAATCATCTTCCTGCTGCTCGGCATGTGGGCGGCGACCGGCCTTGCCGGCACCGTGTTCGGAGCCTTACTCGGCGCCGGCTGGGCGATCTTCCATATTCTGATCGTCGTGTTGCAGGCCTTCATCTTCATGATGCTCACTGTCGTCTATCTGGCGATGGCGCACGAAAGCCACTAAGCCCGTTTCTCTTCATCTTCAATTAACCCCCAATCAGCAATCGAAAGGAAAGCGACAATGGAAAAGCTTCAGTTCCTGGCAATGGTTCAAGCCTACACCGGTATCGGCATCGGTCTCATCATCGGCTTGGGCGCCGCCGGCGCCTGTATCGGCATCGGCATCATGGCCAGCCGCTTCCTGGAAGCCGCCGCCCGTCAGCCGGAAATGATGCCCACCCTGCAAGCCAAGGTCTTCCTGCTGCTCGGTCTGATCGACGCGTCGTTCATCATCGGCGTCGGCCTCGCCATGCTGTTCGCCTTCGGCAATCCGCTGCTGGCCGTGATTCAGGCGGCTCACTAACCGAGCGTCCCCGGTCACCGATCTTCATCCGACCCAAGCGGTGGAACCATGAACATTAATCTGACCCTTATTTCCCAAGCGGTCGCCTTCGCCATCTTCATCTGGTTCACGGTCAGGTTTGTCTGGCCGCCGCTCCGGACGGCCATCGACAATCGGCAGAAGACCATTGCCGAAGGGCTGGCCGCCGCCGAACGCGGCAAGCACGATCTGGAACTGGCCGCACGTCGTTCCGCTGACGTACTGAGGGAGACGAAGGAAAAGTCGACCGAAATCCTTGCCCAGGCTGAACGGCGCGCGCAGCAGATCATCGAGGATGCCAAGACGGCGGCGCGTCTTGAGGCTGACAAGGTGGTGGCTTCGGCGAAGGCCGAGATCGACCAGGAAGCGGAGCGTGCCAAACAGCAGCTGCGCGAGCGGGTGGCAGAGCTGGCGGTTGCCGGCGCCGAGAAGATTCTGCGCCGGGAAGTCAATGCCGCCGTCCACGCGGACATGCTCGCCTCCCTGAAACAGGAACTCTGATCCCATGGCCGAGATCGCCACCATTGCCCGACCCTACGCAGAGGCTGCTTTCCGTCTGGCGCGGGAACGACGGGCGTTGCCGGCTTGGTCCGAAGCCTTGGACCGCTTGGCCCAGCTTGCCAGCAATCCGGAAGCGGGTGCCCTGATCGGCAATCCCAATATCGCTCCCGCTCAAATCGAAGGTCTGTTCCGCGCCGTCGGCGGAGACGATGCCGAAGTCGATGGCTTCGTCCATCTGCTGGCCGAAAACGGGCGCCTGGCCTGCTTGTCTGAAATAGCCGCGCAGTTTCAAACCCTCAAGCAGAGCGAAGAGGGGGTCAAGGAGGGCGTTATCCATTCCGCCTTCCCGCTGGACGACAACCAGCTACGTGACCTCACGAGCCTGCTCGAGAGCCGCTTTGGACGCCTGCAGCTATCGGTGGTGGTGGAACCGGCGCTGATTGGCGGCGTCAAGGTGGTGGTTGGCGACAAGGTCCTCGATACCTCGGTCAGCGGCAAGCTGGCAACCATGCGCATGGCCCTGAACAGTTAGGAGAAATTCAATGCAGTTGAATCCTTCCGAGATCAGCGAACTGATCAAGAGCAAGATCCAGAACCTGCAGGGCGCCACGGAAGTGCGTACCCAGGGCACCGTTGTCTCCGTTACCGACGGCATCTGCCGAGTGCACGGGCTGGCCGACGTCATGCAGGGCGAAATGCTGGAGTTTCCCGGCAACACCTTCGGCATGGCGCTCAACCTGGAACGCGATTCCGTCGGCGCGGTGGTGCTGGGTGAATACGAACACATCACCGAAGGCGATACCGTCAAGACGACCGGCCGCATTCTCGAAGTGCCCGTCGGTGCCGAACTGATCGGCCGGGTGGTCAATTCGCTGGGCCAACCCATCGATGGCAAGGGTCCGCTTAACGCCAAGGAAACCGACAAGATCGAAAAAGTTGCCCCGGGCGTCATCTGGCGCAAATCGGTTTCGCAACCGGTGCAGACCGGTCTCAAGTCGATCGACTCCATGGTGCCCATCGGGCGCGGTCAGCGCGAACTGATCATCGGCGACCGCCAGACGGGCAAGACGGCGGTGGCCATCGACACCATCATCAACCAGAAGGGCAAGGATCTGATCTGCATCTACGTCGCCGTCGGTCAGAAGGCGTCGTCGATCATGAACGTGGTGCGCAAGCTGGAAGAGTACGGCGCCATGGCCTACACCATCGTGGTTGCCGCCACCGCCTCCGAGTCGGCGGCCATGCAGTTCATCGCCCCCTACTCAGGCTGCACCATGGGTGAGTACTTCCGTGACCGCGGTCAGGACGCCCTGATCATTTACGACGACCTGACCAAGCAGGCCTGGGCCTACCGGCAGATCTCCCTGCTGCTGCGCCGTCCGCCTGGTCGCGAAGCCTACCCGGGCGATGTGTTTTACCTGCACTCGCGTTTGCTGGAGCGCGCCGCCCGGGTCTCCGAGGCGTGGGTCGAGAAGCTCACCAACGGTGCGGTCAAGGGCAAGACCGGTTCGCTGACCGCACTGCCGGTAATCGAAACGCAGGCCGGCGACGTGTCCGCTTTCGTGCCGACCAACGTCATCTCGATCACCGACGGCCAGATCTTCCTTGAGACCGACCTGTTTAACGCCGGCATCCGCCCGGCCATCAACGCCGGCGTCTCGGTGTCGCGCGTCGGCGGCGCCGCCCAGACCAAGGTCATCAAGAAGCTCGGTGGCGGCGTACGTCTGGCTCTGGCGCAGTATCGCGAACTGGCGGCTTTCGCGCAGTTCGCTTCCGATCTCGACGATGCCACGCGCAAACAGCTCGAGCGCGGTCGCCGTGTTACCGAGTTGATGAAGCAGGCGCAATATTCGCCACTGTCGGTGGCCGATATGGCCGTCTCGCTGTACGCGATCAACCAGGGCTATTTCGACGATGTCGAGGTGCCCAAGCTGCTCGCGTTCGAGGCCGATCTTCATAAGTTCATGAAGGCCCAGCACGGGGCACTGATGGACAAGATCGAGTCCACCAAGGATCTCGACAAGGACGGCGAAGCGCAGATGGCGGCCGCGGTTGGTGAGTTCAAGAAGAACTGGGCATAATCGTCATGGCTGGCGGCAAAGAGATTCGGACCAAGATCAAGTCGGTCCAAAACACCAAGAAGATCACCAAAGCCATGGAGATGGTGGCGGCATCCAAAATGCGCAAGGCGCAAGACCGGATGCGCGCGGCGCGACCCTATGCCGAGAAGATTCGACGCCTGGCGGCCAATCTTTCGGCGGCGAGCCTCAGCGACTATCGCCATCCCTTCCTTGCCAAGTGCAATGCCGCTTCGGGCACCGACTGCACGTCGAAGCGGGTTGGGCTGATTCTGGTCACGACCGACAAGGGCCTTTGCGGGGGTCTCAACACCAACATCCTGCGCATGGTGGTTGCCGCCATGCGCGAGTGGGAACGAGCCGGCGCCACCGAGATTCGCGTTACCTGTATCGGCACGAAGGGCCTGGGCTTCATGCAGCGCATGGGCGCCAATGTCGTGTCGCATGTGACCCATCTTGGCGACACACCGCACCTGGAAAAACTCATCGGTCCCGTCAAGGTGATGATCGACGCCGTGCAAGTCGGCCAGCTTGACGCCGTCTACCTTGCCTACACGCGCTTCATCAACACCATGAAGCAGGAGCCGGTGGTCGAGCAACTCCTGCCGCTGACCGGCGAACGGCTTGGCACACCCGACGGCAACTGGGACTATCTCTACGAACCCGAGGCGCGCGTGGTCGTCGACGAACTGCTGATTCGCTACGTCGAGGCCCTGATCTACCAGGCGGTGGCGGAGAACATGGCCTCCGAGCAGTCGGCGCGCATGGTGGCGATGAAGTCGGCCACCGACAACGCCGGTGTCGTCATCAAGGAACTCCAGTTGGTCTACAACAAGGCCAGGCAGGCGTCGATCACCAAAGAAATCTCCGAAATCGTCGGCGGTGCCGCCGCCATCTCGGGCTAACCGCATTCAGTGAATTAAGGAAACGACCATGAGTAACGGAAACATCGTTCAGTGCATCGGCGCCGTGGTGGACATCAAGTTCCCCCGCGAAGGTATGCCGAAGGTTTACGACGCCCTCGTGCTCGAAGAAGCCGGCGGCGGCATGGCCGAAGACGGCCTGACCTTCGAAGTCCAGCAGCAGCTCGGTGATGGCATCGTCCGCACCATCGCCATGGGTTCCTCCGATGGCCTGCGTCGGGGCATGAAGGTGAAGAACACCGGCGCCGGCATTTCCGTGCCCGTCGGCCATGGCACCCTGGGTCGCATCATGGACGTGCTGGGACGGCCGATCGACGAAGCCGGCCCGGTCAAGACCGATCAAACACGTGCCATTCACCAGACCGCGCCGAAGTTCGACGAACTGTCGCCCGCTACCGAGTTGCTGGAAACCGGCATCAAGGTCATCGACCTGATCTGCCCGTTCGCCAAGGGCGGCAAGGTCGGCCTGTTCGGCGGCGCCGGCGTCGGCAAGACCGTGAACATGATGGAACTGATCAACAACATCGCCAAGCAGCACTCGGGTCTGTCGGTGTTCGCCGGTGTCGGCGAGCGCACCCGTGAGGGCAACGACTTCTATCACGAGATGAAGGAGTCCAACGTGCTCGACAAGGTCGGCATGGTGTTCGGCCAAATGAACGAGCCGCCCGGCAACCGCCTGCGGGTCGCGCTGACCGGCCTGACGATGGCCGAAGCATTCCGCGACGAAGGCCGCGACATCCTGTTCTTCGTGGACAACATCTACCGCTACACCCTGGCCGGTACCGAAGTCTCCGCCCTTCTGGGCCGGATGCCTTCCGCCGTAGGCTACCAGCCGACGCTGGCCGAGGAAATGGGCCGCCTGCAGGAGCGCATTACGTCCACCAAGGTTGGCTCGATCACCTCGATCCAGGCGGTATATGTCCCGGCGGACGACCTGACCGACCCGTCGCCGGCTACCACGTTCCTGCACCTCGACTCGACCGTCGTGCTGTCGCGCGACATCGCCTCGTTGGGTATCTACCCTGCGGTCGATCCGCTCGACTCGACTTCCCGGCAGCTCGATCCGCTGGTGGTGGGCGAAGACCACTACCAAACCGCGCGCAAAGTGCAGGCCACGTTGCAACGCTACAAGGAACTGCGCGACATCATCGCCATTCTCGGCATGGACGAACTGTCCCCGGACGACAAGTTGGCGGTTTCCCGCGCGCGCAAGATCCAGCGCTTCCTCTCGCAACCCTTCTTCGTGGCGGAAGTGTTTACCGGTTCGGCCGGCAAGTACGTCACCCTGAAGGAAACTATCAAGGGCTTCAAGATGATTGTCGAGGGCGAGTGCGACAGTCTTCCCGAACAGGCCTTCTACATGGTGGGTGGGATCGAGGAAGCCTTCGAGAAGGCGAAGACCTTGCAATGAGCGCTGTGATAGGCGCCAACGGTTAAGAGGAAGCCATCATGGCCATGTCCATTCACGTCGACGTCGTCAGTGCCGAGGAATCCATCTACTCGGGTCTGGCGGAGTTTGTCGTTCTACCCGGTGAAGTTGGCGAGTTGGGTATTCTGCCCGGCCACATGCCGCTCATGACCCGGATCAGGCCGGGCGCTGTCCGTTTGAAGGTTCCGGGCCAGACGCAGGAAGAGTTGATCTTCGTTGCCGGCGGCATTCTTGAAGTTCAACCGGGACTTGTCACCGTGCTTGCCGATACCGCCATTCGTGGCAAGGATCTCGACGAAGCCAAGGCGCTGGACGCCAAACGAAAGGCCGAGGAGGCAATGGTCAATCGCGACTCCGAGCTCGACTACGCTCGTGCCCAGGCCGAGTTGGCGGAAGCGATTGCCCAACTGGCGGCCATTCAGCGGTTACGCAGGCGTACTCACTGAATCGCCACTTTTCGGACACCGAAACCAGGCAGCTTCGGCTGCCTTTTTTCTTGGCCATTTTCCTTTCCGCCATGCTGCCGTGATGGATCAGTCTCTTGCCTTCGTAGTATCGTTACGCCGTAAAATGTGCGTGCGTCAAGGTATGTGAGGATGGTTGCGAAGCGCCATGACAGCAGTCAATTCGGGCCGCGAACCGGCGGAGATGATCATCACCGACCAGAACGTCGTCGACGGCAGGCTGCGTGAAAGCGAGCAGCGCTTCCGGGACTTCGCCTCCGCCACCGCGGACTGGTGGTTTTGGGAGATGGATGCCGATCTTCGGTTCTCGTATTTTTCCGAGAATGTGGCGGCCGGCACCGGCCTGAAGGTCGTCGATTTGCTCGGTAAGCGACGGCAGGATCTGGTCAGCGCCAGCGAAGCCGGCGAACGGCAAAAGTGGGCACGTCATTTCGACGACCTCGAGCACCACCGCGTCATCAAGCAGTTCGAATATCGCCTGGTCAAGGCCGATGGCAGCGAACGCTGGATCAGCATCAGCGGCGTACCGATCTTTGCCGCCGATGGCCGTTTCCTCGGCTATCGCGGCACCGGCAACGACATATCCGAGCGCAAGCGGATCAGCGCGGAACTCGACCGACACCGCAATCACCTCGAAGAACTGGTCGCCGAACGGACAGTGCAACTCGAGGCGGCCAACAAGGCCAAAGACATTTTTCTGGCCAACATGAGCCACGAAATCCGAACCCCGATGAACGCCATCATCGGGCTGACGCACCTCGCGGAACGACACAGCCAGGACGGCTATCAGAAGGAATTGTTGCGCAAGGTCTCGGCCTCGGCCGAGCACCTGTTGGTCGTTATCAACGATATTCTGGACATTGCCAAGATCGAGTCGGGCAGAGCTGAGATCACCCTGACCGATTTTCCGCTGCCGCCGATGATCGAGCACTCACTGCGCATGGCAACGGCCGATGCGCGGAACAAGGGCCTCGACCTCGTGCTCGATATTGCCGACGACCTGCCGCCGGTGTTGCACGGTGACCCGGTCCGCCTGGGTCAGGTCCTGGCCAATCTGGCCAACAACGCCGTCAAATTTACCGAGCGCGGTTCCGTAACCGTTCGAGTGCGCCGGCAAGAACAGAATGAAGCGGGACTGCTGGTGCGCTTCGAGGTGGCAGACACCGGCATCGGCATCGCCCCGGAACACCGCCAGCGGCTGTTCCGTGTCTTCGAGCAGGCCGATCCCTCCACCACCCGCCGCTATGGCGGCATGGGCCTCGGATTGGCGATCTCCCGCCATCTGGTGGAGTTGATGGGCGGCGAAATCGGCGTCGAAAGTGAAGTCGGCGGCGGCAGTCGCTTCTGGTTTACCGTGCGCTGCCGGCAAGGCGAGGTCCAGTCCACCGAAAGATTCGTCGAGTCGGATGCCGAGGCTGACGATCTCGAACGGCGGCTGGTCGAGACACGCCGCGGCATGCGTCTATTGTTGGCGGAAGACAACCCGATGAACCAGGACGTGGTCCTGGAGTTGTTGCGTGATACCGGTCTGATTGTCGATGTGGCGGCCAATGGTGCGGAAGCCGTGACGCTTGCCGAGCAGCGGCGCTATGACTTGGTGCTGATGGACATCCAGATGCCGATCCTGGATGGACTGGCTGCCACGCAGGCCTTGCGTGGCCTGCGCGACTGTACCGCCCTACCGATTCTTGCCCTGACCGCTAACGCCTTTGACGAGGATCGGGCGCAGTGTCTGCGCGCGGGCATGAACGACTTTCTCGCCAAACCGGTCGTGCCGGCGGCCTTGTACCGCGCGTTGCTGAAGTGGCTGCCGCAACCGGTGACGGCAAGCGACCGCGCTTCGGTTGGGACGGTCGCCGTTGAAATTGCGTCCCACCCCCAAGCTCCCGCCACCGATGCCGATCTCCAGCAAAGACTGGTGCAGATCAAGGATCTCGATGTGGCTCAGGGCTTGTTGAGCTTGCGCAACCGCCTCTCGACCTATGTCCGCTTGCTGGGCAAATACGTCGATGGTCATGGCAAGGACATGACCGACGTGCGCGAACAACTGGCGGCCGGCAATTACGATGAGGCGCGTCGACTGGCTCACTCGCTGAAAGGGGTCTCCGCGACCCTGGGCGCCAACGAGGTGCGCGCCCGGGCGCTGGCGCTGGAGATGGCGATCAAGGACCGACTCGACCGCGCTACCATCGAAGCGTGCATCGTCGGGGTCGAGAACGCCTGGTCGCCTCTGGTCGCCGCCCTGGCCAGGGTACTGCCGACCTAACCCGGTCTGATCACCTAATGGCCGGAGGGCGCCAACACCACCACGGCCTCCACCTCGTTGCCGCAGCCAATGTAGCGGAGTCGATCGAAGCTGATCAGCCGCGACATCGCGATGCCCCGACCGTGGGTATCAAAAGCGCGGTCGGGACTCATTTCAAGATAGTTTTGCCAATCAAATCCGGTCCCGCAGTCTCGCACGACAAAGCGCAATTCATTTGCCGAGCGGTGAAATTCAATGCTGGCGCGTTTATTGGCGTTGGTCGGATCGGCCAGCCGACGGGCAATCTCCGCCGCGAGCGGTTCGCCACCGCCCAGCGCCGACTTCTCATCGTAGGTGATGGCGAGATTGCCATGTTCGACGGCGTTCAGCATCAGTTCCGAGAGGCCCAGCACCACGCGGGCTGGATCCGGCGCCGCCTGCGCGAGCAGGGTGGCGACATCATGGGCTTCGTCGGGAGTACGAAACGAGAACCTGGCGCTACTCAAGCAGTTCAGCGTGCGGCTTGCTTGGCGGACTTCGCGCCGTAGCTGCAGGAAGTCGCGATGGTCGCGGACGGCGGCGGCGACAATCGCCACCAGCGTATCGGCCGCGAACGGCTTGGTGAGGTAGTAGTAGGCACCGGCCTGCAAGCCTTCGGCGATGGCCTCATCGGTGGCCATCGAGGTCTGCATGATGACCGGTGTGTGACCCATCTCGGCCTGGTTCTTCATGCGGCGCAGAATCTCGATGCCGTCCATGTCCGGCATCAAACGGTCGAGGAGCACGACGTCGAAGCTGCCGGGCGCCGCGGACAATTGCGCCCAGGCCTCGTTGCCATTGATGGCACTGCACACCTCGTAACCCTCGTCGCCCAGTATCTCAACCAGAGCTTCCAGGTTGATCGGTTCATCCTCGACGATGAGTATGCGGCTCGGGCTCATGACTGTGCTTGGGCATTACCGGAGCGGCAAGACTACCATTATTGGCCGCGGACTTGTTCCAGCCGGCGACGGCCATTAGACTGCACAAGCCGGAATGTCCTCTGCCGCGCGAGTTTCGCAAGCCCAACACTGACGGTAGCGACCATGAACAATAAGAATCCACTGGCGGCGATCGCCGCAACCACCCTGATCTGTCTGCTGGCGGCCTGTGGCGGCGATGACAAGAAGGTGCCCGCCG
>WBZL01004665.1_pt1 | contig 11681 bp, 9 predicted proteins | sample 5204291 | NCBI WGS metagenome assembly WBZL01 (sample SAMN12344345, study PRJNA552823) | activated sludge metagenome | biome: Activated sludge suspended growth; feature: Nitrification reactor; material: Wastewater; isolation source: activated sludge from nitrification reactor of wastewater treatment...
AACCCAGCGTGTCGAGGGCCTTCTGGAAACGGCCGGCGTGGCTCTTCTCGGCCTTGGCCAGCGTTTCGAACCAGTCGGCGATTTCGTCGAAGCCTTCCTCGCGCGCCGTGCGCGCCATGCCCGGATACATATCGGTGTATTCGTGCGTTTCACCGGCGATCGCGGTTTTCAGATTGTCGCGGGTTGCACCGAAAGTCAGGCCGGTGGCGGGATCGCCGCAGGACTCCAGATATTCCAGATGGCCATGCGCGTGCCCGGTTTCGCCTTCGGCAGTGGAACGGAAAACCGCAGCAACATCGTTCTGGCCTTCCACATCCGCTTTCGCAGCAAAATAAAGGTAACGACGGTTGGCTTGCGATTCTCCGGCAAATGCGGCTTTAAGGTTGTTTTCGGTTTTGGATCCTTTAAGTTCCATTGGTTTGCTCCTTTGTTATCGATATGACGAAATGAAAAAATGAAGTTGTTTCTGTTGTTTTTATTATGATCAGCCATGCAGTCTGCCTCGGACATAGTATAAATTATATATGGCAAGCGCGCGTATTGCATCGCTGACGAATTATACGGGAAAAAAGCATTGTTACACGCTGTCCGGGCTGCTCTGATAAGCATCAATTTGCTCAACGAGACTAGCGAAGCCCTTGCTGCTTGTCAAGGTATGTGTCGTTAGTCGATTGATCACCCCGGTTTGCCGTCGATTCGAGGGCGCCAGTATATCGGTATAAAGTGTGCGGCCCATAACAAGAAACAGAACAACCAGATCAGTCCCGCAAGCAGATAGAGCAGGGGTGTGAACGATCCAAACACGGGTATGATTTCGGGTAGTATTCTGACTGCGGTGCTGGCCTGAAAACCGATAAACAGCTGCCAGGTGAAGCGATCCAGTTCCAGGGGGCGGCCGGAATGTCCAAGAGTAACACGGGATGCCATGCCAAGAACCATACTGGCAAAATAGCCGATGACCAGTGCGTGCAAGGGTGCAAGCCCCAGAATCAGTATGCTTTCAGGATTCTGCATATAAAGATAGCTTTGCACGCTGTAGAGCAGCATGGCAATGCCGAGCCAGGCGAATGAAATGTGCAGTACGGCGAGCAGGCTGACCTGGAAACTGCGCAGAAACCCCCAGCGAATTGATAGATACAGCGCGCATGCCGCCAGCAGAGAATCAGCTGTCCAGAGATACTGGATCTGACCGGATAATTGCAGTATGCCATGTGCCGCGGCACACGCGAGCATAACCCAGAGTAACCAGTAGGGCCTTACGATGACATAGTCCTGCAATACGCGGCTGGAAAAAAATGGAATCATACGATGCGAAACCGCCAGCAAAATCGGCATCAGAAAAAACCAGACGCCGGCGTGCCGCGAGAAGCTCAGCAGAAAATGCATATCGGTAATCAACCAGAGCAGATACGCCGCGACACCCAGGCAACCCATCGAAAGCGCAATGCTGGTGACAATCGCGTGACGTCTGTCCTGACTTTTGGCGGCCAGAAGCACACGCAATAAGGCGTTAAACGCAACACCAAAGCCGGCCAGTATCGCAAGAACACCGAACATAACTATGCTTTGACTATAAATCAGTCCTGTATAAAACGATGCAATGCCACCAGTCATTAAAAGGACGGTAGTCATATAAACGCGAGGCGGAATTTTTGCCCCATTCATCCAGTTCGGGTAGGTGGTAAACAAAAAACCGAATATAAAAAAGGGGAAAAAACCATAAATCATCAGAAAAGCATGCGCCCATGTCGGCGGCGTGCTCCATACGGTAAATGAACCCGCAACAGCATAACGCCCGGCAAGATCATAGAGCCACCAGGTCAGGGTAAAAACACCCTGCAATGCGCCGGCTAAAAAGAGACTGCGATGTGGTGCCGCTGAAAGATGATGCCAAAAGCCTGAGTTATTCTGCATTTAAAAATTCCTTTTGCGTTCTTTGTTTTTGCATTTGATATAATCAACTTGCACTGTCTGTTTTTCTAAATCCGGTTAATTTGTTATGATGCGTGTCCTTTCCAAGTGATGCGCAGCCAAAGTTCTTCATGCTTAATATTGATTTGCATTGTCATTCGACGGTTTCTGACGGAGTTCTGACGCCAGCGCAGCTAGTCGAGCGTGCGCATCGGCGCGGCGTCAGGGTATTGGCATTGACTGATCACGATGATGTTGCCGGGCTTGAGGAAGCAAGCCACGCTGCTGCAGAGAAAAATATCACATTTATAAACGGTGTGGAAATATCCGTTACCTGGCGCGGGCGGACGATCCATATTTTGGGATTGAATGTTGATCCGGAATATAAGCCGCTTTTTAATGGCCTGCAAGCTATTCGCGATGGACGCACACAGCGCGCGCGCACTATTGCGGCTGAGCTGGAGAAGATTGGTGTCAGAAACAGTTTTGAGGGCGCCTTTGCTCATGTCGGTGAGCGTGGACTGATTGGCCGCACGCATTTTGCCCGCTTTTTGATCGAAAAAGGCTATGCCAAGGATATGAAAGCCGTTTTCAAAAAATATCTGGTCAAGGGTAAGCCCGGTTATGCGCATCACGAGTGGGCGCAACTCAGCGAAGCCATAGACTGGATTACCGGCAGTGGCGGCAAGGCTGTGATTGCGCATCCGGCCAGATATAATCTTGGGAAAAATGTTTTGCTGGATCTGCTCGATGAGTTTTGCACGCTGGGCGGCGCCGGAATTGAAGTGGTAAGCGCCAGCCATACCCAGGAGCAAGTCGATATTTTTGCCAACCATGCCCGGACAAAGGCGTTACTGGCTTCCTGCGGTTCGGATTTTCACGGGCCCGGTGAAAGTTTTTACGATCTCGGTCAATTACCCGATCTTCCGGGAGGATGCATTCCAGTATGGCATGACTGGAAGCTATCGTTTCCGCTTTAAAAATGGATTTGCATAAGCCTATCTAACCAAAAACGCTACACATAATGGCCCAGTTTTTTACGATTCATACTGAAAACCCGCATTCCAGATTGATCAGGCAGGCTGTCAATATTCTGCATAACGGCGGCGTAATCGTCTATCCGACCGATTCCTGTTATGCGCTGGGCTGCCAGATCGGTGATAAAGATGCGATGACACGGATACGCGCGATCCGCCAAGTCGATGACAAACATCATTTCACGCTGGTGTGCAGAAATCTTGCGGAAATCTCGTTATACGCTCGGGTGGATAATGCTCAGTATCGCTTGCTCAAAGCCAATACACCCGGCAGTTATACATTCATTTTGCAAGCCAGCCGCGAGGTGCCGCGCCGTTTGCAGCACCCCAAACGGTATACGATAGGTTTGCGGATACCGGATCATCCTGTCGCGCTGGCGCTGCTGGAAGAATTGAATGAACCGTTGCTGAGCTCGACCTTGATTCTTCCCGATGATGAATTTCCATTGAATGATGCCGAAGCAATCCGCGAACGTCTTGAACATCAGGTTGATCTGGTTATGGATGCCGGCTCCTGCGGACTGGAAATGACCACGGTAATTGACCTGACCGGCGATGCGCCGGAGCTTGTGCGAACAGGAAAAGGGGATCTGACACCTTTCGGACTGGCCGATGGATTTTGACAGCATCATTCAGGGCATCGCAATCTATGCGTTGCCGGTTATTCTGGCGATCACCATGCATGAAGCGGCGCATGGTTATGTCGCCAGACATTTTGGCGACTTTACCGCGTTCAATGCAGGACGCATCAGCCTTAATCCAGCCAGGCATATCGATCCGGTCGGCACCATACTGGTTCCCGCTGCTCTGTTTATCATCAGTAAAATGACGATGGGCGCTGGTTTTCTGTTCGGCTGGGCAAAACCTGTTCCGGTGAATTTTTCCAATCTGCGTCATCCGAAGCAGGATATGCTGTGGGTAGCCGCCGCAGGGCCCGGGGCGAATCTGTTGATGGCTTTTTTCTGGGCGCTGCTGATCAAGCTGGCGATGATTTTCCCCATCACTGAATATACCAAACCGGTGATTCTGATGAGTATCGCCGGAATCGAAATCAATGTCATTCTGATGGTTCTGAATCTGTTGCCTTTGCCACCGCTTGACGGCGGCCGCATGGCAGTGAGTCTTTTACCGCATCGAATCGCTTATCCATTTTCCAGAATCGAGCCTTATGGTTTCATGATCCTGTTGGTTTTGCTGATCAGCGGTGTGCTGGGTGTGATTGTCTGGCCGATGGTTAACCTGGTCAAATTGATGATTGTTTCTTTTTTTGGATTATATATCTAGGCTTTGTTTGCCTGGAAAATTATCGAATATTCATTTGCTTGTAGTGATTAACTTTTAGGATTTAAAACATGTTTGCTGATCGTGTCTTGTCAGGTATGCGTCCTACCGGGAATCTGCATTTGGGGCATTATCATGGCGTATTGAAAAACTGGGTGGCGTTGCAGCAGCAATACGAATGCCTGTTCTTTGTGGCGGACTGGCATGCATTGACGACGCATTACGACTCGCCGGAAATTATCGAAAAGAATGCATGGGATATGGTGATCGACTGGCTCGCCGCAGGCGTGGATCCATCAAAAGCGGTTTTGTTTATCCAGTCCAAAGTGCCCGCGCATGCCGAACTTTACCTGTTGCTGTCGATGATGACGCCGCTGGGCTGGCTCGAACGTGTGCCGACATACAAGGATCAGCAGGAAAAACTCAGCGAGAAGGATCTCAGCACTTATGGCTTCCTGGGTTACCCGCTGCTGCAAAGCGCGGATATTCTGATTTACCGTGCGAATCGCGTGCCTGTCGGGGAAGATCAAGCGCCGCACATTGAATTCACGCGCGAAATCTGCCGGCGCTTCAATCATATTTATGGCAAGGAAGCCGGGTTTGAAGAAAAAGCGCAGGCTGCCATTAAAAAGCTCGGTTCGAAGAAATCCAGGCTGTACATTGAACTGCGCACTCGCTACCAGGAGCAGGGCGATGAACATGCGCTGGCGGAGGCCAAGTCTTTGCTGGAAGAGCAGCAGAATCTGAATATGGGTGATCAGGAGCGGCTGTACGGCTATCTTGAAGGCGGCGGTAAAATGATATTGTGCGAACCGGAAACGTTACTGACCAAAGCATCGCGCATGCCGGGACTGGACGGTCAGAAAATGTCAAAATCGTATAACAATACCATCAGTCTGCGCGAGGATGCCGACAGCGTGCGCAAAAAAATCCGCACCATGCCGACCGATCCCGCCCGTGTGCGGCGTACCGATCCTGGTAATCCTGATGTTTGTCCGGTATGGCAGTTTCATCTGGTGTACTCCGATGACGAAATCCGTAACTGGGTACAACAGGGCTGCCGCAGCGCGTCTATCGGCTGTCTCGATTGCAAGTCGCCGGTCATCGACAAAGTGCTGGCCGAACAGGAGCCGATGCACGACCGGGCCCGCATGTACGAAGAAGATCCTGTTCTGGTGCGTAACATCATTGCAGACGGTTGTGAGAAAGCCAATCAGCTGGCTGAGGAAACCATGCGCGACATCCGTACGGCGATGGGACTGGATTATTCGTGAAGCGCTGCATTCATATGCGATGTCTATCATTCTTGTTCGATTGAATCGAACGGAGTTTGACGATAAAAAGGTAGGCTATCCATTGTGACCGTAACTGCCGGTACGCTGGAAAAAAAACCATACGCAAGAATCTGCGGCGAACCCTTGATGGAAATTCCGCAGGATCTGTATATTCCGCCCGATGCGCTGGAAGTCTTTCTGGATACTTTTCAGGGGCCGCTGGACTTGCTGCTTTATCTGATACGCAAGCACAATATCGATATTCTCGATATTCCCATGACGCAACTCACTCAGCAATATATGGCCTACGTGGAAATGATGAATGTGGAACAGTTTGAACTGGCGGCTGAATATCTTCTCATGACGGCTTTACTGATTGAAATCAAGTCGCGCATGCTGCTCCCCGCACCCGTCAGTGAGCTGGCGGAAGAAAACGATCCCAGGGCCGAGCTTGTACAGCGGTTACTGAAATACGAGCAGATCAAGCTGGCCGCTGCGCGCCTCAACGCGCTGCCTCAGGTCGACCGCGATTTCATGGTTGCCAGGGTATGGATGGATGCGCAACTGCCCGAACAGTTGCCGGACGTTACGGTAGATGATTTGCGTCAGGTCTGGCTGGCGCTTTTGGCGCGCGCCAGAATCAACCGCAATCATCAAATCAGTCGTGAGACATTATCCGTCCGCGCTTATATGAGCCGGGTGCTGCGGGCGTTGCAGCAGCGCGGGCAGGTCGCGTTTTATGATCTGTTCAGTCCGGTGGCAACGACTGCGGAAGTGATTGTGACTTTTCTCGCCATCCTTGAACTCGCCAAGGAAACATTGGTGGAAATTCTGCAACCGGAATTGCTGGGCGTGATTTATGTCCGATCCGCTGACGCAGCAGCCTGAGCGGCTGTCTCAAACCGCCGTGACTGACACGCCGGATACGGTGAGCACAGGGACGGAAACATCACCGGAATCCTCGGTATGCCATGAACCGAAGCAGATCAAACGCGTACTGGAGGCTGCGTTGCTGACAGCGCAGGAGCCGCTGCCCATGGCGGCATTGAAGAGGTTGTTCGACAATGCCGTAAACGCCCGGCAGATTTCCGCCGCGTTAGACGAAATTGCCGGAGATTGGCTGGACAGCGGCATAGCGCTTGTTCAGGTGGCCAGCGGCTGGCGTTTTCAGGCCAGAAAGGAAATGCAGCCTTTTCTCAACCGCCTTGATCCGCCCAAGGCGCCGCGCTATTCCCGCGCCGTACTGGAAACACTCGCCATCATTGCCTATCATCAACCGGTTACCCGTGGCGACATCGAAGAAATACGCGGCATCAGTGTGTCGTCAACGGTACTGAAAACACTGACCTCACGCGGCTGGGTCGATCAGGTTGGATACCGCAATGTTCCCGGAAAACCGGCATTGCTCGCGACCACGCAACAGTTCCTTGATGACCTGGGATTGCAATCACTGGAAGCGCTGCCGCCGTTACAGGAACTTGGTGCGCTGGTAGAAGCAGATGTTGAAAGCGCGCATTCCGCCGAAGCAGAAGCAATCACCGATCCTGAAAAAGGACAATGAGCCTCTTAGGTTGCTTTACTTTTTCTGCCGGTAATTTTTTTGGCTGAACGGTGGTTGGCTTTCAGTGTTTCGGTCAGGTGCGGTGTAATGATCTGTAATAACTGGGAAAAAATCTTTGGGTTGCCCGTCAGAATCTGACCGCTTTCCAGATACGTATCGTCGCCTTCCAGATCGCTGACCAGTCCGCCGGCTTCCTTGATCATCAAAACACCGGCCGCCATATCCCAGGGCGCCAGACCGATTTCCCAGAAACCATCATAGCGTCCCGCAGCGACATAAGATAAATCGAGCGCCGCGGAACCGGGGCGGCGAATACCGGCAACACGTGGAATAATATCTTTGAAAATATTCAAATAGGCGTCCATATGCGTTAGATCGCGGAACGGAATGCCCGTGCCGATCAGACAATCTTCGAGACGGATACGTTTGCTCACACGGAGGCGCTGATTATTCAGATAGGCGCCGCCGCCTTTGCTGGCGGTGAAAAGCTCGTTGTTATTGGGATTGTAAACAACCGCTTTGCTCAAGATATCCTTGTGTTTCAACGCGATCGAAACCGAGTATTGCGGGAACCCATGCAGAAAATTCGTCGTGCCATCAAGCGGGTCGATAATCCATTGAAATTCGGCGTTCCGGGCGTCACCACTTGCACCGCTTTCTTCCGCCAGAATTGCGTGATCCGGAAAAGATTCGCGCAAAATTCTGATGATAGCGTCCTCCGCTGCGCGATCGACCTCGCTGACAAAATCACTGTGCGATTTTTTTGAAATACTGAGTAAATCCAGATTCCGGGAAGCCTGGACAATGATATCGCCGGCCCGGCGCGCGGCTTTAACCGCGATGTTCAACATGGGATGCATAAGTTTGATTCAAAGTTAAGAGAGTTAAGAGGTCATTAGAGAGTGTAATTGCTGCGTTTCTGCTTTTCCATACAGTAATTCAACGTGTCGCGTTAGGCGCTATATTCTTTACCGATAGTTTTTGCAGCGGTGATCGGAATGACGATGACAATAAATGGATTGTGATGCGTTCGATTAACTGCAAAGCAGTCAAAACCCGTAATTTTAATATGAATCCGGATTGCTTGCGCGTGTATATGCGTTATGGCACTTTACTGGCTTGTAGTGATTTTCATTGTGTTTCCGGAATGGCGTAGCCGTGCGATATACTGAGACCTTTGCACGGTGTCATGAGCGGTGCGAGAATAAGGCAAAAATTTGCGAAAAAGCCGAGTCTACACGGGGTAAATGAGCATTTTTTGCAAATTCTTAACGCAATTATCGTGCCGCGTAGTAACCGTGCAAAGGTCTCATACTGCGTACCCGGCAATTCAACCATGGATGGAATGTATTGTCTGGAATGCCGCAATGCCGATATGACAAGGAAATAGCACATGACCTATCTTTTTAATCAGCCAGAAACTTTTGTAGATGACATGATCGAGGGATTCGCGGCAGCGTACCGGAATCACGTTCTTCCGGTCGATGGCGGCGTGATCCGGCGGCACAAAACGAAGGCTGGACAGGTGGCGGTCGTGATCGGTGGTGGTTCCGGGCATTATCCTGCGTTCGGCGGACTGGTGGGGCAGGGGCTGGCGCACGGCGCGGCGATGGGCAATGTGTTTGCTTCGCCATCGGCGCAGCAGATCTGCAATGTGGCGCTGGCCGCGGATGCTGGCGGCGGCATTGTGTTCTGCTATGGCAACTATGCTGGCGATGTGCTCAATTTCAACCAGGCGCAGGAACGTTTGCAGACTCAAGGTATGAATGTGCGCGCCGTGGTGGTGACCGATGATATCGCTTCCGCACCGCCAGCGGAACGCCATCTGCGCCGTGGTATTGCCGGAACGCTGCCGGTGTTCAAGGCTGCGGGGGCAGCGGCTGACGCCGGTAAATCGCTGGATGAAGTCTGCCGCATTGCAACTGAAGCCAATACGCGCGTTCGCACGCTGGGCGTCGCTTTTTCAGGTTGCACATTGCCGGGCGCCCAGCAACCGCTGTTTGACGTGGCATATGGAAAAATGGCCGTCGGTATGGGCATACATGGCGAACCCGGCCTGCATCAGACGGATGCACTTGATGCTAATAGTCTGGCGGAACTGCTCGTCGACAAACTGTTGCAGGATATACCGCCAGTTGCCGGTCAGCCGGAAGGAGCGCGTGTCGGTGTGATATTGAACAGTCTGGGCAGCGTGGCGCAGGAAGAATTGTTTGTCGTCTATCGCAGGGTTGATCAATTGCTCCGCGAGCGCGGGCTGGTGATCGTCGAACCGGTTGTCGATCGCGTCATTACCAGCTTTGACATGGCCGGTGTTTCGCTGACGCTGTTCTGGTTGAATGATGAACTCGAACACTGCTGGCTGGCTCCGGCGGACACGCCGGCGTTCAGGCGAGGCAGTATATCAGGGCCTTTGGATAATCCTGAACAAATTGCTGTTATACCGTCTGCAATCATTCAACAACATGTGACAGCCGGTTCCCGCGAATCGCAAAAAACCGCAGCAGCCATTCTGGCTGCGCTTGAGTCGGCAGCACGTATCATTAATGCGCAGCGGGAAGTACTCGGACGTCTCGACGCCGTTGCGGGCGATGGCGATCACGGTATCGGCATGCAGCGCGGATTGGCAGCGGCAGTCGATGCCGCCGGAAAAGCCCGTGACGCGCAGGCGGGAGCGGGGACACTGCTGATGGTAGCCGGGAATGCCTGGGCCGCCCGCGCGGGCGGCACATCCGGCGCGCTGTGGGGCGTCATGCTACGCAGTCTTGGCCATGAACTGGGTGACGTGAACACACCCGACACCGCAACGGTTGCAGCAGGCGTAGCCGCAGCCTTGCGCGAAGTCATGCAGCGCGGAAATGCGCAACCCGGTGACAAGACGCTGGTCGATGTATTGCAACCCTTCTCCGCTGCACTCGAGCGGGCTGCGACACGCGGTGCTTCGATAACCGATGCCTGGAAATATGCTGCCGATATCGCGCATGACGCCGCACAACAAACCCGCGACCTGCTGCCCAGAATCGGCCGCGCCCGCCCGCACGCGGAAAAAAGCATCGGAACACCGGACCCAGGTGCTGTTTCACTGGCGCTGATTATTGGCGCGGTGAGCGCGGTGATACACGGACATTGCGCGTAAAAAAGCGCATTCTCGCAACAGAAGAGGCGCTTTGTGCTTCTCGCTGAACAATGAAGTAAATAAAAAACTAACTGTAAGCTTGCCAACCCGGTTTCTGGCCGGGTTTTTTTTCTGATTTGAGATCAACTGCGATTGAATTTTCCCAGTGATATTTGTCGAAAAATTTAACACACTCGAAGCCCCACGCCAGACTGAATGATTTTGCGATATCACATTCATTATTAGCGCTAATTTTAGTGAATTAGCGTTGCTCGCAGATAAATATCAAGCGTATTTCTGTCGAAATATTTTACATGTCAAAAAACTTCCTATTTTATCTGGCTATCATTTTTTTATCAGATGGTTATGAATACTATCTGAATATGTCAAGTTAAAAATCGGCATACAGATTGTGCAATTTTCTGTTTAGGAGTGTCGGTTTTCTTTACAAATTCTGGTTTTTTGAAGCGGAATAGATGGTCAGTTTAATTTTTTACGTCCTGATCCACGGTTTAATAGATTAATTAAAAAATACTGAGTAATTATTGTGAAATTTCTGTGAAGATTTTGGTTTATATAAAACAATAACTTAGCGATGCCATGAGAAGCTGTGCAATAACCACGTTAATTATCTTGTTTTTGTAGTTGGTATGAATTTTGCCTAAATAGTAAATAGGGCTATATCACTAATGGTTAAATTAAGCGGAGTCGCAATAGGGTTTAAAAAATCTTTGTATTTTTAATTGATTGAAAATAAATCATTTTTAATGATCAGGAACTGAAATATTGGTTGGGTTTTCAGCAAATTACTGAAACATTCATGTGAATGTCAAAATTAAGGAGTGAAGATGTTTCAAAAAAATAAAATCGAAAGAAATGAAAATAAGCTGTTGTTTATCGACGCAGGTGTTCTGGATGCGGAAATCCTGCTCAAAGACCTCAAGCCGGGTTATCGGATCATTCGGCTCGATCCGAAGTCAGAACCTGTTGAACAACTCACTCACGCAATTCACGCCTATGCACCGGTAGAGGAAGTGATTCTGGTTGCACATGCCACACCCGGACAAATCCATTTTTCCAGCGGTTTAATCAACTCTACGCAGCTCGAACAAGCCCAACACCAATTGCAGACATGGCGCAAGTCACTGTCAATCGATGCAAAACTCTGCATTTATGCCTGCCAACTAGCCGCAGGTGAAGAAGGACAGTCATTTATCAACCGGCTTAAAAATTTTACCGGCGCTGAAGTGGCGGCATCGAGTTTACTCATGGGTAATACTGAAAAAGATAGAAACTGGAATTTTGATTGTTTTACAGCTTTCTTTTCTGCTTCAAATCCGTTTCATCAAGATTCATTGTTAAATTATTCCCACGCGCTTGAACCTGTGATCTCTGTTAATCGAAGCGCATCTGTTTTGCATGTCAGTGAAGGCGACAATGGTTTCCGTCAGCTTGAGTTTGAAGTGACGCTGTCAGAACCTGCCACGGCTCTGACATACGTTTAC
>WBZL01004669.1_pt1 | contig 11672 bp, 10 predicted proteins | sample 5204291 | NCBI WGS metagenome assembly WBZL01 (sample SAMN12344345, study PRJNA552823) | activated sludge metagenome | biome: Activated sludge suspended growth; feature: Nitrification reactor; material: Wastewater; isolation source: activated sludge from nitrification reactor of wastewater...
CGCCGTGCCGGTGGCGCTCGCCCTGCGCAGCGGCAACGCTGAGGGCGAGGCCCTGCGCCCCGCCACCACGGTGGCGTCGACCACCGACCCGAGCACGACCGCGGCGCCCACCGTCGCCACCACGGTGGCCAGCGTGCCGGCCACCGAGCCGGCCACCACACCGGCCGCGCCGACGGCCGCGCCTGCGCCTGCGCCGACCACTGCCAAGCGGGTGGCGACCACTGCGCCGGCACCGGCGTGCACGCCCACCTACGTGGTGGTGAAGGGCGATTCGTGGAGCCGCATCGGCAGCAAGGTGGGCGTGTCCACCGGGGCGATGCTGGCGGCCAACAACGCCACGGCCCGCACCCTGCTGCTGCCGGGCATGGGGGTGTGCCTGCCCGCGGGCGCCACCCAGACCACCGTCGCCCCACCCACCACCGCGGCGCCGACGCCCACGACGGCGAAGCCCGCACCCGCCACCACCGCACCCCCGGCGACCACGCCCGCGCCGCGCCCCACCTACACCAAGGAGCAGATCATCCAGTTGATCCGCGACGTGTGGCCCGACCATCTCGAGCAGCACGCCCTCGAGATCGCCTACCGCGAGAGCCGCTACAACCCGTATGCGGTCAACTCGTGCTGTTACGGGGTGTTCCAGATCAACTACAACGCCCACAAGGGCTGGCTGCCCACGATCGGGGTGACCAGCGCCGCCCAACTGTTCGATCCGCGGGTGAACGTGTACGCCGCCTACGTGATCTACCAACGCAGCGGCAGCTGGGCCCCGTGGGGCGGCTGAGCCATTTCGAGTAGCCGAACCGGCGGCTCGGGCCTACACTGGCGTGCCGCAAGCGCTCGTAGCTCAATGGATAGAGCATTTGACTACGGATCAGAAGGTTAGGGGTTCGAGTCCCTTCGAGCGCGCGAGGAGGTGGTCGGCCGAAATGGCCGGCCACCTGCCGTTTTACGCAGGTGGGCATGCCGGGAGTATGCCCACGGTGTCCCCACCGGTCAAGCATCTCGCGCACTTGTCGCGCACAATCCTGAATTTGGGACGCTCGGATGCGTAGTGGGACTGTCGGACAAGCCGGTCGACACCGAGATCCGCTCGGTCGCGGCGAGGCGGATCGGCCGCCTCGCTACCCCACTCCCATGAAGTACGTTCCTGGTCGTGGCTGGCTCGAGCGCAGTCGATGCCCTGTGGCGGGAGATGGCCGGACGCGCTCCGCTACCGATGATCGATCGAGATGAGAAGATCATCGCCGCTCGGCTGACGGAGCACGACTGCGCTGCGGTGCTCGATGGGCTTGCGCATGGTTTGGTGACATGGCGAAGCGACACCCACTTCGACACCCGTGATCGTCCGCGCCCACCAAAAGGCAGGTGGTGGCTAACAGAGAAGGACGGCAGCTGCCACCGTCCTTGCTGGGAGTTCGTGCCGCAGATCGCGGCCTACGTCGAACTGATCCGCGACCTTGGTTTTCATCACAACCGCGTCCTGTTCGATACTCCGGCGAACGCCGGCCAGTTGGATCTCGCAGTCATGGGCGACAGCGGGCGTGTAATCGTGCTCGGTGAGGCAAAGAAGGAGTCCCGCGATCTCGACAAGCTGCTGGCAGGTCTCAACGCATACGGCGATGCCATCCCCGAGTTCCGACGCGGCGACGAGCCTCGTCAGCTGGCATGGCGCTTGTGGAAGACAACCGCCACGTACCTGTGGCTGATCGGCCCTGCAGATCGAAGAGCATTCCATGTCTCCCACGCGCCGCTGCGGCTCGAGCCAATCAGCCGCCTTCCAGTCGCGGCCGACATGCGGCTGACCGGCGAGCCGGCAAGCCCAATCCAGCCCTTCAGGATCAACTGAGCCAAGCCCGCCGGCGAGCGGTCGGACGCTCCGATTCATGCTGGGACGCTCGGACGCCGCTGTTGCACGGCTCGATCTGCGGGGTCAGCGTGGGCACAGCAGGAGGTCACTGCGGGGACGGTATGCGCCGTTCGTGACCCCCTGCACAGGAGACTCCGACGGATGGCGAAGACGGCAAAGCGGCGCCCGTATCACACAGGCAGTGTGATCAACACCGGGCCGAACAAGTGGCTCGTGCGCGTCTCCATCACCGATCCGCGTGACGGCAAGCGACGATTCCGTGCTCAACGGGTCGCTGGCACCAAGACTCAAGCTGAAGCAGCTCTCGCCTTACTCAAGCGTGAGGCGCTGGTCAGCCAGCACAGCGCGCTCGACGCCGGCGTCACGCTCAACGAGTTGATCGAGCGCTACTTCGAGCGTGGATCCAAGCTGGCCTCGGGCACTCGGCGGACGTATGAGTCGCTGTGGCACAAGTGGATCGAGCCAGGCGTCGGCACGAAGCGGGCGGCCGACGTCGCCGCCTACCACTATGCCCAGCTGTGGGAGGAGATGCAAGCGGCAGGTCTGTCCCGCTCAACGATGAACGGCACCTACGCGTTGATACGCGGCTCGTACCGGGCAGCTGCGAAGTACGACGAGTTCACCTACAACGCAGCACGCTTCGAGCCACCGCCGCGACCCGAGCCGCACCATCGTGAGCACCTCAACGACGAAACGATCGCGGCGATCATCACCGCCGCTGCGAATGCCGAGTCGTACTGGCCATTCCTCATCCGGCTGGCCTTGGCCACCGGGTGCCGGCGCGGCGAGCTGGCAGCGATGCGTTGGAACGCCCTCGACAACGAAGGTTGTCTCAGCGTTCGCAACAGCGTCGACTTCGACAAGGGCGAGATGGTGCTGAGCAACACCAAGAACGACCAACCGCGGACCATCGCGATCGACAGCGAGACCGCCGCCAAATGGCAGAGCGAGCGGGAGTCGGCGGCGACCCTCTACAGGGCAAGCTTCGGAGCCGACCTACCGGACGACGCATTCGTGTTCGCCGCCGAGCCCGCCGCGACTCGGCCGCTTCGGCCGGACAGGCTGTCGAAGGAATGGCGAGAAATCTGTGACTCGGCGTGCGTTGGTGGAGTCGAGTTCAGGGAAATGCGCAACTGGCACGCGACCACGCTGGACATCGACTTCGACTACTCGCTCGAGTCGATCGGCCGGCGCCTCGGGCACTCGCAAGCCAGGTCGAAGACACGCATCACCCAGCGGTACATCACCACGACTCGAGACCGCGACCGACGCATGGCCGCCGACATCGCCACCCGTATCGCCGAGGTGTGGCCGGCCCAGCCCACGACCTGAGCAACGTGCATCGACGGGTGGCGGCGGCCCAGCCGTCTCCGAAGGCGGATTCATCGACAGGGGCCACCGCCGAAGCAAGACGTTCATGCGCAGTAGGCGGAACACCGGCAGCGGCCCGGCCCAGCGTCTTCAGCGCGCCCGACTAGCTTCCACTCGATGGATCTCTTCGCTCCGTGCTGGGACCGCCTCGCCCGCGCTGACGAGCACCGGCGTGCCCTCGCACGGATCTGGAACGATTACCTAGAGCACCACCCCTACGGCTTCGGGCTCTCCCATGAGGGCAACGGCATGCACGTGCTCGAGGTCTGGGAGGAGTACCCCATACCTACGTCCTTCTCAATTCGCCTCGGCGAGTGGCTTTACAACATCCGAGCGTGCCTCGACTACATCGTCTGGGCAACTGCCTCCTACGTAAGCGGAATGTCGCCGCCACCGCATCAGGACGCCCTTCAATACCCCATCTACGAGAGCCGGGACGCCTGGGACCGCAACATCTACCGGCTGAGGGGCCTGGCGGACCATCACCGCGAGATGCTTTTCACGATGCAGCCCTTCAATAGCGACGCTGACGCCAACTACCTGCGGGCGATAAACGACCTCGCACGAATCGACCGGCACCGACGACTAACGAATCGCACCGCCTACATCGCTGAGATCGAGCCAGTGGTACAAATCCCGGAGGGCGCCTCTGCCACGCTTCAGTGGGGAAGCCGCGTTCTGCGAAATGGCGTCGCACAGTTGGCACGAATTCACATCGCCCCATGGCAGGACGGCATGGAGGTGCAGTTCAACCCGCGTGTAGGCATCGACCCTGACGTGGGGGAGTGGGCCGAGTCACCATTCTGGAGACGGGTCCGCTTCAGCGAGCGGCTTACCTTGATCCAAGTCTTTGTCGGTGCCGAGGTCGCGGTCTATGAATACGACTGCACCGGCGGATCCCGGAAGTCAAGCGCTCTAACGGCTACCTACAGGGACCAATGCGATGCAAGAGGACCGTATGGTTCGCCGACGCCAGCTGCCGAACTGCCAGCCGAGTGGAGCCCGCCGGTCTCCGCAGTGCAGAGCACACGCGAACGCCTCGAAGGCGCTGACTTCCCTCCGCACGGACCGGGATCCGCAAACCACCGGCCATGACCTCAGCCTGCACGGTGCGAATGCCGTGGTCGGCCCGGTTGGCCCATTGGGCGGCCTAGGAGCTCCGACACCCGCGACGCCGTGAGCCCGACCGCTGATGCGATCACTCGGATCGGAACTCCGTCTGCGAAGGCCGCAGCGATCGCCTCGTCGCGCTCCGCCCGACGCTGCGCCGCAACTTCAACCGACTCGGCATACACAGTCGCAGCGCGCCCGAGTTCGGCGATCGGATCTTGCACGCGTCCACAATAACGCAACCGTGGTTGCGTTTATGCGCCACCGGGCGTACGTTCGCATCGTGCAACGGATTGCGAGTCAGGCCGCATACAGGGTGTGTGGAGCCGGGATGCGTCGTGCGCGCTACGCCAGTGGTCTCGCTTGCCGTGGGTGGATCGGGAGCCTACGGAGGTTGAGGGCCGGCAGATGCGGTGGGTGTGTCAGCGGTGTCCGTGCGCGCTGGAGTGTCGTGATGCAGTTGCCGCGGATCTCGCTGCATCGTCTCCACGATGAGGCCCCACAGGGTGGCGCCCTCGGTGGACTTCAGATCCTGGCGCAGCTTGCGCAATGCCGCCGCGTCGCTCTTCTCGTTCTCCAGCAACTCGCGGGTGATCGCCAGCACCGCCTCGCGGTCGACCTTCTCGAAGTCGAGGCGGGGGATGGCGAGTTCGGCATCGTTGAGCTCCACCTCGGCCTTCAGCGAGCGGGCCAGATCACCCATCTGGGCGTGGTGGCGGCGCTCGTCGGCGGCGAGCATGCGCACGACGTAGGCGAAGGCCTGCGAGCCCGTGGCGGTTGCCGCGTCGACATACTTCGAGAGCAGTTCACCCTCGCGCTGTACGTGGCCGGTGAGGTGTTCGTACAGTTCGCGCTCCCAGATGCTGGCACCCTGCGGCGGCGTCCCGGCGTCCGACTCCATCGTTGTCTCCATCTCTCTCGTGTAGTTACCGGCCCTGGCTACACATAGCCAAGTGCCCCACCATTGACCACCAAGGTTTGTCCGGTGACCGATTGTGCCGCATCCGACGCCAGGTAGCGACATGCGGCGGCGATGTCGGCCGGTGTGGCGAACCGACCGAGCGGCGTCTGGTCGAGCAGGCGGCCGTAGACCTCGGGGTCGGGATCGCCGGGCCGGCTCCACAGCACCCCGGAGGCAACGGTGTTGACCCGGATGTTCTGCGGACCCAGTTCGAACGCGAGCACCCGCGCGAAGTGGCTGATTCCGGCCTTGGTGACGTGATAGTGCAACCCCTGCCCACGGGTGACCGTGAAGCCCGCCTGCGAACCGATGTTGATGATCGCGCCCCCGCCCTGGGCCGCCATCACCGGGGCGACCGCCTTGGTGCACAGGAACGGGCCGCGCAGGTTGACCGCCATCACCTTGTCCCACTCCTCGGGGCTGATCTCCTCGATCGGCCTGCGGAACCAGATCGCGGCGTTGTTCACCAGATGATCGATGCGGCCGAAGCGGGTCACGGTCTCGCTCACCAAGTGGTCGACCTGTGCCGCGTCGGTGATGTCGGTGCGCACAAGGTGGCCGGGCACGTCGTCGGCAAGGGTGTCGGCCAGGTCGGCCACCACCACGGTGGCGCCGGCGGCGGTGAACCCGCGGGTGATCTCGGCGCCCAGGTTCGACGCTCCGCCGGTGACGATCGCGACCTTGCCCGCCAACTCGCCGGACATCAGCGCGCTCCGGTGGCGGGGCCCGACCAGTAGCCCGCGGCCCGCAGCAACTCCACCGTGTAGGTGGCCGCATCGCGCAGGTGGCGCTCGACGCCGGCGGCCGTGGCTTCGGGGTCGCGGGCCTGGAGCGCACTGAGGATCAGGCCATGGTGGCTCTCGGCCATCGCTTCCCACTCGGCGGTGTGGCGGAACATGCCCATCGGCAGGGCGCGCCCGAGGTAGGACAGGATCGAACGAAGCTGGCGCGAGCCGCCGGCCACATGAATGATCCGGTGGAACTCGAAGTTGAGCGCCATCTGCCGGCCCGGCTCGGTGGCCGCCTTCATCTGGTCGTGCAGTTCGCGCAGCCGATCGAGGCCGGCTTGGTCGATGCGTTCAGCACAGCGCCGCGCGGCCATCCCGGCCACCAGCCCGTACACGCGGAAGTGATCGAGGATGTCGTCGGGGTCGAGTTCCACCACGAACGAGCCGCGACGCGGGATGGACTCGACCAGGCCCTCCTGCGCCAGCTCGATGAGGGCCTCACGCACGGGCAGGCGGCTGATGCCGAGCGTGATCGCGATCTCGTCCTGATCGACCTTGGAGCCGGGCCGGAACTCGCCCGAGAGGATCTGCTCGCGGATGTGATCGGCTGCGGTGTCCTTCAGATTCGGGTGGGTGCGGCGCGCGGCCTTGCGCGCGAGATCCTCGGTTGCGGCGCGGACCGTGCCCACGCCCACCGTACCGAGGCCGTCGGAGGTCACCGCGGGCGCCCCTGGTTGCCGCCTCGCCTGCGCCACAGGATCTGATACATCATCTGCACACTACCCCCACGGCGTTCGGGTGGCCTGAATCGACCAGCGATCGCAGGGTGCGAGCACCCCCGGCCCTTGCTACCGTACTGCAGATCGTATCAATTATCCGCTGACACTCTTGACGGAGGCCCCCTGTGGAACACGACCAAGTCTTGCGCACTCACGGCTACCACCCCTTGCGCGTGAAGCGGATCGTGCAGGAGACCGCCGACACCCGCTCGTTCGTGCTCGAGGTGCCTGTCGAGTTCGCTGATCTGTTCAGCTATCTGCCCGGCCAGTTCTGTGTCTTCCGCGCCTTCATCGAGGGCGAGGAGGTGGCCCGCTGCTACTCCATGTCGAGCGCGCCCGCCACCGACCCCGACCTCACCGTCACCGTCAAGCGGGTGCCCGGCGGCAAGATGTCGAACTGGCTGAACGACCATGTCCGCGAGGGCGACATGCTCGATGTGATGAAGCCGGGCGGCACCTTCGTGCCCCACGATGCGGCGCGCCCGGTGGTGGGGTTCTGCGGGGGCAGCGGTGTCACGCCCGTGCTCTCGATCGCCAAGTCGGTGCTCGCCACCAGCGACCGGCCCGTGCGCATGCTCTACGCCAACCGCGACGCCGAGTCGGTGATCTTCGCCGCCGAGTTGCGGGCCCTGCGCGCCGCGTACGGCGACCGTTTCGAGCTGCGCGAGCACCTCGACAGCGACGGTGGGTACCTCTCTCCCCAGCAGGTGGCCGCCTTCATCGGCACCGAGCTCGACGCCGACTACTACATCTGCGGGCCGACCCCGTTCATGGACCTCGCCGAGTCGTCGCTGCAGGCAGCCGGCGTGCCCGCCGAGCGGATCGCGGTCGAGCGCTTCGCCAGCTCGAACGACGCGATCGTCGACGGCACGCCCGAGCCCGGCTCGATCACCGAATCGATCACGCTCATCGTGCGCCGGCGCAAGACCACCCTCGATTACCGCGCCGGCGACACCATCCTGTCGGCAGCCCGTCGTGGCGGGGTGCACACCCCGTTCTCCTGCGAAGCCGGTGCCTGCGCCAGCTGCATGGCGCTCGTCACCGAGGGCACGGTGCACATGCGCGTCAACACCGCGCTCACGCCGGAGGAAGTGGCCGAGGGGTGGGTGCTCACGTGCCAGTCGCTGCCGACCAGCCGCACCGTCACCATCGAGTTCGAGGGCCTCTGATCAGGGGCCGGGGTCGACCGTCTTGGTGAGGTAGGTGGCCCCGGTGTCGGGCACCCGCGGCTGGCGGAACGCCTCACACGGGAACGACACGATGATCACCGACATCATCAGCCAGAGCAGGTGCTGCTCCTTGTGCGGCAGGTTGTAGAGATCGAACTGGTCGAGGTGCGCCTGGGCCGCCTCGCCGTAGCGCATGCCGGCCTCGTAGAGGGCCTGCAGCTCGATCATCGTCGAGTCGAGGCGTTCCTGGTAGCGGTCGACCTCCTTCTCGAGGCACCACTTCTTGGCGAACGGTTCGAGCGCCGCGAACTGGTCGGGGAGCATCGGCTCTTCGGGGTGGGTGTGCATGGTTACTTCCCTTCCAATCCGCGCTGGTAGTCCTCGACCTCTTCGGCGACGACGTGATGGAGGTGCCGTAGGAGGACTTCCTGGTCGGCGTAGTAGAACTCGGTACGCACCTGCGACTCGATCCGGCGCTGGGTGGCCTCCAGCACGTTCGCATCCTGCAGGGCGAAGTCCTTCGAGACGGCGACCACCATCTCCTGCTCGAGGCGCTCGGTGGCGTTCTTCGGCGGCACGAAGTAGTAGTCGAAGATGAACTGGTGCTTGTTCGGGCCGAGCGGCCAGTACTGGTAGGTCACCATGGTGTTGCGCACCCAGTGGATGACCACCCAGTTCGGGTAGAACTGCCACATGTCCATGCCGCGCAGCTCGAGGTTGCCGGGGTTGTTGGCTTCACTCCACGGCCCGATGTCGGGCGGGGTGAGAGGGCCGTGGATGGTGGCCTTGAACACGTTCTGCGAGGGCAGCGCGCCACGACCCTTGGTGTTGGCGAACTGGCCGCCCGACGACAGCATGCGGTGCTTGCCGTAGCTCTTGAAGAAGGGCAGCATGAACGGCGGCTTGTCGGCCGACTTGTCGGCCTGCGCCGGGTTGTTGAGCGTCGCGTGCACATAGGGCACGTGGTAGAACTCGGCGAAGGCGTCGACGAACAGCTTCCAGTTCGAGTTCACCACGGCCTGCAGCTGATGGTGCTCGGTGAGCTTGTCCCACGGGTAGGTCTCCAGCTTCACCAGCTCGGGCCCCATGAAGTCGCGCAGTGATTCACGCGGCTCCTTGGCGAAGTTGACGAAGACGAAGCCGGCCCACGTGTCGCAGTGGATCTCGGGCAGGTGCAGACCCTCGTGGGTGAGCCCCTCGAACTCGGGGGCATTGTGCACATAGGCGATCTCACCGTCGAGCGCGTAGCGCCAGCCGTGGTACTTGCAGGTGAACTGGCGGCAGTTGCCGCGCACCTCCACCGTCGGGTGCTCCTCGAAGACGAGCTGGTTGCCACGGTGCGAGCACACGTTGTGGAAGGCCCGCACCTTGTCGTCCATCCCGCGGGCGATGATGATCGAGTAGCCGAGGCCTTCGAGCTCGCGGGTGAAGAAGGAGCCCTTGCGCGGCAGCTGGATCTCGCGACCCACCATCAGCCAGTTGCGCATGAACACGGCCTGCTTCTCGAGTTCGTAGAACTCGGGATCCCAGCAGTCCTTCATGCTGAACGGTGCGAAGTCGAGGCCGAACGAGCGTGTCCAGCTGCCTTCGGCCGGCTTCGGGAAGTGCTGAATCGTGCTCGCTTCGGTCTCGGTGTACCCCGAGATATGACCTGTTTGCGTCATGTGCGCGTCTCCCAGCGTGTGATGGGCTTCCCGGCGGCGCCGGCAAGGCGGGCGGGCCCCCCAAGTTGGCCGCCCCGTATGTTGTATCAAATATTAGCTTCGTGCCGGACGTTGTCAAGAAGCGGGCGAGGATCCCCTCAATTCGCGCTTGAGCACCTTGCCCGACGGGTTGCGCGGCAGCACGTCGAGGAGGAACACGTCCTTGGGCACCTTGAACTTTGCCAACTTGCCCTGGCAGTGGGCGATGAGCTCCTCTGGCGTTGCCGTCGACCCCGGGCGCAGCACCACATGGGCCACCGGCACCTCGCCCCATTTGGCGTCGGGTCGGCCCACCACCGCCACCTCCAGCACCGCCCCGTGCTCGTAGAGCACCCGCTCCACCTCCGAACCAGCGATGTTCTCCCCGCCGGAGATGATCATGTCCTTCAAGCGATCGACGATGTAGACGTAGCCGTCCTCGTCGCGCACCCCGATGTCGCCTGTGTGGAACCATCCACCGGCGAAGGCGGTGGCCGTGGCTTGTGGATCGCGCCAGTAGCCCTTGAACACCTTCGGGCCGCGCAGCACGATCTCGCCACGCTCGCCGGCGGGCACCGAAGCACCGCCGTCGTCCCAGATGTCGAGTTCCAGATAGAGGCAGGGTCGGCCGACGCTGCCCAGCTTGCTGACGGTGCTGTCGCGATCGAGGAAGGTGTCGCCCGATACGGTCTCGGTGAGGCCGTAGGCGTCGGCGAACCAGGCCGAGGGGAACACCCGGCGCAGGCGCTCGATGAGCGGGATCGGCATCTTCTCGCCGCCGCCGATGACGAGCTTCAGCGAGGTCAGGTCGCGCGACTCGATGTCGGGCAGGGCCATGATCGAGTTCACCATCGCCGGCGCGAGCCAGATGGCGGTGACCCGCGACCGCTCGATCTCGTCGACCACCGCGGCCGCGTCGAACGCCTTGTGGATGATGGTGGTGGCGCCGGCGAAGATCATCGTGGTGGTGGTGAGGTCGAGCGCGCCCACGTGGTACAGCGGGCCACAGGCGAGTGCCACATCCGCGCTGGTGAAACCGAACTCCACCATGTGCCCGAGGTTCTTCCAGGCCAGGTTGGCATGGGTGATCATCACGCCCTTCGGGCGGCCGGTGGTGCCCGAGGTGTACATCAGGCGATGCACGTCGCCGGCTGCGGCCCACGCCCTCGCCGGCGCCGCACCCTCCAGGCGCAGGTCGGCGAGGCGCGACCAGCCGGGCTGCTGCTCGGCCGACATGCACACGCGTGCGAGCTTGTCCTCGATACCGGCCGTGGCGTCGTTCGCCAGGTCGAGCAGAGCCGGGTCGCACACCAGCGCCCGGGCCTCGGAGTGCTCGAGGATGAACCTCACCTCGGGTGCCGCGAGGCGCCAGTTGATCGGCATCGCGATCGCGCCGAGGTGGTTGGCGGCGAAGATCACCTCGAGGAACTCGTTGGAGTTGTAGGAGAGCAGGGCCACCACATCGCCGGCGCCGACGCCCTGCTGGGCGAACCCGGCGGCGAGCGCGGCCGAACGCTCGGCCATCAGGCGGTAGCTCACCACCTCGTCGCCCATGCGGCACAGGGGCTTATCAGGAGTGCGCGAGGCGTGGTGGGCGAGCACCGCGCACCAGTTGAGATCACCCAGTTGCGACGGGGCGAGCGGTTGTTGCTGGTCGGTCATCTTCGTCCCCACTTGGCGGCTGTTCCGATCGGTCCACTGCGGGGCAGCATAGTGACGGGCCGATTCGACGGCATCACTGCACACCCCCCACCGCTAGCCTCGGCGGGATGACACGACGCGATGGCGACGATCAGCCACAGCGGAGCGCGAAGTGGCACGAGCGCCGTCAGGCCATCATCGACACGTCGGCGGCGCTGTTCGCCCGGCGCGGGTACCACGCCACTGGCCTGGCCGAGCTGTGCACCGCCAACGAGCTGGGCCGGGGGGCCCTCTACCACTACATCGGCTCGAAGGAGCAGCTGCTCGTCGCGATCCACGACCGGGTGATGGACGAGGTGTTGGC
>WBZL01004670.1_pt1 | contig 11671 bp, 11 predicted proteins | sample 5204291 | NCBI WGS metagenome assembly WBZL01 (sample SAMN12344345, study PRJNA552823) | activated sludge metagenome | biome: Activated sludge suspended growth; feature: Nitrification reactor; material: Wastewater; isolation source: activated sludge from nitrification reactor of wastewater...
CGCCTCGTCCGCCAGCGGGAAGAGCTTGAGGCTGCTGTGGTAGGCGTAGGCGAGCTCCCACGGCCGTTCGGCCCAAGCGCGATCGATCGCCGCCACCACCTCGTCGAGCACCGCAGCAGGCACCGCGAGGGGAAAGGCCACGTAGCCGACAGCGACCAGCTGGCGCAGGCGCTCGGCCTCCACCGCGGTGATCTCGCCGCGGGCCAGGCGGGCGGCGATCTGCTCGTCGGCGTCCGGCTGGTCGAGCCAGAGGTCCGACTGCAGGAGGCCGGCTCGGGTGAGGGGGCCGGGGGGTTCGGAGCTTTTGAACAGAGTCTTGAGCCAGGCGCCCATGGACGGCCTCCTCGACGAGCCTGACGAGACGATAGCAAACGGTGAAGGGCCTCCGGCGCGGCCGGCCCCGCGACCTGGGCTAGACTTCTTCCATGCTGTCCAGAGAGCTGCTCCGAGCGCAAAACGAACGGGTGCGGGCCGCCCTGGCGACCCGGGGGACCGACCCTACGCTGATCGAAGAATGGACCCGCCTCGATGGCGAGCGGCGCCAGGGGCTGGTCGAGGTCGAGGACTTGAAGCGGCAGCGCAACGAGGCGAGCCGCGCCATCGGCGAGCTCAAGAAGGGGGGCGGCGACGCTGCCCAGGAGATCGCTCGCGTCGGCGAGCTCAAGTCGAAGATCGAGGCCCTCGAGGGCCGCCTCGCCGAGATCGAACCCGGGCTCGAAGGGATCGAGATGACGCTCCCCAACCTGCCCCACGAGTCGGTGCCGGTGGGCAAGGACGAGGCCGCCAACCGGGTTGAGCGGGTGGTCGGCGAGCCGCCGCGCTTCGACTTCACACCCAAGGCCCACTGGGACCTCGGCCCGGAGCTCGGCATCCTCGACTTCGAGCGCGGCGCCAAGGTGGCCGGCGCCCGCTTCACCACCTACTGGGGCGCCGGAGCGCGCCTCGAGCGGGCCCTGATCTCCTTCATGCTCGACCTCCACACCCGCGAGCACGGCTACACCGAGGTGCTGCCGCCGTTCATCGTCAACGCAACGGCGCTCACCGGCACGGGCCAACTGCCGAAGTTCGCCGGCGACCTCTTCCACCTCGAGGGCTTCCCCTATTACCTGGTGCCCACGGCCGAGGTGCCGCTGACCAACCTGTTTGCCGGCGAGGTGCTCGACGAGAGTCAGCTGCCGCGCCGGATGACGGCCTTCACCCCCTGCTTCCGCAGCGAGGCCGGTTCGTACGGCAAGGACGTCCGTGGGCTGATCCGCCAGCACCAGTTCAACAAGGTCGAGCTCGTCCACCTGACGACCCCCGAGACGAGCTTCGAGGCGCTCGAGGCACTCACCGCGCACGCCGAGGCGGTGCTCCAGCGTCTCGGCCTCGCCTACCGGGTGGTGGCGCTATCGACGGGAGACATGGGCTTTTCCGCCGCCAAGACCTACGACCTCGAGGTGTGGCTCCCTGGCCAGAGCGCCTACCGGGAGATCTCCTCCTGCTCGAACTGCACGGACTTCCAGGCCCGCCGCGCTAACCTGCGCTACCGGCCCGAGGGTGGCGGCAAGCCCCGCCTCCTGCACAGCCTGAACGGCTCCGGCCTGGCCGTGGGCCGCACGCTGATCGCCGTCCTGGAGAACTACCAGCAGGCCGACGGCTCGGTCCTGGTGCCGGAGCCCTTGCGGCCGTACATGGGGGGAGTGGACCGGATCACCGCGGCCGGGTAGGCTTGCTGCCTCGCGGAGGGGTGGCTGAGCGGTCGATAGCACCGGTCTTGAAAACCGGCGACGGTTTATCCCGTCCGTGGGTTCGAATCCCACCCCCTCCGCCAGACCAACACTCTCTCGCGATGATTCCCGACCCCCTGCTCGCCGCGACCAGCCGCGACGAGTGGCGCGCCTGGCTCGCCGCCCACCACGCCACGGCCAGCGAAGTCTGGCTCGTCTTCTTCAAGAAACACACGGGGCAGCCGCGGGTGGCCTACGCCGAGGCCGTGGAAGAAGCGCTCTGCTTCGGCTGGATCGACAGCATCGTCCGCCGCCTCGACGACGAGCGCTACGCCCAGAAGTTCACTCGCCGCAAGCCGGGCAGCCAGTGGTCCGCCTCGAACCTGGAGCGCATCGAGCGGCTGATCGCCCAGGGCAGGATGACGCCGGCCGGCCTCGCCATGGTGGACCCCGACGCCAAGCCCCCGAAGCGGTTCGAGAGCGGCGACGAGCTGCCGGCCGAAGTGGCGGTGGCGCTGCGGCAGAGCCCTCGGGCGTGGGAGAACTTCCAGAACCTCGCCCCCTCCTACCGCCGCGACTACGTGCGCTGGATCACTGAGGCGAAGCGCCCCGAGACGCGCCAGCGCCGGCTGCAGAAGGCCCTCGAGCTCCTCGCCGCCAACCAGCGCCTCGGCATGGTCTAGCCCGCCGCGCCAACCGGCGCTCGACAAACCCCTCGATCAGCCCCACCGCCGCTGCCAGCGGCCAGTCCTACTTTCTCACCGTGCAGGACAACGTCGCCGCCACCTTCGGTAGCTCCAAGACCCCACCCTGGAACACCCTCGAGATCGGCTTCATCGACGACAACGGCAGCACCGCCACCAACATCATCTCGGCCACTCTCGATCAGGCCTCTGTCGGCGGCGGCACGCGAACGGCCCTCGGCACGGTCTCGAGCGCCGCGCTGAGCGGCACGACCACCGGCACCTTCAGCAGCAGCATCGATTTCTCGCAGTACCTCACCCACGTCGAGGCCAACCTCACCCGCCTGGGCGCCACCTCGTGCTCGCAGCGCACCCTCCGCGTCTACCGATCCACGGAGACCACGGCGAGCCAGGCGGCGAGGGGCCCAACGCAGGACCTCAGCGCGGCACCGCCGGCGCCGCCACAACCTCGATGAAGCGTTCGGCGAGAAAACAGCGGGTGCGGCCGCGCCGGGTGGCGACCGCGACCTCCCGGTACGGCGCAGCACCGCGCAACGGGCGCAGGACGCACCCCACCTCCTGCTGAACGGTCATCTCCGGCACCAGGGCGACGCCGACGCCGAGCGAGACCAGCTGCAGGAGGGTCGCCATCTGCATCGTCCGGCAGGTCACGCGCAAGTTGACCTTCATGACCCGGCAAATCTCATCGACCTGCTGGCCCAGGCAGTGGATCTCGTCGAGCGCCACGGCCGGCTCTTCGGCGAGGTCCGCAAGATCGACGATCTCCCGGCTGGCGAGCGGATGGCCGGGGGGAAGCGCCACCACGAAGTTGTCCCTGGCGAGCACCGCCACCTCGATGGCCTCGTGCTCGATGGGGGTGCTCACCAAGGCGACGTCGAGCTCGGCCGCCATCAGGCCCTCGACCAAGCGCTCGGTGAGGTCTTCCTGCACGGTGAGCTTGGCATGAGGCCAGGCCGCGCTGAAGGCCTGGATCGCCGCCGGTAGCAGATACGGCGCGAGGGTCGGCAGCGCTCCGACGGCGAGGCTGCCCTCACCGCACTCGCTCGCCAACGACAGTCGATCCTGCGCCTCACGCAGCTCGTCGAGGATGCGGCGGGCTCGCGGCAGCAGCAGTGCCCCCGCCTCGGTGAGCGCGATGGTCCGCCCGAGGCGGTCGAAGAGCGGCCGGCCGATCTCGCTTTCCAGCTTCTGGATCTGTTGGCTGAGCGACGGCTGGGCAATCCGGCAGCGCCGGGCCGCAGCACTGAAGCTGCCCGCCTCGGCCACGGCGACGAAGTAGCGCAGATGTCTCAAGTCCATAGGAATTTCCTATTTATTTTGGCCATCATACCTATTTGACATCTATGGATCAACCCTCTACCTTGGGCCCAACACACAGGGGAGAACGGACCGCCAGCACCCCATCAGCCCAGCGACCCGAGGAATGCCATGGCCAATGAGACTCGCCTGACCACCGCCACCGGGGCCCCCATCGGGGACCAGAACGCTCTCACCGCCGGCCCACGCGGCCCCGTCCTGCTCCAAGACGTGCAGCTCTTGGAGCAGATGCAGCACTTCAACCGCGAACGCATCCCCGAGCGGGTGGTGCATGCCAAGGGCTCCGGGGCCTACGGCACCTTCACCGTGACTCAGGACGTCACTCGCTACACGCGAGCGGCGTTCCTCTCCGAGGTCGGCAAGAAGACGGAGGTCTTCCTGCGCTTCTCGACGGTCGCCGGCGAACGCGGGGCCGCCGACGCCGAGCGGGACGTACGGGGTTTCGCTGTCAAGTTCTACACCGAGGAGGGTAACTGGGACCTCGTGGGCAACAACACGCCCGTCTTCTTCGTGCGCGACCCCTACAAGTTCCAGATGTTCATCCACACCCAGAAGCGCCACCCGCAGAGCAACCTGCGGGACATGGACATGCAGTGGGACTTCTGGTCACTCTGCCCCGAGTCTCTCCACCAGATCACGATCCTCTTCTCCGACCGCGGTATCCCGGCGAGCTACCGCCACCTCAACGGCTACGGCAGCCACACCTACTCCCTGCTCAACGCTGCCGGCGAGCGGGTGTGGTGCAAGTTCCACTTCAAGACGCTGCAGGGGATCCGCAACCTGAGCGAGGAGGAAGCGGGAGCGCTGATCTCCGGCGACCGTGAGAGCCACCAGCGCGACCTGTTCAGCTCGATCGCCAGCGGTTCCTTCCCGCGCTGGCGCTGCCTCATCCAGGTGATGACCCAAGGGCAAGCCGAGAGCTTCCGCTGGAACCCCTTCGACCTCACCAAGGTATGGCCTCACGCCGAGTTTCCGCTCGTCGAGGTCGGCATCTTGGAGCTCAACCGCAATCCCGAGAACTACTTCGCCGAGGTCGAACAAGCGGCCTTCAAGCCCAGCAGCTTCGTGCCGGGCATCGGGCCGAGCCCGGACAAGATGCTCCAGGCGCGACTGATGAGCTATGCCGACACCCATCTCTATCGTCTCGGCGTCAACCACGGCGAGCTGCCGGTCAATCGCCCCCGCTGCCCGGTGATGCACTACGAGCGCGACGGCCAGATGGCCACCGCCGGCTATGGCGCGCAGCCGAACTACTGGCCCAACAGCCTTCCCGGCACACCGCAGCCGGATGCCGCCTTCCGGGACCCCGCCTGGGAGCTCGGACAGGTGATCGTGGACCGCTTCGATTCCACCCAGGATCACGATGACTACACCCAGGCCGGCAGCCTCTACCGCCTCTTCGACGAAGGCCAGCGGGCTCGCCTGGCGCGAGCCGTCGCCGCACCGCTCTCCCAGGCCCGACGCGAGGTGCAGACGCGTCAGCTCTGCCACTTCTTCCGGGCCGACGCCGACTACGGCCACCGCGTGGCTGCCGAGCTGGGGATCGACACTGCGAACCTGGAGCAGGCGGACACCCTCGCCACCGCTCCCTGAGCAAGGAGGACGTGCCATGGACTGCTATTTCTGCCAGCAATCGCCGCCGCCTGGTGGCCTGCGCCTCGCCGCTGCGGCGGTGATCGGAGTTTGCCAGGGATGCGGCGCCGCCGTCTGCGCCGAGCACAGCCAACGACGCTCCGACACCGGCTCGGCGTCTCTTCTCTGCGTCGAGTGTGGCCCGGCCGAGCGGGCCACGGCCCGCTAGCGCAGCTCTGGCTGGGGGCGGTGTTCTCGCGGGTCGAGCTGCCAGCGGGGCGACTAGCCCAGCAGCTGCTTCAGCCGCGCCACCGCCGCTTCCACCGTGTAGCCGAAGTGCTGCGCGAGGTCCGCTTGCGGCGCGGAGGCACCGAAGGTCTGCTGGCCGAGCACGTCCCCCGCGAGGCCAACGTAGCGGTGCCAACCGAGGGGCGAGGCTGCCTCGATCGCCAGGCGGGCAGTGACCTCCGGTGGCAGCACTTGGCGGCGGTACGCCTCGTCCTGCATCTCGAAGAGCTCCCAAGAGGGGAAGCTCACCACCCGTGTCGGCACCCCTTCGGCGGCGAGAGCCCGGTGGGCCGCGAGAGCCAGGGGCACCTCCGAGCCACTCGCCAAGAGGAGCGCCCGCGGCGCAGCGTCCGCAGGGTCCGCCAGCACGTAGGCACCGCGGGGCACGCCGGCTTCGCCGCGCTCCACCACCTCGGCCAGCACCGGCAGCTTCTGGCGGCTGAGGGCGAGTGCGGTGGGGCCGTGGCGGCGGGTGATCGCCACCTTCCAGGCCGCCACCGTCTCGTTGGCGTCGGCTGGCCGCAACACGACCATCCCCGGCAGCGAGCGCAGTGACACCAGCTGGGTGACCGGCTGGTGGGTGGGCCCGTCCTCACCAAGGAAGATCGAGTCGTGGGTGAACAGGTAGACCACCGGCAGCTCCATCAGCGCTGCCAGGCGGATCGGCGGACGCATATAGTCCGAGAAGATCAGGAACGTCGCGCCGTAGGGCCGTAGCAGGCCCGAGAGCGCCATCCCGTTGAGCAGCGAGCCCATGCCGTGCTCGCGCACCCCGAAGTGGAAGTTGCGCCCCGTTTCCTGCGCCGAGAAAGCTGGTTCGCCCTTGAGGTAGGAATTGTTCGAGGGGGCGAGGTCCGCCGAGCCACCGACCAGCTCAGGGAGCGTCTTGGCGAGCGCCGCGAGCGCCGCTCCCGATGCCTGGCGGGTGGCCAGGCCGCCGTCTTCCGGCCGGTAGCGGGGCAGCTCGGTGTCCCAACCGGCGGGAAGCTCACCGGCCCATCGGCGGTCGAGCTCGGCGCCGAGGTCCGGGTGGGCCCGGCGGTAGGCGGCGACGAGCCCGTTCCAGGCCGCATGGGCCTGCTTGCCGGCCGCCGCGGCAGCCCGGAAGGGCCCGAGGGCCTCGGGGGGGACGCGGAAGGTCGGCTCGAGCGGCCAACCCAGGGCCTCCTTCGTCGCCCTCAGCGCCTCGGCCCCCAGCGGCTCGCCATGGGCCAACGACGAATCCTGCTTGGGGCTGCCAAAACCGATATGCGTTCGCACCGCCACCAGCGTCGGGCGGGCGTCCTCGGCCACCGCCGCCTGCATCGCCGCCTCCAGGGCCGCGAGGTCGTTGCCGTCCGCCACCCGCAGCACACGCCAGCCGTAAGCCTCGTAGCGCCGGGCGACGTCTTCGCTGAAGGCAAGGTCGGTCGCGCCGTCGATCGTGATCCGGTTGTCGTCATAGAAGACCTTCAGCTTGCCGAGGCCCAGGTGGCCAGCGAGCGAGCTCGCTTCGGCCGACACCCCCTCCATGAGGTCCCCGTCGCTCGCGATCACCCACACACGATGGTCGAACAGGGGGAAACCGGGGCGGTTGAACTGCGCGGCCAACAGCCGCTCCGCGATTGCCATACCCACCGCGTTGGCAACGCCCTGGCCCAAAGGGCCCGTCGTCGTCTCGACGCCTGCCGTGAGACCGTGCTCGGGATGGCCTGGCGTCTTCGAGCCCAGCTGGCGGAAGCGCTGGAGCTCGGCCATGGGCAGGTCGAAGCCGGCCAGGTGCAGGAGGGCGTAGAGCAGCGCCGAAGCGTGGCCGCAGGAGAGCACGAAGCGGTCCCGGTTGGGCCACGCGGGCGCCGCCGGGTCCTGCCGCAGGTGGCGGGTCCACATCCACGTGGCGAGCGCCGCCTGACCCAACGGTGCTCCCGGGTGGCCGCTCTTCGCCTTCTCCACCATGTCGACGGCGAGAAAGCGCACGGTATTGATCGCGAGAGTATCGATCTCGGCAGAAGCTTCGTAGCTCATCAGGATCTCCGCAGAGGTTGCTAGCGGCCGAAGCATAGCCGGGATGCTCTGGGCCGCCAAGGAGAAACGCCGCTCTCCACCACCCTCTTTGACTCCACCTTCCGCCAGCGCGTACAATCCCTCGCCCGGCCGTAGTTCCCGGACTCTCGTGCGGAGAGGTGCTGGAGTGGCCGAACAGAGCTGACTGCTAATCAGTTGTCCGGGCGAAACCTGGACCGAGGGTTCGAATCCCTCCCTCTCCGCCATTTCACCTCTTCAAGCCCCCCATCTAGTTCACTAAACGCCCGCAAAAGAAGGACTTGTGGCGCTTCTCGGCGTGGGTCACCGAAGTCCGCCTGGGGGCCCACTCCGTGCCTTCTGACTCGCTTGCGGCCCGGGCACGGCACAACTAGGGCACGGATAGGGCACGGAAGGCACCTCCTCACCCTAACTGGCCGTGATCCCGAAGGTCTCCGTGCCCTAGCCGAAACCCTAGGGCGAGCCAGCCCGCCCCTCCCCTCACTCCAGCTGAACCAGCTTGGCGTGGGGGTCGAGTGCCCTCCCTAGCCTCGCTCCGGGAGCACCTGCCCAGGCTGCTCGGGCCGGAGGTGTGCGCGGCGCTGGCCGACCCCGAGGTGACGGAGGTCTACTCGGTCGAGGGGGATGCCTGCCTTTGGGTGGCGACCGGCGGTGTGGTCGTCGATGGCAACGACCCTGGCGACCGCTTCCTGGAGGTCGACCTCGCAGACCTGCCGCCGGGTGGCGTCGCCACCGTCAACTTCACGGTGCGGATCTCGACGCCCTTCCCGCCCGGCCTCGACCACATCGCCTGCCAGGGCCAGGTAGTCGGCTCGAACGTCCCCCTGCTGCTGACCGACGACCCGGACACGCCGGAGCCGAGCGATCCCACCGTCACTCCGGTGCTCGACGACGGCACGGCCACCAGCCTCGTCGAGGTGCCCACGCTCTCGACCTGGGGGCTCGTCGCTCTCAGCGTCACCCTCGCCGGCTTCGCCCTCCTCTACTTGCGCAGCCGGACGGGAGGTGGCGAATGAGGACAGTCTCGCTACCCACCGAGACCGCTTGCGAGGATCTACTCGCTGCGGTCGAGGACCTCGGCGTCACGCTGGATCGGGACGCGGTGCTCTCTCAGGCCCGGCTCTCGGCGCGGGACTCGTCCTGGAGCTCGGCCGACTTCCTCCTGACCTGGGCCGAGATGATCCGCGAGACGCGGAGGCTTCCCCGAGCGCTCGCGAAGCTCGCGCAGCGCAAGGAGGGGGCGTGAGCGTCACGGCCTCTCTTTCCGCGAGCGCCGCCTCCTACCTCGGCTCTCCGCACGGCCCCCACCCCGCGGGTCGCGGTACCCGGCTGGGGTCCGTTTCCCGCTGCGGTGCTCATGCCTGCGCCGGTTTGCGCTCCTCGCGGGAACCCTCGGACCCCGCCATCCACGACCCGCTGCCCCCTGCGATGCCGGACCGCTGGGGGGCGGCTCGGAGCGTGGACGGCCGGCGCGGAGGGCCTCCCGCCGTCGAGTCCGCGAGACGGTGGGAAACCGCGCCGCAGCCGGGTTCCACGCGAAGAGCGGGAGGGAGGGCAGCACTTCGCCGGCGAATACCTCTCGCCGCCGCTGCCGTCCTTCTCTCGCTCCTGGGGATCGCGACGCCCGCCTTCGCTGATCCCTGCCTCGCTCCCGTCGCCGGCTCCGGCCTCGACTCCTGGCCCAAGTGCGTCGACGTCACCTTCACCGGCCAGGGCGTCACCGGCCTGCCGCCCCTCACCTACACCTGGGAGGTCTCCAACGGTTACCGGTTTGCGGGCAACCCCGGCACCCTCCACACCGAGATCCTCGACCCCGGCTCCTACAGCGCTCAGCTCGCCGTCTCCAACGCCTACGGCACCCGCCGATCACTGCCCGTCTACTTCTCGATCGAGAGCCTCTCGCCCGGCTCGACGCCCGTCTGGACCAACCTCGGAAGCCGCGTCGTCGAGCTCCAGGCCCAGGCGACCGGCGCCACCGAGTACCAGTGGGTCTTCGGTGATGGCGTCACCAGTGCCTGGATCCAGGGCTGCCTCGGCCGCACCCTCACCCACACCTACCCGGCCGTAGGCAACTACTCAGCACGACTCCGCGTCCGCAACTGCGAGGACCCGCAGCAGAGCAGCGCGGCGTTCACCATCACCGTCACCGAGGAACCGCAGCTGGCCGTGCTCGCCTGGGCCGCCTTCTGCGACCTCGGCTTCTGCATCTTCGACACCGGCGAGACCGTCTTCTTCACCACCCTGGTCCAGGGCAACCCAACCACCTACAGCTACGACTGGGACGGCGACGGCCTCACCGACGAGGTCTCCGCCGTCCCCGTCGCCTCCCACATCTACCATCGGGCTGGCACCTACTTGCCGCGCCTCACCATCACTCGCGGTACCCAGGTCTCCACCTACCTCCACCAGCTGCCGCTCGTCGTGCTCCAGGCGAGTGGCCCCATCTTCGCCGACGGCTTCGAGAGCGGCACCACGGCAGCCTGGTCCCTCACCGTGGGCGAGGTGCTCCCATGAACAGCCTCGCATCCGCTTTGCGCGCTGGCTTGTACGGCCTGCCCGAGGAGGCGGCAAGGGAGGTCGCGGCGGCCGCCGAAGCCGAGATCCTGCGTGAGAACCCCGAGCTTGCCGGCGAGGAGCCTGGCCCTCCGTCCCAAGGCCGGCTCCGCTTCCTCCTTCAACCACGCCCCTTCATCCTCACCGGCCTGCCCTACAAGCGGGATGACGCGCAGCGCTCGGTCACCCGGGTAGCTCGCGTCGGCACGGCCAGTCGGCTGACCGTCACCTATCTCGCAACCGACCCGGCCGTGCCGCTGCCCTTCGGCGCCGACCGTGGCCTCCTCGCCTGGATGATGACCCGTGCCTTCGCGGACGGCATCGCTCACCTCGGAGCCATCCGCGAGTACTTCGTCGCCTTCGGCCTCAATGAGGGTGGGCAGGGCTACCGCATCTTCCGCGAGCGCTACCAGCGCATCACCAACCTGGCGCTGCGCATCGAGGAGACCTCGGCCGAGGCACGCCTCGTCCGGCGCCTCTTCGTGACTCCGGCAGCCCGCGAGCCGCTCGCCTTGGAGCCCGGGGCAGAGGGCGACCTGCGCAACCGCGACCCCAGCCCCTACGGCTTCAGCCTCGACGAGGCCTTCTGGCGCTACCTGCGCGACACCCGCATCCCCACACCCCTCGACCTCCTGCGGGCCTTCCACGACGCGCCGCAAGCCTGGGACTTCTGCCAGCTCGCCCTCTTCCGCTGCTACTCGGCGCGCACGGCCTCGGTGATCCCCTGGGCCGAGCTCTTGCAACAGCTCGGCACCACCACCACCCATCCTCGCCGGCTGAAGTTCCACCTGGCCGGCGTTCTCCATACCGTCCGCAGCTTCTATCCCGACTTTCCTGCTCGCTTCCTCGCCGGGCTTACCGGCCTCGAAGTGCGGCCCTGGAGGATGCCGATGGGCGAGTGAGCGCGCCCGATCGCGGGCGCCAGCAGGAACGGGCGCCACCCATCGAGAGGGTGGCGCGCTCTCAGCCAGACCCACTTCGCTTCGTCGCCAACGGCGGCGGAAGCCACTCGGAGGACGTGTACCTTGATTAGAACAGCAGCAACTACGCTTTGCCCGCGGCGGCAGCGCTCGCTCGCAGGCAAGAACAAGCTACCTGGCGAGACATTTGGGCATCCAAGATCTGCGGAAAACTATGCGGAAACCCTGCGGATATCCTGCGGACGCTCAGGGCAATGTATGTCACGGCGCGGAGGGGAATGTGGGTCACGGAAACGGGGGAATCTGGGTCACAGATCCGGGGGAATGTGTGTCACAAAACCGCGGCCTGACGTCTTAGTGCAGGAAAAGCAGGATAAGCAGGAAAAGAAGAGCAGGACAGTAGAGCACCCCCCGCTCGGCAGCGGGGCCCGGACGAGCTCCGCGGCTTCGGCGCCGGCCGTGCCGAAATCCCCCCCACCCCGGAGCTGGGTAGGGCCCCACCTCCCGGCCCTCGCTCGGCCAGCTGCCACCGCCAGCCGGATCGCGAGGCGCCCGATCCACCACCAAGCCAGCCCCCGCCCTGCTG
>WBZL01004671.1_pt1 | contig 11668 bp, 12 predicted proteins | sample 5204291 | NCBI WGS metagenome assembly WBZL01 (sample SAMN12344345, study PRJNA552823) | activated sludge metagenome | biome: Activated sludge suspended growth; feature: Nitrification reactor; material: Wastewater; isolation source: activated sludge from nitrification reactor of wastewater...
GCCACCGCCTCGATCGCCGCAACCACGGCCGCCTGCCGTGCCGGCGTCAGTCCCTGCTCCACGAAGCGAATCTATCTGTCGCTACGGTGGGGCGGTGCGAGGCCTACTCGTGGTCAACCCCAAAGCGACCACCACCACCGACGTGACGCGCGATGTCCTGATCAGCGCTCTGGCCGACAAGTTCCACCTCGAAGTCGTCACCACCACTCACCGCGGCCATGCCCGCGAACTCGGTCTGCAGGCACGCTCGGAAGGGATGGACTGCATTCTGACCCTCGGCGGCGATGGGACGGTCCACGAGGTCGTCAACGGCATGCTGGCCGAAGGCCCAGGACCCGAGTTGCCAGTCCTCGGAACGGTCCCCGGCGGCAGCGCGAACGTGTTCGCGCGGGCGCTGGGTTTCCCGCAGGACGCTGTGGAATCCACCGGCCTGCTGCTGCGCGCCATGCGGGAGGGGAAGACCCGCACGATCAACCTCGGCCGGTTCGACAACACCTACTTCACGTTCACCGCCGGCATCGGCATCGATGCCGAGATCATGGCGCGGATGGAGCAGGCACGAGCCGACGGGAAGAGCGCCTCACCGACCCGCTACCTCGCGACCACCCTGCGCCAGTTCTTCGGCGGGACCGACCGCAAGGAACCCGCGCTCACGCTGCACGCACCGGGCGAGGAACCGGTCCCCGGGGTGTTCCTCGTCATCATCCAGAACACCTCGCCGTGGACCTACTTCGGCGCCCACCCGATCAACCCCTCACCCAAGGCCTCCTTCGACGACGGGCTCGACCTGTGGGGCACGAAGTCGTTGAAGGTGCCGACGGCACTGCGCCACGGGGCCCGCATGGTGTTCAGTCGCGATCGCGGATCGCCCAAGGCGATCATCTCCTGGCACGACATGGATGAGTTCCGGATCACCGCGGGACGGCCGACCGGCATGCAGGTCGATGGTGAAGTGGTCGGGGACGTCACCGACATCACATTCCGTTCCGTGCCGCGCGCCCTTCGCGTTTACGTGCCCTGATCGTTACATTTCGACCCGAAATCGCCCGTTCGGCGGCACTTTTCGGGTCTCCAGACCGGCAATGTGACGCAGAACACACCCACGTGACCAGACTTATACGCCACAAGGCTTGTGCATTGGTTCACGTTGTGTGAATCTGAAATCGCTGGAGCGCAAGATACGCCACAGTAAACCGCCATCAAGCACCACCCCCCGTTCCGATGGGTCTCGGTGTCTGATAGGGCCCGCTAATGGCTTTCCTGGGGGGACAGCCAGAGACCTAGGAGGTAACGCATGGACTGGCGCGCGGAGGCTGCCTGCCGTGACGAGGATCCGGAACTGTTCTTCCCCCTCGGGGACACAGGACCTGCGTTGATGCAGATCGAGGACGCGAAGTCCGTCTGCCGCTCGTGCGCAGTCACGACCGACTGCCTGAGCTGGGCGCTCGAGTCCGGCCAGGAGGCCGGCATCTGGGGCGGCATGTCCGAGGCCGAACGCCGGCAACTGCGCCGCCGTAGCGCCCGCACCGGACTGGCCCTCGGTTACCAGCACTGACACTTGACGAAGAAGACCGGTCGGCTCTGTGCCGGCCGGTCTTCTTCGTGCGTCAGCGTCCCGGGATGACCAGGTCGATGGTCGCCGTGGTCCCCCGGCCCTGCGCCCCCGGTTCCCAACTCAGCGATCCTTTGAGGTCGTCGCGGACCAGCGTCTGCACGATCTGCAACCCGAGCCGGGCATGTGACTCCGGGGCGAATCCCGCGGGCAGTCCGGCGCCGTCGTCGATCACGCTGACCCGCAACCGCCGACCCCGTCGTTCCGCCGCCAACGTGATCTGCCCGCCGCCTTCGGCCTGCAGTCCGTGCTCGTAGGCGTTCTGCAGCAACTCCGCGACCACCAGGGCCAGGGAACTCGCGATCGATCCGGGCAGGGTCCCGATCTGCCCCTCGCGCACCACGGTGACCTCCTCACCCAAGTCGGCCACCATTGCGACCAGGCGATCCGCCACGCGATCGAACTCGACCGAATCGGCGTCGGTCTGTGACAGGGTCTCGTGGACCAGCGCGATGGCGCTGACCCGTCGCACGGATTCGTCGAGGGCCGCACGCGCCGACGGGTCCTCCAACCGCCTGCCCTGCATGCGCAGCAGAGCCGCCACCGTCTGCAGGTTGTTCTTCACGCGGTGGTGGATCTCCCGGATGGTGTTGTCCTTGGTCAGCAGTGCGCGTTCGCCGCGGCGCAGGTCGGTGACGTCGCGGATGAGCAGCAGCGCACCGCTGCGCACCCTGGTCGTGATCAGCGGGATCGACCGCATCGACACGGTGACTTCGCCCACCTCCACATCGACGCTGCCGGCCCCGCGACCCGACGAGATCACGCCGATGGCCTCATCCACCGGCCCGGTGCGGGCCGCCAGCCGTCGGACCTCATGTTCGAGCAGGCGACCGGTGAGGTCCGACATCACGCCCATCCGCCGGAACGCGCTACGGGCGTTCGGGGAGGCGTAGGTGACGACACCCTGGGCGTTGAGTTGCAGCATCCCGTCCCCCACCCGCGGCGGCGTGGAGGAGTCCTGCATCCCGTGGTGTGGGAACTGCCCGTCCGCTGTCATCTGGCACAGGACGTCGGCGATCTGCCGGTATGTACGCTCCAACTCACCGGCCTCCCGCGGCGACAGCCCACTGCGGCGGGCGATCACCGCCACCACCCGTTGGCCGTGGTGCACCGGGATGGCCTCGGTCCCCACCGGCAGCAACGAGTCCTGGCTCATGCGGTTACGCACGACCCGTTGGGAGTGGAACGCCCGCTCCACCTCCCGCAGTCGCCCCTTGGCGGCGAACATCCCCACGATGTCCTCGGGGTAGACGGTGGGGCCGGTGCTCGGCCGCACTTGCGCCGCCGCCACGAACCCCGCATCGTTCCACGTCGGCAACCACATCACCAGGTCGGAGAAGGACAAGTCCGACAGCAGGGTCCAGTCGGCGGTGAGCAGGTGCAGGTGCGCGATCTCCCCCGCGGTGAGATCGGTGCGCTCCCTGGCCAACCGGTCGAGATCCACCATGACTCCGACTGTAGTTGCGCCTCGGCCCACTGGGGTGGTGCGTGCTCGCCGGCGCCGCTATCCACCGGTGCGGATCTGCCCGTGACCGCTCCCCGGCGGCAAGGCACACTTGAGGGGTGACCGATGCCCTCCTGGACGCCGACCGGCACCACGTCTGGCACCCCTTCACCCAACACGCATGGTGGCCCGAGGACAACCCGCTGGTCATCACCCGCGCCGACGGCGTGCGCCTCTACGACGACGCCGGCAGGGAGTACATCGACGGCTTCTCCTCGCTGTGGGTGACTGTGCACGGGCACAACGAGCCACGGATCAATGAGGCGATCGCCCGGCAGGCCGCCACCCTGGACCACTCCACATTCCTCGGGTTCACCCACGAACCCGGCATCCGCCTGGCACAGGCGTTGGTGGCCCGCAGCCCCGAGCCACTGACCCGCGTGTTCTTCGCCGGTGACGGGTCGTCCGCGGTGGAGGCGGGGATCAAGATGGCCTACCAGGCCAAGATGCAGCAGGGCCAGAGCCGCCCGCTGTACATCCACGTCGCAGAGGGCTACCACGGCGACACCCTCGGCGCGGTGTCCGTGGGCGGCATCGACATCTTCCACCACACGTACAAGCCGATCCTGCTCGACACCCGCATGGTGTCCTCCCCCGGCGTGCGCCGTCCGGGCCAGAGTCCGGCCGATCGGGCCGCGGAGGTCCTCGCAGAACTGCGCGCACTGCTCGAGGAGGTCGGCGACCAGGTCTGCGCCATAGTGGTGGAACCGCTGGTCCAAGCCGCCGCCGGGATGCTCACCCACGACGTGTCGTTCCTGCGCGGAGTGCGCGAGCTGAGCACCGAGTTCGGCGCCTACCTGCTTACCGACGAGGTGGCGACGGGGATCGGGCGTACCGGCGCGATGTGGGCCGTCGAGCACGCCGACATCGCCCCCGACCTGCTCACCTGCGGCAAAGGACTGACCGGCGGGGTGTTGCCGCTGTCCGCCGTGCTGACCACCGACGAGATCTACGAGAGCTTCCTCGGGGACGCCTCCCGCACGTTCTTCCACGGGCACTCGTACACGGCGAACCCCCTGTGCGCCGCGGCCGCACTGGCGAACCTGGAATTGATGGACGAGCGGGACACCGTGGCCCACGCCGCCTGGATCGGCCGCACTCTCGAGGACCTGCTCAAACCCCTCGACGCCGACGACCGTGTCGTCGAGGTGCGGCGCATCGGCACCATGACCGGGATCGAGGTCGTTCCGCACGGCGAACGGACCGGCTTCCGCATCTGCACCGCGGCGCGGGACTTCGGCGTGATCACGCGCCCGCTCGGCGACGTCGTCATCCTCATGCCGCCGCTCGGGATCACCGAACCCGACCTGCAGCAGTTGGTGTCGGCGATCATGCGCGGCATGGACACGGTGTACGCGTGACCTGGCTGTCGCAGCGCGCCGAACAACGCCGCGCCATGGGACTGCACCGCACCCTGCGCGCGCGCTCGGCCGACGACTCCCGCGTCGACATCGCGTCGAACGACTACCTGGGGCTCGCCACCGATCCCGACGTCGTAGAAGCCGGCGTCTCGGCCCTGCGGACATGGGGGGCCGGCGCCACGGGGTCACGACTGGTCAGCGGTCACACCGTGCTGCATGCCGAACTCGAGTCCGCACTGTCGGTGCTCCTACAGGCCGATCGCACCCTGGCCTTCTCGTCCGGCTACTTGGCGAACCTCGCCGCGATCACAGCACTCACCGACGAGGACACGCTGTTGTTGTCCGACGCCTACAACCACGCCTCGATCATCGATGCGTGCCGGCTGTCGCGGGCGACAGCCACCGTGTATCCCAACAAGGACGTCGACGCCGTGGAACGCGCATTGCGGTCACACCCCGGGCGGCGCGCGGTCATCGTCACCGACGCGCTGTTCAGCGTGGACGGCGACCTCGCGCCCCTGGCCGACCTGGCGGAGTTGGCGGCGGCCCACGATGCCGTGCTGGTGGTCGACGAAGCCCACAGCGTGGGCGTGCTCGGGGACAGCGGTGAGGGCGCCTGCGCAGCCGCCGGAATCCTGAGCCCGCTCTTGGTCCGTACCTTCACGCTGTCGAAGGCCCTCGGCTCCCAGGGCGGTGGGGTCGCGGGCAGCGAGCCGGTGATCGAGCACCTCATCAACACCGCGCGCTCCTTCATCTTCGACACGGGGCTCGCCCCGGCCGCGGCAGGTTCGGCACTGGCCGCCACCAACACGGTGCTGTCGCATCCGGATCTTCCGGCCCGCGCCCGCGCGGCGACCGATGCCCTCGCCGAGGTCGCCCGTCTTGCCGGGTGGCAGGTGAACCCGCACGACGCCGCGGTGGCGTCGATCCCCGTGGGCGCGCCGGAGGCGGCGGTCCGCGCCCAGCAGATCTGCGCGGACGCCGGGGTGGATGTCGGCTGCTTCCGCCCCCCGTCGGTGCCCGACGGGGTCGCCCGCCTGCGGATGACCGGGCACGCCGACCTCACCGCCGATGACCTGAACCTCGTCGAGAAGGCACTACGTGCGGCACGGGAGGCGACATGAGCGTATTGGGAGTGACGGGCACGTCCACCGGCGTGGGCAAGACCATCGTCACCGCGGCGGTGGCGGCGCTATGCCCGGACGTGGTCACGGTGCTCAAGCCCGCGCAGACCGGCCTGCCGCTCGATGCGCCCGGTGACGTCGACGAGGTGAAGCGCCTAGTGCCGCATGTCGAGACCATGGAACTGGTGCGCTACCCCGAGCCGTTGGCCCCGGCGGCGGCGGCCCGGCGCAGTGGGATCCCGACTGTGAGCCCTGCCGAGGTCATCGAGGGGATCGAGGAGGCCGACGCCGACCTCGTGCTGATGGAGGGCGCTGGCGGGCTGCTGGTGCGCTTCTCCGACGACCCGGTGCTCACCTTTGCCGATCTCCTGCTCGAGGCACAGGCACCGGCGATCCTCGTGACGGCCGCCGGCCTCGGCACACTCAACCACACCGCGCTGACCCTCGAAGCGATGCAGCGCCGGGGCATCGAGTGTGCCGGCCTGGTGATCGGAGCGTGGCCGGAGAACCCGGATCTGGCGAGCCTGACGAACCTGCACGACCTGCAGCTCCTCGCCGGGGCGCCGCTGGCCGGCGTGCTTCCGGACGGGATGTCGTTCCTGACGCCGAAGCAGTTCGAGAACGTCGCGCGCGCCGGTCTGTCCCCGCGCTTCGGGGGCGAGTTCGATGCGGATAGGTTTGTGGAACGAGTGGAGGAGTTGCTGTGACCGTCGATGCCACCCAGGACGTCCTGACCCGGGCCGAGCGCGTGCTCGAGACCGGCGAGGGTCTGCGCGAATCGGAGATCCTGGAGATCCTGCACCTGCCCGACGACCGCATCCCCGACCTGCTGGATCTCGCGCACCGGGTACGGATGCGCTGGTGCGGCCCGGAGGTCGAGGTCGAGGGCATCGTGTCGCTGAAGACCGGCGGCTGCCCCGAGGACTGCCACTTCTGCTCGCAGTCGGGCCTGTTCCCCTCCCCCGTGCGCGCCGCCTGGCTCGACATCCCCGGTCTGGTGGACGCCGCGAAACAGACCGCCGCCACCGGCGCCACCGAGTTCTGCATCGTCGCCGCGGTCCGCGGCCCCGACGAGCGCCTCATGAAGCAGATGCGGGAAGCGGTCGAGGCCATCCGCGCCGCCGTGGACATCAACGTCGCCGCGAGCCTCGGCATCCTCACCAAGGAGCAGGTCGAGGACCTCAAGGCGATGGGCATCCACCGCTACAACCACAACCTCGAGACCGCCCGGTCCTACTTCCCGAACGTGGTGACGACCCACACGTGGGACGAACGCTGGGACACCCTGCGGATGATCGCCGACTCCGGCATGGAGGTGTGCTGCGGCGGGATCGTCGGCATGGGCGAGACCGTCGAGCAGCGTGCGGAGTTCGCCGCGCAACTCGCTGAACTCGAGCCGCACGAGGTGCCGCTCAACTTCCTCAACCCGCGACCCGGCACGCCGTTCGCGGACATGGAGGTCATGTCGTCGGCCGACGCCCTGCGCACGATCGGCGCCTTCCGCCTCGCGCTGCCGCGAACGATCCTGCGCTACGCGGGCGGGCGTGAGCTGACCCTCGGCGACCCGGGGACCCGCGACGGTTTGCTCGGCGGCATCAACGCGGTGATCGTCGGCAACTACCTGACCACCCTGGGTCGGGCCGTCGACTCCGACCTCGACCTGCTGACCGAACTGAACATGCCCATCAAGGCACTGTCCGACACCCTGTGAGGAACCCATCATGATGAACACCAAGGGCCCGGTCGTGGCCATCGTCGCGATTCTGTTGATCGTCGGCCTCGTCTGGGGCGTCTTCGTCGGACTCTTCTGATGACCAGCGGTCACGGCGGCTGGCACGCGATCGCCGCAGCCCGCGCCTACGGCGTGGAGACGATGTTCACGCTGTCCGGCGCCCACATCTTCCCCCTGTTCGACGCCGCGGTGGGCGGCAAGGCCGCGGTGGACGCTGCGGCTGACCCGCGCGCTGCAGAGCGGGGCGGGCCCATCCGCCTGGTCGACGTGCGGCACGAAGCGACCGCCGTGTTCGCCGCCGAGGCGACCGCCAAACTGACCCGTACTCCCGGATTCGCCGCGGTGACCGCCGGGCCAGGTGTGACCAACGCTGTCAGCGGCCTGGCCTCGGCGTGGTTCAACTCCGTGCCGGTCGTAGTCATGGGCGGGCGCTCCCCGGACTTCCGCTGGGGTTCAGGCGCGCTGCAGGAGATGGACCACGTGCCGATCGTGCAGTCCGTCACCAAGTACGCCGACACCGCGCACGACCCGGCCCAGATCGGGGCGATGACTGCCGCTGCCTTCGCCGCCGCCACCACGGCGCATCGCGGCCCGGCCTTCCTCGACGTCCCGATGGACATCTTCTACGCGCCCATCGACGCGGCCGATCCTGTGCGCCTGCCCGAACCGGACCGCACTCCGGACCCGGAGGCGGTGGCACGGATCGCAGGCATGGTCGCCGCCGCTGAACGCCCGGTGCTGATCCTCGGCTCGGACGTCTGGAACGACCACGCCGAGGGCGCTGCGGTGCGGATGGCCGAGACCCTGCAACTGCCCGTGATCCCCAACGGCATGGGGCGCGGAGTGGTCCCGTCCGGTCACCCGCTGTTGGTGACCCGCGCCCGTTCCCACGCACTGAAGAACGCCGACCTCGTCGTGGTGGTGGGGACGCCGCTGGACTTCCGGCTCGGCTACGGCAAGTTCGGTCCTGCCGAGGCGCCAGCCGAGGTCGCACACGTCGTGGATCACCCGGACCAGATCTCCCACCACGCCAAACCTGCGGCAGCCGTGGGCGGCGCGCTGAGCCAGACCCTGGACGCGATCACAGACGCATGGGAGAAGCACCCCACGCACCGGCAGCGCGGCGACTGGTTGTCCGGCTTGCAGGAGCAGGCCGCCGCAGCCGTGGCCGCCGACGCCGACGTCCTCACCAGCACGCTCGACCCGATCCACCCCGCACGCATCTACGGCGAGCTCAACAAGCGCCTCGCCGATGACAGTGTGGTGATCGGTGACGGCGGGGATTTCGTGAGTTTCGCGGGCAAGTTCGTGGAGCCGAAGAAGCCCGGCCACTGGCTGGATCCCGGGCCCTATGGCTGCCTGGGCACCGGGCTGGGATACGCCACTGCGTCGGCCATCGCGAAGCCCTCCTCGCAGACCGTCCTGTTGATGGGCGACGGCGCCGCGGGCTTCAGCCTCATGGACGTCGACACCCTGGTGCGCCAGAACCTGCCGGTGGTCATGGTGATCGGCAACAACAGCGCGTGGGGCCTGGAGAAGCACCCGATGCGCCTGCTGCACCAGTACGACGTGGCTGCTGACCTGCAACCCGGTCTGCGGTACGACGAGGTGGTCTCAGCACTCGGCGGCGCGGGCGAGACGGTCAGCGACCCCGAGCAGATCGGACCCGCGCTGGACCGGGCGTTCGCCGCGGGTGTCCCCTACCTGGTCAATGTCCTCACTGACCCGGAGATTGCGTACCCTCGCGCAACAACCGGTCTGTAGCGCGCCGGTCGAGTTTGGCCAGGAAACGTTCCCGGGCCACGATCGCGCGCGTGATCACGCCGCGGCCAATGAGCACATCCTGATCGTTGTGACGCTGGCGTGCCTCGACCTTGAACGTGACCATCCGGTCGTCGATCTCCGCGACCTCGGCGGTGCACCGGATCTCGGCGCCCACCGCGCTCGGCCGCAGGTGATCGAGGGCGGCGCGGGTGCCCACGGTGGTCTGGGTGTCGGTGGTTCCGCACACCTCCACCGTCGCCGCCTCGAGCCACGCAAGCAGGATCGGCGTTCCAAGGACCGCCATATCACCGCTGCCCACGGCGAGTGCGGTGTCGGTCTCGGCCACGTGCCGAACCACTGTTGCGGACTGTCCGAGCGAGATCTCCATGCAGGCCAGATTACGGCTCGGGCTAGCCTGTTCGCGTGCCATACTGCGCCGTCTGCGGCAAGCCCGACCACCACTGTGAGGAACCCTTCGAGCCGCCGCGCTTCTGTACGCAATGCGGTCGCCGGATGATCGTGCAAGTCACCCCCACCGGGTGGCAGGCCAAGTGCTCCAGGCATGGCGTGATCGAGGGCTGAGCCTCGCGTGAGCCCTGGATACTCCGGTGAGCCTTGGGCACTCCCGTGAGCCTTGGGCACTCCCGTGAGCCTTGGGCACCCGCCGAGGACTCACGGGAGTACCGAGGACTCACAGGAGTACCGAGGACTCACCCCGGTACCTGCGACTCACCGGAAAACCGGGCAACCCGCCACCCCAGCGGATCAGCTGGCAACCAGGCCCAGCCGCCGCAGTTCCACCTCGAGGTCGTGCGGACTGCTCGATGCCGACATCGCCTCGTCGAGGGTGATGACCCGGTCGCGGTACAGCGCGACGAGGTGCTGGTCGAACGTCTGCATCCCGTAGAAGCCACCCTCCGCGATCAGCGAGGTGATCGTGCCGGTCTTGGTCTTATCGACGATGGCGTCCGACACGCGGCCGGTGTTGATGCACACCTCCATGGCCACACACCGCCCGCGACCGTCGGCCCGGGGCACCAGCCGCTGGCACAGGATCCCCCGCAACGCACCGGCCAGCGACAGGCGGATCTGCTGGTGCTCGTGCGGTGGGAAGAAGTCGATGATGCGGCTGATCGTCTCCTGCGCGTCCACCGTGTGCAGGGTCGACAGGACCAGGTGCCCGGTCTCCGCCGCACTCAGGGCCGCGTGCACGGTCTCCGGGTCACGCATCTCACCGATCTGGATGACGTCGGGGTCCTGCCGCATGGCCGCACGCATGGCCACCCGGAAGTCGGCGGTATCGATGCGCACCTCGCGCTGATTGATCAAGGCCCGCTTGTCGTGGTGGATGATCTCGATCGGATCCTCGATGGTCACCACATGCACGTCGCGGTTCTTGTTGATCTCGTCGACCATCCCCGCCAGGGTGGTGGTCTTGCCGGACCCGGTCGGACCGGTCACGAGGATGAGGCCGCGGGGCTGCAACGACAGCGCCTTGACTGATTCGGGCAGTCCGAGATCCTGCAGGGGGATCGCCCCGATCGAGACCCGCCGCAGCACCAACCCGACGTCGCCTCGCTGCCGGAAGGCGTTCACACGGAACCGGCCCACCCCGTCGATCATCAACGCGAAGTCGGCCTCACCGGTCTGGTCGAACTCCTCAACCAGGTCGTCCCGGATGATCTGCGACAGCATCCGTTCGGTGTCCGCGGGACTCAGCAGCCCCGAGCGCAGGGGGTGCAACGTCCCGTCCACACGGATGCGCGGCACGACACCGGCCTTCAGATGCAGGTCGGACCCACTGCTGTCCACGAGGGCGCGCAGGTACGGTTCGATGGCCAGGGGGCCTCGGCTCTCCACGATCATTACTTCGTCACGACACCGCCGGTAGTTGAGCCTCATCTGTTGAGCACCACCCGCACGCTAGGGTGACGGTCGTGACCGACGAGCAACTCGCCTCATTCCTCGGTGCGGAGGATCCCGCAGACGAGGCGCTCCCGCCGGGCACTCCGCGACCCGCCCTCACCTCGATCTCGGTGCGCCGATCGGGTGCCAGCGTGCTCGCGTCGGCGTCCTTGACGTTGCGTGGGACCCACTTGAGCGGCCAGGCGGTCCGGGAGGACGGCGATCGGGAGCGTGCCATCGCGCTGGCGACCCTCGATGCACTGCGCCCACTGTTGCCCGACGCGGTCGATGTGGAGAGCACCCAGGTCATCGCCATCCCCGGCCGGCGGATCGCCGTGACGGTCGTGGAGTTCCCCGATGAGTCGCAGCCCTACCAGGTGCTCGTAGGATCAGCATTGGTACGAGGTGACGTGGAGGATGCACTGGCACGCTCGGTGCTCAGCGCCCTCAACCGCCGACTGAACATCTGAGGAGAGACCATGAGCAAGCGCGCACGCAAGCGTCGGGACCGCAAGAAGCACGGCGCGAACCACGGCCGTCGCCCCAACGCCTGAGGTCTAACCCCGGGTCGTACGGAACGTCGCGATGAAGGCGAAGACCTGGGCGCGCAGTTGCTCGGGAGCCCGCTCACATGCGCACTGCTTGACCCGTTGCCGGATCACTTCC
>WBZL01004674.1_pt1 | contig 11667 bp, 12 predicted proteins | sample 5204291 | NCBI WGS metagenome assembly WBZL01 (sample SAMN12344345, study PRJNA552823) | activated sludge metagenome | biome: Activated sludge suspended growth; feature: Nitrification reactor; material: Wastewater; isolation source: activated sludge from nitrification reactor of wastewater...
CACTTGCGCGAGGTCGCTGCTGGCGCTTCGGTCCTCGCGCCCGCGGGGTCGGTCGTGCAGATCCCGGTCGGATCGGTCGTGCCGATTGCTGCGAGCGCGGTTGTGACGTCCCTGTTCAACGTGCCGGCGGTCGTGATCGTTGTCGCCGTCACGCTGCTGCTCGTCGTCGGCGTTTCCGAGTCAGCCACGGTCAACAACGTCATCGTGGCGATCAAGGTCGCGGTGATCCTCGCGTTCATCGCGGTCGGCGCGTTCTACGTGAACAGCGCCAACTGGAAGCCGTTCATCCCCGAGCCGACCGGTGTGCCCTTCGAGTTCGGCTGGAGCGGCGTGCTGCGCGCCGCGACGATCGTGTTCTTCGCCTATATCGGCTTCGAGGCAGTGTCGACGGCGGGCCAGGAAGCGAAGAATCCGCGTCGCGACATGCCGTTTGGCATCCTCGGCTCGCTCGTGATCTGCACCGTGCTGTACATGGCGACTTCGGCGGTGCTCACCGGCGTCATCTCCTACACCAAGCTCAATGTCGCAGCACCCGTGGCGGTCGCGGCAGACACTTTCGGCCCGCAGTGGGGCTGGCTCGTGAAAGCGATCAAGATCGGCGCCATCGCGGGTCTCTCTTCAGTAATTCTCGTGCTGATGTTCGGCCAGACGCGGGTCTTCTACACGATGTCGCGCGACGGGCTCCTGCCGCAGGCGCTGGCGAAGGTCCATCCGCGTTTCAAGACGCCGTGGATCAACACACTCATCGTCGGCGTGGTGGTCGCGCTCGCGGCAGCGGTATTCGACATCAATACGCTCGGGGACCTGACTTCGATCGGCACGCTCGCCGCGTTCGCGATCGTGTGCCTCGCCGTCATGTGGCTGCGACACTCCCGGCCCGATCTGCCGCGACAGTTCCGGACCCCGTTCTATCCCGTCACGCCGATCCTTGGCATCGTCTCGTGCCTCTTCCTGATCACGCAGGTCGAGCCGCGCGTGCTGCACTTCTTCGCGTGGTTCCTCGCAGGCTCGGTCGTCGTGTATTTCCTGTACGGATTCTGGGCGAGCCCGATGCGCGACCGCGCGTCGAGCGGAGCGTGAGCCGCGCCGGGTGTCAGCGCTTCAGCGATTCCGGCACGTGCGGCCCGAGGACATCGAGCAGCGCTTCGTAGACCTTCGGGGTTCCTGCAACCACGTGGGGTGAGAGGTCGTAGGGTGCTCCGCCGAGTGTGCCGATGCGGCCGCCCGCTTCCTGGATCAGGAGCGTGCCTGCAGCCGTGTCCCAGGGGTTGAGGCCGATCTCCCAGAACCCATCGACACGTCCGGCCGCGACATAGGCAAGATCGAGTGCTGCCGCGCCCGGACGACGCACGCCGGCAGTGGCCTGCATCACGGCCTTCAATTGGGCGAGATAGGCGTCGGCGTGCTCCTGGTTCGCGCGATAGGGAAAGCCGGTGGCGACCAGGGCTCCCTCGATGCCGGGACGATTGCTGACGCGCAGGCGGCGGTTCTCGAGGCGTGCACCATCGCCGCGACTTGCGGTAAAGATCTCGAGGCGCAGCGGGTCGTAGATCACGGCATGTTCGAGCCGGCCGCGGTGCTGACAGGCGATCGACACCGCGAAGGTCGGAAATCCGTGCAGGTAGTTCGTCGTGCCGTCGAGCGGGTCGATGATCCAGACGGTTTCCGATTCGCCCGTGCGCCCGCTCTCCTCGGCAAGAAAGGCGTGCTGGGGATAAGCCTTCGAGATGATCGCGATGATTTCGTGTTCGGCGGCGCGGTCAACTTCACTCGCGAAGTCGTTGCGACCCTTGGTGGTCACCTGCAGGCTTTCGAGCCGGTTCATGCTCCGGACGATGATCTCGCCGGCGCGGCGTGCGGCGCGGACCGCAATGTTTACAGCTGGTTGCATGCGAAACGGGGCTCGGCGGGGAAGGCACTACAATATCACGATGCATGCGCTCGACATCAGGTTCGTGCTGGTCGGCACCCAGCACCCCGGCAACATCGGTGCGGTGGCCCGCGCCATGAAGAACATGGCGCTCGAGCGCCTCGTGCTCGTGCGGCCACGGGAGTTTCCGCACGCGGAGGCGACGGCCCGCGCCTCCGGCGCCGATGATGTCCTGGGGGCTGCACGCGTGGTCGGGAGACTGGATGCCGCCATCGGCGACTGCGGGCTCGTGATCGCGACCACCGCGCGCGAGCGTGAGCACAATCATCGCGTGATCGATGTGCGCGATGCCGCGCAGCGCATCGTGCGCGAGGCGGCGACCGGCCCGGTTGCGGTCCTCTTCGGCGGCGAGCGGGCGGGGCTGTCGAACGAGGAAATCGATGCGGCGCATGTGCTGGCGCGCATCCCGGCGAACCCCGCCTATACCTCGCTCAACATCGCGATGGCCGCGCAGCTGATCGCCTACGAGATCCATCGCGCGCGGGGCGCGCGCGTCGCAGCCGCGCCTGGTGCCGTACCGCTTGCGACCGTGACCGAAATGGCGCGCTTCTTCGAGCACCTCGAACTCGTACTCGGGGAAATCGGGTTTCGCGATCGCACCGCGAGCGGCACGAATCTGCAGCAGCGCCTGCGCCGGCTCTTCCAGCGCGCCGAGATGGACCAGAACGAGGTGAATATCCTGCGCGGCGTGCTCGCCGCCGTGCAGGGCAGACGCAAGGTGGCTGGCAGCAAGTGCCCGACCGGCAAGTCGCGATGACAGCCACTCACGCCGGACGGCCCGTCTATCTCGATAACGCGGCGACGACCGCCGTCGATCCGCGGGTCGCCGCGGTGATGGCTGCGTACCTCACGGAAGAGGGTGTCTACGGCAATCCTTCGTCCACGGCGCATGCTTTCGGCCGCGAAGCGGCGCGGTGCATCGAGGCCGCGCGGGCTGAAGTCGCGGCGCTCATGAGTGCAGAGCCCGGCGAGATCGTTTTCACTTCCGGAGCGACGGAGGCGTCGAATCTCGCGATCCTCGGCACCGCACGCGCCAACGCCGATCGGCGCCGCCACCTCGTCACGGCGCGCACCGAGCATCGTGCCACGCTCGATCCCATGCGCCGGCTCGAAAAGGAAGGCTTCGCCGTGACCTGGCTCACGCCGGACCGGGAAGGACGCCTTGACGCCCGGGATGTGCGCGCGGCGCTGCGCCCCGACACGCTGCTCGTCTCCATCATGCATGTGAACAATGAAACGGGCGTCGTGCAGGATGTCGCGGCGATCGGCGCTGTCTGCCGCGCCGCCGGAGTGCTGTTTCATTGCGATCTCGCCCAGGGAGTCGGCAAATTGCCCACGGCGTTCGCCGGCCTGATCGATTTCGGCTCGTTCACGGCGCACAAGTTTCATGGCCCGAAGGGCGTCGGCGCACTGTATGTCGCGGCCGCCGCGCGGCCGTGGCTCGCGCCGATCATGTTCGGGGGTGGCCAGGAGCGCGGCTTGCGATCGGGCACCCTGGCGACGCACCAGATTGCGGGCTTCGGTCGGGCCTGCGCGCTCGTGCGGATGGAGGCGGGGAGCGACGCGGTCCGGATGAAAGCGCTGCGCGCGGCGCTCTGGCGATCGCTTGCGGACCTGTCGGACGTGCATCTGAACAGCCCGCTCGAAGGCGGCTCGCCGGCAATCCTCAACGTGTCGTTCGAAGGCGTCGAGGGCGAGAGCCTCGTCACCGCGCTCGCTGGAATCGCCGTTTCCACCGGATCGGCGTGCAGTTCCGCAACGGCCGAGCCATCGTATGTGCTGCGCGCGCTCGGGCGCAGCGCGGAACTTGCGCAGAGTTCGCTGCGCTTCAGTCTCGGACGTTTCACGAGCGAGGCCGACATCGCAAGGGCAGGTGAGGCCGTCAAACACGCGGTCACACGCCTGCGCAGCGTGGCACCGTGACCGGGGATACGCTGAGCCCGCTCACCCGCGGGTACTTTGACCGCCTCGCCCACGGGGGCCGCTTTCCGGAGGGGCTGCCCGTCGTGAGCGGTGAGGCAGGTCGCGAAGAGACAGGGACACGGGTGCGTTTCCACCTGCTCCTTGCGGGTGCGGTTGTGGCTGAGGCGCGCTTTCAGGCGTATGGCTGCCCCCACACCCTCGCCGTGGCGAGCTGGCTCGCGGGTGAGCTCGCCGGGAGGCGGCGCGAGAACCTCCTGCCGGGAACTCCCGAAGACTGGGCCCGGCGCTTTGAGGTGCCCGTGGAGAAGTTCGGCCGACTGCTCGTCATCGAGGATGCCCTGCGGGACAGCGTCGCGAAATGGCCTCCCGACACCCCCCTGCCGGGCAAGGCGTCGTAAAATGGGGCTATGAGCATTCATCTGACTCCTTCCGCTGCGGAGCGTGTCAAGGCTTTCATCGCTTCTCGCGGCAAAGGGCTCGGGCTGCGTCTCGGTGTGCGCAAGACCGGCTGCTCGGGCTTTGCCTATGTCGTCAATTATGCCGACGAGGCGCATCCCGACGACCGGGTGTTCGAAGACCAGGGTGTAAAGGTCTTCGTCGATCCGGACAGCCTGCCGCTCGTCGAGGGTACGACCGTCGATTTCGTCAGGCAGGGGCTCAACGAGGCCTTCCGGTTCTCGAACCCCAATACCAGGGGCGAATGCGGCTGCGGCGAGAGCTTCAGCGTGTAAACTAGCGGGTTTGCAGGCCAAACCCGAGGAATCCGCATGGCGCTCGAGCGCACCCTTTCCATCGTCAAGCCGGACGGCGTGACGCGTAATCTCATCGGCGAAGTCGTCCGGCGTCTCGAAAGAGCCGGTCTCAAGGTGGTCGGCAGCCGCATGATCCGCCTCTCGAAGGGCGATGCCGAGGGTTTCTACGCCGTGCATCGGGAGCGGCCGTTCTTCAATGATCTCGTGCGTTACATGACGTCGGGTCCTGTGGTCGTGCAGGTGCTCGAAGGCGAGAACGCCGTCGCGAAGAACCGCGAAGTGATGGGCGCGACCGATCCGAAGAAGGCGGCGCCGGGCACGATCCGCGCGGACCTCGCCGAGAGCATCGAGGCGAATACCGTGCACGGGTCGGATTCCGTCGACAATGCGAAGGTCGAGATCGACTATTTCTTCAAGGCCGCGGATATCTGCCCACGGAGTTGAGGGCGCCGGGCTGCGGGCGCCGAGCTACGGGCTACGGGCAAGAAACGTTATGTCTGTCGAGTCAGTTGGTGAAGATCGCGTCAATCTGCTCGGCCTCGAGAGGCCCGCGCTCGAGGCGTTCGTCGGCACGCTCGGCAGCAAGCCCTTTCGGGCCCGGCAACTCATGCAGTGGATCTACGGTCGCGGTGAGTCGCGCTTCGAGGCGATGACCGATCTCGCGAAGGACTTCCGCGCGCAGCTCGCGGGGCGTGCGCAGGTGCGTGCGCCGCAGATCGTCACGACACACCGCTCGGCAGACGGCACGCGCAAGTGGCTGCTGCGCGCCGATGCAGCACAGGCGATCGAGATGGTGTACATCCCCGAGGAGGGGCGCGGCACGCTCTGCATCTCCTCGCAGGTGGGCTGCGCGCTCGATTGTTCCTTCTGTTCGACCGCGCAGCAGGGATTCAACAGGAACCTCACGACTGCCGAGATCGTTGGCCAGGTGTGGCTCGCCGCGCGCGAGCTCAAGCGCGACTTCGTGCCGCCGCCGGGCGCTTCGCCCGGCCAGCGGCCCATCACCAACGTGGTGCTGATGGGCATGGGCGAGCCGCTCGCGAACTTCCGGAACGTGGTGCCCGCACTGCGGGTCTTCACGGACGACTTCGGCTTCGATATCTCGCGCCGGCGCGTCACGCTTTCGACGTCGGGCCTCGTACCGCAGATCTACAAGCTCGCCGAGGAGACGAATGTCGCGCTCGCGGTGTCGCTGCACGCGCCGACCGACGAACTGCGCAGCGTTCTCGTGCCGATCAACCGCAAGCACCCGATCGCCGAGCTGCTCGAGGCGTGCTGGCACTACCTCGATGAGCAGAACGGGCGCAGCGTCACCTTCGAGTACGTCATGCTCGAAGGGGTGAATGATCAGCCCGAACATGCGCGGGGACTCGTTGATCTGTTGAGGGGCCACCCGGCGAAGCTCAACCTGATTCCCTTCAATCCGTATCCGGGCACGCGGTATCGCCGCTCGAGCCCGGCGGCCATCGGGAGGTTCCGTGACGAGCTTTTGTCGGGCGGTGTCCTCGCGACGATCCGCCGCACGCGTGGTGACGATATCGACGCGGCCTGCGGTCAGCTCGCCGGTCGCGTCCAGAATCGCACCACGGTGCGTCTCGGCAGCAAACTGGTCGGCGTGGCGGTCTCACCATGAAAGCAAGGCGAGTTGCCGTGGGAGTCTGCTGTTCGCTGTCCGCCGTGCTGCTCGCGGCGTGCACCACGACGACGAGCGGGCCGAAGCGCTCCGAAACGAGCGCTGCGGGCCACAACGTGCAGCTCGGCTACGCGTACCTGCGACAGGGCAACCTGCCGCTCGCGAAGGAGAAGCTCGAACGCGCCGAACAGCAGGACCCGTCGAGCCCGGACGTGCACAGCGCACTCGGCCTCCTGTATGAGCGCCTCGGCGAGGCGAAGAAGGCGGACCGTCATTTCGAGACGGCGCTGCGGCTTGCGCCGAAGGACCCCGAGATCGAGAACAACTATGCGATCTACCTGTGCCGCAACGGCAGGGTCGATGAGGGCGTAAAGCACTTCGAGTCCGCCGCGCGCAATCCGCTCTATCGAACCCCTGCCGTCGCCTACACGAATGCCGGTGTCTGCCAGCGCGGCGCGGGCCGACTTGCCGAAGCCGAGAAGAATTTCCTCCGCGCCCTGCAGCTGCGGCCGAACAATGCCGAAGCAGCATTCCAGCTGGGCGACCTGCGCCTGCAGCAGGGTGCGAACGCCGAAGCGCGCGCGGACGTGGATCGCTTCCTCGACGCTTTCCGGGCGACGCCGGATCTGCTGCTGCTGCGCGTGCGGATCGCGCGTGCCACGGGAGACAAGCTCGCCGAGGAGAAATTCTCGCGCCGGCTGCGCATCGATTTCCCCGACTCCGACCAGGCGCGGGCGCTGGGCGCTGCAGCTCGCAATCCGGGATGATCGACACCACGGGCGTGGCAAATGGCGAGAGCATCGGCGCGCGCCTGCGTGCCGCGCGCGAGCGCGCGGGTCTATCGTCGCTGCAGGCCGCCGCGAAGCTGCATCTCGAGCCGCGCATGATCGAGGCGCTCGAGGCTGGGGAGTTCGCGGAACTCGGTGCACCGGTGTACGTGCGCGGTCACCTGCGCCGCTACGCCGAGCTGCTCGGCACACCCGCAGGTGAGTTGCTCGATGCTTACGCCGCGCAGATCGCGGCCAGTGCGCTGCCGGACCCGGTGCAACTCGCACACGTGACACCTGTGCGCGTGCCGCGCCAGCTGGCAGGTCCCGTGGTCGGCGTGATCGTGGCGGGCACCGTGATCGCCGGTATCTGGCTCGCGCTCAAGGGGCTTCCCACCGCCACTCTGCCGGCTGCTGCGCCGCCGCCTGCGCAGGTCGTACCGGCAACGGATGCGCCACCTCCCGCAGTTTCACCGGGACCTGTCGCGCCCGCTGCACAGGCCGGGACGCCGGGAGCGGACACCGTGGCGATACCGGCGTCGCCTGCCGCCGGGACGTTGCAGTTGCGTTTCTCGGTCAAGGGCGATTCCTGGGTCGAGATATACGACGCACACGGCAAGCGCCTCTATTTCGATCTCGCGCGCGCACCCGGGACGTTTTCAGTCGCGGGGTCTGCGCCGCTGCGCGTGCTCATCGGGTACGTCGATGGTGTTGCAATCGAGGCAGACGGGCGCGTAATCGAGGTTCCGGGCACTGTGCGCCGCGGTCGAAGTGCGCATTTCTTGATTGCCGCGGATGGCGCACTGAGCCGGGCGCCATGACGAGCGGTGTACGGCCCGTTCGCGGCATGAACGACGTGCTGCCGGCTGAAATCGGCCTGTGGCAGCATCTCGAAGGCGCGCTGCGTGAACTCGTCGCCCTGTACGGCTACCAGGAGATCCGCGTGCCGATTGTCGAGCACACGGATCTCTTCAAGCGCTCGATCGGCGAATTCACCGATATCGTCGAGAAGGAGATGTACACCTTCGCCGACCAGGGTGGCGACAGTCTCACGCTGCGGCCGGAAGCGACGGCAGGCATCGCGCGCGCGGCAATCTCGAATGGCATGTTGCGCGGACAGAAGCACAAGCTCTGGTGCATGGGACCGATGTTCCGCCACGAGCGCCCGCAGAAGGGCCGCTATCGCCAGTTTCACCAGTTCGATGTCGAGGCACTCGGATTCGACGGTCCCGACGTCGACGTCGAGCTGATCGTGATGATGGCGCGCCTCTGGCGGACGCTCGGTCTCGGGCGGGTGAGTCTGCAACTCAACTCACTCGGCACGCCACAGTCCCGCGCGCTCTACCGCGAACGGCTCGTGCAGTACTTCCGCGGGCATGAAGCTGTACTCGACGAGGACAGCCGACGCCGGCTCGGCGGCAACCCGCTGCGCATTCTCGACAGCAAGAACCCGGACATGCAGGCGCTCATCGCGGGCGCGCCCCTGATCGTCGATCATCTCGACGCCGGGTCGCTCGCGCATTTCGAGACGCTGCAGGCCGCCTTGCGCGCAGCCGGCGTCGGGTTCACCGTCAATCCGCGCCTCGTGCGCGGTCTCGATTACTATTCGCGCACGGTCTTCGAGTGGATAACCGACGCGCTTGGCTCCCAGGACGCGGTGTGCTCCGGTGGACGTTATGATGGCCTGATCACCCAGCTCGGCGGAGAAGCCACGCCGGCGATCGGCTTCGCCATGGGGATCGAGCGTGTGGTGGAACTCCTGCGGCTGGCGCAGGTCGTTCCCGTGGCGCATACGCCCGATGCATACATCGTGGCCCAGGGCGAGCGCGCGACGGCGGCGGGACTCGCGCTCGCCGAACGGCTGCGGGACCAGTTGCCCCGATGGCGTATCGCGTTCGGTCACGGGGGCGGAAATTTCAAGGCGCAGTTCCGGCGCGCTGATCGCAGCGGTGCGCGGCTGGCGCTGGTGCTCGGCGAGAGCGAACTGGAGCGGGGCGTGATCGCGATCAAGAACCTGCGTGGCGAGACGCGCCAGATCGAATGCCCGATGGCCGAGGTGGGCACCCGGCTCGAGGCGGAGTTCAAGGAGTAAGCGGTGGACGATTATCTGTCGGAGAGCGAGCAATGGGAGTTCGTCAAGCGCTGGATGCGCGAGAACGCCGTGTGGATCGTGGGCGGTGTCGTGCTCGGCGTGCTGGCACTCGCCGGCTGGCGGATCTGGCAGGAGCGCACCGAGCGGCTCGCCCAGGAGGCGAGTGGCCGCTATGAGCAGGCCATCGAAGCCTTTGGTCGCAATGACCGCGCACGCGGCTTCACGCTCGTCGACGAGCTGCGACGTGATCACCGCAACTCGCCCTACGCCGACCAGGCGGATCTGCTCGCTGCGCGTGTGCAGGTCGATACGCGCGAATTCGACAAGGCCGCCGAACGCCTGAAGCGGGTGATGGACGTCTCGCGCGATGCGGAGCTCGCCATCGTGGCGCGCGGCCGGCTCGCGCGCGTCTACCTCGAGCAGGACAAGCCCGACGAGGCGCTGGCCTTGCTGAAAAGCGGCAAGGACGGCGCATTCGAGCCGCGCTTCGAGGAGATTCGCGGCGATGCGCTGCTCGCGAAGGGTGACAGGAGCGGAGCGCTCACGGCCTACCGTGCCGCACGTGCCGGTGCCGCCGGGGGCGCAGTCGATGCGGGGCTGCTCGAACTGAAGATCATCGCGCTCGAACCCGCGAAGGTGAATTGACATGCGCCGCATCGCTTTCGCCGCCCTGTTTCTCGTGCTCGCAGCCTGCTCGAAGGACAAGGAGGTCAATCCGCCTGCCGAACTGGTCGACTTCAGGCAGACACTCGCGGTCGATCGCGTGTGGGACGCGAGTGTCGGGGGCGGCGATGCCGCACTGCGCCTCGGGCTTGGCGCGACGATCGTCGGGGACCGTGTCTACGCCGCAGGCCATGGCGGGGAGGTCGCGGCGCTCGCGCTCGCCAATGGCCGCGCGCTCTGGCAGACGAAGACCAAAGCGCCGCTTGCCGGCAGCACCGGGGCCGATGCAACTCTGGTTGCGGTCGGCTCGAGCGAAGGCGAAGTGATCGCGTTATCGAGTGAAAGCGGCAATGTCCTCTGGCGTGTACGCGTGCGCGGTGAGGTGCTTTCGGCACCACTCGTGGCGCCAACCGCAGTCGTCGTGCGCACCGTCGATGGTCGTCTGGTTGCCCTTGCGCGCGACGACGGCCACGAGCTGTGGAGTGTCGAGCAGCAGATTCCGCGCCTCACGCTGCGCGGGGTCGCCGCACCCGTGCTGGCCGGAGACGTTGTCCTGTGCGGCTTCGACAACGGCAAGGTCGTCGGCGCGAGCCTGCGCGACGGCTCGGTGCTGTGGGAGACGGCGGTGGCACCGCCGCGTGGGCGCACCGAACTCGAGCGCCTGAGCGACATTGACTCGCGCGTGCTGGTCTCGGGCGACAACGTGTTCGCGGTCGGCTTCCAGGGCCGCATCGCGATGCTCGCGCTCGACACGGGCCAGATCTGGTGGTCGCGCGATCTCTCGAGCTATCGCGGACTCGCGCTCGAGGGTGACCATCTGTACATTGCCACTTCCGAGGGAGATGTGGTCGCAATGGACAGCCGCACCGGCGGTGAAACCTGGCGGCAGAAGGCGCTTGCCTACCGGGGTCTCTCGGTACCCGCGGTGATCGGCAATCATGTCGTCGTTGCCGACTTCGAGGGCTACGTGCATTTCCTCGACAAGTCGACCGGCGAGATTGCCGCGCGCCTGAAGTCGGGCGGCACCCGTGTCTCGAACCCGCCGATTGTCGCCGACGGTACCGTATTGGTGATCAATGACGACGGCCGCGTGAGCGCGTTCCGGCCGAAGGCCTGACGCCGGGACGCCCGGTGCCGTCATGCTGCCCGTCGTTGCCCTCGTCGGCCGCCCGAATGTCGGCAAGTCGACGCTCTTCAATGCACTGACGCGCACGCGCGACGCGATCGTCGCCGACGTACCCGGCGTCACGCGCGACCGGCAGTACGGCTACGGCAAGATCGGCCCCGTCGCGTTCGTCGCGATCGACACGGGGGGCATCGTCGAGCAGCCTGCGGGCATCGAGACCCCCATGCGCGTGCAGACCGAGCGCGCGATCGCCGAAGCCGACACCCTCGTCTTCATCGTCGACGCGCGCGCCGGCGTCACGCCCCAGGATGAATTCATTGCGCGGCAGCTGCGCCGCTCGGGCAAGCCTGTCGTGCTCGCTGCCAACAAGGCCGAGGGACTCGACAGTGACGTGGCGGTGGCGGAGTTTCACGGACTCGGCTTCGGCGAGCCCGTGCCGCTCTCGGCTGCGCACGGGCAGGGCACGCACGAGCTGATGGATGCGGTGTTCACGGGCGGGCCGCCACCGGATACCGCAAGCTCGACAGCCGATCCCGCGCGCGATGCGATCCGCATCGCCGTGATCGGTCGCCCGAACGTCGGCAAGTCCACGCTCGTCAATCGCCTCCTCGGCGAGGAGCGCGTGATCGCGACCGACATTCCGGGCACCACGCGCGACAGCATCTTCGTGCCGTTCACGCGCGACGGGCGAGAGTTTCTGCTGATCGACACCGCGGGCGTGCGCCGGCGGGCGAAGATCGACGATGCCATCGAGCGCGCGAGCGTGTCGAAGACGCTGCAG
>WBZL01004676.1_pt1 | contig 11664 bp, 10 predicted proteins | sample 5204291 | NCBI WGS metagenome assembly WBZL01 (sample SAMN12344345, study PRJNA552823) | activated sludge metagenome | biome: Activated sludge suspended growth; feature: Nitrification reactor; material: Wastewater; isolation source: activated sludge from nitrification reactor of wastewater...
CCCTTGAAGTCGCCGGCCAGGCGGCGCTGCTCGTTGCGGAAGGTGAAGGGGTGCACCAGCAGGCCGGCGGCGTGGGCGTCGGCGAGCACCGTGCTGGGCGGCAGCAACCGGCGGTCGGCTTCGTTGACCAGCCCGTCGCCGTTGGCATCGGCACAGGCGCCGGCCACCACGCTGATGCAGGCCGAGCTGATCAGGTACGGCTTCCACGGGCCGACGCCGTCGGCATAGGTGCGAACCTCGGCCAGGCCGGCCGGCGTGAGCAGGTCGCCGAAGGTGCCGGCGCGGCCCGCCACGGCCCAGTCGTAGGGCCGGTCGAAGGGTGCGGCGTAGGTGATGCTGCCGTCCGGCGCCACGCCGTCGGCATCGACCAGCTGCACCAGGCGCACCGACGTGCGGCCACGCAGGTAGCGCAGGTTGGCCGTCTCGAAGCTCTGGATGAACACCGGCGCGCTGCGGTGGTTCCAGCCGGCACGCTGCAGGGCCTGCAGCAGGCGGTCTTCCAGCGGCAGGCCGAGCGCCTGGTGGTAGGTGGGGTGCTTGGTCTCGGGGTACACACCGATCACGCGGCCCTCCTCGGCGCCCTTGCGGCGCGCCAGATCGAGCACCTCGTCGAAGGTCGGAATCCTGAATTCGCCGTTGAAGTCGGCGTCGCGCTCGGCCAGCGGCTGGATCGCGCGCAGCGTCCTGATTTCGGCCAGCGTGAAGTCGCTGGCGAAGAAGCCGTCCTCGGCCACGCCATCGACCATCATCGTGCGGCGCCGGCCGGCGAACTGCGGCAGGTCCTTGACGTTGGTGGTGGCGATCAGGTTGGGCTCGTGGCGCGCGATCAGCACGCCGTCCTTGGTGGCCACCAGGTCGGGCTCGATGTAGTCGGCGCCCAGCTCGATGGCCAGCGCGTAGCCTTCGAGGGTGTGGTCCGGCAGGTAGCCGGCCGCGCCGCGATGACCGATGACCAGCGGGCGCGCCACGTTGGTGGTCTTGGCCTGACGGCCCTTGGCGCCGTCGGCCCAGGCCGGCGAGGGGGCTGCGCTCAGCAGCGCGGCGCTGCTGAGCAAGGCCGCGAGGGTGGTGAAGGGGAAGCTCATGGATGGTCCGTGCAAGGCGCGGCGGGTCGCCGCGCCGTCACGGTAGGGCGCGCACTTTGCAGCGCCGTGACCGGGGCGTGACGCTGGCGCGGCAGTGCCGACCTCAGGTGCCGATGACCCCGCCGTCGTTCCGGCGGATCACCACGGTCGCCGAGCGCGGGCGGCCGCCCGGCTGCTTGTCGGGCCAGTCCGAGATGCGTTGCGGCGCGGCCGGGTCGCTGCGCTCGCTGGGGCTCTCGCCGGGGTGCTGGATGTTGATGAACATCGTGCGGCCGTCGGGGGTGCCGGTGGCGCCGGTGATCTCGCAGCCGATGGGGCCGACCAGGAAACGCCGCACGTCGCCAGTGGCGGGGTCGGCGGCGAGCATCTGGTTGTTGCCCAGCGTCGCCAGCTCGCCCTTGCCCATCGCCGAGGTCGACATGTCGGTCTGTATCCACAGCACGCCGCGGGCATCGGTCCACAGGCCGTCGGGGCAGCCGAAGGGGTCGCCCTTGACGTTGCCCTTGGCTTCCTGGCGGTCGTTGAAGGGGTCGCCGGCCAGCACGAAGTGGTTCCACTGGAAGCTCAGGCCGTCGTGGTCGCCGTCCTCCTTCCAGCGGATGATGTGGCCCATCGAGTTGTTGGCACGCGGGTTGGCGGCGTCGACGGCGGGCATGTCCTTGCCGCCACGGCTGCTGTTGTTGGTCAGCGTGCAGTACACCCAGCCCTGCGGGCCGACGGCGATCCACTCCGGACGATCCATCTTGGTCGCACCCAGCAGGTCGCTGGCCTGGCGCGTCTTGATCAGCAGCTCGCCGTGGTCGGCAAAGCCGTTGGCGGCGGTGAGCGGGCCCTGCCCGTGCACCAGCGGCGTCCAGCGACCACGGCCGTCGGCGTCGAAGCGCGCCACGTACAGCGTACCGTGGTCGAGCAGCTCGGCGTTGGCCGGGTAGCCGCCGGGCTTGATGCGGTCGCGGCTGACGAACTTGTAGATGTACTCGAAGCGTGCGTCCTCGCCCATGTAGACGACGGCGCGGCCGTCGCGCGTGGTGGCGACGGTGGCGCCCTCGTGCGCGGCGCGGCCGAGCGCCGTGCGCTTGACCGGCACCTGGCTCGGGTTGAACGGATCGATCTCGACGACCCAGCCGAAGCGGTTGGGCTCGTTGGGATGTCGCGAGGCGTCGAAGCGCTCGTCGTGCTCGTGCCAGCGGTAGCCCACCGGGTCGCCTTTGCGCAGACCCCAGCGGCGCTGGTGCGCGTCGGGCTGGTCCGGGCCCTTGAAGTAGAAGATGAAATTCTCTTCGCAGGTCAGGTAGGTGCCCCAGGGCGTGATGCCGCTGGCGCAGTTGTTCAAGGTGCCCAGCACGCGGCGGCCGGCGCCATCGGCGGCCGTGCGCAACAGCGGGTGGCCGGCGGCAGGGCCGCCGAAGACGATCGGCGTGCGCGCAGTGATGCGCCGCGCCCACGGCGACGGACGCACCACCTCCCAGCGGCCGGCCTTGTTCGTCACCTCGCAGACGCTCACGCCGTGGGCGGCCTGCGCCTTGCGCACCTTCTCGGCGTTCCAGGTCTTGTTGCCGTCGGGGTGCAGCAGACCGTCGTCGACGTACTCGTGGTTCATCACCAGCAGTCCCGACATCGAGCCGTTCTGCGCGAAGTAGTGGATGCCGTCGTGGTGCATGCCGAACTGCGCTTCCTGCTGCGCCGCGGTGTTGGTGGCGTCGGGCTTGAAGGCCGGGTTGTCGCCGGACAGACCCACCGGGTCACCCCATGGTGCGATGACCTGCACGCTGTAGCCCTCGGGCACGATGACGGTGTCGGCGTTGGACACCGGCACGCTCTTGAAGCCGAGCAGCGGGCTGCCGCCCGCCCCGCCACCGGCGGTGGCGCAGCCTCCGAGGCCGGCCGCACCGGCCAGTGGCGCCAGAAAGGCCGCCGCGGCGCTGCCGCGCAGCAGCGTGCGTCGCTCCGGATCGCTGAGTTCGTGGATGCTGGGATTGGAGGAGCGGTTGCTGTCCTCCATCGTCGAGAAGTCCTTGGCCATGGTCGGGGCAAGCGGAGTGGAAGGCCCCGAGACTGGCCGGTTTCGATGACAGGTGCGTGAAATCCGGGTGCGCTGGGGTCGGGGTCGGGCGCCGATCAATACACCTCGGGCACGAACATCTCGGCAGGCACCGGCTGTCGGATGTAGTCGGGGTTGCGCACCCGCGCCGGCAGTTCCACGGCGGGCTTGAGCACCTCGTGGTACGGCATCAGCGACAGCAGGTGGTGGATGCAGTTGAGCCGCGCCTTCTTCTTGTCCACCGCCTGCACCACCCACCACGGGGCCTCGGGGATGTGCGTGCGCTCGAGCATCGCTTCCTTGGCCTTGGTGTAGTCCTCCCAGCGTCGGCGGCTCTCCAGGTCCATCGGGCTGAGCTTCCATTGCTTCAGCGGGTCGTGGATGCGGCCCAGGAAGCGCAGGTGCTGCTCGTCGTCGGTGATCGAGAACCAGTACTTGATCACCTGGATGCCCGAGCGAACCAGCATGCGCTCGAACTCGGGCACCGAGCGGAAGAACTCCTCGACGTCGTCATCGGAGCAGAAGCCCATCACGCGCTCGACGCCGGCGCGGTTGTACCAGCTGCGATCGAACAGAACCATCTCGCCGGCTGCCGGCAGGTGCGGCACGTAGCGCTGGAAGTACCACTGCGTGCGCTCGCGGTCGTTGGGCGCCGGCAGCGCGACGACGCGGCAGACGCGCGGGTTCAGGCGCTGGGTGATGCGCTTGATGACGCCGCCCTTGCCCGCCGCGTCGCGCCCTTCGAACAGGATCACCACCTTGTGACGGCTGCTGGCCACCCAGTCCTGCAGCTTGACCAGCTCGCCTTGCAGGCGGAACAGCTCCCGGAAGTAGGTGCGCCGGGACTCGCGATGGGCCTCGGGGTCGTGCATCGGATCGAGCGCGTCGACACGCCGGTCCTCCAGCTCGAGCTCGAACTCCTCGTCGTAGCCGTCGAGCAGATCGAGCTCGATGCGGCGCAGCAGGTCGTCGTGGTCGGGGCCTTGGGGGTCGGGTTTCATCGTCGCGTCCACGCAGCTCGTTCGGGCGGGCAGGCTGCCAGTCCCGCATGACAGGCTCGTGACAAGGCCGCCTAAAGCGTATAAACTATTTATACCTTTAATGCCTGCCCGGAAACCTCATGGCACCTCGCACCCCGTCCGCCGCCACCCGGCGCTCCACCGCGCCCCGCCAGGGCTCCACCGGCGCAGCCCGGGCCGCAGCGCCGACGCCGTCGGACGCCTCCCAGCGCCCGGCAAAGCCGGCCGCGCCCGCAGCCTCGGGCAAGAAGGCCCGGCCGCCGGCCCAGAAGGTGGCCCCTGCGGCAGCCCCGGCGGCGGCCAAGGGCCAGTCAGCTGCCAAGCCCGACGCCTCGCCGACGCCCGGCCCGATGAAGTCCGGCAAGGCCGTCGGCAAAGCGGCCAAGGCCGGTGACAAGCCGGGCCCGGCGGCGGCCACGGAGGCCCTGGCATCCGGCAAGCCGAGCAAGGCGTCCGACAAGTCCGCCCGATCGCCCGGCAAGTCCGCCAAGGCGCCCAAGCTCCGCCACAAGCTGGTACGAGACAGCTTCACGATGCCCGAGGCCGACTTCTCCCTCATCGCCACGCTGAAGGCGCGCGCGATGGCCGCGCAGCGCGAGACCAAGAAGAGCGAATTGCTGCGCGCCGGTCTGCATGCGCTGGCCGGCCTGGATGCCCAGGCGCTGTTGACGGCGCTGCAGCAGCTCGAGCCGGTGAAGATCGGCCGCCCGAAGTCGCGCTGAGCGGCCGCCCCGACACAGCCTCGCGATGTCCGGTTCGCTCGCCGCGACGCCGGCCACCCTGTGGTGGTGGTGGGGGCTGTGTGCGGTCAGCGCCGCCAACCTGCTGGCCTGGGCCTGGGCGGCGCGGAACCTGCGCCACCGGGGCGAAGCCGGCGTCCGGCCAGGCTGGCCCGTCGCGCGGCTGCAACTGCTGCTGTCGGCAGGCTACGTGCTGGGCTGCGCGTACCGCTCGGCCTTTCCGGTGTACGACATCCCGCGCCAGGTGCTGGTCGACGGCTGGTGGTCCAGCGTGATCGTCGGCCGCTCGGTGGCCACCGTCGCCGAACTGTGCTTTGCCGCGCAATGGGCGCTGTTGCTGCGTGCCTGCGCCGATGCGGCCGGCGATCGCCCCACCCGGGTGGCCGCTGCGGTCCTGCTGCCGGTCATCGCCGCGGCCGAGCTGTGTTCGTGGCATGCGGTGCTGACCACCTCCAACCTCGGGCATGTGCTCGAGGAGTCGCTGTGGGGCCTCGCCGCCCTGGGGGTGGTGGCCACGCTGTGGCGACTGGTCCGGCATGCGCGCGGGCGGGCGCGTCCGGTGCTGCTGGCCTGGACGACCGGCGGCGCGGCCTACGCCGCGTACCTGTTCGCCGTCGACGTGCCCATGTACCTGCAGCGCTGGCTCGCCGACGAGTCCCACGGCCGTCGCTACCTGGACCTGGCCCAAGGCCTGGCCGACGCGTCCACGCGCTGGGTGGTCTCGCGGCACTGGGACGACTGGCGCGGCGAGGCGCTGTGGATGACGCTGTACTTCAGCGTCGCGGTGTGGACCAGCCTGATGCTGGTGCACCACGCCGATCCCCTGCGGGCCGGCCCTCGGCGCGAAGCGCTCCGCACCGGCGACTGAGCGTCGCCCCGACGCCCGGGGTGGGGGCGCGGCCGTGCGCGCGGGCGGTCCGGCGAACGCCAGCCCATCGCAGCCGGGCATCGCCTAGCATCGCGTCACCACCGCCGATCCCGTCGCCGATGTCCGCGTCCCCCCTGCCCCCTCCCACGCTGTCGACCTACGGCGCCGACGAGAACGGACTGATCTGCGCCTACGGCTTCGCGCCCGATTGCGCGCCGCAGGCATTGGACGACGTGGTGCAGGCCGAGGCCTGGCAGCGCGGCGGCGGGGCCGGATTCGTCTGGTTGCACTTCAACCTCAGCCACACCGGAGCCGAGGCCTGGCTGCAGCGTCGCGGGGCGATGAGCGAGAACTTCTTCGAGGCGCTGCACGACGGGTCGCGCGCCACGCGCATCGAGCGCGACGGGATGCGCCTGTTCGCGGTGATCAACGACGTGACCTTCGACTTCACGTTCGATGCCAGCGACGTGGCCACGTTGTGGGTCGACGTGACCGAACGACGCGTGGTCAGCGCGCGCCGCCAGCCCTTGCGCTCGGTGGACCGGCTGCGCATGGCCGTCAAGCGCGGCGAGCGATTGCAGTCCAGCACCGCGCTGCTGGTGCACCTGCTGGCCGACCAGGCCGACGAGCTGCAGCGCATCGTGCGCCGCGCGGCCGAGCGCATCGACGACATCGAGGACGCGCTGCTGGCCGGCCAGCACGAGCGCCATGGCACCGAGCTGGCCCGCCTGCGCCGGCTGATGGTGCGCCTGCAGCGCCTGCTGGCGCCCGAGCCGAGCGCGCTGATGCGCATGCTGGCCAGTCCGCCGGCTTGGATGGCGGCCGACGACCTGCAGGGCCTGCACCGCGCGCACGAGGAGTTCGCGCTGGTGCTGCGCGACATCGCGGCCTTGCAGGAACGCGTGAAGCTGATGCAGGACGAAGCCGCGTCGCGCGTCGCCGAGCAGAACACGCGCAGCCTGTTCACGCTGACCATGGTCACCGTGCTGGCCCTGCCGATCAACCTGCTGGCCGGGCTGTTCGGCATGAACGTCGGCGGCATCCCGCTGGCCGGACATGCCTGGGGCTTCTGGATCATGGCCGCGCTGATCGCGCTGCTCACCGGGGCCATCGCCGCCTTCGCGCTCGGGCGCATCCGACCGCGGCAGAGCTGAAGCCGGCGTCACACAGCCGTCGCGACGGCGTCATGCGGCCGTCACCACCGGGGCCGAGCATGCGCGCATGCTGCAGACCGCCTCCGCCCACGCCGAGATCTCCCGCGATGTCCATCGCCCGCAACCCGGCCCCGACGCCGCCGAGCCCCGCCTCGAGGCCGTCTGGGCGCGCCATGCCGACGACGTGCGCGCAGCCCAGGCCTTGCGCTGGCGCATCTTCGCCGGCGAGATGGGCGCGCGGCTGCAGCCGCCACGGGGTACCGAGCCGGACCTGGACGTCGACCTGTTCGATGCGCACTGCGAACACCTGCTGGTGCGTACCTGCCCGACCGATGATCGGGCGCCGGAGGTCGTGGGCACCTACCGCGTGCTGACGCCGGCCGCTGCCCGCGTGGTGGGGGCGCTGTACAGCGACACCGAGTTCGACCTCGTGCGGCTGACCGCGCTGCGCCCACGCATGGCCGAGCTCGGCCGCTCCTGCGTCGATGCCCGGCATCGGCAGGGCGGCGTGATCATGATGCTGTGGGCCTCGCTGGCGTCGTTCATGCAGGCCAACGGCCTGGATCACATGATCGGCTGCGCCAGCGTGCCCATGCGAGACGGTGGCCATGCCGCGGCGAGCCTGTGGCGCCAGCTCAGCCGCACGCACCTGGCGCCGATCGAACACGGGGTGACGCCGCGCCTGCCCCTGCCGGTGCGCGAGCTGCGCCGCGATCTGCCGGTCGAGCCGCCGCCGCTGATCAAGGGCTACCTGCGCTGCGGCGCACGCCTGCTCGGCCCGCCGGCCTGGGACCCGGCATTCGGCACCGCCGACCTGCCGCTGATGCTGCGCCTGGCGGATCTGCCGGCGGCCTATCGGCGCCGCTTTCTCGGCGCTTGATCGTCGCCAGATCACTACCGGGCGACCATTTGCCCTCCGAAACCCGCGTGGTGCCGCCGCGCGCCGCCGCCCGCGACGACGCTGCACCGGTGACCCTCCAGCTTTGCACCATCCGAAAAGTCCGACAGGCCTTGATGGATGTCGACGCTCGTCGCTCGAGCACCGACTAGAGTCGGTGCGACGCCCAGGGTGCGGGCGGAGCGGAGGCGTACGTGTCTGCATACCGGATGGCAAAGGACGTGGTCACGGCCACGGTCCAGGAGGTGCTGCCCCGATTCGGCTTGGCCTATCTGCTCGACGATGGCGAGCGCTGCTGGGCCGTGACCCGTTCGATGCAGGGCAGCGGCCTGGACGACCTGGAACCCGGCCAGCGCGTGCAGCTGACGATCGACCACCACGACGGGTTTTCGGTCGTGTCGGCGTACGACCGCATGATGTGACCCCGTCCGCGGCAGCGGACCGCATCGGCGGGCCGTGGCTGCAGGCGGCGCGTCAGACCGAACGTGGTCTGCGAGGCCGGCACTCGGCCGGCCTCAGTGCACTTCGGCCGGCTGGGTCTGGCTGGCCGGCGCCGCCGGCGGCGACGAGGTGCGCACGCGGGGGGCGGTCAGCGTGAGCCGGAACGCCGAGCCCCTGCCGGGCTCGCTCTCGACCTCCACCTCGCCACCGTGCCGTTGCACGACGTGCTTGACGATCGACAGCCCGAGCCCGGTGCCGCCGGTCTCGCGCGAGCGGCTGCCGTCGACCCGGTAGAAGCGCTCGGTCAGGCGCGGCAGATGTTCGCGGGCGATGCCGATGCCGTCGTCGCGAACGACGATCTCGGCCCCGCCGCCCTCGCGCCAGTCGAAGCGCAGCGTGATGTGCCCGCCGGCCGGCGTGTAGCGCACCGCGTTGGTGACCAGGTTGCCGACGGCGCTGAGCCACTCGGCCCGGTCGCCGGCGATCTCGGCATCCGCGGCGCCTTCGACCTCGATGCGATGCTGGCCACCCGACAAGGCCAGGCCGTCGGCGCGCACCTGGGCCAGCAGGCCGGCCACGTCGAACCAGCGGTCGGCCATCGGCCGCGGGCTGCCCTCCAGCCGCGCCAGGGTCAGCAGGTCGGCCACCAGGGCCTGCATGCGCTCGGTCTGCTGGTTCATCAGCGCCAGCACGCGGCGCCGTTCGGCGTCGGACAGCGGCAGCGTCGACAGCGTCTCGACGAAGCCGGCCAGCACCGTCAGCGGCGTGCGGATCTCGTGCGAGACGTTGGCCACGAAGTCGCGGCGCATCGCGTCGGTGCGCTCGCGCTCGGTGATGTCCTGCGACAGCAGCAGACGCTGGCCTTCGCCGTACGGGCGGATGGCCAGCGACAGCGTGCGCGCCCCGCCCGGCGTGCCCAGCAGGAGCGGCTCGTCGAATCGTCCGGCCTGCAGGTAGGCCACGAAGGCCGGTGACCGCACGAGGTTGGTGACCGGCTGACGCAGGTCTCGCACCGGGTCCAGGCCGAAGTGTTCGGCGGCCACGCGGCTGCACCATTCGATCTGGTCCTGCGCGTCGAGCAGCAGCACGCCGTTGGGCGAGGCCTCGATAGCCGACAGGAACTGCGCCAGGCGGCCCGACTCGCGCTCGATGGCCTGCTCGCGCTGGCGCACGGCGCGCTCGATGCGGTAGCCGAGCTCACCCCACAGGCCGGCGTCGCGCGGCGCCGTGCGGTCGAGCGCACCCCGCAGCCAGCGCAGCAAGCGGGCAGCCCGTACGCTGTCCTGCAGCAGGAACACCGCCAGGCCGCCCAGGCAACCCACCAGCAAGCCGGTGGTCGGGTGCGCGAAGTGGCCACCCAGGCCCAGGCCGATCAGGCAGCCGGCGGCCACCAGGGCCGCGGCCACGATCAGGCGAAAGACCAGCGGGTGCATGCGCGCGCGGGCGCCTCAGGTCGTCAGTTGATCGACCTGCTGGGTCAATCGGTAGCCGACGCCGCGCACGGTCTCGATCATCGCCGAGAGCTCCACCGTGGCCAGCGACTCGCGCAGGCGCTTGATGTGCACGTCGACGGTGCGCTCCTCGATGAACACATGGTCGCCCCAGACCCGGTCGAGCAGCTGCGACCGCGTGTGCACGCGCTCGGGGTGGGTCATCAGGAAGTGCAGCAGCCGGAACTCGGTGGGCCCGAGCTTGACCTCGTGCACCGCACCGCCGCGCCGGTGCGCCACGCGGCGCGTGGCCGGGTCCAGGCGCAGGCCGGCCACTTCCACCGCCTCGTCCAGCGTGTTGGGCGCCTTGCGCCGCAGCACCGCGCGGATGCGCGCCAACAGTTCCTTGGGCGAGAAGGGCTTGGTCAGGTAGTCGTCGGCCCCGGCGTCGAGCCCCAGCACCTTGTCGCCCTCCTCGGCGCGCGCGGTCAGCAGGATGAGGGGCAGCTCGCGGGTGCGCGCCGCGGCGCGCCAGCGCTTGGCCAGCTGCAGCCCGCTCTCGCCGGGCAGCATCCAGTCCAGCAGCACCAGGTCGGGCAGCTCGGCGTCGATGCGGCGCTGGGCTTCGTCGGCCGTCGTCACCACGTGCACCTCGTGGCCGGCGTGGCGCAGGTTGATGGCGATCAGCTCGGCGATCGCCGACTCGTCTTCCACCACCAGGATCGAACTCATCGCAACTCCTCGATGCCCGGCGCCGGCTCAGCGGACCGCGTTCTCCACGGCGTCCAGCGAACTGTGGCGCACGTCGGTGCCCTTGACGACGTAGATGATGACCTCGGCCAGGTTCTTGGCATGGTCGCCGACGCGCTCGATGGCCTTGGCGACGAACACCAGGTCGATGCTGGCCGAGATGGTGCGCGGGTCCTCCATCATGTAGGTGATCAGCTTGCGCAGCAGGCCGTCGAACTCCTGGTCGATCTGGTCGTCCTGCTTGAGCACCTCCAGCGCCTTGGCGGTGTCGAGCCGCGCGAAGGCGTCGAGCACCTTGCGCAGCTGCGCCGTGGCCAGGTTGGCCTCGAACTGCACGTCGCCCACCGGCAGGCGCAGGCGGCTGGACACGCCGGTGTTGATCAGGCGCTGCACCGTGCGCGCGATGCGTGCCGCCTCGTCGCCGACACGCTCGAGATTGGCGATGGTCTTGCTGATCGCGATGAGCAGGCGCAGGTCGCGCGCCGTGGGCTGACGCCGCGCGATGATGGCCGAGAGATCGCGGTCGATCTCCAGCTCCATCCGGTTGACGCGCTCTTCCTGCTGCAGCACCTGGGTGGCGGTCTCGCCGCTGAACTGGGTCAGCGCGTACACGGCCTGGGCCACCTGGGCTTCGACGAGGCCGCCCATCTCGAGCACGCGGGTCGACACGCCGCTGAGTTCGGCGTCGAACTGGGTGGACAGGTGCTTGTCGCTCATGCTGGCTCCTTGTGCCGGTTCAGCCGAAGCGTCCGGTGATGTAGTCCTCGGTGTCCTTCTTCTTGGGCTTCATGAAGAGGTCGGACGTGGGCCCGAATTCGACCAGATTGCCCAGGTACATGTAGGCGGTGTAGTCCGAGCAGCGCGCGGCCTGCTGCATGTTGTGCGTGACGATGGCCACCGTGTAGTCGCTCTTGAGCTCGTGGATCAGCTCCTCGATCTTGCCGGTGCTGATGGGGTCGAGCGCCGAGCAGGGTTCGTCGAGCAGCAGCACCTCGGGCCGGATGGCGATGCCGCGCGCGATGCACAGGCGCTGCTGCTGGCCCCCCGACAGGCCCGAGCCGCTCTGGTCGAGCTTGTCCTTGACCTCGTTCCACAGCGCAGCCTTCTTCAGGGCCCACTCGACGCGCTCGTCCATCTCCACGCGCGGCAGCCGCTCGAACAGGCGCACGCCGAAGGCGATGTTGTCGTAGATCGACATCGGGAACGGCGTGGGCTTCTGGAACACCATGCCGACGCGC
>WBZL01004677.1_pt1 | contig 11663 bp, 7 predicted proteins | sample 5204291 | NCBI WGS metagenome assembly WBZL01 (sample SAMN12344345, study PRJNA552823) | activated sludge metagenome | biome: Activated sludge suspended growth; feature: Nitrification reactor; material: Wastewater; isolation source: activated sludge from nitrification reactor of wastewater treatment...
CGCGCCCGGCACCCTGCTCCAGCTCTTCGACGACGACCAGCGCGTGATCGCGACCCTGCGTGTCGACGACCATGACGACCAGGGCACCGTCGCCTCGGTCGCCTCCATCCTCGACCCCGAGCTCGAGCGCAACCCCGGCGCCGTGCTCGCCACGGGACTGCACATCAGCGGAGTCGATCGAGGCTGAGCCCGATGATCGCGCTCGCCGACCTCCACATCGGTCGCCTGACGCTGCGCGGCAGCGCCACGGCGATCGCGCACGCACGCGCGACCCTGCCGCCCGCACTCGCCCGCGCGCGCTGGCCCGACGAGGAAGCGATCCTCGTCGTGCGGCGCATCGCCGTCGGCGGCACTGGCACCGAGCTGCCCGCGCGCGCCGCTGCGCTTGCCGGACAGCTTGCCGGCCGGGCGGTCGATCCGTGGACTCCGGGCGCCGATGGCGCCGAGGTGGTGCGCTTTCGCGACGCACGCGACTACCGCGCCTGCCTCGTTCGCGACCTCCTCGCCGGCACCGCCGCACGCCGCTGGCTATGGCGTCATCGAGCGGCCCTTCTCGCCCACCCCACCGCGACCGCGCTTGCCGAGCTGCTCGGCGAGGATGCCCTCGCACTCCCCGCGCTGCTCGAGCACCCGCCGCTGCGCGCGTGCCTGCCGACCCTGTGGTGCCGTCTCGATGCCGCCGCGGCACGCAGCCTCCTGCGCGCGATCGGGGCCGCGACCGGCTGGCACGGCGCCATCTCGGACGCGCTCGCTTCTCGTGCCGCGGAGGCGGCAGGGAGCGGCGCGGACCTCATGACGGAGGCCCAAACCCACCATGAGCGCATATCCGGAGACGAAATCCGCCCAGGCCCCGAGCCCGGCCCGTCGCCCCCGCCCACCGGGCCGGCGGCGACAAGGGCGGGTTCGCCGCGCCGGCCAGCCCCGCCCGGCGCGGCGGCGCATGGCACGCTGCCCGCCAGCGATCCGCTCGTCGTGCTGGAGGCCCTGCTCACCTTGTGGCGCTACACCCCCGCAGCGCTGGCGGGACCGCAGGGGGGCGAGGTCCTGCGCGGCGCGGCCGCAGCCCTGGCGGAACTCGGCGGCGGGCAGGATGCGGAGTCGGCGACGGCACGGGCATCCGGACCTGGTCGCGCGCGCACTGCAGGCGGGGACCTACCCGACGCCAGACGGCGGCGCGACGCCGGTGCAGGTTCGATACCCGCCGGCTCCCCCGCCTCCCGAGGGTTCGCACCCCCCGCTTCCATCCGCGTCGGAGCCTCTCCCCGCGCCATCGCTGCGGTAAACGCGCGCCCCGCCGCTCCGCCCCGGGCAGGAGCCCCGAGCGAAGTCACCGACCCGTTCGCGGTGACGGTGACGGCGACGCAGGCCGAGGTCGACTTCCACACCGGCCGCGGCGGGCTTTTTTTCCTGCTCAACGTGCTGAACCATCCGGGATTGCGCGCCTGGCGGGGCACCCTGCACGAACCCCACGCCGGCTGGCGCGAACTCGTCCGTCTCGCGCTCCGGCTCGAGCTCGCTCCCGACGCCCCGCTCACCGGCTTCCTGGCCGAGGCCTGCGCACTGGAGGGCGAGCAAGACCCCGTCGCCAAGCTTGCGGGCCTTGCGAAGCTGCCCGCGCGCGCCGATCCCGTCGCGGTCGACCGGGCCGTGCTGCGTCACGTCGGTGACGCGGCCCTGCGCGCGCTGCGCGCCGAGCGCCCCGCTCGCGTGCGCGCAAGTCCGAGCCATGTCGACGTCCACCTGCGCCTCGCCGAGGTCGACCTGGAGCTGCGTCGGGGCGGCCTCGACCTCGACCCTGGCTGGCTGCCCTGGCTAGGGCGGGTGGTGCGCTTTCATTACGACCGCAGCGATGCCGCCGATCGCGGAGGATCCTCACCATGAACGCCCCCGCCAGCCTGCGCCCGGAATCCGCCCCGGCGAGCGAGGGCGCGCGCCTGTCACGCGCCTTCGTCCATGCCGGCATCGCCGAGTTCGCCCGCCTCAGCGTCGGCGCCCCGTCCGCGGTCTTCGAGGCGCTTGCGGCGAGCCAGGGGGGCGAAGACCTCGCCACCCTGCTCGGTACCCCGCCTCAGGACTGGCGAGCCGCCTGCATCGCACTCGCGCAAGCCGCGCCGGAGCTGCACGGCCCCCTCGGGCGCCTGCTTGCCGACCTGAAGCTGCAGCTGCACGAGTGGTTCGCCATGGCGCTGTGCGGCGAGAACGAGTCGAGCTACCTGCTCAACCTGGCGCTCGCCGAGTTGCAGTCGCCCGGTGCGCTCCGCCCCGGCCTTCATCTCCTCTCCGCCGCGAGCGCGGCCTTGTTCGGCGCTCCGCTCGCGCCCCTCGCGCTGCCCAACCACCGCCTCGTGCGGGCGGGGGTCCTCGAGATCGTGGGCGAGGGGCCGATGCCCACCCGCAGCCTGGCGGTTGCCCCCGAGCTGTGGGCGCTGCTCTGCGGCGACCCCACCGCGTGGCGCGACACCGCGCCGCTCGCCGATGGCGACACCATGCTGCCGCGCGGCTTCCGCGAACAGATCCCCACGCTCGCGACCATGCTGCGCAGCGGCGCCACCCGCCACGTGATGTTCCGCGGCGCACGCGCGGCCGGACTTGCCGCCGCCGCGCGCCTGGCAGCGGCGGCGGGACGCCCGCCGCTGCAAATGGAGGCGGCGACCTGGACACGCCAGCCCGCCCTCGCCGCCGCCTGCCGCTATGCAGGCTGGCTGCCGGTGCTGACCCTCGAGCTCGGGCCCGGCGAACGCCACGTCCTTCCCGAGCATCCCGCGCTCGCCGTCCCCATGTTGCTGGTCGGCGGCCGCGACGGCGCGATCGAGGCGTCCGCACTGATCGAGATCGACCTTCCCCCGCTCAGCGCCCAGGAACGCCGCGAGGCCTGGCGCGAAGCCCTCGCCAGCGAGGACGGGGACGGCAGCCCCTGCCTCGACGAGGACCGCCTGTGCAGCTTCGCCGAGCATGCGCTCCTTGACGGCCCGAGCGTGCGCACCCTCGCCGGGCGCATGCGCCTCGACGCCAGGGTGCGCGGCGAGGCGCCCGGCCTCGGCCACCTGCGCCGGGCGCGCGCCGGCTTCGGCAGCGAGCGCCTGCGCCAGCTCGCGCAGCCGGTGGCACGCGAAGTGCCCCACGATGCGCTGGTGCTGCCCGACGACCTGCTCGAGCGTTTCGCGGCCCTGGTCGCGCGCTGCCGCCAGCGCGAAACGCTCTCGGACGGCCTCGGCAGCAGTCTTGCCGAGCCGGCACGCGGCGTGCGGGCGCTGTTCTGCGGCGAGAGCGGAGCCGGCAAGACGCTCGCCGCAAGCCGGCTGGCGACCATCCTCGGCGCACCGCTCTTCCGCGTGGACCTGTCCGCGGTGATGAACAAGTACATCGGAGAGTCCGAGAAGAACCTCGGACGCCTGCTGGACGAAGCCGCGGCTCTGGACGTGATCCTGCTGATCGATGAAGCGGACGCCCTCTTCGGCCGCCGCAGCGAGGGCAAGGAGACCGGCGAGCGTTACGCCAACATGCTCACCAACTTCCTCCTCACGCGCATTGAACAGCACCCAGGCATCGTCGTGCTGACGAGCAACAATCGCGGCCGCATCGACAGCGCCTTCACCCGTCGCTTCGACGTGATCATCGATTTTCCTCCGCCGGGCGCGAACGAACGCCTGCGCCTCTGGGAGTCGCATCTCGGAGGACGCGCCCCCGACGCCGCGCTTTGCCGCCAGCTTGCCAGCTATTGCACGCTCCCCGGCGGCTACATCCGCAACGCCGTGCTGCAGGCGGCCGCGCTCGATCCGGTCGGGGACGCGGGCGCCGGCGCCCCGGCCCGCCCGATCGCCGCGGAACGGCTGGTGGCGGCGCTGCTCGAGGAGTACCGCAAGATCGGCCGCACACCTCCACCCCAGCTCCTGAACGCACGGAGTGCGCCATGAACCACCCCGCCGCCACCGCGCAACGCCTCGCGCCGGCAGACAAGACGGCTCCTGCCCACAAGTCGCCGGACAACCCCCCCGCGTCCGCGGCCACCGCTCCTGCCAGCCGACAGGACCACGCCGGCGAGGCCGTGACCGGGCGGACCCCGCAAGCCCGGCCCGGCGGCAGCGCCGCCGGCAAACGCCCGGGTGCGCCCGGCTACCTGCAGGCCCGGCTCGCCGTCAGCCAACCGCAGGACGCCGAGGAGCGCGAGGCCGACCGCATCGCGGGCGAGGTCTCCCGCGCCCTGCGCACGCCGGCCCGCAGCGCTTCCGGGCGGGAGTGCAGGGACTGCAGCGGCGAGGCTCCGCACGGGAGCCTCGAACCGGCGATCACCCCACCGCAAAAGCCGACCCTCGCCCCCAGGCTGATGCGCGAGACCCGGCCAGGAAGCGCTGCGGGGACTGCCCCTGCTTCCGCCACGAAGGGTGCGGACGCGGGCCCCCATCACGTGCCCGTCGCGACCGAACAACGCATCGCCGCACGCCGCGGCCAGGGCGCGCCCCTCGACCCCGGCCTGCGGGCACAGCTCGAGACCCGACTCGGTCGCGACCTGTCCGCGGTGCGGATCCACACCGACGCCGAAGCCGACTCGATGTGCGCCAGCATGCAGGCACGCGCCTTCACGGTCGGCAACGACGTCTATTTTTGCGCCGGCAGCTACGCCCCTGCGAGCGACACCGGCCTCGAGCTGCTCGCCCACGAGCTCGCCCACGTCGGCCAGCAGGCCGATGCCGGCGGCCCGCAGAGTGCCGCGCCCAAGCTGCAGCGCGATTTCTGGGACACGCTCTTCGGTGACAGCCGCGCACCCGTCGATCCGATGGCGGGCTGCCGTCGAGAGCTCGACGCGTCGGCGCAATGGGCGACGGCCGGCCCCTACCCTGCAGCGCCCCGGGGCATCGTCGGCGCGGGCGGCATCGGCGGCTTCGATGCCCAGTACCGTGCCGACCCGCTCGCGGGCGACGGCGTGCTCGCGATCGAGCAAGGCGTGGCCGCACAGTTCAAGGACACCCTGGTGCGGAACGCGGGCGTGATCGCGCCGCACCCCGACCTCCCCGCCACGCCGGAGATCCGCACGCTCGCCAGCCGGATGAACGCGATCCCGGTCGCCGTGGTGCGCAATGCGCTGCTCGCACGCTACCAGTGGACGCCTGCGGAGCAGGCGCCCTGGCTCGTCCGCCTGGAATCGCTGATCGAGACGACCTGGGGCGGCCGGCACAGCTTCTTCCTCAACAGGCCACGATGGAACTGGCTCGGTGCCGAAGTGCGCGTGGACCTCGACATCGGCCAGCGCGCGAAGGCGGCCACCGACCACCTCGTCGTGGAGATCTACAAGACCCCGCCAGGCGAGAGCCTGCGCAGCTTCGACATCTCGCACGAGGTCGGTTCGGGCAGCACGACCGACCCTGCCGACCAGACGATGCGGCTCGCCAGCACCACGGCCGGCCCCAAGGAGTACGACCTGCTGCGCCAGTCCGTCGAGTTCGACTACGACTCGGACGCGCTCACGGGCACCGCGATCGCAACGCTCAACGGCTTCATCGCACGCTTCAACGGTGCAGTCGGCAACGCTGCCCACCAGGAGGTGCGCGTCGAGATCGTCGGCCACACCAGCGCCGCCGGCAGCGAGCACTACAACGTCGACCTCTCGCGACGGCGCGCCGAGGCCGTGCGCACGCATCTCGAGCGCCACGGCTTCGCGAACACCGCCAACCGTGTGCACATCCGCGCGCGCGGCGAGGCCGAGGCCGATCCGACGCAGCCCCGACGCGCCAGCGACCAGCGCGCCGACCTCGTCGTCGATGGCGGCGGGCGGATGGTGACGGCGGCCCACGAGTGGGGACACGCCTTCGGCCTGGACGACGAGTACGTGACCGGCGCCACCCGCGTCGGCGACCCGGTGGACCACGACGCGATGACCCGGGCGATGACCGACGCCAACGGCGTCCATCTGCCCGGTGCGATCAAGGAACACAACGGCGGCATCATGTCCTTCGGCAACGAGGTGCGTCCGCAGCACTACGCGACCTTCCATCACGCACTCGCCAGCGTCACCGCGCAGTCGCCCTGGGCGCTGGGATTGCACAAGCCGAAATGGCAAGTTGCAATGGAATGCGGCGCCCCCTCGCCACCGGGCGACTGGCCGGTGCCGGCCCCGGCCCGGCCGGTTCCCGGCGCCGGCCCCGCCAATCCGGTGCCGGGTACCACCCCGGGCAACGACGATGGAAGCGCCGTCGCCTAAGCTCGCGCACCGGCCTGCCGAACGGCCCGCGCCGGCCACCCGACCTGCAGCCACGACCGGCCGTGCCGGCCCGGCGGCACCCGCGACGGCCGCGAGCCGCCTGCCTCCACCGTCCATGCCGGCCTACGCACGTCCCCCCGCACGCGTGAGCCAGCCCGGCGAGAACATCGAGCGCGAGGCCGAGGCGCACGCCGCCGCCGTCGCCCCGACGAACTCGCCCCATCCGACGCCGGACTCGGCCCCCGCGCCAGTACCGACCCGCAGCACCGAAGACAGCGCGGGCGCGTCCTCGGCTGCGAACGTCGGCTCCACCCCCCCACCCGCATCCGCCTCCGCCTCCGCCGACGCGAACTCGCCCTCCGCGCGCCTTCCCGCCTATGCCGCCGGCCGTGTCGAAGCGCGCCGCGGGCGCGGCGATCCGCTGCCGGCCGATGCCCGCGCCCCGCTCGAGGACCACTTCGGTCGCGACTTCGCCGACGTGCGCCTCCATTCGGACGCCGAAGCGGCGCGCCTCACCGCTGCGCTCGGCGCACGCGCGTTCACGTCGGGGCGCGACATCTACCTCGCACCGGGCACCGTCGCCTCCGACACCGAGGAGGGGCGTCACCTCCTCGCGCACGAACTCGCCCACGTCGTGCAGCAGGATGGCCAGGCCGCGGCGACACTCGCGCGCGCGATCGAACCGCCCCCTCCGGCCCGCTACCACGAGACCGAGCGCAGCGCTGCCGCCCTCGCCGCACTGGATCGCCTCGAGATCCCCGCGGTGAAGGCGCGCCACCTGCCGCTCTACAGCGGCCTCGCGCAGGCGCACCAGCTCAAGCGCGTGCGTGGCTACGGACGCGAGGGCGCCGACCAGCGCTCGGTATGGAGCCGCCAGGTCGAGGTCGGCGCCGACGCCGTGCGCGAACGCCTGACCGAACGCGGCATCCCGGTTCCCGCCGACCCCAGCGGCCGCGTACGCCTGAAACTGCATCGCGGCGCACGTACGACGTCGAAACGCCTGTCCGAGCTGCAGACCCTGCTGCGCATCCCCGAATGGGACCGCGAGGGCCGCAGGCGCGATTTCCAGGTCGACCACATCGTCGAACTGCAGGTCTCCGGCCAGATGGGCTCGGGGGTGGGCAACAGCGTCGAGAACATGGAGCTCCTCGACCAGCCCTCGAACTCGAGCTCGGGCGGCACGATCCGCAGCAGCATCTATCGCAAGCTCGACGGCTTCCTCGATACCCTGGAGCCTCGACCCGACCGAGCAAGCTTCCTGCGCGGACACGACCTCGTCTTCACCAGCGTCGCAGCAACCGGCGCGGGCTCGGCGGCGACGGGCTCGGCGTGGTGGACCAGGGCCGAGATCGAGCAGGCCCACACCCTCGGCACCGCGAGCGCCCCCACCGCCGCCGAAGACGGCGACCGCGCCGGCAGCGCCGAGGAGTTCATCCTCAGCGCCGCCCCCGGCGGCATCGCCGTGGGCCGCTTCCGCCACAGCCCCGGTGCCGCGCCCACGATCGGCGCCACCCAGGCGCGCGCGCTCGCCGGCCTGCGCATCACGGCGATCGCGCTCACCGACCTTACCGGCACGCCCGACGGCCCCGTCGGCACGCTCTCGGCAGAATGGGACCTGCCCGCCGACTGGCAACCCGCCAATCCTGCGATCACGATCTCGCTCCAGGGCGATGGCGAGTACCGCGGCTACCCGTCAGCGCTTCCCGGCCTCGATCTCGAGTACCGCCATCTCAGCCCGGTGAGTTTCACCCGCATCTCCACCGAAGACGGCGAGCTGTACGCCGAGGGCACGCTCACGCCCTCGATCCCCATCCTCGCAGCTCCGCTGACGGTGCAACTGCGCGGACGCGAGCTCGGCTTCGCGCTCGACTACGGTCCGGAACAGGTCAGCCTGCCGATCCCGCGCACGACGATCGACGACGCCTGGGTCAGCGTCTTCTATTCGACCACCCGCGGACTGGGCGTAGGAGGCGACATCCTGTATTCGATCGAGGGGGCAGGCAGCGGCGAGCTCGGCGCCTCGGTCTCGACCGGCGGGGGCGTCGCCTTCGAGGGCGGCTTCACTTTCGATCCCGCCCTCTTCGACCGCGCTCGCGTCCGCGCCTGGTGGCGTGATGGTCGCCTGGGCGCCGAAGGCACGATCGGCATCGATACCCCGGACAAGATCCGTGGCATCCGCAGCGCGACCGCCTCGGTCCGTGTCGATGAAGGGCGCTGGTCGTTCAACGGCAGTGCCGAACTCTCCGTGCCCGGTCTCAGCCAGGCCTCGATCGCGATCCGCCAGGGCGAGGGCGGACTCGAGCTCGCGGGCGACGTCGCCCTCGCCACCAACCCCGCCATCCGCTCCGGCACCCTGCACGTCGAATGCGCGCAGACCGACGGCGAGTGGAAGGTCGCGGCGAGCGGCACCGCTCAGCCTGCGATCCCCGGCGTCGACGCGGAGCTCGCCGTCACCTATGCGGACGGCGCCTTCGACGCGCGCTTCTCCGGCGCCTTCCGCCGCGGCATGCTCTCCGGCCAGCTCAGCGTCGGCGCCACCAACCGCGCCGTCGCTGCGGACGGGAGCCCCGGCGGCCCGCCCAGCGCTCCGGATGCGCCCATCGTGGTCTACGGCAGCGGCTCCGCGACCGTGCGGATCGCCCCCTGGCTGCAGGGCAGCGCGGGCCTGCGGGTCGCTCCCGACGGCGAGCTCACCGTGTCCGGCGAGATCGCCCTGCCCGATTCGCTGGAGATCTTCTCCCGGCTGGAGTACGACAAGCGCCTGTTCGGCATGTCGACGCAGATCCCCATCGTCCCCGGCGTGGTCGCCGAGGTCGGCGGCAATCTCAGTGCCAACGCCAGCGTCGGCCCCGGGGCACTGGACCGGCTCGCTGTCCGCATCGAATACAACCCCGCACACGAGGATGACACCCACGTCACCGGCGAGGCCCACCTCGAGGTTCCGGCGCAGGCAGGCCTGCGGCTCGGCGCGCGTGCCGGCGTCGGCCTCGGCATCACCGGCGCAAGTGCCACCGGGGGCCTCGAGATCGGCGGCGCCCTCGGCATCGCAGGGGCTGCCGAGGCTGGCGTGCGCATCGACTGGATGCCCTCGCGCGGCCTCGAGATCGACGCCGAGGCCGCGCTCCACGCCCAGCCGCGCTTCCGCTTCGACGTTTCCGGCTACGTCGCCGTCACCGTGCTCGGCGCCAGCCTCTACGACGAGCGCATCGAGCTCGCCGCCTATGAGCTCGGCTCTGGCCTCGAGTTCGGCGTCCGCTTCCCCGTCACCTACCGTGAGGGAGAACCCTTCGACCTCTCCCTCGACGACCTCGAGTTCCAGGTCCCCGAGGTGGATCCGGCGGCGATGATCAGCCAGCTGGGGGAGACGATCTTCTGATTCGCGGAGAGGGCGGGAGGTGAAAGCGACCCGACCCCATCCCCCGCTCGGAGGGAGCGAATCGCGCAACCCGAGACCCGGCCTCAGCGGAAAACAGGCTCAATTGTTGCCAAATCAGCAACTAACCTTTGCCCGACTTCGGCTGTTTAAGCCTTGTGGATGAGTCTAAAGTGCAACCAACACGAACATTTGGCCGGCGCCCCCGATCGACGGCCGAAGGACCAAGCACATGGACACGCACTACACCGCCACCGCCAAGCTGCTGCACTGGCTCATCGCGCTGATGATCTTCGGCATGCTCGGATTCGGCTTCTACATGACGGGTCTGGACCTGTCGCCCACCAAGCTGGAGCTCTACTCCTGGCACAAGTGGGCGGGCGTGACGGTGTTCCTGCTCGTGCTGGTGCGCCTGGCCTGGCGGATCGGCCACCGCCCGCCGGCGCTGCCCGCGCACATGCCGGCCATCGAGCGCCTGGCCGCGCATGCGGGCCACCACCTGCTGTACCTGCTGATGCTCGCGATCCCGCTCAGCGGCTGGCTGATGAGCTCGGCCAAGGGCTTCCAGACGGTGTGGTTCGGCGTGCTGCCGCTGCCCGACCTGCTCGCCAAGGACAAGGCGCTCGGCAATCTGCTCGAGACCGTGCACGTGGCGCTCAACTTCACGCTGATCGCCGTACTGCTCGGCCACGTCGGCGCCGCGCTCAAGCATCACTTCATCGACCGCGACGACGTGCTGACCCGCATGCTGCCGCGCCGCCGGGGCTGAACCGGCCTCCTCCATCGCACACAGGAACCCGCGCCATGAAACGCATCGCCCTCGCCCTGCTCGCCTCCTTCGCCTTCGCCGCGACCACCGCCCACGCGGTGGAATACGGCGAGGTCCAGCCCGACAAGAGCCGCATCGCCTTCGACTACCAGCAGATGGGGGTGGCGATGCAGGGCACCTTCGGCAAGTTCGCCAGCGCGCTGCGCTTCGATCCCGCCGCGCCACAAACCGCCTCGGCCCGCATCGAGGTCGAGCTCGCCAGCGTCGACACCGGCAGCGAGGAAGGCGACGACGAGGTCGCCCGCAAGACCTGGTTCGACACCAAGGGCTTCCCGGTCGCGCGCTTCGAGTCGAGCACGGTGAAACCGCTCGGCGAAAACCGCTACGAGGTCGCCGGCAAGCTCACGATCAAGGGCACGACGAAGGACGTCGTGGTCCCCGCCACCTTCACCCCGCAGGGCGGCAGCGGCGTCTTCGAGGGCGCCCTGACCATCCGGCGCGGCGACTTCTCGATCGGCGAAGGCGCCTGGAAGGCCTTCGACGTGGTCGCCAACGACGTCGTGATCCGCTTCCGCATCACCGCCGCGGCACGCTGAGCCGCGGCAGCCGGGCAGCATCGTTCCCGCGCCATCTTTCCAACCCTTCCGTTCCACCCATCTCCCCTCCACAAAGGACCACCACATGAACCGTATCGCCCGCCTCACCGCCGCCCTCCTCGTCTCCGCCGCTGCCGCCTCGCCCGCGCTGGCCGCGCCCCAGACCTACGTCGTCGATGGCACCCACACCTTCCCGAGCTTCTCGTACAGCCACTTCGGCCTGTCGACCCAGCTCTCCAAGTTCGACAAGACGACCGGCACCGTGACGCTGGACAAGGAAGCGAAGACCGGCGCGGTCGACATCACCATCGACATGAAGTCGGTAAACACCGGCTACGAAACCTTCAACGGCCACATCCAGGGCGAGGACTTCCTCGACACCGCCAAGTACCCGACCGCCACCTTCAAGTCGACCAAGGTGAGCTTCGACGGTGACAAGCCGGCCACCATCGACGGCGAGCTGACCATCAAGGGCGTGACCAAGCCGGTGACGCTGAAGGTGAGCCATTTCGTCACCATGCCGCACCCGATGCTCAAGAAGGACACCATCGGCGCCAACGCCAGCACGGTGATCAAGCGCAGCGAGTTCAACGCCGGCAAGTTTGCCCCGCACGTGGGCGACGACGTGACCATCACCGTCTCGCTGGAAGCCATCCAGAACTAAGCTGCAGGCGCGGCGGCAGGCGCGAATTCGGCGGTCGGGCAACCGATGCAGCTCACCCTCCCGAT
>WBZL01004678.1_pt1 | contig 11660 bp, 8 predicted proteins | sample 5204291 | NCBI WGS metagenome assembly WBZL01 (sample SAMN12344345, study PRJNA552823) | activated sludge metagenome | biome: Activated sludge suspended growth; feature: Nitrification reactor; material: Wastewater; isolation source: activated sludge from nitrification reactor of wastewater treatment...
CCCAGGGAGGGCCTCTTCCAGACCAAGCCGTACCTCGTCCGCTAATTTGTTCGTCTTGCCCATCGTCTCTCAATGTGTTGGCCCATAGTAGTCAGAGATTACATTAAAAGTGATGGGTGGTAAGCTGGATCACCTCCGATCCTTTCCCGGATCGTTCCTTGCCGAGCATGCAGGCTATAATTGTGGGCTTTTTGCCGCATTGCTCAGCCACGTCGCTTCCTCTCGGCGACACTTTTCCGGAGAACAGAATGGATGATCCACAGGGTCTGCTGCCGCACATCTCATCCCTATTGGGCACTGGCGACATCGTCGAGCTGTCGGCGGCGGCGGCCACCAGCTTTGCCTTGATCGCCGCCGCCGAAATCGGCGACAAGAGTCAGCTGGTGTGCATGACCCTGGCCTCGCGGCATCGGCCGATGCCGGTGATGCTCGGTGCGCTGGCGGCCTTTTCGCTGCTCAACACCCTGGCCGTCGTTTTCGGCGCCGCCATTGCCAGCTGGTTGCCGGAATACGTGGTCAGCGCGACGGTGGCCATCCTCTTCGCCCTCTTCGGCATGCACGCGCTGCGCGCCGAAGAGGACGACGAGGATGAGGAAATCGAGGAAAAGAGTGGCCATGGCATTTTCTTCACCACCTTCGTCTTGCTGACGGTGGCTGAATTTGGCGACAAGACGCAGCTCGCGGTCGTGGCCTTGAGCAGTGTGCACGCACCGGCCGCGATCTGGCTCGGCGCCACCCTGGCGCTGGCCACCACTTCGGCATTGGGAATCCTGGCGGGCCGCACCATCCTGCAAAAAATTCCGCTGGCTCTGCTGCATCGGATCAGCGGCGCCTTCTTTCTGGTCCTGGCCGTGTTTGCCGCTTACCAGGCCTACACCGCCTACCAGGGTGGCTAGAACGAGAGAAACCGATGAGCGGCGAAGCGGATCGGGCGTCGAATGGCGATCGGGAGACCCTTGTCCGGCTACCCGCGCGCGATCCTTACCTCGCGTCCAGAGGGTTCATCCTGCTGGCGGGCGTCATCCTGCCGGCCCTCACCCTCGCTTTCGAGGCCTATACCCAGGCCAGCGCAGAGTCGTTCTTCGACCCCATTCCAAGCCTTCCGCATGGCTTGCTGATTGCTCTGGTGCCGCTGGCCAATGCCTGGGTGCTGGTCGAGCTGGCACAGCCGTGCGTGCGCGCCAGCGCAGCGCTGGCCTGGCTGCAGTCGGTCGCGATGGGCATCGCCGCTTTCTACGCGCTGCTCTATCTGCCGCTGACGCCCTTCGCCCCGTTCATGGCCCTGTACTTCGGCATCGGCCTGCTGCCGCTAGCGCCGTTGTTGTCACTGCTGGCGGCCTGGCGGGGACGCGTGCTGCTCAAGCGCCGCCTGAGCGATCAGGGCAGCGCCCGGTTGCCGGCGGCGTGGCGGGGGTGGGTCCTGGCCATGCTGGCCCTGATCGTCATCGACCTGCCGTTCACCCTGACGCGCCTCGGTGCGCAGATGGCGGCCAGTGCCCAACCGGAAACCCGGCAGGCTGGCCTGCGCTGGCTGCGCGCGGTCGGGAACGAAGAAATGCTGCGGCATCTGTGCTATGCGCGCTCCGGCTTGTCCGCCGACCCGATCGGCCTGTTGCTCATCCTCGGCGATCCGGTCAGCCCGATCGAGGCGAGAAAGGTTTATTACCAGGTCACCGGCCAGGTCTTCAACGACCTGCCGGAACCGGCCATCCGGGGCTTGCGCGATTGGCAGCGGGGTTTCGACCGCGACATCGGTGGCCGCGTCGTGGGTAGCCGCCTGACCGGCGTCAGCCTGACGGCTTCGCGCATCGACGGATCGGTCGATGCCAAGGCCAGCCTGGCCTATCTGGAATGGACGATGGTCCTGCAGAACGATACGGCGAGGCAGCAGGAAGGCCGGGCGCAGATCGCGCTGCCACCGGGAGCCGTGGTATCGCGCCTGACGCTGTGGATCGATGGCGAGGAGCGCGAGGCGGCTTTCGGTACCCGTGCCCAGACCCGGCAGGCCTACGAAAAAGTGGTCCGCCGCCGCCAGGACCCGGTGCTGGTCACCACCGCAGGCCAGGACCGGGTGATGGTCCAGTTGTTTCCCATTCCGCCCAACGCTGGCGAGATGAAGGTCCGCCTGGGCATCACCGTGCCGCTGCTGATCCGCGATGGCCAGCCGGCCAGATTGCAATTGCCGGCTTTTCGCGAGCGCAATTTCGACATCGGGCCGAAGCTTTTCCATTCCGTCTGGCTCGAAGCGGACTCGCCGCTGACCGGCACCGGGCCCTTGCGCCCGGAACGGGTCGCCGATGCCGGCCACGCCCTGCGCGGCGAGATCGACAATGAAAAACTGGGCAGCCGGACGACCTGGATCGACGTTCCCCGGAATCCGCTGCTGCGCACCGTCTGGAGCGACGATGTCGGCGCTGGCCCCGGCCGGGTGATCGTCCAGCGCTACCAGGAACAGCCGGTGCAGCCGCCGCGGCGGCTGGCGCTGGTGGTCGATGCATCCGGCTCGCTGGCGCCCGCCGCCAGGGAAATCGCCGCCGCGCTGGCGCGTCTGCCCGGTGCGCTGGAGCTGGGCTTCTTTCCGGCCACCGACATCGCCAGTACGGCCAGCGGCGCGATGACTGCGGAACAGGCGGCCAAGGCCCTGCAGGGGCTCGAATTCGCCGGCGGTCAGAACAACCTGGAGGCCCTGGCCAGGGCCTGGGACTGGGCGGCCGCCGGATCTCCGGCGGCCGTCCTCTGGCTGCATGGCCCGCAGCCGGTGCTGCTGGGAAGCGTCGAACCGCTGCTGCAATACGCCGAGCGACGTCCTGGCCGGGTGCGCCTGTATCCGTTCGAAGTCATCCCGGGCCCCAACCGGGTCCTCGAAGCCCTGGATCTGCTGCCGGCGGTGCGGCCGGTATACCGCAACGACGGCCTGCAGGCCGACCTCGAGCGGCTCTTCGCCCGCTGGACGCCGGGCACCACCGAAACGCTCGTCCATCGCGAGCAACGGGCGTCCGCAGGCGTCGTCCACGACCCGGCCACGAAAACCTCCGGGCACCTGGCGCGCCTGTGGGCCGCCGATCAGATCGGGCGTCTTCTCGAACAAGGAGAGTCCGGGCGGCAGGCCGCCACCGACCTCGCCCTGCGCTACCATCTGGTCACCCCGGTCAGCGGCGCCGTCGTTCTCGAAACCAGCCAGCAATACGATGAGGCCGGCCTGCGGCCGGTCGAGAAGGGCAGCGTCCCGACCATTCCCGAACCCGAGGAATGGATGCTGATCGCCACGGTGCTGCTCCTCCTGGCCTGGCTGCTGCTGCGCCGCCGGCAGGCCAGGCCGACCCGCCGGGCGTGATGCTACGCAGGCACGCCGGCGTCGCGCTCTTCGCTGCGCTGGCGATTGCCTGCTGGCCGGTTCTCGTCTGGTATGTCCGGGGCAGCTTCGACGGTTCCAACGATCCCTGGGGCTTGCTGGCGCTGGCAACGGCGATCGGCGCCTTGTGGCGAGCGGCGCCCGCGTCGCCACCCGACCGCCCCCTGGCCCTGCCAGCAGCCTTGCTGCTGCTGTATACCGCGGCTACCCTGGCCGCTTTGCCGATGTCCCTGCGCGCGCTCCTGGCCGCCCTCGCCCTGGCCGCACTGGGCAGTGCCTGGCGGCTCGGCCGGCGCCTCGATTTTCCGGTCGCGCTGCTGGCCTTGCTGGCGCTGCCGCTGACGGCTTCGCTCCAGTTCTATGGCGGCTACCCGCTGCGGGTACTGGCCGGATCGCTGGCCGTCGCGCTCTTGCGACTCAATGGCCTCGCTGTCGAGCTGGAAGGCGCGGTGTTGCTCTGGGATGGCCGGCAGATCGCCATCGACGCCCCGTGCAGCGGCCTCCGCATGCTTTGGGCGGGCGCGTATCTGATGGCGGCGGCCGCCGCCCTGTTCCGCTTTTCGCCCCGGCAGACACTGGCCGCCGCTGCGCTCACTGGAAGCCTCGTCATCGCCGCCAATGCCGTCCGCGCCGCCGCCCTGTTCTACCTGGAGACCGGCCTGCTGGTGCTGCCTGTCTGGGCACACACGGCCGCCGGCATGTCCGTGTTCGTCACGGCCGGACTGCTGATCATGCACGGGCTGTACCGCATCGACCGGACGCCATCCGCAGAGCCGGCATGCCCTCCCGTCAGGGGGTCGGGTGACCTTGCGCTGACCCGACCTGCGCAACTGCTCTGCCTGCTCGCCGCCCTGGTCCCTTTGGCCCATGGGGTCGGCCGTGCCGAACCGGCGGCCGTGCCCTTCCCCGGCTGGCCGAGCAGCTTCGAGGGTCGTCCGCTGACCGTCCTGCCGCTGACGCCCCTCGAAGACCGCTTGCAGAAGGATTTTCCCGGCCGCGTCGGACGCTTCACCGACGGCCAGCGGGAGATCATTCTGCGCTGGGTGACGCACGCCAGCCGCCAGCTCCACCCCAGCAGCGACTGCTTCAAGGCCAGCGGCTACGGCGTCGAAGCCCTGGCCATCAAAATCGTTGGCGACCAATACTGGTCGAGATTCCTCGCCACCCGTGGCGCCACCCGGCTCGAGGTGGCGGAGCGGATCGATTCCCTGGACGGCCAGCAATGGAGCGACGTTTCCGCCTGGTACTGGGCCGCGCAGCTGGGCCGCACGCATGGCCCCTGGTGGGCAGTGACGGTGGCCGCGTCCAGTCCCCCGCGGTGAATCGACGCCAGCGCGCATCGTTTGACCGGCGCATCACTTTCCATGAATCATGAATCACCCCTGCTCACAGCAATCTCCTTGACACATTGGGCTATCATCCTGACCATTCACTCTCCGTGCCTGTGTTGATGAGTCTTTATGCCCTGAAACCCCGCTTCCAGGCCTTGCTGCGCCCGGCCGCACGCGCCCTGTACGGGCTTGGTCTGAGTGCCAACCAGGTGACTGCGGGCACCTGCGCCGCTTCGCTGCTGCTCGGCGGCGGTCTTGCCCTCGCCGCGCACAGCGGGCAACGGCAATGGTTTCTGCTGCTGCCGCTGTGGTTCCTGCTGCGTATGGCGCTGAATGCGATCGACGGCATGCTTGCCCGTGAATTTGGTCAGGCCTCGACACTCGGCGCCTACCTCAACGAACTGTCGGACCCGCTCTCCGATGCGGCACTGTACCTGCCTTTTGCCTTCCTTCCCGAAGTCGGCACCGCGCTGACCGTGGGGGTGATCTGTCTGGCGAATGCCTCCGAGATGGCCGGGGTGCTGGGAGCAGTCAGCGGCCATGGTCGCCGCAACGACGGACCGATGGGCAAGAGTGACCGGGCGCTGGTTTTTGGTTTGCTCGGACTGCTGCTCGGCGTCGGCGTCGCACCCGGCGCCTGGTTGTCGGTCGTGATGGCGCTGCTCGTGCCGTTGTTGCTGATGACCATCGTCAACCGGGTCAGGTACGGCCTTGTCGCAGAAAGTACCGGCAAGGGTTCATAGAAATATCGATCGGCATACCCATCGGAGGCCCATCAGAATGCGTGTCGCGCAGGAAAAACAATTCACCACTCACGATGGCACGACGCTGTTCTACCGCTACTGGCCACCGGTCGGTGCCGCCAGCGCCGACCGGGCGGTGTTGCTGCTTCACCGCGGCCACGAGCATTCGGGGCGACTGCAGCATGTCGTCGACGAACTCGGACTCGATGATTTCGCGATGTTCGCCTGGGACGCGCGTGGGCACGGCCGCTCGCCGGGCAAACGCGGCGACAGTCCGAGCTTTGCCGCCCTGGTCAAGGACCTCGACCGTTTCGTCCGGCATGTCAGCGACGGCTACGCCATCGCCAGCCGCGATCTTGCCGTCGTCGGCCAGAGCGTCGGCGCCGTCCTGGCCGCGACCTGGGCGCACGACTACGCTCCACAGATCCGCTGCCTGGTGCTGACCGCTCCAGCGTTCCAGGTCAAGCTCTATGTTCCCCTGGCCCGGCCGGGGCTGACGCTGCTGCAGCGACTGTTCGGCAACTTCTTCATCACCTCCTATGTGAAGGCCAAATTCCTGACCCACGATCTGGAGCGCGTGCGTTCCTATGACGAGGACCCGCTGATCACCCGGGCCATTTCGGCGCGTGTTCTGCTCGGTCTCTACGATGCTGCCGACCGGGTCGTCACGGATGCCGCCGCCATCCGCCTGCCGCTGCAACTGCTGATCTCCGGGAAGGACTGGGTCGTGCAGCGCGCGCCACAGGAGCGCTTCTTCGAACGGCTGGGATCGCCGGTCAAGGAGCGCCACCTGCTCCCCGGCTTCCTCCACGACACACTCGGGGAACGCGACCGCAAGCTCGCCATCGACCGGATCCGCGCCTTCATCGAGCGCATGTTCAGCGCCCCCCTGCCCAGCGATTCGCTGCTGCAGGCGCATCGCGACGGCCATACGCGCGACGAGGAGATCCGTCTTGGCCAGCCGCTGCCGCCCGTTTCGCCGCGCGCCCTCCATTTCGCCATGACCCGCCTGGCGATGCGCACCCTGGGTCGCCTCTCGGACGGTATCCGGATCGGTCTGACGACCGGCTTCGATTCCGGCAGCAGCCTCGACTATGTCTACCAGAACCAGGCCAGCGGCCGCTTGATGATCGGCCGGCTGATCGATCGCGGCTACCTCGATTCGATCGGCTGGCGTGGCGTGCGGGTGCGCAGATCCCACCTGCTGCAAGCGATTGCCCTGGCGGCAAACGGACTCCGGGACGACGGCCAGGCACTGTGCATTGCCGATCCCGCCGCCGGTCATGGACGTTACGTCCTGGACGCCATCGCGCAGTTGCCGGAGCGCCCGCAATCGATCGTCCTGCGTGATTTCAGTGACCTCAACGTCCGCCAGGGGCGGGCCCTGATCACTGCCAGGCAACTCGATGACATCGCCCGCTTCGAAACCGCCGACGCTTTCGACGAAGCGGCACTCGCTGCACTGACGCCAAGACCGAATCTGGTCATCGTTTCGGGCCTCTACGAACTCTTCTCCGACAACGAACGGGTGATGCGTTCGCTGCGCGGCCTGGCCCAGGCTGTCGACACCGGCGCTTACCTGGTCTACACCGGCCAACCCTGGCATCCGCAGATCGAGCTGATCGCGCGCACGCTCACCAGTCATCGCGGCCACCAGGCCTGGGTGATGCGCCGCCGCACACAGGCCGAACTGGATGAACTGGTGCGCGCCGCGGGATTTACGAAGATCGAGCAATGGATCGACGACTGGGGGATGTTCACGGTCTCACTCGCCCGCCGGAATTGAACTCGCACCGCAGCGAAGGCGTCGCCGGACCCGTTGCCGAAGCCCGTCCCTGGCGCAGGGCTCTGGCCTGGCTGCTGTTCCTGGGGCCATTCTTCTTTGCCAGCTACGGCTTTGCGACCTGGGTCAGCAGCCAGCGATCCGAGGTCGGATTCATCGTCTTCGCCTGGGAGCGCCATATTCCGCTGCTGCCCTGGACCATCGTTCCGTACTGGCTGATGGACCTGCTCTATGGCTTTTCCCTGCTGCTGTGCACGACACGGCGTCAGCTCGACACACATGCCTGGCGTCTGCTGCTGACGCAACTGATCGCCGTCGGCTGTTTCCTGCTCTTCCCCTTGCGCTGCACTTTCGAGCGTGGCGAAGTGAGCGGCGCATTCGGCTGGATGTTCGCCGCCCTGATGCGCTTCGACCAGCCCTACAACCAGGCGCCATCGCTGCACATCGCCCTGCTCGTGGTGCTGCTCGAACCGTATCTGCGCGCCGTGCCACGTGCCTGCCAGGGGCTGGTCGTGGGCGTCGCCCTGCTGATCGGGGTGTCGGTGCTGACCACCTGGCAGCACCACTTCTTCGACATTCCGACCGGACTGTGGCTCGGCTGCTTCGTGCTGTGGGTGTTTCCGACCGACGCCAGATCACCGCTGCGCCGTGCCGCTCTGCGCCGCGAGCGATCGCGGTGGCATCTGGCGCTGGCCTACGCGATGGCGGCGCTGTCCGTGGGCGGCCTGGCGGCCTATGGCGGCGGCGCCTGGCTGTGGCTGCTCTGGTTGTCCGGCGCGCTGGCGCTGGTCGCTGCGATCTACCTGCTGCTCGACGCCGAGGCCTTCGGGAAACGCGCTGACGGTTCGCTGCCTCTTGCCGTGCGCTGTCTGCTCGGACCCTATCTGCTCTGCGCCTGGCTGAACTCGCGCGGGTGGACCCGTCAGCTCGCGATGGCCGATCCGGTCACGGCAGGTGTCCTGCTCGGCCGGCTGCCGACAGCCGCCGAAGGGCAGCGTCTCGGCATTACGGTGATCGTCGATGTCTGCGCCGAACTGCCTTGTCCGACGCCGGCCTTGCGCCATACGGTCATCCCGATGCTCGATCTGGTGCCGCCGAGCCTGGAACAGATCGAGCATGCTTCGGCGGCCATCGCAGAAGCGCGTGCCACCGGACCGGTGCTCGTCTGCTGCGCGCTGGGCTTTGCACGCAGCGCGCTGGTGGCTGCGGCCTGGCTGCTGCGTGCCGGGATTGCCGCAACCCCTGAAGAAGCCGTTGCACAGGTGCAAAAGGCGCGTCCGGCCGTGGTCCTCGGTCCTCCCCAGATCGATCTGCTTCGCTGCTGGCAGCAGCAGTATCTGCAGCCGAAATCGTGAGCGGATGACCAGCCCCCCGCTCCCGACACTTCCAGACGATGCCTGGCCACTGATCGCCGGTATCGGCACGGTCCTGATCGTCGCTTCGCTGCTCGGACAGGTGCTCAAGTTCACGGTCGCCCGGCGCCAGGCCCATGCCGCCATCGATAACCTGAACAGCCGCATCCATGCCTGGTGGGCGATGGCCATCCTGTTCGGACTGGCCATGTGTGCGGGCCGCAGCGGCGTGGCCCTGCTGTTCGGCCTGGCTTCCCTGGCCGCACTGCACGAATTCCTGGCCGGCGAAACCCCCGGCATGATCCCGCAAACGCTGCGAGTGGGCAGTTTCGTGTTCGTCGTGCCGCTGCAGTATCTATTGGTCTGGAATGGCAGCGACGCGCTCTACGGCAGCTTCATCCCCTGTCTGGTGTTCATCGGCCTGCCGCTGCTGGTGGCTCTGCGTGAGGCCAACGGCGGCGACTGCCGGCGGCACGTGCGCACGCTGCAGGGCGGACTGCTGATCTGCGTGTTCTCGGTCTCGCATATCCCGGCGCTGCTGAACTTGCCGATCAGCGGCCATCCGGATCGCAATGGCTACCTGCTGGTGTTTCTGTTGCTGGTCGTTCAGTCGAGCGACGTTCTGCAATATCTCTGGGGAAAGCTCGCTGGCCGGCACGCGATCGCCCCCAGGCTCTCGCCGGCGAAAACGGTCGAAGGGACTGTTGGCGGCATCGTCACCGCCAGCGTTCTCGGCATCTGGCTGGCACCGATGACGCCGTTCACGGTTCCCGAGGCGGCGCTGATCTCGCTGCTGCTGACCCTGCTCGGCTTTCTCGGCGGCCTGGCGATGTCGGCGATCAAGCGTCGCCGTGGCATCAAGGACTGGGGCAGCCTGCTTCCCGGACATGGCGGAATGCTGGATCGACTCGACTCGCTCTGCCTTTCGGCGCCAGCCTTCTACTACCTGTTGCAATTCGGCTGGGCCAGTTGAGGTGAAGGTCGCGTCAGCGGCTCACGAAGGCGGATATCCGTTAATGTGAAAGTCGCGTCAGCGACGCACGAATCTCCCCTCCCCACTTGTGGGGAGGGGTCGGGGGGTGAGATGGGGAATTCGCAGAGCCTGCTCTGCGCCCATCGAACGATTCCGGCGTGCAAGCCGGAATGCGCCCTGCAAGGGAGGGAAACGGTCATGACTTTCATGATCAGGGGTGTCTTGCAAAGTCATGGCCGTTAACTTCGCCGCCGCATTCTGCCGATCAACCATCCCAGCACCAGACCGGCGAGTCCGGTGCCGCCCGCCGCCCACCAGATGGCCTCTTTCGCTTCGGCGATCAGCGAATTGGTGAACACGTTTGACGACAGGTGCATCGACACCACTTTCCACTGCCCATCGATTTTCGCCGAGGTCGAGGTCCAGTTCGAATTCAGGGTGAACGGGCCTCTGGCCACTGGAAAGAATTCATCCACCATCGTCCCGTCGGCAACTGCGACCTCGCCGTGACCGAAAAAATGAGCCGAAGCGCCGATCTTGGCCGTGGTGAGATAGCGGTCGAGGATACGCTGCTCGCCCTTGACCATGCGATGGTAGTAAGCCTTGATCTCGGCGTGCCCGCGCGAAACCTCGCCGTTCAGCCAGGTCACCGTCGCCTCGGGAGCCATCTGTGCGACCATCCGGTCGACATCCTGAGCGTTGATGCTCGCCTCTATTTCCCGGAAAATCCTGATCAGCGCCTGGCGATCAGCTGCGTACGGGTCGTTGTCGGCGGCCAGGGCGCTCGCCGGACCCAGCAGGGCGAGCAGGACAAGGAGCAGGTTCAGGATCGAAGGCATGGCATCTCCAGTGATCGAATGGTCGGACGCGACGCATCATATCCTGCCGCCGCCTCGTTGCACACCTTGCCGAACAACCCTGGCTTTTCAGCAAGCGCGCCGCCAGCTTGCCTTGCACCCGTGGACGCGCGATGACTCATGGTCAATGCCAGCAAGCCGACCGCGTTTTCCACCCAAATGGTCATGACTTTGCAAGATACCCCCGATGATCAAAGTCATGACCGTTTCCCCTCACCCCCGACCCCTCTCCCGCGAGTGGAGAGGGGAGATTCGAGAGTCGCTCGCGACTTTCAGTAATCGGAGCTTCCATGCTGCTTCACGCCTTTCTCCATGCCTTCAATGGATGGCTCGCTCAGGAACGGACGAGCATTGCAGAACCCTATTGGCGAATCGAACCCGATCCGCTTCGCCGCCGGGCAGACACGAATCAGATTCTGATCGGCGTCGGTGCATGGGGTAGCCGCCAACAAGCGGTCGAACATCCCGGCGTCTGTCTGAACAATAAAGGCCTGGCCGAGCGTTTTGGCGTCGCGGCCGATCCGTCCACCGTCACGGAAATGGTCCTGAATCCGCCACCGGAACTGGCGGCGCATTGGCGGGCCGTGTGGGGAAAGGGTACCGACCTGGGTCGGCGACTGGGCGAACTCACCCTGGTGATCGAAGACGCTTCCCCCGATTCGGTGCTCGCGCTCCTGTTCTGGCTCGCGGTCATGAACGGGGTGCCGGTGGAATCGTTTGGCCAGCCCGAGGTCGCGCGCTGGGTCGCCGCCGTGCGACGCTGGGAACTGACGGGAATGGTCGCCGACAATCCGCACACTTCCTGGGCGGCGCTACTGGCGGCCCTGTCCCACAGCCATTTTGCCCCGCTGCCGTCAGAAAAAGGCCGCAGCTACGATTTCGCCGGTGCCTGGCGCGAGGCGCTACAGTTCACCACCGCCCTGCTGCTGCAGGACATCGCGCCGGAGGCCGTGCCGGAAATGTGGGAACTGGAAGCCTATCGCCGCGCCGCCGCGCTGCTGCGCAATGAAGAACAGAATTATCTGCGTTCGCTGCCCCGCTCTACCTGCCTGCAACTGCTGGTACCGATGGCCGGTCCGGAACCGCGCAAAGATGTGCTGGTGGATGCCTACCTCACGGTGGAAACCTGGCCGAGCGGCGCCCGCAAGCTGTTCGCCCGGCTGGATCGCAGCCACAGCCCCACGCAGCAGGGTTTCGCCGTGATGGGCGTCTACCGTCCGGACCCGCGCATGGCCGGCGCCGGTGATGACATGGTGGTGTCGGTCAACC
>WBZL01004679.1_pt1 | contig 11660 bp, 12 predicted proteins | sample 5204291 | NCBI WGS metagenome assembly WBZL01 (sample SAMN12344345, study PRJNA552823) | activated sludge metagenome | biome: Activated sludge suspended growth; feature: Nitrification reactor; material: Wastewater; isolation source: activated sludge from nitrification reactor of wastewater...
GCTAAAGGCTGTGAGAGAACGCAAGCATAGAATATCAGGCTGGCCGGGCTTAAAAATCAGAGGTGGCTATGAAATTGTTTCAGAGGTGGGTGGGAGGAGAAACGGCCGTTTTGCAGTAAGCTGTGGTAACTGGGAACCGATGCGTTACAGGGTGGTAGGTATTTATTCGGGGAGAGTCGTTAGTAAAAAGGAAACAAATGGACTGTGGGAAATGTTAATCTAGCTAAATACCAAAGCGATCATCTTATCTTGTTGGTGGGAGGAAATCCGCTGCCAAATGCGGTGGCAGGTTATACATTAAGCAAACCATCGGGAACGATTACCTTACTCCATTCGGGAGACACGGCAGCGACCGCTCAAAAACTTTATACCTGGTTATGCCAAAAATCAGAGGCAGAGGTTCAATTCAAACATGTTGATGAAGCCTCTCCTGCCAGTATTACAGAAGGTACACTTCAGCAGCTAAATGCCATTCCCGCCAAAACAGTAGGCTTGCATTATACAGGCGGTACAAAAGCCATGTCTGTTCATTCATATCGCGCAATGGAAAGGTGGGCAAAGGAGCGACCTGAAATCGCGTCTGTCTGTAGCTATCTTGATGCTCGCACGCTCAGTTTGGTTGTGGATAGTGAACAAAAGCCAATTCCGTTGACTAAGCTTGTTCGCCTGGAGCTTGCTGATTTATTGGCTCTTCACGGCTGGGCATTAAAAAGCAAGGTAACAACAACACCCATTTTGCCCAGGTTTGCCCAGGCATTATTAAAGCTATACATCGACAATAATTTAATGGCTTGGGAAACATGGAAAGAAAAAGAGTTACAAGCAAAGTGCCGCCGGTCTGACCGCCCTGATAAATGGCTCAGTAAGACAAACCTGAATCAAATAACATTGGTATGGCCGACAGCACCCGAACTGGCTGAACTCGTACAAGCATTGCAAGAAGAACTTCAACAAGATCCATCTGGATTAAACATCCAAACAGCCACGCAAGCAGCTGGTTTTAAGCATCCAGAAACCCTATGTCGGCAGCTAGATGGTGGGTACTGGCTGGAAACATGCGTGTTGCAGGCATTACAAAGTATTGCTGAAGAATATCGTTTGCATGACGTGTGTATGAATGTCGAACCAACAATTGGTAATACAGAGTTCGAGTTGGATGTAGTGGCACTTCGAGACTATCAGCTATATGGTGTTTCTTGCGGCACTGACACAGACAGTGATGGTGGCCGGGGATACCTAAAGCTCAAACTGTTCGAGGCATATGTACGCGCCCAACAGCTAGGCGGCGATGAAGCGCGGGCGGTGCTGGTTTGCGCTGCCGATGATCCAGCAGGGTTAGAAGCTGAAATGCGCCGCGATTTATCCCCTCATATCAAAGTATTTGGCCGCAAACATTTGGCCGATCTGTCAACAGAATTGGCTCATTGGATAAAGCCAGAGTGAGTGTTGGAAATTTATACGGAGGTTTTTATGTATGTTGTTATTGTAGATACGGCTCAAATTCAACCATACATTTTTGGTAGTAACCGATTAAAGGAGAATATCGGCGCATCTTATCTGGTAGCGCAGGCGACGAGTCAATGGGCCGAAGATTGTTTATCGTCCACAGTGAAGCCAATTTATGCGGGTGGCGGTAATTTTGTCGCCAGTGCTGAGGATGAGGAGAGTGCGAAAGGGTTTGTGCGGGCGTTGTCTAGAAAGGTACTTCTTGAGGCACCTGACTTGCAGTTGGTTATGGCCTATCGGGAAAGAAAGGCGGGAGAGGCGTTGGCAACGGCCGTTTCCAAGACCTTCAAACAACTTGCACAACAAAAACAAGCCCGCCCCCACCGCGAACCTCTGCTGGGTTTAGGCGTGACCATGATGTGCCAATCAACTGCACTGCCAGCGGTTGATTACACCAAGCCAATTGCCAATGATCCTGATAGCAACTATCCTGCCTCAGCCTCAATTTTAGCAAAACTGAATGCCAATGACGCTGCCAGAAGCCGCCTCGTTACCGAACTTCCCATCACTGAAACATTCAGTTACCCACGCGATTTTGATGATTTAGGACGAGAAAAGGGGGAACAGAGCTACATTGCTATTGTTCATGCCGATGGCAACGGAATCGGGCAGAAATTTATAGGCATTAACCAAGAGTATGCCAACAACCCCAACGACGAAGCCTATAAACAAGCGATTCGTGCATTATCAGACAAAGTACAAGAGGCAAGTACGGCGGCATTGAAAGGGGTATTAGATGCGCTTGTTAAGCGACTTCGATGGGATGAAACCGAGCAGGGGTACACCATTCGCCATGCCAATCGCGGAGGCCAAGGAAATGTGTTAGCTAAAATCGTGCTGGTGGATGGTAAAAAAGATAATGAGGGATACTTTTTGCCGTTTCGTCCGCTGGTGTTTGGCGGGGATGATGTAACGTTTGTGTGCGACGGCCGTTTAGGTATCTCACTAGCAGTCGAATATATGAAACAATTTGAAGAGCAAACGGAAGCGATAGTTGGGGAGAAACTCACCGCTTGTGCCGGTATCGCCATCGTTAAGAGCCATTATCCCTTTGCCCGTGCCTATGATTTAGCGGATGGGTTATGCGGTTCGGCCAAAAAATATCGTCAACAGCAAGGCTTGGAGGCATCTTGCCTGGATTGGCATTTTGCGCTGACCGGTCTTTCAGGCGACATTGGCGAAATTCGTAAACGAGAATATACCACTTACCAAAAGCCGGAAGAATTGAAAAAAACAGACTCGCGTTATCGCGGTGAAAGTTTAACTTTACGGCCGTTAACGCTCAACGGCAACCCCAAAGAAACCCATCGTTCCTTTAATGTGGTATTGAACGGCGTGCACGCTTTTCAGGATTCGGAATTGCAGCCAGAAGAAGACCCAAAATGGTCAACCCGTCGTAACAAAGTCAAAGCTCTGCGCGAAGCGTTGCGTGATGGCCCGGCAAGCGTGCGTCGTTTCATGACAATGTATGGCCTGGATAAATTGCCAGAAATTGATACCAGCAAAAATAGTGATTTCCAAAAAAGCGGCTGGTGGACGGATCGGTGCGGTTATTTTGACGCCATAGAAATGATGGATTGGTATATTCCACTGGAGGAGAAAGCTGTATGAAATTACAACTCCATTTAACGCTTCTCAGCGATGCAACTTTTGGGCGCGGCGACGGCGTGGCTGGATTGGTGGATCAGGAGGTGGAATATGATACGGCAACAGGGCTGCCCTTCTTACGCGGGCGGACGCTGCGCGGGTTGTTGGTTGAAGAGTGTGCCAATATCGTTTCCGCTTTACCAGACAGCGTTCAAGAACGGTTTGATAAAGCGGGAGAATATCTCTTTGGTTCACCAGGGAGTGGATTAGATACAGAAGGGCATTTGATTGTGGGGGCGGCACAGCTTCCACAGGAGGTACAAGATGCAGTCGCCACTGCTGTAGATGCCAAACAGATTCTACCAACGGCCGTTCTTGATTCCTTAACCGATATTCGACGACAAACGGCCGTTGACGAACAAACCGGTGCACCCGACGAAGGCAGTTTGCGCTCTATGCGCGTCATTCTGCGCCAAACCACCTTCGCGGCCGATCTGGAACTCATCACCGAGGAAGGAGACACGGAACTAGATGATGCGCTGGCTCTCTTAGCCGCGTCCACCCTCGCCCTCCGCCGCGCTGGAACGGGGCGCAATCGCGGGCGTGGGCGGCTTCGCGCCTGTTTGGAAGACAACAACTACACGGCCGATCAGTTTAAGCGGTTCCAGCAGATTGTAACGGGAGGGGCAACATGAAAACCATCCATTACCAGATCACTTTAGAAGAACCAGTGTTGGTAACAGCTCTGGAAGGCGATCCCAACACCGCCACCAGCTTTTCCTATTTGCCGGGCAGCGTTTTACGCGGGGCGATCATTGGAAGGTACATGCGCCAGAAACAGCTAAAACGGCTTGATGATACCGATGAAACCGTGTGCCGTCTCTTCTTGAATGGGCAAACCCGCTATCTTAACGGCTATCTGGTAGACCGAGAACAACAGCGCAGCTTACCTCGTCCACTGAGTTGGCAACAGGAAAAAGATAAACAACGGGTAGAAACGGAAGACAATCCCGCCTGTCTAGTTGATTTTGCCTATGAAAAACCGGATGACGATGAGCAATGGAAAGTGCCTAAAAAACCGTTCTTTAACTTGACCAAAACGAGTGGGAAAGTTCGGTGGTTGTCGCCAGACAAGACGTTGGCCGTTCACACACAGCGCGACCCAATAAAGGGGCGTTCAACCACTGAACAAGGGGCCGTTTATCAATATGAAGCGTTAGCCGCTGGACAAACGTTTGCTGCCGTTATTTTATGTGGTGAGGCTGATGTGGAAACTTTATCCCGGCTGCTTAACGGCCGTTATAACCTGGGCGGTTCACGCGGGGCGGGTTACGGCCGTGTCCAGTTCCAAACCGTTTCTGCAAAAAACGACCGTGAAATACCTGTCGAGATGGATGTGGAAAGCAACGGCCGTTTCCTCGTCACGTGTCTCAGCGATGTCATATTGCAAGACAAACAGGGTCAGTTACAGGCAAACGCTGAATTGGTGAAAGCGGCTTTGGAACGCAAATTAAAATGCGAGTTGCGCTGGTTTGAAAGCGACCAACCCGTTGCCTTTATGAACGCAACCCATTTGGGCGGCTTTAATCGCAAATGGGGGTTGCCGCTGCCGCAAGTGAAAGCGATTAGCATGGGAAGCGTTTTTGTCTTTGACCCACCCGATTGCACCATTGAACAGTTGCAAACAATAGAGGACGAGGGCATTGGCCTGCGCCGTACCGAAGGGTTTGGCCGCCTCGCCTTTAATTGGCAGACAGAGGAGACATGGTCTATTGAAGGCTTTGTGCCTCCTGACCAGCCAAAAGAAGCACAGTTGGCAGCAGATACACCAGAAGGCAAATTGGCGCAAAGGATGGTTGATCGGCTTTTCCGTCAACAGCTTGATGCGGGATTGGCGGTCAAGGCAAATGCTTTAGCGAAGCAGATGCCTGTCAACAACAGCCAGCTTTCCCGTTTACGGCAGGTGGTGCAGGATGAGTTGCATAAACGGCCGTCTGCAAACGACAACGCCGATGAAAAAATGGCAAATGGACGAGAACGATTGCTCAACTATACCAAAAAACTGCGTGATCGTGCCGTCACGCGCAAACAGTTTGATCGGGCGCGAATAGATGGCGAGCCATTGTTAGATTGGATAGATGGGTGCATGAAAGATAACAGCATGATTGAAGAAGCCATTCAACCTGCGATCCTGCCTGCCATTGGTAACATAAAAGGCACGTGGACAAACGCAACACGTTACGAATACAACCTGCGCCTGGTGGATATGACCCTCGCTTACTGCCTCAAGCACGGGAAGGAGGATAACTGATCATGCGCGTATCTAGATGGTATGAAGGAAAAACGCGCCACATTCGCCAACGAATCATCGTGGAAGGGGATCTGGTGTTGCAAACGCCAGCCCATTTTGGCAACGGGGACGGCGATGAAGTAACCGATATGCCCCTGCTGCTAGACCCGTATGAGAACCAAAGCCCGCTGCTGACAGGGGCATCTATTGCGGGTGCATTGCGTGGCTATTTGCGCGAACTTGGTGGCCCTGCAAATAAGCAATCGGCCAGCCAGCTTTTATTTGGCGGCAGCAAAGGGGATGATTATGGAGAGCAAAGCCCCCTCATTGTTGCCGACAGTTTGGGGCAAAGCAGCGGCACAGCCATTCGCACTGGGGTGCGCCTAGAAACCAAAACACGCACGGCGGCCGATAAGTCTTTGTTTGACATGCAGCTCTGGCAGGCAGGCACGACGTTCCCCTTGCGATTTGAACTATTAATTGGTCAGATCAAGGAAGGCCAATCGGCAGATGACCTCAAACAAGCTCTAGCGATGGCACTGGATGGTTTGAGCAACGGCCATATTACGCTTGGCGCACGCAAACGACGCGGTTATGGCACAGTCAAGGTAGAGCAGTGGCGCGTGCGGGCGTATGATTTGACTCAGCCCGCAGCGTTATGCGATTGGCTGCAACATGGGAATGATGATTTGCCGCCAGAAACGGCCGTTAGCGACCTGAAAAAAGCGTTGGGCATAGGCAATGTATTAGACGACAAGCGGCAACAATTTCACATGCGGGCCACCTTTGCCCTGCAAGGCTCCCTGCTCATTCGCTCTGGTGAAGGCCAGGACGATATTGGCCCTGACATGATTCATCTTCATGCTCATCAGCCTGAAGGTGGCAAGAAGCCCATTCTTTCCGGCACCAGCTTGGCAGGAGCCTTGCGGGCGCGAGCGCAGCGCATTGTCAACACGATAAACAATGGCAACCACGCCAGCCAGTTGATAACCTTGTTGTTTGGCGGCGAATATCAGGATAACGGCCAAAAGCGTTTACGCGCCAGCCGGTTGACGGTGAAGGAAACGGTGATTACAAACGGCCGTTCCGATCTCGTGCAAAACCGCGTCAGCATAGACCGCTTTACCGGTGGAGCGCGGGACACAGCGTTGTTTAACCAGCAGCCGCTTTTTGCCAAAGATGAAACGATTGTGACCGTGGATCTTCATCTGCGTAATCCAGAGAAACATGATATTGGCCTGTTGCTCCTGCTGCTTAAGGATTTGTGGACGGAAGATTTGCCGCTTGGTGGCGAAAGCAGCGTGGGGCGGGGTCGTTTGCAGGGGAGGCGGGCCGAGTTGACGTACCAAAATGGGGTCAAACAGGAGTGGGTGTTAACAACAACGGCCGTTTCCCCCAACAAACTGACCTTTGCAACTGGCAACCCCACCGACTTACAACCATTTGTAGATGCCCTGCACACCTGCTTAACCGGAGGGCAATCATGAGCTACCAACGAAAACCAGCAAATACACCAACTATTAGCCAGCCCGTCAACGATTTTTCCGGCATTGAAACCATTGAAACCTGGCTGGCCGATCAGGCCAAAACAAATCAGATGACAACCCCCTGCTATCTGCTGGCTCATGCGACAGATGGGGTGATTTGGGGGCGGATGGATAAAAACGGTAATTTACTCACGTCGCATGATGCGCTTCACAAGACCAAGGTTAGCGACCAGTGGGACATCTCTCGCGTTAAGATGGCAAAGAAGACCTTGCCCCGGCTGCGAATTGAGACGCTGCAACAGGCGCGGCTGTTTAGCTGGGGGGCTGAGTTGTTTATTTGGCGTGATGGGGATGGGGCGTGGAACGGCCGTTGGCTGCGTCATGCAGGCAAAGAAGAAACCCCCGATTGGGTAGAATCGTTCGACGAGCCACAGTTGTTGTGGGGTACCCACGGCACCCCCTTGGAACACGGCTTCACCCTGTTGGAAGATGGGGCGCAAGGGCTGTACCATGCGGTACCGTTCAAGGCTGACATCACAAACAAAGACAATGGTGAACTCAAACAATCTGTGCAGCTAAACGTCCGCCACTATCTGGCCTATGACGAACAGGGTCAGGCGTATGTGGCGGTCAGCCGTTTGGTTGCTTGTAAGGAGGAAAAAGTGTCATGACATTGCCAAAGCACCATAATCCTGATACCGATCATGCGGCACGTGCGCCTTATAATTTCATCCCCTTGCCTGATGTGGTTGTCAAGGCAGTTGAATCTGCTGAGGAGTTGCCAGATCATGACCGGTATATAAACGGCCGTTATACCGGCCAGTTTGAAGTGACCCTTACCACAAAAACCCCCTTGTACATTCGCGGCGGACTCTCTACCGCAAAGCGAGATGAAAACACGCCCTCCGAATTTGAGCAAGCTGAAGCAGAAAAAAGCGGCAACGCTCCCTCTGATTTTCGTCAGGCGATAAAAAACAAGCCAGACTTTTTTTCCATCCATGACCCCAAACAGCCGGTCATCCCAGGCAGCAGCTTACGCGGCATGTTACGGAATCTGGTGGAGATCATTACTTACAGCAAAATGCAATGGGTTACAGATAAACCTATCATATATCGTGCAGTAGGAGATCCAACGGCTGTAGGGAATAGTTATCGTGAAAAAGTACTGGGAAAGAATAAAACAGCAGACCCTGACATGCACTATGACTATCCTACACGGCAACTAAAAGGAGGCTACTTAGTTCAAACAACCACAGGTTGGGCAATACAGCCGGCACAGGAGTTTATGGGAGAATCTTTTGTCCGCGTAAACTACAGTGATATTGAAGTGTTAATTGGTGGGCGCGGCCGTCAACAGGTTCATGATGTTTATGTTAACCCATCTCCTCGAAGAACATCCGCCCGGGGACGGCGAGGCCCTGGCAACTTGATTTTAGATGTTGCTGTAACAAACATGGCCTCTACTACTCCTAGACCCTCATTAAAGCCAGCAAAATTAATAGAATCAGGTCATATGGGTGGCGGACATGCGAAACATTGGCACTGCGCTATTTACGAACCAGATACAACATCCAAGGAAATACCTATCTCTGAAGAACTGTGGCAAATTTATCAGGCAGATCGTGATATGACACGGGGATTCAAAACTCGTAAATTAACACATCATAACGACCCTCTATTCTATTTGTTAAACGCCAGAAATCAGCTGGTTTTCTTTGGGCCAACTATGATGTTTCGAATGCCGTATCATGAGCGATCTCTTGATTTAATTCCACCACACTTACGCAATCCTGATGATATAGATTTTGCCGAAGCATTGTTCGGCTTTGTACGCACCCAAGAAGAGCTAAAGCAAATGAAAACAAAGCCTAACCAAGGCAGCAAAGGGCGTTCTTATGCCGGGCGTGTATTTGTTAGCGACGGCCGTTACCAACTTGATCAAGGTTCTCCGTGGATGAGCGACGCGCCAGATGGAATTATCGAGCCACATATCCTAGCCTCGCCTAAACCCACGTCTTTCCAGCTTTACCTTACCCAAGGCACACCCAATGACCGCAAAACCCTCTATCATTACGACAGTAATGTTGACGCAAATGAACAAGTCACGACTTTACGGGGCTTCAAGATGTATTGGCCGCAAGGGACAAAAACAGTAGATGACTTAAAAGCCAAACCCAAAGATGAGCAAGATAGACAGCGTGCTTTTGAAACAGGGCCAAATGGCGATCAACGCCCTAAACGGAATAGCACACAACATACACGGATGAAGCCCGTCAACAGTGACAAAAAGTTTGCCTTCAAAGTTTATTTCGAGAATTTAACCGAGGTAGAACTAGGCGCATTGCAATGGGCATTACGCATCCCAAACTGTCACCGCCTGGGAATGGGAAAACCATTAGGGATGGGGGTTGTTCAGTTAGAACCGACGTTGTATCTTAACGGCCGTTCCGACCGCTATAAAACCTTGTTAACCAATAACAATAGTGAGTGGAATTTAGGAAAGCTTGAACAAAAACAGGATTTTGCAGCGGATTTTGAGGCATATTTTTTGCAACAACTTCGCAAACAGGGAGTAGCTGTTGGCAGTAACTTCCAAGGCATTGAACGCATTAAGATGTTATTGGCAATGCTAACATGGCAAGAACAAGCTTCACAATCCAATCAGAAACAATATACAACCAGTTTGAACGAATTCCGTCATCGCCCTGTCTTACCAAACCCATTGAATTTGGGTGGCATCACTCGCTCAACCCATGGCGGTAATCCCAGTAACAATCGTCCTCAGTCTCCGACAAGTCATGATCAACCTCCTCAGTCTCCGACAAGTCATGATCAACCTCGGTCGCGTATAGGACAGCACCAACAAAAACAAACTGAATCTCAAAATCGTTCCAGCACCAAGACAACGCAAGCTGGCAAATCGCGCAAAGGCAAACATTCAAATCGACATCAGCCACAACCAAAACAACCAGCCACACCGTCTGAACAACAAGTACAGCACTTTCAAAAAGACGATTTACCAAAACCGCAAAAGGATGCTAGTGATTTTGCCAAACTGTTTATACAAAAACTGAAGCAGAAAGGGGATGATAGGGAGGAATAATGGGTTGCCGGGCAAAACGGCCGTTTTCCCCACCACCTCCTCACCCACACCAAACAGAAACCGAAAACGGCCGTTTCCCATTTACATCGCACCCTCAATATACGTATAATACGTATAACAAGTACTTTACGTATAAGGAGTGAATGATGACACAAGTTAGCATCAGCGAAGCCAGCCGCAATCTATCCCATTGGATCAATAAAGCCAGTTACGGCCATGATCTTGTCTTTGTGACCTCTCGTGGCAAATCAAAGGCCGTCATCATGGGGGCTAACACATTTGCAGCTTTGGTTGGTATGCAGGAATATGCCCAACGAGAATTGCAGCCCACCGAAGCATTGCGCCGTGAGTTTCGGGCAGCTCTGGAAGAGGCGGGCTATCTTTCCAGGGAACAGATCATTGACCTGGTTAGAGATGTCAAACAAGAGATGGCGGCAGAACGGGATGCCCAACAGAAAAACGAAGCGGAACAATGACCAATGAAACGCCGCTTCGCCTCTTTCTCGACACCAATGTTTATATCATCGGTGCGGCTATAGAGGATAGCCCGGAAGCAGTTATCCTCAATTGGGCCGGGTTTGCTGGAAAGCCAGATCAAGAGGTAGAGATTATCGTTTCCGACGCGCTTTTTAGCCAAATTTTGCGCGTCGCCAAAAGAGTTCGGGGTAAAGATTGGGGTGGCGAAATCCTGGCGTATATCTGGCAGGGGATGAATGTAACCTACGTTTTATTAGACGAGTTTGAGATTAAAAACCTGCTGTCAGCCAATGTTATTCCACGGGAGGATGTCGATATCTACTTAACGGCAAAAGTGGGGAAAGCAGATTGTTTTGTTTCAGCCAATCGTGAATTAGTGCGTGTGCTGGCGCAGCAAACGGGTGCTTTTGAATGTCTATTTGCTGCTGAATTTGTGACAAAATATATCGGCCAAGGGTGCAATACAGGGTAATCATTTGTTGCTGGCACTGATAAACGGCCGTTTTCCCCACCCCCTCATCACCCGCACCAAACAGAAACCAAAAACGGCCGTTTTCCCATGCTATAATCAAAAAGTTACAAATGCGAAAAAAGAGATGATAAACAGAGGCAACCATGCAAACAATTACAATCAATATAAAAGATGACCAATTGGCAGACAAGGTGTTGTGGTTCCTGGAGCGATTTCAAAGCGATGAACTGGAAATTGTTTCCAAAGAAGACATAGAGGATTTAAAGTTGCTCAAAGCAACCAGAAATGACAAGACTGTCCCATTTGCCGATTATTTGAAAAATGCAGATTAATACCCGTAATACGGCGATCAAAGACCTGAAAAAGATCGACAAACAAAACAAACAAAGAATTCATGCCAAAATTTTGGAGCTGGAACAATTTCCAAATATTTCCAATGTTAAAAGGCTCACAAACTTTGAACCAGCCTATCGCATCAGAGTTGGCGACTACAGAATTTTGTTTGATGTGTTTGAAAATCACATTGAAATAGGCCGCGTTTTACATCGCAAAGAGAGCTATTCAGAATAAGTGCTGTTTGGCACAGTTTGAGATGGGAAACGGCCGTTTTCCCACCCCCACACCATACAACAAACGGCCGTTTCCCATTGACCCTCACCCCTGTTTCCCCCTAAAATAGCCATATAAATGGCTATTTGGAGGTGTTATGCTTGAAAAAACCTGCTCTATTGCCGAAGC
>WBZL01004680.1_pt1 | contig 11658 bp, 12 predicted proteins | sample 5204291 | NCBI WGS metagenome assembly WBZL01 (sample SAMN12344345, study PRJNA552823) | activated sludge metagenome | biome: Activated sludge suspended growth; feature: Nitrification reactor; material: Wastewater; isolation source: activated sludge from nitrification reactor of wastewater...
AAAAATACTTTACAAGCCAAAAATATTATTTTTAATTTGTTAGTCGGGCTTGCTTCAGCGGTGGTATTTATAGAACTTGTAGCTACGAAGTTGCCATTTGACCAATCAAGAAATATAGAAAACGCCAGTTTGTACCAGACTTTAGAAGCTTTTCTGGGTGTCGCTTTGGTGACCGGTTTAGTTGGCTCAATAATCTACCTAGTTGCCAATAAGCCACATTCTTTAAAGGCAGCCAAGCACCATAAGTAATACTAAGATAGTAAAATGACCGATTTTAGTTAATTAGTTTGCTCAGGGTCGATAATTAAAAAAATCCCGAAAATATCCGGGATAGTTTTATTGGAGGGTCCAGTGGGGCTCGAACCCACGACACCCTGCTTAAAAGGCAGGTGCTCTAACCGGCTGAGCTATGGACCCGGCTAAATGTAACAGGGGTTAATATATCACGGATTTCGGTTCATGTAAACAGACACGGTTTTTAGTTGTATTATATTTCTAAGTGAAACTAAAATACAAACGAACTACTACAATTTCACTCGTTTGCACTAGCCTCCTGGTTGGTTTATTTTTTGCAAAATTTATTGAACCAATTAACTTTTCTTGGATCTTGTTTTTTATAATTTGTTTAATTATTTTTAGAAATAATAAGAACTTAAGTTTGGCATTATTGTTAGTGCTTTTTTTGACCATTGGCTTTTTTAGGGGTGGTCAGCTTCAAGCTGCCAATTTAAAATACGAAAATTATTTTAGTAAAAAGGTAACGGTTGTTGGCATAGCTCAGGAAGATGGCTACTATTCTACCAATAGCCAACTTGAGTTTAATGTATCTGATGTGGTAATTGATGGCCAGAGCCTACCTGGAAAAGTTAAAGTTAAGGGTTATGGTGAGCCCGCGGTCTACCGATACGATAAAATTGAAGCTACTGGCAAGTTATACTCAACCAAGGGAAGTCGTCAAGCCGGTATGTCTTATGCTGATATCACGGTTTTGGCTACTACAGATAGTTGGCTGGATGATTTTCGCCGTAACTTTCTCGCTGGCATGGAAACTGCTTTACCAGAACCAGCAGCTAGCTTTGGTATTGGTATATTAATTGGCCAGAGGAGTTTACTGCCAGACAATATTTTAGTTGCTCTTACGGCAGTAGGGCTAATCCATATTGTAGCTGTCAGTGGCTATAACTTAACTATAATTGTCGATTTTATAAAACGAATAAGCAGTAGGCTGTCTAGGTTTCAAGTGCTCTTTTTATCGAGTCTGCTCATTTATGGTTTTATTTTAATTACCGGATTTTCACCCTCAATTGTCAGGGCCTCAATTGTTTCTATTTTGAGCTTGGTAGCATGGTATTTTGGTCGAAAAATTAGACCAGTTTTGCTAATTGTTTTTGTAGCTGCTTTAACTGGATACTTTAACCCGTATTTTGTTTGGGGTGACATTGGTTGGTATTTATCTTTTCTGGCTTTTAGCGGTATTTTAATACTAGCTCCGTTAATAATTAAGCTAACTGGTCGAGCTAAACTTCCTGCACTAGTGACTATTGGCGTTGAAACATTTTCGGCTCAGATAATGACAACTCCATTAATTATGATGGTCTTTGGTCGTGTTTCGGTGGTTGGTTTTCTCGCCAATGTTATAACCGTTCCGTTTGTGCCTTTTGCTATGTTATTTTCCTTTATTGCAGGTTTAGCAGGAATGATTATACCTGCAGTTTCTGGCTGGATTGGCCTACCAGCCCGACTACTTCTTAATGCTATTTTGTTAGTAGCTGAAAAATTAGCGTCTTTACCAGGTGCCCAAAAGCTTGCCTCCCTTAGTTGGCAGTATATGCTAGTTTCTTACTTAGCAATTGCTATTTTTATAGTCGCTATGAATAAGCGGTCTCAATCTGTTAAAATAAGAGTTAAAGAATAAGCTAAAATCTAGAGGTTTTTATGTCCGGACACTCCAAATGGTCAACTATTAAGAGGCAAAAAGGTGCTAATGACGCTAAAAGAGGAGCCATTTTTACTAGAATAGGTAATCAAATTGCCATTGCTGCCAAATCTGGCACCGATCCGGCGATTAATCCGGCACTTGCTATGGCTATTGAAAAGGCAAAAGCGGCTAATATGCCAACTACAAATATTGATCGAGCCATAGCTAGAGTTGCTGACAAATCAGCCGCTCAGCTACACGAAGTCATGTATGAAGGCTATGGCCCGGGTGGAGTTGGAATTTTGGTCGAATGTGCCACTGATAATTTAAACAGAACCTACCCTGAAGTTAAAAATGTATTTAACAAAAAAGGTGGTAATATTGCCGAAACTGGCGCTGTTGCTTTCCAGTTTACTAGGCGTGGAAGTATAGTAGTCAATGCCAGTGGCGATGAAGCTATACTTGCTATTTTAGAAGCGGGTGCCGAAGACGCCGAAGAGCAAGCGGACGGCCACATACAGGTCTATACCGAAGCTCGTGAGTTAGCCAAGGTGCGTGATGCAATCAAAGCTCAGGGGTTAGAAGTGTCAGAAGCTGAACTAACGTTTGTGCCGAATTCAACCATAGAAATAGATAATAGCGAAGTAGCCAGAAAAGTGATGAACTTAATGGATGCACTAGAAGATCTAGATGACGTGGTAGCTACGCATACAAATTTTGATATAGCAGATGGCGTTGAGGTCGGCTAAATTTAAATGAAAATTTTAGGGGTTGACCCTGGTACGGCAATAGTTGGATTTGGTGTTATTGAGAGCAACGGCCATAAGCATCAAATGGTCGATGCTGGAGTTATTAGAACTCCGGCTCATCAGGCTTTAGAGCTACGGCTAAAAACTATCTACGAAGGTCTAGTGGAAATAATTGATATTAATAAGCCAGACATAATGGTTGTCGAGAAATTATTTTTTGCTAAAAACGTCACTACAGCCATGAGTGTCAGCCATGCCCGCGGAGTAATATATTTGGCTGGAGTAAATGCGGGTGTAACAATTGCCGAGTATACTCCACTGCAAATTAAACAAGCCTTAACTGGTTACGGTCAGGCCGACAAAAACCAAATTCAAGAACTAGTCAAAATTATGCTTAAGCTCAAAGAGAAGCCTCAGCCAGATGATTGTGCCGATGCCTTAGCCGCCGCCCTTACACATGCAACTAACTCCTTGCTATACTAGTAATATGATTGCAAGTATTGCTGGTGTAGTTGAAGAACAAGATGTTGATAAAATCATTATTTCGGTTAGCGGCCTTGGCTACGAAGTATATGCTACGTCTAACGATATTTCCGCAATTTCAAAAGACGACAATGTTAAGTTCTACATATACGAGCATATAAGAGAACAATCACATGATTTATTTGGCTTTATAAATAGGCCAGATAAGCAGTTGTTTGAAAAGTTGTTAAGTGTTAACGGGGTAGGCCCAAAAATGGCGCTCGCAATTATGAACGTCGGCAGTAGTAGCGAACTAAAAAGTGCTATTGCATCCGGACAGGTAAAGTTTTTACAGTCGGCGAGTGGCGTCGGTAAAAAAGTCGCCGAGCGGATTGTTGTCGACCTAAAAGATAAACTAGGGCTTATAAGCGACAACGATGCGACTTCCTTCTTGACCGATCAATTAGGTGACCATCTAAATGACGAAACATACGATGCGCTGTTGTCACTCGGATTTAGCTCGTCTGACGCCTCTAGGTTGCTAGCTAACATAGACAGTAGCTTACCGACTGAAGAAAAACTAAAGCTGGCTCTTAAAAGGAGGTTCTAAATAATGATTGAACGAATTGTTAACCCAGCGCAGTCTGATGAAAACGAAGAAACTAACGAGAATTCACTTAGACCAAAAACTTTTAGCGAGTATATAGGACAAGATAGTTTAAAGAAAAATCTTAAACTAGCTATAGATGCTGCTAAAAAAAGAGGTGAACCAATAGACCACGTTTTGCTTTATGGGCCACCTGGACTGGGTAAAACCACTATGGCTAGTGTAATAGCTAACGAGATGGGTGCTCAAGTTAGAATTACTAGTGGTCCGGCTATTGAAAGGTCTGGGGACCTAGCTAGTTTGCTAACCAACTTGCAAGACGGAGATATTTTATTCATAGACGAAATTCACCGCTTGAACCGTTCGGTAGAAGAAGTTTTATATAGTGCAATGGAAGACTTTAAACTTGATATTATGCTTGGTAAGGGGCCAAGTGCTCGTAGTCTAAGACTCGACTTACCTAAATTCACAATTATTGGGGCAACTACTCGAACGGGTTCACTGGCAGCTCCACTTCGAGATAGGTTTGGTATTATCCACAGATTAGAATTTTATAAGCCAGAAGAAGTATCACTTATAATTAATCGTTCTTCTTCAATTTTAGGGGTTGAAATTAGCCCAGCAGCATCGGAGATGATTTCTAAAAGATCTCGCTTGACGCCGAGAATTGCTAATCGCTTGCTAAGAAGAGTCAGAGATTACGCCGACATCAATGGTGACGGTATTATTGATGAGCATCATTCAGCAGCTGCCCTTGAACTACTTGAGGTAGATGAAATTGGGCTCGATAGAGCTGACAGGTTATTGCTCGAATCTATAATTGATAACCATGGCGGTGGACCAGTAGGGGTTGAGACTTTAGCAGCCATGCTGGGCGATGAAAGGTCTACAGTTGAGGACTTTTACGAGCCGTATTTAATGCAAATTGGTTTTCTAGAAAGAACTCCTAGAGGTAGAAAGGCGACAGCCAAAGCCTTTAAGCACCTAAATAAAAAAATGCCTAGTATTAGTTAGTCTTGTTTATTGTTATAATCGAGCTAGATGGACAGGGATAAGATATTTTTCAGATCTAAAATTCGTAACCGCTCAAAAATACGAAAAGAAGAGCACCTGGCTGATGATGAACATATAATTGCAATTGCCTATCAGCACCCTGTCGGTATAATTATCATGTATATTGCTGCCTTTGCCAGCTTTGTAGTAGCAATGTTTATAATCAGCTCCCTGTTGCCATCGGTTTTTAACGATAGCGCAACTGCCTACGGTCTAGTGACCTTTTTTGCCCTTCTAGCTGCCATTATTTTAGGCGTAATACTTGCGGCGGGTACTTTTGTATATAAACAATCTAGTCTGACAGTGACCGATCGTAATGTTATTCAGGTTTTACAACAAGGTATCTTTAACCGCAAAATATCGCAAATTTCCCTGGCTAATGTTGAAGATGTTACTTCACACCAGAAAGGTTTTTTTGCTAACGCTTTCAATTTTGGAGTCATTAAAATTGAAACGGCCGGAGAGCAAGCAAACTTTAATTTTACTTACTGCCCAGACTGCAATAAAATGTCAAAAACTATACTAGATGCCAAAGACGAATTTTTAATTGCAACTGGCCAGGCTGGAAGTTATCGTAATAACGTTAAACCAGGTCATATGATGCCTTCAGACGAAAATAAAGAGGACGATGACAAAGACCAGAACTCTAGTAATTTAAAGGAAGATACTAAAAAGGCAGACGAGGGGAGTGCCCAGTCTAATGATGAAATAAAAGAAATAAACAGTACTAGCTATGATAAATATAGTTCACCTAAAAGTAGTCGAGCTGAACTTGGCCGTCTAGTTGTTACTGAAATGGATTATCGCGCCCGCTTGTAATACTTGGGTCAACTATAATATTCAAATTCTGCAGCCCTCTTATTTTGTCTGCTTGCTTTGAATTAATATTAATTTGTTTTACAGTTTGTATTTGGTCGGCAGATGGCTCTTTGTTTATCAGACTAGTTATGCGAAGCATCAAAAAGCCAATCATTAAAGCAACAATTAAGAAGTAAATTAAGTGGACATATTTAGCAAAAAAGTCTTTAGCTGGGTCGATGTATTTATTGAAATTTTCTAGTGAATTATTCATGGCTTTACAAATATATTAATTTTCAAATCTGCTTTTTTGAGTCCTGGCTGAATATCTAGTTGAGCTATTTGCATGCTTCTTCTATTATTACTTACTTGGTCAAGAAAGCTAACAAAACCATTGTAGTTAATAGGAGTTTTATCGTTTGGTCCGGCTAGTGTCACTTTCATTTCTATACCTTGTACACCTGATATCCCGGCAATTGGTTTAGCTTGGGTAATTGTAGCGCTGGGGGCGGCTTGCGGTGTTGCACTCGGACTTGATGCGCTCGGTGTAGTTGCTGTGGTTTTTGCTTTATCACCTAAGGTGGAGTCTGTAAATTCAATTTTTTCAATTTTAACTCCTGTATTTCTGCCAATTTGAATAATTTCTTTTATGGCTTTAGCTTGGTCCTTTTCTTTCGGAAGAGCATCTTCAACTGTTTGTTTTAAATCTTTATTTTTAGCTAAATCATTTCGGGCTTTGGTGTAAATTTGTTCATTTTTCTCAATGACACTATTTTGTACCTTAAGATTGTTTAGTTTTGAAGAGCTTTTAACCAAAAAAGAGTTTGCAAAGTAAAATACACCGGCTGTAGCAAGTATAAGTGCCACGGTTAAGCCTATTAAGCCAAAGAATAGTTTTTTAGCGTTCATTATTTGGCGCTCCCAGAGTTAATGAAGTAGAAGTCTGAATTTTTTGTGAACAAACCTTTAATGTTTGCGCTACATGGGTATTTCTCACCGTCACTCTTTTCTTTACAAGTCACGTTGTTGAAGTCTGCCTTGTCGAAAATATTATTATTTTTGTCAGAAATATTTATAAAAGCTTGGGTTAAAGTCGCCTGGTCTTGGCCATTTAGCTTTAGTTCAACTCCTTGTTTACCTTGAGTAATTTCTATGCCGTTTAGTTCAGTGTCGGCCGGCAAAAGCGGGGCGATTGCTTTTAGAATTTTCGAATACAGTAATTGCTGGCTAGCAATATCGACAACTGTTTTAAAATCTTTCGACAGCTTTTCCATCGATTGGTAGTCTTGCTCGAGTTTTTTGTCTTGCAGCGAAGCAGTGTTTTGACTTACAGTTTTTTCATAGTCCTTAGTCGTTTTATACATATAAAGCGTACCGGCTGCCGAAACTGCTAAAATTACCAACATAGCTGCCCCTAAAGCAAGGTTCCACTTAACAAGTTCTTTGTTTTTTCTGGCGTACTGGATCTGCTGCTTGTAGTCGTATGGTAGTAAGTTAATCATTTCCATACCTCTTTTGGGTCGATTAAAGCTAGCCCAGCCACAGTTACGTACATCGTTTTTTCGACGTCACTAGTAGGCTGAAGCTTGCCAAACGAAATGTGGGTCCAAGGGTGGCACATACGAGTTGGCATTCGCAGTTCACTTGTCATAAAATCGTTTAGTCCGGGCATATTTGCTCCACCGCCAAGTGTAACTATTTGGTTAATTGTTTTTTTGCCCGTAGTTTTATCTTCGTAGTACCGAAGCATTTTTTTGATTTCTTTAGTTAATGAGGTTAGCGCGGGTTTTAGAGCATCGGTAACTTCTTTTTGTTTTTTAGAAACGCCAAGGCCATATTTGCTTTTTATAGTAGTAGCTATTCTTTCGTTTACTCCTAGTTTTTGGGATATAATTTGAGTAAAAGTTGCTCCACCACCAGGCACAGTACCAGTTACGATTGGCTTTTCGTCGTAAATTGTTAGGTCAGCTGAAACCGAACCAAAGTCAACGAATAGGGCTGGAGTATTTATTTCTTCTGATTGTGATACTAGCCTACTTGAAGCGTTCATAGATGTCTCTAAAACAGCAATTTCAAGACCCAAAATTTCGCCGAGCTGCATATATGAGTCAACTATAGTTTTTGGTATAGCAACTAAAAAGTAGTCAAAATTATCTCCATTTGTACCTATAGCATCAAAATCTATATATAAATCATCTATTGGTACAGGTATATATTGTTCGGCCTCTAAACGAATAGCTTCAGTTATTTCTTTTTTACTCAGTTTAGGTAAAGTCAAAACCCGACTGTAAGTTCTTGATGTAGGTACGCTCATAGCTACTCTACGGGTAGTTATATGACCGATCAGACCATTATCGAACATACTTTTTATCGATTTAGCCATACCCTCTAGGTTGACGATTATACCATTGTCTGTGTAACTTGGGTCGAATTGAGTAGCCCCGTAGCCCGTTATTTGTAGACCATTCTTGCGCGAGTTTATTTGCATAACCTTAATAGTGCTCGAGCCGATGTCTAGGCCGAACATTGGTTTATCTTTGTATATGTTTCCCACGCTCATTTCTATTTTTTGTTAATCCTTAAGTTTATTTTACCATATTTGTTCTATTTATGGAGTAGTTAGCTTTTCTCTCCAGTTTAAGATGTTATAAGTATCAGTAATTGGAAATTGCGGTGGTGGAGCATAGAGCAAGTTATAGTCATAACTAGTTGTATTGTATTGAAAACCGGCTACAGTATTAGAGCCAGAAGATACAGACCAAGTCCAGACACCGTTAGAGTCGGTCATGCCTATTGAGCCAAAATATTCCATATTTTTATTGCTTGAAGTCCATTCGGTGACACTTTTAGATAAATAGCTAGCAGGAAAACGAACATCTCCCCCTGCAATAATGGCAGCGTGTATTTTAAAGGGGAACTCCGAGCTACTTGCATTAGGCTTTGGTGGAGCATAGGGTGCTATGATGAAACTGCCTTCAGAAATTAAGCCCAGTACATCTTGGCCAGACTTGGTAGTGTAGGCAATGTCATCGGCAGCCGTTATTTTGGCAACGTTGGAGTCGGCTTGTCTGGAAGCTACAATAGTCACCCTACCTCCAAACTCTGGGTTGCTACGAATCCATAAGTTATCTTCAACAAATATTACTCCGTCGGCTGGCAAGGGAATGTTGTTAGCTATAGTTGTTCTAGTTAAGGCGCTTGTATAAGGAGCGGTATAGTTTGTAGCATTTGAATAACTGTAGTTTTCAGCGGTGACTTTTGAGAGGTTGTAGGTAGCATTAGAATTTAGTTCAATTAAGTAACCTCTGGTGTCACTGAAAGCTCCGCTAGAGCTGTACCTTGGTATATAAGCAGGAGTTCTAATGTCAGGGACGTTCGAGCAGGCAGTCGGGCCACTTGCATAACCTTGAGTTGAAGACTCGGCCTCAAAAGCTATTTTTTTTAGCTCACAACGGTTGCCAACAATGGCTGCAAAATCAAGAACTGGTACGGGATAAGTCCAGTCTGCCTTAGACCTTGTATTACAATTAACTGGTGTCGTCACGCTGGTGTTGCACCAAACACCTGGTCTAACAGTCGAGCCATTACCGCCTAACGAAGAAGATGGGACATAAGTTGCTCGGGCGCTAGTGACGTCAGAGTTGCTAGCTCCATCCATACGAATACCAATATTGGAATGTATTTTACCGTCGGCTGCCTCATTGTTGCCAAACCAGACCATGCCAGCAGTCGCCAGCCCATAAGTAGCGTATGAGGGCGCGCCAATGTCAGCTTGAATTGTCCTGACACTTTTCCCATCCTGCGTACGACCAATCGAAATTACGTCACCAATTGTTGAACCTTTTGTTTTAGGCTTAATATAAAGAGTGAAATTACCAACAATTTTTGAATTATCATCTTTGTATTGGTGAGTGAATGGGCCATAGTAGCCACTGTATTTGCCACTTGTAATAAGCGTAGCCGAATTATTGCCATCTTTAAAATCACTAGAGTCATGGTTAAGATGCCATAAGTAGTAGTTAATACCGGCATCGGCGATGTTAAAGGCTAGCTGGCTACTGTTGTTTCTAACCGCATTACCTAAATTCAAATATATTACACTGAGTGCAGCGGTAATAATTATGCCTAGAGCTACCATTAGTGAGATAACCCAAGCAATTATAAACCCTTCTGATTTTTGTTTTATACTCATAAATTGGTTTTCCTGTTTCTTAGATTAACAACTAGCTCGTTACTAATGACTGAGTTTGAGGCACTACCATAGCTTTTAACATTAAGTTTAATACGAACACTTTTTATTGAATTTATATTATTAGCATCTATTGGAAATGGAATTGTATTACCGTTTGCATCGAGATATTCAAAAGTATTGACACCACTTTTTTTATAAAAATTGTTTATGACGTTAACTTGTCTAGTTTTAGTAGTTTGTAAGCTACCTAGCGGGTAGTCGGCCGTCATAGGTATGACAGTGGCTTGCATTTTGGTGTTTGAGTTAATTAATTCATAAGTTATTTTTGAAGTATATTGTTCAGAGGGGGCAAAATATGAGTAGCCAACAATTTTATCCGGTTCGGCAACTTCAATATATTTTAAGCCTCTAACGACTCTTGCGAGTCTCTGTGAATTTTGGGTGATTTCACTATAGGCTAGTCCATCGGCTTGCAGTTTAAAGTACTGGTTAATATTGCCATTAAAAAACCCAACAATGGCCGTCACTAGAATTCCGGCCACAACTGTAACCATAACTAGCTCAGTAATTGTGAATCCTGTTTGGTTAGATTTAAGGGACAACATTAACACCACCTTTTGCATTTGCCCAGAAAGGAATACTTAAAGTACCCCCACCATTAGAAATTTCAAGGTATTTCATACCGTTACTAGCTCCAGCTAGGTTGACATCACACTCCATTTTTATGCCCGTCGTATTTTCATCGTCGTAGCAATTGGTCGCAGTGAAAGTAGCGCCACCTTGTTCTTTAAGTCTAACCGTAGTAGGGCAACCGTTGCCTTGGCTATAGCAAGTTAAATTAGTACCTTCTAGTCTTATGTGCAGGCTGGAGACATTAGCTTGGTCAATTTGACTTGGGCTGATAGATTTTATAGTTGGCAGGGAACTGTTGGTTGTTAAAATAAGTCTAGTTAGTTGGCTGTAGCCACTATATAGTGGTGAGCTAGATGAAAAAATAGGTACTAAGCTTGGTTTGAAAGAAGAGTCTCCTTCGCTAGCTACGACCGCCGCTACAATATAGTTAGTTCCACCATTATTGCAACCCGTTTGAGCATTATCTCCGCAGAATATGTATTCACCAGGCACTAAGTTAGAGAAGTAAGCAAGTCCACTAGCATCTGAGGTTGGTCTGGTGTCGGCAGGTGAGTAATTGTTGAAATAATATTCTGTATTTGCCACGTCGGTATATTTTTTATAACCACCCTTAGCGTTTATTTTTACTCCACTTATTGGGTTGCCACTCGTATCAACCGTAGCCACAATCAGGCTATTTGATGTCATTGGTCTTAAGGTTAATGTTACGTTAGAACCCGTTTGGGCAAAAATGCTTTGGTTGGGGTAGCTAGCAGTCAGTGCCGGAGGTGAAACGATGGTGCTCAGGGTACTATAGCCAGACTTGCTAGCCGATATGACGTAGTCAGGGTTGGAATCTGGCGGTAACCCATAAAATATTGCTGTGCCAAATGAATCTGTGCTATCTGTTAATGCTAGGACAGGTGATGATGTATTGTTGTTAAGTTGAACTGTTGCACCTGCAACAGGGTTTCCGCTATCATCAATAACCTTTACACTTAAAGCGCCTGTTGTGCTGTCAGTTTCGGCAACTCGAGCTGCAACTTGGGTATCTAGCTCGGCAAATTTTTTGTTATTATAGCCGTAAACTTTAACATTAACTATTTTGTAGTCTGCCGGGTTTAAATCTGTCGCTGGTGAACCGCTAGGAGGAGGATAATTTCTGCACAGTGCCTGCTTAATTGTTAAGTTAGCGTAATTACCACAACCATCAAACGCATCGTCAATATAGTTGATACTTGTTTTGATGGTGTAAGTGTAGCCATTG
>WBZL01004681.1_pt1 | contig 11657 bp, 7 predicted proteins | sample 5204291 | NCBI WGS metagenome assembly WBZL01 (sample SAMN12344345, study PRJNA552823) | activated sludge metagenome | biome: Activated sludge suspended growth; feature: Nitrification reactor; material: Wastewater; isolation source: activated sludge from nitrification reactor of wastewater treatment...
GTCGTGCCAAGACCTTTGATTTGATTGGCAGTCAGTGCGGCCACATCTCCGGTGTCGAGCGCGGCTATTTGATCGCTGTCAAGGCTGTTCAACTGAGTTGTGGACAATGCAGCGACCTGGGTGCTGGTCAATAACTGGATATTATCGCTTGTTAAACTTGATACTTGGTCAGTAGTAAGGCCTTTGATCTGAGTAGCAGTTAGTGCCTGAATCTGATCAGATGTCATATTGTTGAGCTGATCGCTTGTAAAGGCGACAATTTGTTTAGCTGAGAATGCAGTAATTTGACTACTTGTCATAGCAGCAAGATCATCCGTTTCAATATTGGCGATCTGAGTGGTTGTCAATGCTGCAAGTTGGTTCTTGCTCAACTGAGTGATTTGACTGGTGGTTAAGGCAGCAATTTGACTGCTATCCATTCCCTTGACTTGGGTTGCGGTAAAGGCAGCTACATCGGCAACATCAATGGCTGCAATTTGGTCCGAGTCAAAGCTGTTTAATTGCGTTATGGATAGTGAGGCGATCTGTGCCCCAGTGAGTAGTTGGACATTATCAGTCGTCAATGTGGACAATTGATCAGTCGAGAGTCCTTTGATCTGAGTGGCCGTCAGCGACTGTATTTGATCGGAACTTAGGTTGTTAAATTGTTCAGTACTGAGTGCATTAAGTTGGGTTGCGCTGAGTTTGATTAAGTCACGAGTTTCTATTGCTTGGATTTGATCAGTCGTCAGTACCGACAATTGATCGGTACTCAGTGCGGCAATATGAGTTTGGTTTAATGCTTCGATCTGGTAAGTTAGCATGCCATCCGCAAATTCTTGAGCATCAAAACTCTTGATCTGAGTAGCGCTGAGTACGCTCAGATCTTCTGTCTCAATAGCGCCAATTTGTTCACTGGTGAGTGCATTGATTTGTGCGGTAGAAAGTTTCTTGAAATCGTCGGTTGTCAGACTCTGGATCTGACTAGTTGTAAAAGCGGCAATTTGTGCCGGCGTAAATCCCTGAATTGACATAATCAAATACCCCCTTTAGATGTATATAGTATGTAGAGACCGTAAAAAAAATGATTGAAATAGCTAACGGTCAATTGAATGGCTTCTTAAGAACACCGATTTATTAAATACCGTACATAAATGCCCGCATTTTGCAAGCTAATCAATCAGCTGATCCCAAATTAGTTATTGCATCAGGATTACCCTAGCCGCAGGCGGTAAATTGTCCTTGGTTTTTGATATTAATCTCCCTGGATCGCATTGGACTTACAGGAACCTTTATCTCGGGAGGGCAGAACGATGAAAGAATGAGGCAATCCAGAGTGATTTATTTTGTTTTTGTTTTACGAATATCAAAAATAATGGGATAAACCTTTGTTTGTTTATTCAACTGAGATTGGAATTCGTCACTGATAATAGCTTCCAATGACGGGAGCTTATTATGGCGGATGAAAGTGATTTAGAAAAAACGGAAGAGGCAACGCCCAGGCGACTTGAAAAGGCCAGAGAAGAAGGTCAGGTTGCGCGCTCCCAAGAATTGACTACGTTTGCTTTATTGATGGTTGCTGGTGGGGCCTTGTGGCTACTCGGATCAAGTTTTATTACGAATTTAATGGAAATTTTGAAACGAGGTTTGCAAATCCAACCTGAAGCGCTATTAGATAGCACGTCGCTACCTGTTCGGTTATTTCAACATGCGATTGATAGCTTAATTGCATCAGCGCCTTTGTTTGCAGTTTTTGTGATCGTTGCTGCGATTGCACCCACTTTGCTGAGTGGACTGCTATTTACTACGAAAGCATTAATGCCTGATTTTAAGCGTCTCAGCCCAATTCAAGGGTTTAAAAGAATTTTCTCCATGCATGGTTTTGTTGAGTTAGTGAAGGCCATTGTAAAAACAATCGTGGTTGGCGGAGTTACTGCATTGTTGATTTGGTACAACAAGGAAGCGGTAATTGGTTTGATTTTGTTGCCAATTGATCTAGGTGCGGAAAGTATGGGTAGCTTGTTGTTACTGATTTTTATGCTAATTGCTGCTGCCATGGTGTTGATCGTTGGTATCGATGTACCTTTCCAAATCTGGCAACATAAGCACCGCCTAAAAATGACCAAAGAGGAGATTCGTAAAGAATCAAAAGAAGACGAAGGAGATCCTTTTGTTAAAGCCCGTATCAGGAGCCTACAACGAGAAGCAGCTCGTCAACGAATGATGGCTGAAGTACCTAAGGCTGATGTAATTGTTACAAACCCGACCCATTATGCAGTTGCGTTGAAATATCATGGAGAATCAATGCGTGCTCCAAGAGTGGTGGCCAAAGGGGTACATTTACTTGCGCAACGCATTCGTGAGATTGCCGAAGAAAATCGTGTGCCGGTACTCGAGGTGCCACCCCTTGCGCGTGCGTTGTATCACCATACTGAATTGAATGATGAAATTCCTGAAACACTTTATACCGCTGTTGCGCAAATATTAGCTTATGTTTTTCAATTGAAGCGCTACCAGACTTATGGTGGTGTGGTACCGCAGCTACCGAGTGATTTAACAGTACCGCAGGAGCTTGATCATGCTTAATGAAGTTGTGAACGTTGTTCAATAAATTAACCGGCTCTAAATCATCAGGGAAATCCATATTGTTATGATAAACCACTCTTTATCGCTGACATCGTTGATCGATAAAAACAACTTGCAAAGCATTGCAGGTCCATTATTGATCATTATGATTCTGGCAATGATGGTATTACCGTTACCACCCTTTTTCCTTGATGTATTGTTTACATTCAATATTGCACTTTCAATTATCGTACTGCTTGTAAGCCTTTACACCAAGGATGCTTTAGATTTTGTAGCATTTCCAACGGTACTGCTGATTACCACGTTATTGCGATTATCGCTAAATGTTGCTTCGACTCGGGTTGTATTAATGGAAGGGCATAGCGGTCCAGATGCCGCAGGTAAAGTCATTGAAGCATTTGGGCATTTTCTGGTTGGTGGTAATTTCGCAGTCGGAATTGTCGTGTTTATCATTTTGGTGGTGATTAACTTTGTTGTTATAACCAAAGGTGCTGGCCGTATTGCTGAAGTGAGCGCACGTTTTACGTTGGATGCAATGCCAGGCAAGCAGATGGCAATCGATGCTGATTTGAACGCAGGTCTGATCGGAGAAGCCGAAGCCAAAAAACGGCGTGCAACGATTGCGCAGGAAGCTGATTTTTATGGATCGATGGACGGTGCAAGTAAGTTCGTTCGCGGGGATGCAATCGCCGGTATCCTGATTATGGTTATTACCATTATTGGCGGACTGGTTGTCGGGGTATTTCAGCACGACCTTGATGTGAGTGCAGCCGCAAAGAATTACACGATATTAACGATTGGTGATGGATTGGTTGCGCAAATACCTTCATTGATTATTTCAACAGCAGCCGGTATGGTGGTCAGCCGCGTGAGTTCTGATCAGGATTTAGGTCAGCAAGTTGTCAGTCAGTTATTTAATAAGCCACAAGTATTATTTCTAACTGCAGGTATCTTGGGTGTGATGGGTTTGATTCCGGGTATGCCTAATTTTGTCTTTTTATTGCTAGCATCCATCATAGCCGGCATCGCTTATTTTAAAGTTAACTATCTACCGGAACCAGAAGCGGTTACTGAAGAGGCTACCTCATCCCCAGTTGCTGAAACTGAGGGGCGAGAAGCTAGTTGGAATGATGTGATGCCTGTCGATATGCTGGGTTTGGAAGTTGGTTATCGGTTGATTCCATTGGTCGATAAAACACAACAAGGTGATCTATTAAAGCGAATTAATGGTATTCGCAAAAAATTTGCGCAAGAAGTAGGGTTCTTGCCACCCGTTGTTCATATTCGAGATAACCTAGAGCTAAGACCTAATGCTTACCGAATTACGTTGAAAGGTTCTGTCATTGGGCAAGGAGAATCTTATAACGGAATGTATCTGGCGATTAACCCCGGTCAAGCGACGAAGACATTATCTGGTGTGAATACCAGTGATCCGGCTTTTGGATTGCCTGCTGTATGGATTGAACCCGCCTTAAAAGATGATGCCCAGGCACATGGTTATACTGTCGTTGATCCGAGTACCGTGGTTACCACCCATGTAAACCATTTAATGCGCTCCTATGCAGCAGAGCTACTGGGTAGAGAAGAACTACAGAAGCTCTTTGATCACTTGGGTCGCAGTATACCTAAACTAACCGAAGACTTAATACCGAAGCTATTACCTTTAGCAACGGTTCAGAAGATTTTGCAAAATTTATTAGAAGAAGGCGTTCATATACGGGATGTTCGTACCATTGTTGATGTACTCACAGAACATGCTACCCGTACTCAAGATACCAATGAGTTAACAGCGCTTGTGCGAGTTGCGCTAGGGCGTTCCATTCTGGAGCAGTTTTTCCCTTCAGGTGAAGAATTACAAGTGATGAGTCTTCATCACAATTTAGAAAGCATTTTAGTACAAGTTGCACAATCAGGGCTTGTTGCAGGTGCTGGAATAGAGCCAGGCTTGGCTGATACGTTATTGAAGGAAGTCAGTAAAGCCGTCGATCAACATGAACAGCTTGGAATTCCCGCAGTTTTGCTAGTGCCTGATTCAATCCGATTATTATTGGCGCGTTTCTTGCGCCGCCCATTACCACAACTCAAAGTGATTTCACATGCTGAGGTAGTGGATTCTAGAAAAATTAAATTTGTATCGATCGTTGGAGGGAATAAATGAAAATGAGAAGATTTATTGCGAAAACTTCACACGAGGCGTTACGCAATGTTAAGGAAGAACTGGGTGCTGATGCAGTTATCTTGTCGAATAAACAAGTCGATGAAGGCATTGAAATTGTTGCATTGGCAAGTAATGAAATGTCAAGCTTGGTCAATAGTCCCGAATCTAAGTTTGTTCCAACACCGCCCCCCGTCGAAAAGAAAGAGGAAGTATTATCGGTTATTAACCCAAATATTGAAGTGCTAGAAGCGATTCAACAAGTTAAGAAAGAATCAAATATTTCTGAAGCGCTTGCACTGAATATCATTAATGAAATTCAGGCAATGCGCCATACATTGGAAGATCAACTGAATTCAGTTGCTTGGGGAAGTTTGTCACAAAGTAAACCGGAAACGATGAAACTGATGCGAACACTGCTTGATGCAGGGTTTAGTCCATTATTATCGCGCCATTTACTTGAGAAGCTAACCAAAGTTAGTAATTACGAAGAGAGTTTAAAGCAGACGGTTGCGTTACTAACACTCAATTTACGCACTGCAACGAGTGATCAACTGATAGAGAATGGCGGTGTTTATGCACTGATTGGTCCTACTGGGGTTGGAAAAACAACGACGATTGCCAAGCTTGCTGCCAGAGCCGTCATTAGGCATGGCGCAGATAAAGTTGCATTACTGACTACGGATAGTTACCGGATTGGTGGACATGAGCAGTTGAGAATTTACGGCAAGTTATTGGGAATCCCGGTCCGAAGTATAAAAGACATTGATGATTTGCAATTAACCCTACTTGAGCTGCGCAGTAAACATATTGTACTCATCGATACGGTTGGTATGAGTCAGCGAGATCAGATGGTTAGTGAACAGATGGCCTTATTGCGGGACTGTGGAACTGAAATTAAGCACTTGCTCTTGTTAAATGCTACGAGTAATGGAGGAACATTAGAAGAGGTGATCTCTGCCTACCAATATAATGGGATCGAAGGTTGTATTATTACCAAGGTTGATGAGGCGGTGGGTTTAGGTACGGCCCTTGATGTTGTTATTCGACGTAAGCTCGTGTTGCATTACGTAACTAATGGACAGAAAGTACCAGAGGATCTGCATGCCGCAAATTCAAGATATTTACTTCATAAAATTTTCAAACCCATCGCAGAAAATTCCCCTTTTTCTTTGCAGGATCCAGAATTTGCATTAGTAATGGCAGGCTATGACCGGAATAGTGCAGCAAAACCAAAGGGATACGCTGAGGCTAGCTATGAGTAGAAAAATGATTGACCAAGCATCGGGTTTGCGAGAGCTCGCTGCAATGCAGGCACGTGACTCAGTAAAAGTGTTTACGGTCACAGGTGGCAAAATGGGTGTTGGCAAAACGAGTATCGTGGTCAATCTTGCTGCTGCTCTGGCCAAAATTGGAAATCGCATTCTCATCTTGGATGAGAATCAACATCACAATAATGTCAGTGCTAATTTAGGTGTCAAAAGTCATTATGACTTGACCCATCTAATCAAACGGGAACAGTCACTGGATCAAATTCTGGCAAAAGCGCCAGATGATATTTTAGTACTTACTGCTGCACGAGGCATTCATTCATTGACTCAATTGTCAGCTGAAGAGCAAGAGTGGATTATTAAATGCCTGTGCGAATTACCCATCGATGTAGTGCTCGTCGATACCATGATTGGAGAGATGGGTCATGTGTTGCCACTTAGCCTAGCCTCGCAGCAAGTGCTGATAACGGTATCTGGATCATCAAAATCGATTACAGATGCCTATACGCTGATTAAAATCATGAGCCAAGAATATGCGCGGCAGGATTTCTTAGTAATCGTAAATAAGGTTAAGTCTGAGCTTGATGCGCAGAGCATCTATGAAAATATCGCAAAAGTTGCAAAACAGCATTTGTCTGTAAGACTTGAGTATCTGGGTTGTATTTTATTTGATGAGAAATTACATCGTGCAAGCCAATTATGTCGATCGGTAGTCGATGCATTTCCTGCTTCGACTGCTGCAATTGAATTTAAGCGGCTTGCTGAGAAATTATTACGATGTTCCTATTCCAATCAATATAGCGGTGGCGTTGATAATTTTATGTATCGATTGATTCGAACAAGCCATTTAAGCAAAGTTAAACTTTCAGTCTAATTAGAGCCTATGTATACAACTTCTGGAATTATTGATAAAGAGCAATTTGTTGTCGAATTTGCTCCACTCGTGAAACGAATTGCCCATCATATGATGATGAAGCTACCAGCCAGTGTTGAAGTCGATGACCTGATTCAAGCTGGAATGATCGGCTTACTCGATGCGATTAATCGTTACGAAGGTGCTTATGGGCGGCAGTTTGAAAGCTATGCCGCACAGCGGATCCGGGGATCAATACTGGATGAATTACGTGAATCAGATTGGTTACCGCGTAGTCTGCGAAAAAAAATGCGACAAATCGAAGTAGCAATGCGTTCACTGGAGCAAAAGCTAGGCTGTCCTCCATCGGAGCAAGAGATAGCTAAAGAGTTAAATATATCCCTGGAAGAATACCATGAAGCACTTCAAGATGCGCGTGGCGGGCAGCTAATCTATTATGAGGATTTTCAGGATGATGATGAAGATCACTTTCTTGATCGTCTATGCTCAGATTCTGGGAATGAGCCGCTTGAAATATTGGTAGATAAGAATCTACGTGAACTTTTAGTAGCGGCAATCGATAAGTTACCGATTAGAGAAAAAGAGGTCATGGGGATGCACTACGAGCAAGAAATGAACTTACGTGAAATAGGAGAGGTACTCGGTGTGAGTGAGTCACGAGTATGCCAGATTCACTCCCAAGCAATTGCTCGACTACGTGCTAAGCTAAGAAATCAATAGAGAATGATTAAGAAAGTTTTATTGAAGATGACGAATTAAAAGTCTAATTGAACCGGCTTTCTAGGCTATCACAAGCGAAACGATCATTACCTCGCAATAGCCTAAAAGAAGAATTTATTTTATCGTTTTACTAGCGGTTTAACATCACCACATTTTACAATTGATCCATCTGTACGATCTTTGATCGTTTCTTCAGGTTTTTTGTCTTTACAGCCCATTTGATTCAATATTTCTTGCGCGCGTTGTGGTTCAAGTTTAGATTCTTTATTTCCACTTGCAAATACAAAGGTGGATCCAGCGACCAACATAGCTGAAAGTGCAATTGCCATCAATTTTTTCATTTTTTGCTCCTTTTAATTTATTGAAGTTAATAAATACCCACCAGATACTTCCAATACAATAACCTAGTTTGGCTATAAATTTAGTTAAATCTACTCTCTAGATCCAATATCTACTTATACTTTTTAATACTTGTGTAGCTATGATATAACAGTGTGGGTTGTTTGTCAGGTGTAAATTTTAGTGTTTTACCATCTAATTCTATGTGATTTGCTCTCATTGTGCAGAAGTACGGATACGGTAAAAAGCTGCTGATCTCATTTTTTATTGGGCTAATTGGAGTTGTTTTATATCTATTACCCTTCGGGTTAGCACTTGATGAAAAATTTGGGTTGAATGTTCTTTTCCATCTGCGCGGCGTTACCTCAGTTCCTTCTGATGTGGTTGTGATCGCGATCGATCAATACTCAGCTTCGAAGCTAAAAGATAATAATCAAATTGCGAATAATACAATCGATCCAAGTAAATGGCCTCGTGCGCTCCATGCTGAATTGATTAATCGTCTCATTGAAGAAGAAGTTAAAGTGATCGCATTTGATTTAAGGTTTAGAGGGTGCGGAAGTAGTTTTGAAGATAATGATAGGTTAGTTCAAGCGATCAAGAATGCAGGTAACGTTATTCTTGTTGAAGAATTAGTTGATTCCAGGGACATTGCTGATTTTCCCTATCAAATGGATGAACAACCTGAAGTTTGTAATTCTGAATCGCTATCAACGAAAGACTTGAATCGAGATGAGCCTCATCAATATTATTTTAGTGAATCGGTAGGGTTACATGGAGCATGGCATCGATCCGTACTACCAATGATTTCCGATGCGGCACAAGCTACGGCTCCTTTTGTTTTGCCTCGAGGAGTAGTGACTTATCACTGGACTTTTAAAGAGGATGCGGGAGGAATTCCTTTATTACCTGCAGTGGTGTTACAGATTTTTGCACAGGATGTCTATGATCAGTTTGCTCATATACTACAAGAAATCGATCCTGTCGCTGGATTGAATCTGCCTTCCACCTTTGACAAGGGTACCCAAATTGAAGCGCTAATGTACGAGCTTCGTGGGCAGTTTATCGAAAAAACAGCATTAAAAGATCAGTTCATTAATGCGCTAAACCAAAATGATGAAATCGATACTCAGACAAAGGGTAAATTACAGGCGCTAGCTGAACTCTATGCTAGCCATGAGAAACACTATTTAAATTTTTATGGCCCTCCTAGATCCATTCGAACTATACCCTACTATCAAGTACTACACCGAGATCGTTTTCAGGATCAACGAGTTGATTTGAAGGGAAAAGCCGTTTTTGTGGGTGTATCGGCAGCTAAGTTTGGTGAGCAAGATAAACTGAGAGACGACTATACAACTGTTTTTAAACAACCGGATGGGTTACAGATTAGTGGAGTAGAGATTGCAGCAACCGCTTTTGCAAATTTATTAGAAAACAAAATATTACATCCTATTAACGAAGGGTATGGAGTGATACTCGTGTTTTTGCTTGGTTTTATGATTTGCGTTTTTTACTTTGCCTTACCATATAGAATCGTTTTCTTTACAGTTATCCTGTTCCTCTTAATATATTATTTTTTAGCGTATCAGTTGTTTGAAACTAAGCATTTGTGGGTGCCATTAGTGATTCCTTTGATACAAGCAGGCTTAGGGTTTGGTATTGCTTTATCGCTAAAATACGTTGAATCGAATCAGCAAAAAGAACGACTTCAACAAGCGTTCGGGAAATATGTACCGGATAAAGTGGTGAATGATTTTATTCATAATTCGGGATTAGCAACGACTAGAGGGCAGCAGTTATACGGTATTTGTATGGATACCGATGCTGACCGGTATACGGAATTAAGTGAGAAGATGCGCCCGACTGAACTCATGGTTCTGATGAACGAGTATTACTCAAGGTTATTTGAGCCTGTTAAAGCACGCGAGGGACTCATTTCAGATGTAAAAGGCGATGCCATGCTTGCGATTTGGACAGAGCCCAATTTTTCGAAGCGACAGTGCGAGCAAGCGTGCAGAGCGGCCCTTGAAATTATCGATGCGGTTGAATCATTCAATCAAAGCCATCCTGATACGGTGCTACCTACCCGGATTGGACTTCATATCGGAGAGGTAGTGGTCGGAAATGTTGGAACGGTCGATCATTATGAATATCGCGCAGTGGGTGATTTAGTGAATTCAGCCAATCGAATCCAAAGCGCAAATAAACATTTCCAAACTCGGATACTGCTTTCTACTGATGTACTCGAAGGATTAGATCTTTTTCTGATTCGCCCTTTGGGAAGCGTGTTGCTGCATGGAAAATCGAACCCAATCAATCTTGCTGAATTGATTAACTTTAAAGCGAAGGCGACTGATGACCAAATTTGGCTTTGTGAGGCCTTTGCTAAGGTTATTCAGGCCTATGAAATTCAGAATTGGATTGTTGCAAAGCAAGATTTACTCGAGATTCTAGAAAAATTCCCCAATGATGGTCCTTCTCAGTTTTTTTTGAATCGTTGTGAAACATATTTAAAAGTTTCACCCGTCGCTTGGGATGCAACTACCTATCTTTTAGGAAAATAGATGATCGATTAAAACGCTATGTCTTGAGACTATCATCATGCTTAGTTATAAAAAATAATCAGTGAGAAAAATCACACGCTGAATGAAAAGAATCGGATATGCTATTATCAATAATGAAGATGTGGTTTTTCTTGGAGAAGTAACATAAGAAGGCGAACGATCTTCACCAAATGAATAATATTGATTAGGTTGCAATTATGAAAGCGAGAGGGGGGGGAGCAGTTAGATGCAATTATCGAGTGCGATGGCATTCTGTGATGCTCGCGTTACTTACACTCCTTTATTTTCCTTATTCACGGTTTTTAGTTGCAAGTGACATCAAGCCTAATTTGAACTACTGTTCAGAGCAACAAGCTCAGATTGTTGCCGTAGAAGGCATTGCTGAAGTCCTTAGGTCAGGGGAACGAGCCTGGAAGCATATCAGGGTCGGTGGTGGATTGTGTGCAGGTGATATGTTGAGGGTGCGCGCTCATAGCCGAGTGGCGTTAAGGCAAAAAAATGAAAGTATGCTGCGCCTAGGTGAGAAGACAACCGTGACCTTTGCACAATCTGAGGTGAGTTCTGCACAAAGAAAGGCAACACTGCTGGAATTACTGCAGGGTGCATTGCACGTTATAACCCGCACACCTGAACCGTTTGAGATTAGAACACCTTTCATGAATGCAGGTGTGGATGGAACTGAATTTAGTGTAGCAGTTGAGTCCGATAAGACCCATGTTGTGGTTTATGAAGGTCAAGTCACTGCAAGCAATGATCAAGGTAGCATTGTATTAGTCGACCAAGAAGCAGGAATTGCCTACAAAGATCAGAAACCCCAAAAAGAAGTCATCGTTCGATCTCTCGATGCCGTGCAATGGGCGTTATATTACCCGGCGATCATCGATCCTCGCGTCATCGAGCAGCAACTCCCTCAAACTTTGCAAGCTACTGTCCGTGAATCACTAGAACACTACCGCCAAGGCAATGCATTTGAAGCGCTCGCTGCGCTCGAAGCGCTGGATCGAAATACCCTTGGCGCACAACTGCTCACTTACCGTGCCGGACTCTATTTAACACTGGGACGCGTGGCAGAAGCGCGACACGATATCGCCCAAGCATTACAACTGCAGCCCAATGACAGTGAAGCCTATGCCTTACAAGCCATCATCGCAGTGGTGCAAAACGAT
>WBZL01004682.1_pt1 | contig 11656 bp, 10 predicted proteins | sample 5204291 | NCBI WGS metagenome assembly WBZL01 (sample SAMN12344345, study PRJNA552823) | activated sludge metagenome | biome: Activated sludge suspended growth; feature: Nitrification reactor; material: Wastewater; isolation source: activated sludge from nitrification reactor of wastewater...
ATCAGCTCGTTATGAATATGCCTTTAATCCTCCACAATCAACAACGCCAATAACTTCCGATCAATTAAAAGGTATTGCAGAAATGAGGGCGGCTGCGATAGCTGCATTTGAAAGAGTAGGATATCATGCCTTTATTTTTAAGGCGTTGAACATAAGACTGTACAATAATTATATGGATGCGTTAAATGATAATTTTAAAAATCTACTACGAAATATACACCTATTCAATGGCAGTGAACATGTATAGTATTCAATCACCTCCTTATTATCCATCTTATAGCTGCCCTTGAAAGTCCATACTTAATAATAAGCTGCCCTTCGCTCATCCCGGCGTTATTGTCGTCAATAACAAAGCGTCGGACTAAGCTGTTGTAAGGGATAAAGGCAAAAGAATCTTTTTGCGAGCGTGTTACAATATCGACGCACAAGATTAATTTTATTATTGCCTCCCTCTTAGGGTGATCTTCGCTATAATCATTGATCATTCAAAAAGTATTTTTGATTCTTCTTTAACTTAAACTTATCGTACAAAGATAAAACCGCATTACCACAACAATAGCTACCCTTGCTAAGTTTGTATTTGTCATGAATGTTAATCAATCCGGCATAATTAAAAGAATCTATTAAAGTAATTATATGCTTGTATTCAGCTTTCGGGATTCTTTCCCATTTCAATTCTGACATAATTTTACAAAGTTATGATTAAATTGTTAAATAATAAATATCTGTTTCACATGCCGCATATTCCACAACTCTTTTTAATTCAACCGGTGTGTCGATTGGTGTATTTTCATCCCACAATTGCCATTCTGAATTAGCGTCATAACGGTAATATATGTGGTCATATATTACAATCTCTGTTATAACGTCGCCTGTTCTATATGGTAATATTTTACAATCTGATATTTCATTGTAAGATAATTCCGGAGTATTCAAGGAGCAATCGAAAACAGTTATAGGAAACTCAATTTCGCCATCCCTTATCATGTCAACGCATCCACCGACATAGGATTGAACAAGATTAACCTCAATTAGATTGACACCTGACAATGAACACAAAGGAGTTGAATAAGTTAGCCATGACCCTCCATCAATGCTATAAGTAATAACTGACGTATCTATTGTAGAATTGACCTGACTATTATCTACACTTATTGTAAGGCAACCTGTTACCGGATTGAAGTCTAAAACCAGTTGTGGATTGTTCTGACAAGGAACGACATAATAAGTAAATGTTACCGGCGCGCATTCACCGTCGAATGTTACTGTAGCCTGAAAGGTAAAGTTACCGGTTGGATTACAAAGAGTATCACCGACGGTAAAGTCATTGTCATCATCGTATTTATAAGAATAATCTATTGTAAGAATTGTTAATGGCGACGTTCCAACAACTTCCGCAGTCCAGCATAATGAATCTTCAGTTACCTGTAAATTCAAATCTCCATAATCGCACGTTGAACGAAGCTCAAGTGGTTCATCATAATCAGATTGCCCGGTCAAGTTGCCTTTTGTCGGTACAAGGATTAAAGGCGTTGATATACCACTAACACCTCCGTCCCAATCTTGAATCTCAATCAACCGCATGGGATAAGAATGCCCCTCAATATCGACATTTATTATATCTCTAAAATCAATATCGCCAACATCATAAACCAAGATATTATGTTTTACAGAATCTTGAATGAGCTGCAAGGACGGCAACCAAAACATCTTATACAAATCTTTTAAGTCTCCCTTTCGGTTTCCATAAATTAGACATTCTTTTATTTCCGTTCCATCAGTGTTAACAAGATTTGCAAGGTTGAAGGCATACCATGCGCGTACGTCATTATCGTTATAAACTAAGCCGGGGATTACTAAGTCTCCATTTGTCATTTTTCGCCTTACCACCTTATTACCTGCAAAGTACAATACCCTGAATCCTACATTGAAAGAATACTCACCATTTTCATTATCAGATATGTAAGGTAAATCATGTGGCGCACGTCGTAATGAAGTATCAGGGTCTGTTAAGTTATTGATAAATGTAATCTCCTTATTGAGTGTTGCCCTAAATAACGGATTGCGTGATATTATTTCTTGTGAATAACCCCCCGGATTAATCGTTTTGAAGCCGTCAAATATTTGGTAATCTTTGCCGGGGATATCAATTGCAATCCCTTTTTCGGAAGTTGATGCAAAACCGACCCGAGTGTTTTCTGAAAGAACCGTTTTTTCAAAATTCCGTTTAAGGCTATTGGGAACTACCTGTTCTGTTATGTCGATAAATGTATCCTTGTAAAATCCTTCTATTTCTGAATCGTCAAACAAATTGCTTGTTAATGTTGGAAATAAATAAATATGACCGCTATTCCTTTTGTAATACAATTTAGCATCAAAAAGGTGAACAACGCCTTTTAATACGTCTAAAAATGAAAGATTTGGATCTAATTCATCAGCCATATTAATCGTATCCCCTTCACTATATAATGAACGTTCAGGTATTATACTGAATGTGTTTTGAGCCAACAATTTTACGTGAATTGTATCATCTGCATATTGTTCTGATTCGACATAAAGTATAGATAATGGAGGGATTGTTGCATTTTCAATTTCACAAATTACAGTAACTATTAAAGGTTGATAAAGGGTATTGTAAACCACCGGCATATCAACCTCTTTAATTATCAGAGGTAAATTAGAATAAAGATTATTAATCATCATTATTCTAAGTTTTACACCACCATTTACAGCGTAACGAGTCCTTAGCTCAAATTTTGCTTTTATTCTTATTGTGCCAATAAAACCGGGTGAGCGATAGAAGTATTTATTTTGAAAAATATTTGCAAATACTTCTGGTGAACCACCGGTATAATTATTGCCGGGATCTGAATATATATGAGAAAACGGCAATATTATTTTTTTATTGTCATTGTACTCCATCATCATTAATGTACTTTCCGTTGTCGATACAACCTCAAGTGATCTTCTTGCATTATTATTTTGAACATTTCCATAATCTTCACGGAGCAAGTACATTATCAAACGGCGACCGAAATCACTCTCAAGTAATGTAGATGTGAAAGCCATCCCACAAGCAGCGAATCCCTTTCTTAATAGATATAATAATGAAACAAAGGGTCTCATGTCATGCGTCCACAAAGAATTTTGAACAAGATTTTTATTATTTGGATTATTTGTTAACTGCCCCCAATTGACATGCGGCAGCCGTATTGGTGACCCCCCATCCACATACGCGCCCACATTATTCGTTGATGCAATATTCGCTGCGGTGAAAGAGAAGATATCAAAGGGGATAGCATTCAATTTCAACATTTCCGCTTTAATTAGCCAATATGAATTCCCGAGCTTTAATTCAGCCGTATATGTCTGTTCATCTGAAGATACGACAAATAAATCTGTAAAAGGTAGTGTCATGTCACCCAAGTAGGCGACCACCTTACAAGCCTTACCCGCATATTCGCCGGATTGACCGTTTATAAATGGTTCTAAAGCCCGTCTATTACGTGGCGTTCTCTTTAGTGTCAACCCTATTGCCGACGGTATCTCTAATTTATCTGCTAAAAAATTGTTAACCTTTTCCGTTAATCTTAATTGTTCAGGGTCAACATCAAGAAAGTATTTACCGTTTGAGTCAACAAATTGTCCGGTGATGAATGTGTATATTAATTCTACTTCAATCATAATATCCCTATTGCTGCATTTACCGGATTTGCGACATTGCCAGACAACTTAATCCGCATGTTTATACCTTCTTTTATCATCCCCGATTCTGTAACTTTAAATTTTATAAACTCGTTATTGTAAACTAACAAGTATGAGCTACTACCGAGAAACCCTTCAATAGTTCGGACGGCATCGGGTGACATAATAGTCTTTAATTCAAAATCGTACTTTGTATATCCTTTTACATTAGCCAAGTTATTACCGCCGTGTGTGTTATACTTTGTCTGACCCCAATCAGCAATCCCACCTCTATGGGTTTTAATTTCATCTTTTTGAACATCCATACCAATATTGACCTCTGTGAATGTCATTGCTGTATAACCTCCGAGCGGATCTAAATAAAGCACTTGATACGGATATTCATTAAGTCCGCAATTTTTAAACCGATATGTATAGACTTTATATCCTTCCGTTTGAAAAGTAACGGTGTAATAAGGGAGAAATGATAAGGCAGGAAAATGGGCTGCCCCAATGGGAAAGATGTTTACTTTATTAGCTACACCGGTCATTGTCGATATCACTGTGTTTTCCGGGTTCTTAATAGTCACCGTTGCTGCTCCGTACCCATACAACCAATCAACACTTGTTACATTGTACATTGATACCGGCAATTTTGGTGACATGAGAAAAACGGAAGGTATTGTTTGAAACTCTTTGTAATTCAAAAGACATGAGTTGATAATATCAATCGTAGCCGAGCTGCTTGGTAAAGGTAATCCGGTCGTTGCCCCTGTTGTAAAGTCGTGTGTTATCTCCCCATATTTAAGTTTTACCTTCATTATCCCTCCACCGTCTTGTAATGTGTTTGTAAGGATTGTGGGTAATAATGTTTTAATGTTGTAAAGCTCATTGGCGAATGATATGTTAGGATTTATGTTTACATTATTGGGTGATATCTCCCGAACATTTGTATATTCAGTGACCCCTGTTCCATCCGTCAATTGATATCCTATCGTTTTTTTGTTTACGAGTGGAGTACCTAAATCTGTTATTTCCATTTTCCACTGAATCAAATCATCCACTGTGATAGGTGAAGTTGGTGAAGATAGTATGTTAACTGACATTATCTTGTTGAATTATATTGTTGAATATTACGTCTTTCAATTAGTCTTGTTTTTTGTTCCTCCCCTGCGAGAACCCCATCCATTACGGCAATACGTGTTTCTTGTGCAACTATCCTCGCAAAGGTAATCATATCTGTATTATTAACCCTTGCAACCATCGGGTTGTTTGTGTTAATTGATTGAGTTGATGAAGAAACAAAACCTCCATCGGCATACTTCGACCGGTGTAATGCCTCAAAAAATGGTCTATACCTTTTTGTCTTTTCTTTTGTGAAGACAAATTCACCATCGTGAACAATACCTGCCGGTCTATGTCCTGTTGAATCGGGTGCCATAATCCCCTCACCTGTATAACCGCCATCGGCAAAAGTAGCAGCCTTAATCTTAGCGATTTGAAAACCTGTCGTTGCACCAATCCCTATTGCTGCTATTGCTCCACCAATCGGACCGAGTGTGGCAAGTGCCTGAATTATCGCCAACGCTCCTGAGACTATTGCTTGTGCTATTTTTGCTTCTTTGTCTTGTTCAAAAGCTTCACGCTGTATTTTCTCAATTTTATCGCTCTTTTCTTTTTCAAGTGCCGCCTCTATTGTCGCATTCCCTTTCGCCTGTTCAAGCTTGTAATTATATTCCTTATCAATAGCGTTCAATGCATCCTTAGTTTCATTCTCTCGTGCTATCTGTTCAAGGTCAAAGATGCCATCTACTATTATGTTAGCATAATCAAAAGATGCAGCCTTGATTTTTTCTTGATATTCAATTTCTTTTGCTAAGCGTTCCTCCCGAGCTTTGTCCCTCGCTTTTTCAATATCTGAAATGTCTTTGAGATTTTTTTGCTTGTATTTATCCAAAAAGTCAAATACCTTTTTTTCTCCTTCTTCAGAAACGACCTCTCCTATTTCATCCACTGCATCCCTGATAGGCAATTGAGGCAGTTGTTCAATTTGTTGTCTATCCTTTGCTTTGAACTTATTTTGCAGCAATTCTAAAGCTTCCCGAGCTGCTTCAAGTTTCTTTTTTGCCGCATCAGCTTTTTCTATAATAGAAGAAAGTACTTTTGGATCGACCTCTGTTTGTAAACGAGCAACTAAGTCATTATACCTTTTTTCTAAATCCTTTATGCTTCCGATCCTATAGTCCGGCGCACTTTTTTTATTTCCTTGTCCCTTTGGTGGAGTGGCACCTTCATCATCCGGATTCCCCTTTATTTCTTGTTTTACATATTCACGACCGTTGCCGGTTATTTTATATGGGCGTCCATTCGCATCATAATATGTTCTGTTGCCACGTGCTTTTTCTGCATCACGGATAGTTTGCCCTGATGCTATTTTAAGTCCTTCTATCCTTCCCTCTCTGTTCCCTCCGGAATATTTTAAGGCGTCCTTAAAAGTTAAATTCCCCTGCGCCCATTGTGACCATGCTTGAAAAGCATCTGCGGAATCTTTTAAAAAGTTTTTTGTAAAATTCTGTAAACCAGAACTTACAGCAAAGTCAGACATAGCATTTTTAAGCCGTTGCCATTGACCTGGGATATTATCCATCATCTCTCTTTGCTCATTGAGCAAACTATTTGTTTCGCCAATCGCAATATTACCGGTCTTGATTCTATCGTTTACGAGCTGTTGATTTCCTGCCCATTTGAAGAATATTTCAGAAACGCCAGCCCCTTTTAGTCCAAGTTCACCTAATAGTTTTACCAGTTCAGTTGCCGACCCTCCAGACTTATCGACGAGTTTTGATATTACAAGATTTATAGCCTCTATCGGATTTGTATCCAAAAGCTTATGAAGTTCCTCCTTTGCTATTCCTGTAGATTTAGCGAACTTATCAAGATTTTCACGCATGTTTTGATTAAGTCGAACGAATGCAGTTCCACCTCTTTCAGCGTTAATACCCATCTCGATAATAGCACTTGACACACCAAGTATGTCACCTTGTGTCAACCCTATTGCCTTACCTACGCCCCCAATCCGTGTTGCGACATCCGCAATCTCTCCAGCCGATGCTGCGCCATTATTCGCCAGTTCATTGAGTGCATTACCGATAAATTGGAAGTTTTGAGCTAATTCCGTTCCGTCTGACGTCGCCCCAAAAAGGATGTTAGATAATTTTGCAACGGTATTTGTTGTCTCCTCAACGCCGCCACTAAATTCATCGCCTAAAGCTATATTCAATGTATTAACTGCCTCTGTAAACTTTAAAACACCTTCTTCACCCTTTACACCAAATCGACCTGCCTCAACGGATATCTTTAAAAGGTCCTGTAAAGTTGTGGAAGTATCAAGAGCCTTTAATCCATCTGTAAGACGTTCGACAGCGTCAGAATTGAGACCGGTCGTTTTTCTTACATTAGCCTGAATGCCATCAATTTCAGCATTCAAAGAGATTATTTGCTTCATAAGTGAAGTCGCTGCTACTCCAGCCGCTGCGACACCGCCCAATGCAAAAGCAGACATTCCACCACCTAACAGACCTCCAGAAGCGTTACTTATAAACGTGTTTGCGACATTACCAACAGTTGGATAATTTCCGACGTTCCGTTGACTTCGACCTGTTGCACTTTCTAAACCTAATAAATTCTGATGCTGCTGTTGAATTCTGTTTCTTAAATCAAGCCCTTTTGCCGCATTCCGTTCAGCTTCGGATAATTTATCATATTCTTTTCTTAGGTCGTTTAGCTCATGCCGTAATCCTATCAATGATTTTTTCTTAATCTCGTCATTGCGCACAGCTTCGGTAACATCAATCTTTCGTTGTGCTGCAATTCTTTTTTGTTCCTCTCTTTCTTGTCGTAACAAATCTCTATTGCCTTGTTCCCAAGCTTTGCGCTCCCGTGCAAGTTGAGCGCCGTCTGACATTTCTTTGTTTAACGCCTTATTGCGTTCTTCAATAGCCTTTTTTGTGTTGTTAATAGCAACGGTCAAATTTTTTTCTTCTCCTGCAATTTTAGACATTCCAGTATCGTTAATGTCTTTAATCTTACTTTTTATCCCTGCAAGTTGTTTTTCAAGTTCTTTTAAATCCGATAATTGCGACTTTACGCCGTCAATTTTTAAAGAAAAAGATAATGTTTTATTCGCCATTATGTCAAATTATTAATTAAGTCATCTATGTATGTATCAATCTTCAACCCAAATTCATGCAACATTATGTTGTACGGATTATCGGAATCAATTACCTTCGTTATAAATCCTGTTCTTTCACCTGTTTTTGAAAACCTGCTTGAAGCCTTAGTTGGCATCCCATCTTGTTTATGTACATTAGCCGTTGCAAATGCGGCTCGCTTTGATTCCGCATCAGATAATCCTTTTGATTGAAAGTAGTTTATTAATCCGTCAATGTATTTACTTTTTTTTGCGCCGCTACCACGCCGGTATGGTATTCTATTTGCCCTGACCCCGAAATCAACAATATTACCGTAATTGTTCATATAGAAATCAGTAATTATCGAATCAGCAGTTTGTGTTATTTTATAACTTATGCTATTAAGCAAGCTACCGGTATTGTTGTGTCCTTGCTCCTTTAGCTTCGTTGAGATATCTTGCTTTATTAAGTCAGATATTATTTCAATAATCTCTTTCTCATTAATCATACTGTTATCGTTACTCTGTTTATAACAGACCCTATAAGTTTATTCATTCCTCCTGCAAAAGATTCAATCGTTAATTCATCAAAAGCATTTTTCCATATTGCGTTTTTTAATATATTTGAATATGGTTTTACTTCGATATACATACCCGGATTATCATCGATATAATCCTGTGGCAATAATAAATCTTCACAATCTTGACATCCGATATTATTGTAAGCTCCGACGGTTGATAATTGTCGAATGAAGTTTTTTAATAGAATTGAAGTGTCATGTTCAATTTCAAATTGATTCCTTGAATCACATGTTATTCGTGAATTACAATTACAAGCGCACAATCCGGATTTATCTAAGTATGAATATTGATGGTTATCATAATTTTCGGTTATGTAATCTAATACTGCAATATGGAAAGTAATAGCCGTTGAACATTCACCTCCGGCAATTCCATTTATCGTTTCCGATTGCGGAATGATTGCAAGTAAAGGGTATTCAAATGTCAATTGTCCTGCCGGATAACCTTCTTTAGCCCACTTTTTAGAATAAAAAAAAGGCTTGTATTTTTCAATTACCGTTTTTTCGAGTTGCTCCCTACTTGCTATCTGCCATTCATCAATCACTGCGAATGTTTGAATTTGATTACAACGGACGGTTGGTAGTGTAGAATCTAAGTGTAAGATGTTGCGTATTGCGCTATATAGTTGAATGAATCCAAACTGCATAATATTTTAGTTACAAAATTAGCACAAAGTAGGTCAAGTAAAAAGAAGTTAGATAATAGATGTATGTAATACAGCCATATATGAATAAAAATATTATGTTATAAATAATGTTGTTATCACCTTTGTTGTATGACAAAAAAGACATTATTGCGACTTGTTAACAACGGAGTGTTATTCGCTAACAGCGACCTGACATTTTTTGAATCTTTTTTTGATGATGATATCCAAATTGAATCACACGTAAAAAACGGTATAGCACATGTAAGGATTGACCATTTGCTTTATTTCGGTACTGAAAAAACATCAGTACAAAGCTATGCAGAATTATTTAAGGAATTACAAAAAGATGATTCTGTTCAAGGTGTTATCATAGAGATTGACAGCGGCGGTGGTCACGATTCAGCAAGTATGTACTTGGGGAATGTTATATCAGAATTAACGGCAGTAAAGCCTGTTGTTGCTTACGGTCACATGATAGCTTCTGGCGCTTATCTCATGTCAATAAATTGTAACCTTATAATTGCATCTAATATATTGAGTAAAATAGGTTCAATCGGTGCTTATGTCAGTCTTAGCAAGATAATGAAGGAATTTTATTCAGAATTTTTTGAAGATGTTTATGCCGAGCAGTCACCGGAAAAAAATGAAGAATTTCGGGAATATGTGTCGGATGGAAGTATAGAAAAGTATCAACAAATGGCGAATGAATCGGCACAATATTTTATTGATGCAGTGAAATTGAAGCGCCCTTTTGTCAGCGAAGAAGCTTTAAAAGGGAAATTATATACAGCAGATAAAGCAAAAAGAGTAGGATTAATTGATGGTATTGGGTCATTGGATTATGCAAAGAGCCGGATAATCTCATTATTGAATAATTATTAAAAAAATGTAAACATGAAATTTGCAAAAAATTTTGTCAGCGCATTGAACAACGCATTAGGCTTTGCAGTAATAAAAGACGACGAGACTATCGACGAAGCTACTGCAAGACTTGAAGCAATGCCGACACAAAAACACAATGATGTGGAGATGGATGGTATTAAGTCATCTCTACATGATGTAACTGAATCGTTTAATAAATTAAGTGCTAAAGTTACTGAAACAGAAACTGCCCAAAAAAGCGACAATACCACATTGTTGACTATGATGGCAGAGATGAAAGGGGAGATTGATTCTCTTAAAACTGAAATCACAGAGTTAAAAAAAGATTCTTTGCCAAAGCCTATTGTCACCAATTCTACTGTTGGAACGAATGCGACAAACAATTTAACGAATGTAATTACCTTATCTAAGGGTAGATTTTCAAACAACTAAAAACATAAAAATATGCCTATTAACACGATAGAAGTTCCGAAAAGAATAAATATAGACGGTGTGGGGGAGGTTACTGCCGGAATAAATTTTACCGGTGGATTATCCCTATCAGCCAACAGGGCGGCAGGTATACAGCTATTTATTAAGAGTGGATTACAATCAATCGGATTGTATAATGACCCTTTAAAGTTGTTCAGCGTATCGAACGACATTGTATCGGGGCGTGCCATGTTTATGAACATTATGGCAGCATCATTCGGATTACGCCCGGCAAACGGTTGTAATTGGGATCCGGCAGCTCGTGTGTTTATCGACAATGAAGGTATCAAGATGTATTCATTGACCTACCAATTTGAGCAATGTTATGATGAATTTATCGGCTCATGTTTGCGTCAATTGCTTGGCAAAGGTAACAGCATTCAAGATATATTAGCAACTGAAGATGGGCAAAGATTGTTGGAGACAGCGTTTGCTGCGGTGTATGAAGGAGCGTTAACGGACGGTGATATTATGGCATGGATTGCACGTCACCCACTTATAGCAACAGCATATAATAACGGTGTTAGCGGTATGGATGCTGATGAATTTGACCGTTTCTATGCGCAAAATGGTACTAACAGAGTTCCGGAAGGGTGGTTAGCGCAAATTGATAATGCCAGAATAAGCGGTATTCCAAATCTTAATGGCCACATCAATCCAATTGATGTTCACGGTAATGACTTTGTCGGAGACGGTATTGCAGTTCTTAACAATCTTAAATCTAATGCAACAAGCAAATTAAGAGTAGCTATTTCAAAGAACCCTGCTGACGGCGTCTATTTCGTATCACGTACTTTATTTGAAAGGATAAAAGTACAACTTGGGGACTCTTGTTGCTCCGATGAGCTTATTAAAGCAAAACTTTTAGGAGATAATGCTAATATAGGATGGACAAGGGAACACATTATGTATAACGGTCTATACGTTGTTCCGGTTGATGCTTGGGACGTACTTAATGAGGCTACTGCGACAAACGGTGTTAGAGCCTTGTTGACAGTAAAGGGGAACTTGGGTGCTGCCTTCGATGTAAGCAAAACAACCGGCGGATCTCATGATATTGCTTTTGAGGCTGAACAGCGACTCGGGCCTGGAGACGGATTTATGGGCAAAGTCTACGGACATGCAAACTACGAACTTGGAATTGGTATCTTAAACAGGGATTATCTATCTTATGCATCTTATGTTAGTGCCTAATATTATTT
>WBZL01004683.1_pt1 | contig 11656 bp, 10 predicted proteins | sample 5204291 | NCBI WGS metagenome assembly WBZL01 (sample SAMN12344345, study PRJNA552823) | activated sludge metagenome | biome: Activated sludge suspended growth; feature: Nitrification reactor; material: Wastewater; isolation source: activated sludge from nitrification reactor of wastewater...
ATCTGGAAAGCGTCATCGCCGAATCCGAGGTGCTGGTGGTCGGCCTGGCCGATCCAAAGATCTTCGAAACCCTGCGCCGTTGCGTTCGTGACGATCAACTGGTCGTCGACCTGGCCAACATGCCCGACCGGGCCGCGCTGCGCGGCCAGTACCAAGGCCTGTGCTGGTAAGCGCATGTCACCGGGCGTGGCGGTCAATCTGGCGGCGTTGGCCGCGCTCGGGGCGTGGTTGCTCCGCAGCGCCTGGCCGTTGACAGAGACGGTGCGGCTGCGCAACGCCCTGCTGGCGCAAGCCACCGCCGATGGCGACTTCGACTGGACCCCGGAGACAGTGCCGGCCGACTTTCGTCGCGAGCGCATGGCGCCGAGTGCCGATTTCCTTGCCATCGTCGCCGGACTGCGCCTGGAGGGGCTGGACGACTGGACGAAGGCGCTCCGCATCGCCGCGCATCTCTCCGAAAACACCCGCGACCTGGGGCCCTTGCAAGACGACCTGATGGCCAGCTATCGAGGCATCCGCAATGGCCACGGCTACTGCGCGGACTTCGTCAAGGTATTCCTGGCGCTGGCCCACGCGGCGGGTCTGTTTGCCCGCCAATGGGCATTCTCCTTCGATGGCTTCGGCGGCCACGGCCACACGTTCGTCGAGGTGTTCGACGGCCAGGCTGGCGCGTGGCGCTTTCTCGATCCGCACAACAACTTCCATGTCGTCGACGCGACGAGCGGCCAGGTACTGTCGGCGCTCGAGTTCCGCGACAGCCTGCTCGGTCGTCGCGGTCCGGTGGCCATGCGGCCAAATGGAGCCGGTCGTCCCGGCTATGTCGAGCCGGCGAAGGCATTGGACTATTTTCGCCGTGGCGTGGCCGAATGGTATTTGTGGTGGGGCAACGCGGTCTTCTCCCTCTATGCCCATCCCCTGGTGCGCGCCGCCGGCCGGGTATCGCGGGTCCTGGCCCATGTGGCCGCCATCGTCGCCGGTGTGCAACCGCGCATTCGCATCTACCCGGCGGAGGAAGGCCAGGCGGCGGCCCGCCGCCTGGCTGCAGTCGGGCGAAGCCTGCGGTTTGGCGCAGGACTAGGACTGCTGCTGACGACCCTGCTCGTCGCGCAGCTCCGCTGGGGCGCACAACCATGATGCGCCTGCTCTTCAACGCCCTGGCGCCGGCGGGAAGCGGCTCCCGCCTGTCGGTGCTGATCTTTCACCGCGTGCATGAACAACCGGATTCGCTCTTTCCGGGCGAAGCGCATGCACGCACCTTTGCGCAACAGCTTGGGTGGCTCAAGCGGTGGTTCAACGTTCTGCCGCTGCCCAAGGCGGTCGACGGATTGCTCAAGGGCAGCCTGCCGGCGCGGCCCGCCGTCATCACCTTCGACGACGGTTACGCTGACAACCGCACGGTGGCCCTGCCGATATTGCAGGCGCACGGGCTGACCGCGACTTTCTTCATCGCCACCGGCTTTCTCGACGGTGGCCGCATGTGGAACGACACGCTGATCGAAACCGTTCGCCTTGCCCGGGGCCCGGTGCTCGACCTAACGACGGTCGGGCTGGACGCGTATCCGGTCGACTCGATCGAGCGGCGCCAGGCCACCATCCACGCGCTGATCCCGCGCCTGAAGTACCTCGAACCCGTGGAACGCCAACGGCAGGTGGACGCCATCGCCGCCCGCGCCGGTGTCGATCTGCCCAATGACCTGATGCTGACGTCGTCGCAACTGCGCGAGATGGCGCGGGCCGGCATGACCATCGGCGGCCACACGGTGCACCACCCCATCCTGGCCACCCTGAGCGACGATCAGGCCCTGGCGGAGATGGTGAACGGTCGTCGGCGGCTGGAGGAGATCATCGGCGTGCCGGTGGACCTGTTCGCCTATCCCAACGGCAAGCCCGACGAGGATTACAACGCGGCGCACGTTCGTCTGGCGCGGGAAGCGGGGTTCGAGGCGGCGGTATCCACCGCTTGGGGCGCCGCCCGGCCGGGCTGTGATCCCTATCAGATTCCGCGCTTTTCTCCATGGGATCGGCACGCGTGGCGCTACGGGCTGCGCCTGGCGGACAACTTGCGCCGCGACGGCTACGCAGTGGCGCGGGTCTCCTGATGGCGGAACCGCGCCTGGTGGTCCTATCCACCCTGTTTCCCCATTCCGGCCAACCGAATGCCGGCCTGTTCGTCCGCGAACGCATGTTCCGTGTTGGCCGCCGTTTCCCCCTGGTTGTTGTTTCGCCGCAGCCCTGGTTTCCGCTCCAGGGACTGATCAGACGCTTCCGGCCAGGCTATCGTCCGCCGGCACCGCATCACGAAGAGCAGAACGGATTTCAAGTGGTCTTTCCCCGCTTTCTTGCCCTGCCCGGGTTTCTTCGGCATCTGGACGGCATCTCGATGGCGCTGAGCTGCCTGCCGACCCTGCTGAGGCTGCGCAAGACCTTCGGCGCTAATCTGATCGACGCGCATTTCGCTTATCCCAGCGGCTATGCCGCGGCCCTGCTGGGACGCTGGCTGAAACTGCCCGTGACCATTACTCTGCGCGGCACCGAGCCGGGCCACGTCAGGCAGCCGGCGCTGCGCAGGCGCGTGGTGGCGGCATTGGCATGGGCGACGAGGGTATTCGCGGTATCCGATTCGTTGAAGCAACTGGTGGTGGGGCTGGGAATTCCGGACACCAAGGTGCGTGTGGTCGGCAACGGAGTGGACCTCGCGCGATTCAGCCCCATTGCGCGGAACGAAGCGCGGCGGAGTCTCTCGCTGCCGGCCGATGCGAGAATCCTGATCTCGGTCGGCGGATTGGTAGAGCGCAAGGGCTTTCACCGGGTTATCGACTGCCTGCCGGCGATTGCCGAACGGTTCCCGGATATCATCTACCTCGTTGTTGGCGGTGGTAGTCCGGAAGGCGACATGAGCGCCGAGCTGAAACAGCAGGTGCGCCACCTCGGCTTGGCCGATCGTGTCGTGTTCGCCGGCCCCGTGGCGCCGCAAGACCTTTCACGGTGGCTAAGCGCGGCGGACGTCTTCGTGCTTTCGACGCGCAACGAAGGCTGGGCCAATGTCTTCCTCGAAGCCATGGCCTGCGGGTTGCCGGTGGTGACGACCGATGTCGGCGGCAACCCGGAAGTGATTTGTCGCCAGGAACTGGGCACGATCGTCCCGTTCGGCAATGGACCGGCCTTACGGCAGGCTGTCGAACAGGCCATCGAAAAGACGTGGGATCGCGGCGCGATCATCACCTACGCCAGGGAAAACTCTTGGGACCAAAGGATCGAGGTGCTCGCAAGTGAATTTATACAGCTGGTCGCAAACGCGGGGTCAAACAAATGAGGATGAATGAGCCGTGCCGTTCCTGGCTAGCGACACCGGCAAAGAGCACGTTGTGGACACGCTTGGTGTCGCGGCTGATATTCCCTTTGCACGAGCGGCTCAAGGGTCACGACAGCGTCGCCCGCCTGCATGCCCTGGAACACAGCCAGTGGTGGCCGTACGCAAAGCTTCAGGACTATCGTCTGGCACGCCTGCGCGAAATGCTCGGCTACGTCGGCCGCCACGTGCCGTACTACCGCGACTTGTTCAAGCAAACAGGCTTCGAGCCGGCGGCCATGGCCAGCCTGGCCGACCTGCAACAACTGCCGCTACTGACCAAGGCGCTGATTCGCGACAACGACCTCAAGTCGGAAATCGCCGGCCCGCTCAAGCGCTACAACACCGGTGGCTCCAGCGGCGAGCCGCTGATCTTCTACATGGGGCTCGAGCGCATCAGCCACGACGTCGCCGCCAAATGGCGCGCGACCCGTTGGTGGCGGGTCGATATCGGCGACCCGGAGATCGTGGTCTGGGGCTCGCCGATCGAACTGGGCGCGCAGGATCGAGTCCGCTTGCTTCGCGACAAGCTGTTACGCACCCGGTTGCTGCCGGCCTTCGAAATGTCGCCGGCGAAGCTCGACGGTTTCATTCAGGAGATCCGCGCCTTCCGGCCGAGCATGCTGTTCGGCTATCCGTCCGCCCTGGCGCATATCGCCCGACACGGCCGGGCTACCGGTCAGCGCCTGGACGACCTGGGCATCCACGTTGCCTTCGTCACCTCGGAGCGGCTCTACGACGACCAGCGGCAGTTGATCGCCGACACGTTTGGTTGCGGCGTGGCGAATGGCTACGGCGGACGCGATGCCGGCTTCATCGCCCACGAATGCCCCTACGGCGGCATGCATATCAGCGGCGAGGACATCATCGTCGAAATCGTGGATGGTGAAGGCCGCGCCTTGCCGCCGGGCGAGGCGGGAGAAATCGTCGTCACCCACCTGGGCACCCGCGAGTTTCCGTTCATTCGCTATCGCACCGGCGACGTCGGCGTGCTCGACGAAGAGGAATGCGAATGCGGCCGCGGCCTGCCCATGCTGAAAGACATTCAGGGCCGCACCACCGACTTCGTGGTGGCCGCCGACGGCACGGTGATGCATGGTCTGGCACTGGTTTACATCGTGCGCGATCTGCCGGGCGTCAAACAGTTCAAGATCGTGCAGGAAAGTCTGGACCTGACTCGCGTACTGCTGGTGGTAGGCGAAGTCTTCATGCCCGAGTCGATCGAAGCGATCACGAAGGGATTCCAGGCCAGACTGGGGCAAGGTGTGGCCGTGGTGGTCGAGCAAGTGACGGAGATCGCGCCGGAGAAGTCGGGGAAGTTCAGGTATGTGGTGAGCAAGGTCAAGACGGGGTCGGGGCCGGGCGCATGACCTCCATTCAGCAACGAATGGCGGGCGGTATCGTGTGGATGGTCTTTGCACGCTTGGTGGATCGGGGCATTGGCGTCGTCAGCACGCTGATCCTGGCCAGGCTCCTGGTTCCGGAGGATTTTGGCCTGGTTGCCATGGCCACAGCGATCGGTGCGGTCCTGGACCTGCTCGGTGCATTCAATTTTGATCTCGCGCTCATCCAGAACAAGGAAGCGAACCGTTCTCACTACGATACGGTTTGGACCTTCAACGTTCTGTTCGGGCTCTTCTGCGGAGTCACGCTTGCTGCCTTGGCGATACCGGCCTCAATCTTCTATCGGGAACCCCGCCTTGAAGTGGTTATGTATGTCCTTGCCCTGCCGTATGCGATCAGCGGATTCTCGAATATCGGCGTCGTCAATTTCCGGAAGGATCTGCATTTTCGGGACGAGTTCAAGTTCATAATTTGGCGCCGCGTGGTAACGTTCTGCGTAACGGTGGGTTGTGCGTTCTGGCTGCGATCCTACTGGGCCTTGATCATTGGCATGATCGTCGGGCGCCTGGCCAGCGTGGCTATCAGCTTCCAGATGAGTCGCTACCGGCCATCGGTCACGCTGGTTGCCTGGCGCGAGCTGTTTCATTTTTCGAAATGGCTATTCATCAACAACACGCTGTATTTTCTATTGCATAGCGGGCCGAATTTCGTGATTGGCCGGATGAATGGCGCGCTTGGCCTGGGGGTCTACTCGGTGGCCTATGAGATCTCGAACCTGCCGTCATCGGAACTTGTCGCCCCCATCAATCGCGCCACCTTTCCTGGTTTCGCCAAGATGGTCGACTCCGACGAGATCGCCTACTCGTATCTCAAGCTGCTCGGCATGATTACCTTGTTGATACTGCCCATTGGTGTTGGCATTGCCGCGGTCGCCGAGCCGCTGGTGCTCGCGGCATTGGGGCCTAAGTGGACGGATGCCATCGAGCTGATTCAACTGCTTGCCGTGTATGGCGCCATCGCCGCCACGCAGACCAATAACGGCGTCATCTGGATGGCTGTTGGTCGCCCGCGTGACTTGACCTATAGCACGCTGTTGTTCCTCAGTATTCTCTTTCCCTCGCTTTACGTGTTCCTTGGCAGTCACGGAGTATTAGGAGCTGGTTATGCGTACCTCATTGCCCAGTCCGCTATCACGCCCGTCGCGCTGTGGAATACGGGGAGGCTGGTGGGCATCCGGTGGGCCATGTTTGCGAGCGTCGTTTGGCGACCGCTGGCCGCTGTGGCTCTGATGTACTGGGCGGTAACGGCCTTCGATGAACTGCAAGTCGTTATTGCTCCCTGGTCCCGGTTGCTACTGGATGCGCTTGTCGGTACTGTTATCTATTCAGTCGCGATTCTTCTTCTTTGGCGGATTTCTGGCCGTCCGAATGGTGCCGAGTCCTATTGTCTGCAACGGGTCGGACTTGCCGGGGCGTGTCGATCATGAGTGATCGCGCGCCACTCGGGCCGCTGAAGGAACCCCAATCAGCGCGACGAAAAGTCACCATCGTTTCGATGAACTTGTCGACCAACTGCACCAATCGGTGCTTCCGATTGGCGCAAGCTCTTGCGCCACATTTCGAGACCGAGATCGTGGGCACTACTTTCGGCGTCGGTAAGCGTTGGGGAGAGGGGATCTGGCCGCCCCTCGAGGGGTGTGCCGATGTCTCTATCAAGGGTGTTCCAGGCGACTATCTGCCTCGATACCTGCGCTCGATTCCCAAGTTGCTTCGACTGATGGACGGGGACGTGATTGTCGCGTGCAAGCCAAGGTTCGCCAGTCTCGGCATCGCCTTGCTGCACAAGCTGATCTGGCGCAAGCCGGTCATACTGGATATCGACGACGACGAGCTGGCACAGACCATGCCGGGCAAGCAGGCTTCGCTGCTGAAAAAGCTAGCCCATCCTGGCGGCTACCTCTGGACTCGCGTGATCCATCCCCTGCATCGGTTCGTAAACGCAAAGTTTGTCGTGTCGGAGAATTTTCGCCAGCGCTACGGAGGTACTCTGGTACCCCATCCCCTGGACCCGGACGAGATTGATCCCGCGCGCTTCGATCGCTCGAAGGTTCGCCGGGAGTTCGATATTCGCGATGATCAGGTAGTGGTCGGCTTCATAGGCACACCGGGCGCGCAAAAGGGAACCGATCTCCTGCCGGAAGCGCTGGAGCGCATCCCGGACGAAAATCTGCTGCTTATGATCGTCGGGGCCGAGGTGAACGATCCCTACGCGTTGGCGATGAAACGCAGGGCCGGGAATCGTCTGTTGCTCGTGCCAATGCAGCCACTAGCGCGCTTGCCGGAGTTTCTGGCCGCCGCGGACATCATTGCCTTGCCGCAGCGCTCGACCGACGAAACCTGGGGGCAGATGCCGGCAAAACTGACCGATGCGATGGCAATGGCAAAGCCGATCATTGCCGCCGAGCGTGCCGACATGCCGGCCTACCTGGCCGGGGAACGAGGGTTGACATTTTCTGCTGATGACATTGACGGCCTCGTAGAATGCCTCCAATGGCTTCTCGATCACCGTGATGAGTGGGCCAGGATTGGCAACGCGGCTCGGTCGTATTTTGAGACTCATTTGAGCTATCAAGCAGTGGGCGACATAATGAATACCGCTATTCGTAAATTGCTTCCGCGCGAGGGATGACGGTAAATGCGACCAAACTACCCCGACGTTTCTCGAAGCTATCTGGCCAAGTACGTGCCTTTGACGGCAAAGCGCATCCTCGACGTTGGCTGTAACCAGGGTGGTTTCGGTGCGCTACTGAAGGAACAACGCGAGCTCGAGGTATGGGGCGTGGAGCCGGACAGCGAGGCGGCGGAGGTCGCTTCGCAACGGCTGGACAAGGTGGTCGAGGCATATTTCGACGACAACGCGGCACTGCCCGACAGCTACTTCGATGCGATCGTCTTCAATGATTCGTTGGAACATATTCCCTACCCGGAAGAGGCCCTTCGAGTGAGCAGGCGGAAACTCGCCCCTGGGGGCATCTTGTGCATCTGTGTTCCCAATGTTTTCCACATCTCGAGCCTGGAGCATCTACTGCTGCAAAGAGACTGGGAATATGAAGAGATGGGGATACGCGACAACACGCATCTGCGTTTCTTTACGCGCAAGAGCCTTGCCAGATTGCTGGCTAGAGAGGGCTATGAAGTACTAGCCCAAGAGGGGGTCAATCGCGAATGGTGGGAAAAGGGCAAAGTCCTTCGCCGGTTGCTATTCCGAGTTTTTCCGCGCTTTACGGAAGAAATGCGCTACCTGCAATTCGTTACCGCCGCTCGGCCCATGCCCGGTTCGTGAATATTGCCGTGTCTTGCCTGTCACACAATCCGCGCGAGTCGACTCCCATGCTAGAGAATCCGATCCCCGGTCAACACCATTGTGCTTCTTGTCGCCTGCAATCGTCGGCCGCGCGGAATGTGGGCCGCCGTTAGGGCATGGAACACCCAACCCTGTTGCTCGTTCTACCCTGGTCCGCGGAGCATCCTGCCGGCGTGAGCGTGGTGGTCCACAATCTCTCCGTATGCATCGACCGTGGTGTGCTGAACCCCGTGATCGTGGTCAGCGATTGGGCGTATCCCGTGCCGCGAAAGGGCGAGGATGGCGCTCCCTGGTTTCGGTTTGCGCTGTTCGGCGGCGACGTCGACACGGCTGGGTGGAAGCAATTCATGGCCGCGCCGCTACGCCTGTTTCGCACTTGGCGGTTTCTGTCGTCCATGAACGCCAAGGCGGTTAACTTCCACTACCCGTCGCTACAAACACTCGGGGTCGCAGTGCTGAAACGTATCGGCCTATTTCGCGGTCGCCTGGTGCTTTCCTTCCACGGTACGGATGTGCGCAAGCCGCGACCCGGGTGGGAGTCTCGGCTATGGACTCTGATCTTTGGTCAGACAGACGCGATCTCCGCCTGTTCTCGGCATTTGGCAGACCGAGTTGCCAGCGAGTTTGGGCTCTCGCCTGATCGGGTTTCGGTGGTCCACAACGGGGTCGATACGGCGATTTTCTCACCGGCAGCAACTTCGGCTCCGTTGCCCACGGTGCTGCCCTCCAACTATGTCATCAGCGTCGGTAGCTACCTGCCGCGCAAGGGGCATCGCGTCCTGTTGGCCGCCTTTGCCGGAATCGCAGGTGAATTCCCAGATATCGGACTGGTTATCGCCGGCATGGATGGGCCGGAGCGTGAACCCCTTCGGGAGGAGGCGGCTCGTCTTGGTGTGGGCGGGCGGCTCGTCTGTCTGGTTGATCTGCCGCGCGAGGCGGTGGCCTATGCACTGTCCCGGGCTCTGGTATGCGTGCAGCCATCTTACGCCGAGCCCTTTGGTCTTGCCGTCATTGAAGCGGGAGCGTGTGGCACGCCGCTGGTAGCCTCGGCCGTCGGTGGGCACCTGGAAATTCTGCGAGAGGGCGATACGGGCCTCTTCTTCCCCGCCGGCGATGCGGCGGCGTGCGCAACCGCGCTGCGGCGGATGCTTCAAGACCGGCCCGCGGCGCTGGCCATGGCTGATAGATTCCGAAAGGAAGTCGGTCATATCTATACTTGGCAAGCGTGCGCCGACGCTTATTTGTCTCTGGCAAGAGATTCACACCTTTGATGGCGCGAGTTGAATGCATCGTTGCCACGGAGATGATTTGGGAATCCAGGTATGCGTGACCTCGTACTAACCGCCGTCATCTTTGGCGCCGTGCCCTTTGTCTTCAAGCGCCCCTGGCTTGGGGTTCTGCTGTGGACCTGGATCGGTATGATGAATCCGCATCGGCTGACCTGGGGGTTTGCTTATTCGCTGCCTTTCGCCGCCATCGTCGGTCTGGCGACCCTTGTCGCGGTGCTGATCTCGAAGGAGCCCAAACGCTTCCCGGTGATGCCCGTGACCATCGCACTCATCCTGCTCGTGGTCTGGGAGAACGTCACCTTTCCGTTTGCCATCAATCCATCCGACGAGCCGTTCGCCCAGTGGGACAAGGTGATGAAGATTCATCTGTTCATGGCGGTCACGCTGATCGTCATGCAGACCCAGGAGAGGATACGCTGGCTGGTTTGGGTGGCTGCGTTGTCGATTGGCTTCTATGGTGTCAAGGGTGGCTACTTCACCTTGGTGACCGGGGGCGGCAGCATGGTGCTGGGACCGGACCAGAGTTTCATCGCCGGCAATACCGAGATCTCGCTGGCCATCACCATGGTGATGCCCCTGTTGTGGTATCTGCGAACCCAGAGTCGTCACCGCTGGGTCCGTTTGGGCTTTGTCGTGGCCATGGCGCTCTGTGCCGTTGCCGTACTCGGTTCCTACTCGCGCGGCGGCATGCTCGCCGTGGCGGCCATGGGCGGCTTCCTTTGGTTGAAGAGCCGCAACAAGGCGGTGATTGGCATACTCCTGATCGCCCTCATACCCCTGATGCTGAGCTTCATGCCCGACAAGTGGTTCGACCGCATGAACACCATCGGCACCTACGAGCAGGACAGTTCGGCCATGGGCCGCGTCAACGCGTGGTACATGGCCTTCAATCTGGCCAAGGACCGTCCGCTGGTCGGTGGCGGCATGGAGGCGTTTACCAATGAGGCATTTCTGCGCTGGGCTCCCAATCCCCTGGATTCCCATGATGCGCATAGCATCTGGTTCGAGATGCTCGGTGAACAGGGCTTCGTTGGACTGGCCATCTTCCTGTGTTTCCACATTCTGGCCTGGCGCCTGGCCAGCAGCATCATCCGCGACTACAAAGGGCGCGGCGAGTTGCGCTGGGCCACCGATCTGGCGGCCATGATCCAGGTCAGCCTGGTTGGCTACTGGGTGGGCGGTTCCTTCCTCGGGTTGGCCTATTGGGACCTTCCGTATCTGCTGGCCAGCATCCTGGTCCTGACCAAGGTGGTGATCGATCGGCAGTTGATTGCCGATGCATCCGGCAGCCAGCAGCCCGCCCATGCCACTGCCCCGCCGGGGCTGGGGCAGAATGTCTGAGCGCGAGCCGCCGCAGCGGCCCGGCTTCGAGGAGGCCTGGCGCAAGCGGTTTGTCGAGTTCGCCACGCTGCGCGACGACGATGCGGGTATCGCCGGCTGGAGTGAATCCGGCCTGGATGCGCGTCTGCGGAGCTTCGTGACCGTCTGGAGTCGCACCCAACACGGCCGGGCATGGCTGGACGCAGGTTGCGGTGCGGGCACCTATGCTCGCTTTCTCGCTAGTCAGGGTGCCGAGGTGGTCGGGCTGGACTACTGCCTGCCGGCGGCGGCCAAGGCCAAGGCGCGCGACACGTCGAATTGCCAATGGGCGGTGGCCGATGTGACACGACTCCCATTGCGCCCCGGTGGTTTTGATGGCGTGCTCTGTTTTGGTGTGATGCAGGCGCTGGCCGAATCCGGCCCCGCCGTTCGCGAATTGGCCGCCCAGGTCAAGCCAGGTGGTGAAGTGTGGGTCGATGCGCTGAACGGCGCCTGTGTCGCCAACATAGCGCAACGCCTCTCCCGCTGGTGGCGCGGCAAGCCGGTGCATCTGCGCTATGAGTCGCCTCGGCGCATGAAACAGTTGATGCTGGCAGCCGGGCTGGTGGACGTGCGGATCAACTGGATCCCCATCCTGCCGGCCTCCATGAAGCGGCTTCAGCCCCTTCTGGAAACGCGGCCGGCCCATGCCCTGATCCATCTCGTTCCCGGGCTGGGATTGCTGCTCAGCCATTCGTGCTTGCTGACCGGCACCAAGGCGGCAGAGGGCGGTTCGGCCGACCTTCCTTAAATGCACTCCCCGGTTGGTCCCAGGTTACTGAGCACTCCACGCCTCGATTTCGGTGATACGTGAATAGCTGGCGAGGGCGTTGGTGACGAGGACGCGGATGCGGTCGGTGGTGATGGGGGTGAAGGTGAATTGGCGCCAGACCTTGTTGTTGCCGGTGACGGTGCCGCCGGGGACGGCGGCCCATTCGCTGCCGGTCCAGTA
>WBZL01004686.1_pt1 | contig 11645 bp, 9 predicted proteins | sample 5204291 | NCBI WGS metagenome assembly WBZL01 (sample SAMN12344345, study PRJNA552823) | activated sludge metagenome | biome: Activated sludge suspended growth; feature: Nitrification reactor; material: Wastewater; isolation source: activated sludge from nitrification reactor of wastewater treatment...
CCCGCGCGCTGGGACTCCTGCCCGGAGACAACGCGCTGGCGCCGCTCCGCGAAGCGGCGTTCCGCTCGCGCGCCGCCTTTGCCTCGGAGCTTCGCGGCTTCATGGGCGCCAATCCCTCGCTCGCGCCGCTCGGCGCGCTCGTGCTTTACAACACGCTCGGCGCTACGCTGCCCGACGGCACAGCTGCTGCCGCGCCGCTGTGGCAGGCCTCCCATCTCTGCGCCAAACGCTCGCCCGAGGCAGTACGCCGCGCTCTCAATGCTGGACCCGAAGTGACGGACCAGATGCTCGGCGAAGCGCTGTTCGATACCATCGTCAGCTCACGCAACGGCGCAGTATTCACCCAGCACGAGTACGAAGACGTATGGTCACTGATCTCGCACCCGGATCGCAAGGTTAGGCTTGCCATCGCGCCCGTGCTGGAATGGCTTGGCAAGCTCGACCCGGCAGACGCCGCCCCGCGCGGGGATTATCCTTTCGTGCTTGCCGCCGGACAGCGGCGCATGTTCAACGCCAACCAGATCTTCCGCGATCCCGCCTGGCGCCGCGATGACCCCGACGGCGCACTGCTCATCAATCCGGCCGACCTGGAATTGCTCGGCGCAAGCGACGGCGACTGGATCGCGGTGCAATCGGCCGCAGGTCGCGTGGTCGCACGCTGCAAACGGGATGACAGCATGAAGACCGGACAACTCGCACTACCCCATGGCTATGGGCAGGATTATCCGACCGCGGACGGCGCGCGCCTAAACAACGGCCCCCGCGTCAATATGCTGACCGAAAGTGGCAACCGCGATCCCGTGGCAGGTACGCCCTATCACAAGCACGTTCCGGTACGGCTGGAGCGACTCGCGGCCGCAGAAGCAGCGGCGTTCGAGGCGCAGTCGCGGCGCATCCACCGGGTCTCCGTCTAGGGGCAGTTCGCTCTGCCCCTTGCGCATCCCTTGACAAGCGCGGCTCTTGGCAGGGAAGTGATGCCCTCGGCGCGTACGCGCACAAGGGAGCCACAACAAGAACCATGGAAATGCTCAATCCGCATTGCGGAATTAGCCGCGACGAACGAGGCGTCGTGCGGCTGGCCGTCTGCAACGCCGGTTCGCTGAATATCGTCAGTTCGGCCGTAACCGACGGCGTGCGCGAGGGTTTCGAGCGGCTGGCCGGCGACGCCAGCATCCGCGTCGTGGTCCTGACCGGCCAGAGCGAGAAAAGCATGATCGGCGGCGCCGACATCAAGGAAATGGCCAAGCTCGATCCGAAATCCGCGGAAGCCTTCATCACTCGCCTGCGCGATCTCTGCGAGGCGATCCGCCGCTTCCCTGCCCCGGTCATTGCGCGGCTGCCCGGCTGGTGTCTCGGCGGCGGTCTCGAAGTTGCCGCTGCCTGCGATATCCGCATCGCCGCGCACGACGCCAAATTCGGCATGCCCGAGGTCAAGGTCGGCATCCCCTCCGTGATCCATGCCGCGCTGTTGCCGCGGCTGATCGGCTCCGGCCGCGCGCGCTTTCTGGTGATGACCGCGGAAAACATCGACGCGCCGACCGCGCTGGCCTGGGGACTCGTCGACAAGGTGGCGCCGGCGGGCGGCCTCGACGACGCCGTCGAGCACACCGTGAAGGCGCTCCTCGAATGCGGGGCCGAGGCGCTGCGCATCCAGAAGCAACTGTGCCGTCACTGGGACGAACTGCCGCTCAGCGAAGCCGTCAATCTCAGCGTCAGTGAGTTCGGCAAGTCGTACCTGTCGGGCGAGCCGCAGCGCATGCTGGGCGGCTTCCTCGAGCGCAAGCGCTAGGAGGGCCTGTATGCGGCCGGCCGGCAAAGGCCCCCTCGACTCCCTCTATTTCCACTATCCGATTTTCCCGGTCGGGCATGCGCCCGAGCGCGAGGGCAATCGCAGGCGGCACCCGGTCGTCATCGTCGGCGCCGGCCCGATCGGCATGACCGCGGCGCTGGCCTTGGCGCGCCGTGGCGTTCGCTCCGTGCTGCTTGATCGCAAGTATACCTTCAACGACGGCAGCCGCGCCATCTGCATCGCGAGGCCGAGCATGCACATTCTGGAACGGATCGGCGCGGTTGCGCCGTTTCTCGACAAGGCGCTCGGCTGGCGCTTCGGCCGCAGCTACTACCGCGGCACGCAGATCTTTCGCCTGGAGATGCCGCATCCGGAAAGCGAAAAATACCTGCCGATGTACAATTTGCAGCAGCAGTACATCGAGAAGTATCTGCACGATGCAGTCGCAGCCAACGATCTGATCGATATGCGCTGGCGGAGCGAGGTTGCGGCGATCGATAACCGCACTACAGGCGTGGGACTCGACATCGCCACATCAGACGGCAACTACCGGCTGGAGGCCGACTACGTGCTTGCCGCCGACGGCGCACGCTCGGCGATCCGCTCCATGCTGGGCTTGCGGCTCAAGGGCGAAAATTACGAGGGGCGCTATGTCATCGTCGACATCCGCATGGATCATGACTTTCCGACCGAGCGCCGCGCCTTCTTCGATTCCAGAGGCAATCCCGGCGGCACCGTACTGATCCACAAACAGCCCGAGGACATCTGGCGCGTCGACTATCAGTTGCGCGAGGGTGAGAGCGAAGAGGCTGCGCTGCGCGAGGAAAATATTCGCGCCCGCGTCGGCGCGATCCTGGCCGATGTCGGCCATGAGAAATCGTGGGAGCTGGAATGGTGGAGCATCTATTCCGCCAACACGCTGTGTCTCGACGACTATCGCCATGGCCGCACATTCTTCATCGGCGACGCCGCCCATATCGTCCCGATCTTCGGCGTACGCGGGCTCAACAACGGCCTTGCCGATGCCGACAATATCGCCTGGAAGCTGGCCAGCGTGCTGCAAGGGGAAGCTGACGAGCGTCTGCTCGACAGCTACTCGCCCGAGCGACGCGGCGCCACGCTCGACGTCTTCGCCAACGCGACCAAGAGCACGCGCTTCATGACACCGCCGACCCGCGGCTGGCGACTGGCCCGCGAAGCCGCGTTGTCGCTCAGTCTGAAGCACGAGTTCCCGCGCGGCCTTGCCAATCCCCGGCAGATGCTGCCCTACACCTATTCGGCGAGCCCCCTGACACCATTTGCGGGCCGCGACGCGGAATTTTCGTCTGGCCCGCTATGCGGCAGCTTCGCGCCGAATGCCAGGTTGGCCGATGGCAGTTTCCTGCTCGACCGCCCCGGCGATGGGATGACGGCTCTTCTTTTCTGCAAAGGCGAGCCGAGCCCGGAGCAAACCGCCCTGCTCGATGAGCTCAGGCGGCTCGACAAGCGGTTTGCCGCGCTCGTCGTTCAGCCCAACGGCGCTACCGCCGAAGCGCTCACGGATCCTGACGGCGAAATAGCCCGCCTGTACGGCGCTGAACCCGGCACGCTTTACCTGCTGCGCCCCGACCTGCACATCGCCGGGAGGTGGAAGACCATTGCGGCCGGCGAAGTCCTGTACACGGCTCGCCTTTGCCTGGGGATACCGACACCATGAGCCAGATGCCATTCGATGATCTGGAGGCCGCATACGAGACGCTCGCGGTCTCGATCGATACCGCCGGCGAGCAGCGCGAGGCACTGTTCCTGACGCGGCTGGCGCTGCTGCTGGCGCACGAGCTCGGCGATATCGCCGCATTCAACCGGGCCGTGCAGACCGCCCTAGATGAGCTTCCATAAGGCGCCCGCGGCGCCTCATGCGATCACGACAATTTATCATGGCGCCCGATATTGCATCCTGTCGCGCCACATAATATTATGATCATAATCTAATAAACGCGTCAGATCTCAGAACGAGGGAGTTTGGTCATTGGTGGTTTCATTCCCCGTGTCAGAATCGATCTGCGTTCCGAACCGAACACCCTGAGGCATCATGATCTCGAACTGGCTCTCCGCTGCGCTTGCCCGCCGCAACATCCACTACGGCTGGGCAATGGTCGCAGTCACTTTCCTCGCCGCACTGATCTCGGCCGGCACGGTCGGCGCGCCCGGCGTATTCATCGTGCCGCTGCAGAAGGAATTCGGCTGGAGCGCTGCGGAAATCTCTTCCGCACTGTCGATCCGCCTGATCCTTTTCGGACTGATGGCGCCCTTCGCGGCCGCCCTGCTCAACCGCTACGGCCTGCGCAACGTTACGCTTGTAGCGCAGCTCATCGTCGCCTCCGGCCTCCTCGCCTCGCTGTTCATGACGCAGGTCTGGCAGCTCGTGCTGCTGTGGGGCGTCGTGGTCGGCATCGGCACCGGAATGACGGCGCTGGTGCTGGGCGCCACCATTGCCACCCGCTGGTTCGTGGCGCGGCGCGGGCTTGTGGTCGGCATTCTCACGGCCAGCGTCGCGACCGGACAATTGCTGTTACTTGCTGCCATCACCGAACGCCTCGGCTGGCGCATCGCGCTGGCACTCGTTTGCATGATGCTTGGCGTTGCCGCCTTCGCTGTCCTGATGGTGATGCGCGACCGCCCAAGCGACGTCGGCCTGCGCCCCTTCGGCGACGAAGGTACCGAACCCTTGCCCGCCCCGCCGCCGAACACCGCGCCGATCATGGCGGCAGCGCTCGGCACGCTGCGCGACTCCTCGAAATCCACCGTGTTCTGGGTGCTGTTTGCGACCTTCTTCATCTGCGGCGCAAGCACCAATGGCCTCATCCAGGTGCACCTGATCCCGATGTGCCTGGATTTCGGCATTCCTCAGGTTCAGGCCGCAAGCCTGCTTGCCGCGATGGGCGTCTTCGATTTCGTCGGCACCATCATCTCCGGCTGGCTCTCCGACCGCTACGACAATCGCTGGCTGCTGTTCTGGTATTACGGCCTGCGCGGGCTGTCGCTGCTGTTCCTGCCCTATTCCGACTTCACCTTTTACGGTCTGTCGCTGTTCGCCGTGTTCTACGGTCTCGACTGGATCGCGACTGTCCCGCCGACCGTACGCCTCACCGCGCAACGCTTCGGGCCCGAGCGTGCCAATCTCGTGTTCGGCTGGATCTTTGCCGGCCACCAGCTCGGCGCGGGCGTCGCGGCCTTCGGCGCCGGCCTCACGCGCACGGTCTACGCCACTTATCTCCCGGCCTTCTTCGTCGCCGGCGCGCTCTGCATCGTCGCTGCGCTGATCGTGCTCACGATCTCGCGGCCGGCGAAGGTGGCAGCGGCGACAGTCTGACCCTCATCTCGAGGAACAACAGCTCACGGCCGCGTCGACATGTTGCCGGGCGGACCCGGCATGCGCAGCGGTTCGGCAAGGCGCGCGAATTCGCAGAGCAGCGAACGCGTCTTGCGCGGATCGATCACCTCCTCGACCCAGAACTTCTCGGCCGAGCGGAACGGCGAACGCAGCTTGTTCAGGCGATCCTCGATCTCCTTCAGCTTCGCGGCGGGATCGGCGGCCGCGTCGATCTCGGCACGATAGGCCGCCTCGATGCCGCCCTCCAGCGGCAGCGAGCCCCAATAGGCCGACGGCCAGGCATAGCGCATCGAGAAACGGTTGGCCGGCTGATGCACCACGCCCGCCACACCGAAGGCGTTGCGAACGATGATCGTGCACCAGGGCACCGTGGTCTGATTGACCGCCGCCATGGCGCGCACGCCGTGGCGGATGGTCGCCGCTTTCTCCGCATCGAGCCCGATCATGAAGCCGGGGCAGTCCATGAGATAGACGATCGGCAGATGGAAGGTTTCGGCGAAGTCGACCCAACGCACGACCTTCTGGCAGGCTTCCGCCGTCCACGAACCGCCGTAATGCATGGGGTCGCTGGCGAGCAGCAGCACCGCCCGCCCTTCCAGCCGCGCAAGGCCAACGATGATCGGCTTGCCGAAACTGGAATTGACCTCGAAGAACGAGCCCTTGTCGACGACGGCATCGATGATCGGCCGCATCTTGTAAACCTGACGGCGGCTGCGGGGCACCGCCTTCATCAGCGTCTCCTCCGCACGCTCCGGATCGTCATTGCACGACACGGTCGGCGGCAGATCGTAGACCGATGACGGCAGATAGGAGAGGAATCGTCTGGCGCATTCGAACGCCTCTTCCTCGGTCTCGACTGCGTGATCGACGCCGCCGGCGCGGGTCTGGATGTCGGCGCCGCCGAGTTCCTGCTTGGAGAGATCCTGGCCAAGCCGCTTCACCACCGGCGGACCGGCGACGAACATCGCCGAGCTTCTGGTCATCACGGAGTAATGGCTGGCGGCAAGCCGCGCTGCGCCGAGACCGGCAACCGAACCCAGCCCCAGGGCCACCACGGGGACACGCGCCATATTGGCCGTCGTGTACCAGTACCAGCGCGTGCCGCCGACCCAGCCCGGCAGATTGGCCGCGCCCTTGGTCTCGATCGTCTTTACCGAGCCGCCGCCGCCGGAACCTTCGATCACACGGATGATCGGCAGGCGGAAATCATGCGCCATCTCCTCAGCCATCAGCGGCTTGGCCGAGATCGACGCATCGGCCGAGCCGCCACGAACCGTGAAGTCGTCGCCGACCACGACGACTGTGCGGCCGTCGACCCTGGCGCGGCCGAACACGCAATTGGCCGGCGTCAACTGCGTGAGTTCGCCTTTCTCGTCGTACTCGCCGATACCGGAGATCGCACCGATCTCGTGGAAGCTGTTCCCGTCGGTAAGCTTGTCGATGCGCTCACGGACGGTGAGCCGGCCCTGGTCTCGCTGCCGCTTGACCTTGTCAACGCCTCCCATCTCGCGCGCGAACGCTTCGCGCCTGGCGAGGTCGTCGAGTTCCGGCTTCCAGACCATTTATTTCCTCCGTCAGTATTTTCTTGTTGTTAGGCGCCGGCATCGCAAACGACTTGCGCTCGATCCCGTTGGCGAAGATGTCGCCTTCGCCCTCCAGCAACGCGCCGACCGCAGCACCCAGATCGAGCATCCGCGGCGCCACTTCCTTGTGCACACGCTTCTCGTCATACATCGCCGATAACAGACCGATCGTCACCACGACATAGGTCTGATATTGCGGCGACCACAGCGGGACTGCGCAACCGTTGATATGCGGACTCCAGGTGCCAAACGCAGTGACGTAGCCGTGCTCGCGAAGGTGACGCCGGTTGGTCTCGATTCGCGACCGCGCGAGCCTTGCCGCGTCCGGTGTCTCGCGTTCCATTTCATTGATCAGGCTGTCGCCGACCTCGGGAGAAAGCGCGGCGAGATAGGCGCTGCCCGCGGCACTGCTCGCCATGCTGATGCGGCTGCCGGTGCTCTCGTGCAGACCGAGCGCGTTGGCCGCGCGCGCATACTCAAGATAGACGAGCTGGAATCGGTCCGGAATGACGAAGCCCACGGTGCCCGGCAGATGCTCGGCGACGTCCTGCAGGCGCTGCCGGATCAAATTGCGGAGCTGCAGGCCCTTCATCATCGAGGTGCTCATCGCCACCGCGCTCGGGCCGATGCGATACTTCTGGTCGCGCGGCAGGTAGACGAGCTGTCCCATCCGCGTCAGCGTGTGCGTCAGGCGCGACACCGTCGAGCGCGGCAGTCCGCATCGATTGGAGATTTCGAGATTGCCGAGCCGCGCCTCGTGTCCTTCAAAGCACCGAAGCACGTCGAATGCGCGCGATACCACCTGGATTACATCGCCATCGCCAGAGAGATCGCTGGCGAGCATTCCCTGCCTGCTTAGCCGTTCCGAGCGTCTTCCCATGACATGGCTCCCATTCCGCTGTACGGAATAAAATTCCACTTGCAGATCAAGCTACCTCAGGCAATCTGCGCCCACAACAAAAAGCCGTTGCGCTGGGCGCATGCCCATCGTCATTCGGCCGGGGAGCTTGGGATGCCAGAGATCAAGATCGTCACGGAAGTTGCAGGTCGCGTGTGTGCCCTTCCGGTTGAGGTGGGCGGCAATGTCGGCGACGGTGACGATATCGCCTTTGTCGAAGCGATGAAGATGGAAATTCCCGTCGCGTCGACCGCAGCGGGCATCGTGAAGACGATACTCGTCAAGCTCGACGACGTCGTTGCCGAGGGTCAGGCTATTGCGATCATCGAGTTCTAGAATGCTCTCGGACTTGGGAATTTCGGCCGCGACAATCTATCTGTTCCGCGGACGCAATTGAGCGTTTAATCGTTCGGACCTCGCTGCGACGACGCAACTCCACCAACAAGAACAGGTTTCGCATAGCGAAACATCATGGGAGAAAACATGATCTGCCGCATATTGGCGTTTACGCCTGCCGCTTTCACTGCATTGTCATTGCTGTCGATGGCGCCCGTGCGCGCCGATGACGTCAAGCTGCCGCCGACGATGGCGATGACCGCCTATGACACCGGCACCGCGGGCTTCAACATCACCGTCGGCGTCGGCAAGATGCTGAAGGAAAAGTATGGCAGCGACCTCCGTGTGCTGCCGGCCGGCAACGACGTCGCACGTCTCGCACCGCTGCGCGCCAAGCGCGCGGTCGCGTCGGCCATGGGGTCGGGCACCTACTTCGCACAGGAAGGCGTGTTCGAGTTCGGCGCCAAGGAATGGGGCCCGCAGTCGCTCCAGTTGATCCTGTCGACGGTCGACTGCAACGCCGCTTCGCTCGGTGTTGCCGCCGATACCGGCGTCAAAGAACTCAAGGACCTCAAGGGCAAGCGCGTCGGCTTCGTCGTCGGCTCGCCGGCGTTGAACCAGAACTCTCTCGCGGTGCTTGCTTTCGCCGGCCTGACGAAGAACGACGTCAAGGCGGTCGAATTCGCAAGCTACGGCGCGATGTGGAAAGGCATGGTCAACAACGACGTCGACGCCGCATTCGCGACCACGATCACGGGACCGGCGAAAGAGGTGGAGACATCTCCGCGCGGCCTGATCTGGCCGCCGCTGCCCAAGAACGATTCGGCCGGTTGGGAGCGGATGAAGAAGGTCGGCTCGTTCTTCTTCCCGCACGTGGCAACCTGCGGCGCCGGCATCTCGAAGGAAAAGCCGATCGAACTCGGCAACTACCCCTACCCGATCTTCGTTGCCTATGCCTCGCAGCCTGCGGACCTGATCTATTCGGTCACCAAGGCGATGATCGATGGCTATGACGCCTACAAGGACTCGGCGCCGGGCGCCTCCGGTCTCGCTGCCGCGCGCCAGACCAAGAACTGGTCGGTTCCGGTTCACCCTGGCGCAGTGAAGGCGCTGAAGGAGGCCGGACAGTGGAGCGCCGAGCAGGAAGCGCACAACAACGCCCTGTTCAAGCGCCAGGAAGTGCTGTCCGCAGCCTGGGCGGACTACAACAAGGGCAATCCGCCGTCCGAGGAAAAGGCTTTCCTTGCCGGCTGGATGACGGCGCGCGCGGCGGCACTTGCCAAGGCCAACATGCCGAACGGCTTCGAGTGATCTGAGCAATCACAGACCGCTGACGCGACGGGGGATCGACATGTCTGCATCCGATGGTGTCGCGACAGCGGCTTCGAAGGGGATCGAATTCGACGATCCCCACGCCAACATGCAGGAGGCCGAGGTCACCCGCGTCCGCGGCTTGCGTGGGTCCTGGCGCTGGGCACTGGTGGTGGCAACTGCTGCCACCATCCTGCTTTGCATCAACCAGCAATTCTCGCTGCGATTCTTTGTCGGCTACACCCAGCTCAACACCGAATATTTCTATCTGCTGATCGCGCTGATGCTGCCCTTCACGTTCCTGATCTTTCCGGGAACCGAGAACGCACCGCTCGACCGTATCCCGTGGTACGATCTGCTGTTGTTTGTACTGACATTCGGCGCCGCGATTGCGCTGATGACAAGTGTGCGCAAGGCTGCGGAGGCAGGCTGGGAATTCGGCGGGGCCCCGACCTGGGTCATCGCCGCGGGTCTCGTCATGTGGTTCGTTCTGATGGAGGCCCTGCGCCGAACCGGCGGCTGGAGCCTTCTGCTCAGCGTGTTCCCCTTCACGGTCTACCCGTTGTTCGCTGACGCCAAATGGCTGGGCCCGTTCCGCGGCAGCGAGTCGACGCTCGAACAGGCGACTGCATATCACGTGCTGTCCGGCGAAAGCCTGCTCGGCATCCCGATCCAGGCCTTTGCCGATACCGTGATCGGCTTCCTGGTATTCGGCACCGCGCTGATGATGACCGGCGCCGGCAAATTCTTCATCAACATCGCCTTTGCGCTGTGCGGCACCTTCCGTGGCGGCGCGGCGAAGGTATGTATCTTCGCCTCCGGCCTGCTCGGCATGATGTCGGGTTCGATCATCTCCAACGTGCTGACAGCGGGCACCATGACCATCCCGGTCATGAAGAAGAGCGGCTTTCGCGCCTCCTACGCCGGCGCCATCGAGGCTTGTGCCTCCACCGGCGCGGTGCTGGCGCCGCCGGTGATGGGCGCGACTGCCTTCGTGATCGCGCAATTCCTCAACGTCAGCTACGCCGAGGTCGCGGTCGCCGCCATCATTCCCGCAGCGCTCTATTATCTGGGCCTGTTCATGCAGGTCGACTCCTATGCCGCACGCCACGGGCTGAAGGGCATTCCACGCGCCGAGCTGCCGAAGATCTGGGATACGATCAAGGATGGCTGGTACTACATTTTCGTCATCGCGCTGCTGATCGTGATGCTGCTGTATTTCAAGCGCGAGAGCCATGCGCCGTTCTATGCCACCGCGCTGCTCCTGGTGCTCAATCAGATATTCTCCAGGGACACGCGCTGGACGCCTGCGACCATCGGCAAGTTCTTCGAGGTCAACGGCCGCACCTTCGTCGAGCTCGTCGGCATCCTCGCCGGCTGCGGCCTCCTGATCGGCGCTTTCTCGATGACCGGCGTGGTGTCGAGTCTTGCCAACGACCTGCTCCGGCTGGCCGGGGACAACGCCTTCCTGCTGCTGGTGATGTGCGCCTTCACCAGCCTCGTCCTCGGCCTCGGGCTGACGACGACGGCCTGCTACATCTTCCTGGCGATCCTGGTGGCGCCCGCGCTGGAGAAGCTCGGATTGAACCGGCTCGCAGTCCACATGTTCATCTTCTACTGGGGCATGCTTTCCTCGATCACGCCGCCGGTGGCGATCGCATCCTTTGCCGCCGCCGGCATCGCGGGATCGCCGGCGATGAAGACCGGCTGGGAATCGATGTGGGTCGGCAGCATCATCTATTTCCTGCCGTTCTTCTTCGTGCTGAACCCGGCGCTTGTGCTGCAGGGCGAGAGCCCTTACCTCGCCGCGCTCGGCCTGATGGGGCTTGCCGGCTTCGGCACGCTCTTCATCTGCGGCGGCATTCAGGGCTATCAGGTGTTCATCGGCGACCTCAGTCGCGCCGGCGCACTGGAATGGCCGCTGCGCGTGCTGCTGGTGATCGGCGGATTCGTGGTAGCGACGCCGGGCGGCGGGATCATGCCGCTGTCGCAGATGCAGGTCACGCTGTTGGGTCTTTCCATTCTCGCGCCCACGGCCCTGGTCGCGCTGTTCCTCATGCGTCGCCAAACCATGGTGGAGAGCCGGTTGCGCTCGCCTTGATTGCGGCGCACACGGCTTCCTATGCGCCGTTCTTGCCCTTGCCCGCCTTCTCGCCGGCGCGGCGCAGGGCATCGGCAAGCGCCCCACCACCGGACGCCGGCGCCGGCTTGCGCGCTTGTCCGCCGGAACTACGCTGATTTTCGCGCTTGGCGCCTTGCCCTGTCCCACCGCCCTTCGCTACTTCGTCATCGAGGCGTAGCGTCAGCGCGATGCGCTTGCGAGCCACCTCGAGATCCAGCACCTTGACCTTGACG
>WBZL01004687.1_pt1 | contig 11642 bp, 11 predicted proteins | sample 5204291 | NCBI WGS metagenome assembly WBZL01 (sample SAMN12344345, study PRJNA552823) | activated sludge metagenome | biome: Activated sludge suspended growth; feature: Nitrification reactor; material: Wastewater; isolation source: activated sludge from nitrification reactor of wastewater...
CGATTGGCCGAAGAGGGCAGGAGGAAGATGGTTGCGCGATGGCAAAGTTTGCCATACCTTTCCTGCAAAGGAGACTGCCATGGGTACCATGAACATCTCGCTGCCGGATCCGTTGAAGAGCTGGGTTGAAGATCAGGCGAAGTCGGGCCGCTATGCCAATTCGAGCGACTATGTCCGCGACCTGATCCGGCGCGACCGGATGCGGCACGAGGCGATCGCGGAAATCCAAGCGGCCGTCAATGTTGGCCTGGCCAGCGGACCGGCTAGTCCGCTCGATCGCGAGGCCTTCAAGGCCCGAATGCGGGCTGGGCATGCCGCAAGGTAGCAATTGGACCATACGGCCTGCAGCGGAAGCCGATCTTGCTGACATCTGGATTCATGGCGCAGCGAATTGGGGCATAGGCCAAGCCGAGCGCTACACAGATGGCCTATTCGCGCTCTTCGAATTGCTTGCCGCCTATCCAGAGATGGCCCGGGAGCGGGAGGAGTTCACGCCGCCGGTACGCATTCATCCCAGCGGATCGCATCTGGTGATCTACCGGCCGGAAGGGCAGGGGGTCGAGATCCTCCGTATCCTGCACGCCCATCAGAACCTGATGGTTTACCTGAATGACGACTGACCGGTCAGAGCCCGGCCGCCCTGGTCAGGTTCACGCGGAACCGGTCGCGCCGACGCTGGTAGCGCCGGGTCATCTCGGCCGAGGCATGGCCGAGCTGCTTCTGAACATAACGCTCGTCGACCTCGGCACTGCTGGCGAGGCCCGCGCGCAGGGAGTGGCCTGAGAAGAGGGCGACACGCTCCTTCTCTGGCAACTCTGGACGCAGACCGGCCTCGCGGGCGCAGGTCTTGATTAACCGGGCGACATGTTTGTCCGAAAGGCGCTCGCCGGTTGCCTTCAGGCCGCTACGGCCGACGGCGACGAAGATTGGCCCAAAATCTATTTTCGCGTAATGCAGCCACTGCGTCAGGGCATGGACCGGGCAAGTCTTATCGGATGAGCCGCGGGCGATTTCGACCTCGCGCCAGCCGGTCTTGCCGCGCAGGGAGATCAGCACGCCGTCCTCCAGGATTTCGACGCAGCCGCCGCTGTCGGGCGTGTCGTCCTTGCCATGGTCGAGGCTGACGATCTCCGACCGGCGCAACCCGCCGGCGAAACCGATCAGCAGGATGGCCCGGTCGCGCAGGCCCCGCAGGTCGTGGGGCAGGGTGGCCAGCATGTCGAGCAGATCTTCGGGCAGGATCGCCTCTTTCTGCATCGGCGGCCGCGCATGCCTGCGCCGGATGCCCGCCAAGACAGTGGCGATGTGGCGGTCCTTTCGGTCGAGCATCTCGCCGCGCTGCGCATAGCCCCAGGCAAGACCGGACAGGCGACGCTCTATAGAAGAGACCGAGAGGGCAGGGGGGCTGCGGGAGGCCTGACCCAGCGGCGCCGCCAGATCGGCGATGTAGAGTCCTATGAGCTGCGGCGAGCAGGGCAGGGGGTCTGCGCCACGCATCCGGCACAAGCGCGCGAAGGCGGCCCAGTCCTTGGCATAGGCTTTCAGCGTGTTCTCGGAGGCCGCAGCCCTGGCATAGTCCCGGGCGGTTTCCACGAGCCGGTCGAGCGTGCCGGAGCCTGCGATCTCGGCGGGCAGGGTAATCGCGCCGCGCAGCGGATCAGCGTTCTCGTCCCGGTCATGGGGATCGGCGTCCTGCGGCTGGCCTGAAGGCGCTTTCTGGGGTGTTTCGGTCATATCGCCGAGCATACTCTTGGTGCGCCCGATAATGCAAGATTATTGGACGCAGTGACGTCGTCAAAGCGGCGGCGTATATCGCAACTTTTGGTGGCAAAAAGCGCCGCCGCGTCTTAGGCTGCCGGCATGAGAAAACTGCGCGAACAGCCGCGCCAAGCCATGCTGGGACCTCCGCCCTTACCCGGATGGATTGCGCGGGCGGTGGCTGAACCCCTTGATGCGGCGGCGTTCCGGTCGGGCGCGACGCTGGCGCATCTGGCGCTGATTTTGGTGGCAGATGTGCCTCTTCCGCTGTGGCGCGACCGGCTGGCGCTGGCGGCTGCGGAAAACTGTGCGGCGATGACCGGGCGGCGCGAAGGGCGGGGCGCTTTGCGCGACGCGCTGCATCTGACGCGGGCAGGCGACGATCCCGGCCCGGCGGGGCGCATCCTGCGGCAATGGAGCCGGGCGGTGGCGCGGCCGATCTCGGTTGCCGGGTTTGGCCGGGTGCTGGAGGGGATCGCACCCGAACAGATCGGGCTTTGTCTGGATGCGGCCGGGCCAACGCCGGTGGACCGGGCGGCAGCGGTGATCGAAGCCCTGCTTGCCGATGTTCCGCGCGCCGAAACGGCCGCATTGATTCTGGCCGATGCGGTGCTGTCGCGGGGATGGGGGCAGGATCACGCCGTTCCGCTGCTATCGCTGACCATCAAGCCGCGCGATCTGCGGCTGCGCGGGGACGATCTGCGGCTGGCCTGCCACCGGGCTGTGGCGGCCGGAGCCGCGCAGGCGGTGTCTCTGGCAACAGAGCTGGCGCGAGGAGCGGCGCGGCTGCGGGCGGCGGTGCCGAAGCTGCGAGCCCGGGCCGCGGGGCAGGCGGTGGAGATGTTCCTGTCGCTTGATGCGGTGGCGCCGTCCGCGCTTGACTTCATGTCCGACCGCGCGGCGCGGCGGCTGTGCGACCGGCTGGTTGCCTTGGGGGCGATCCGCGAGTTGACCGGGCGGGACACGTTTCGGCTTTATGGGCTGTGATGATGGGGCAGCGCGAGAACGCAGAGCTTGACCGCGAGTTGCCCGATCTGCCGCCCGAGCTGCGGTGGCGCGAATGGATGCGCCGCATCGAGGCGGTTCTGTTTGCATCCACCTCGCCGGTCCCGCGCGAGGATCTGGCGCGGGTGGTGGGGCAGGGGGCCTCGGTCGATCTGTTGATCGAGGATCTGTCGGTCGATCTGGAGAGCCGCCCCTATGAGGTGGCGCAGGCGGGCGCGGGATGGATGCTGCGGACCAAGCCCGCCTATGGCCCGGCGATCCGCGCCGCGGCGGATGTGGGGGGGCAGGCCCTGAACCTGTCGGAATATGATCTGGCCGTGCTGGCGGCGATTGCGTTTCACCAGCCGATCAGCCGCGAGCGCCTGAAGGACATCTTCGGGAAAGAGATCGGCCGTGACCTGATCGGTCGACTGGCCGATCGCGACCTGATCGGCACTGGTCCCCGCGAACCCCGCCGTGGCGCGCCCTATACCTTTGTCACGACGGAGACCTTCCTGGCCGCCTTCGGGCTGGAGTCCTTGCGCGACCTGCCAGACCTGGAGCAGTTGGCTGATGCGGGTCTGGCAGTGCCGTGAAGGCGCCAAACTGGCCGCAGTTAAGCCATGAGGGAGTTACTTGCAACAAGGTGACAAGCCGTAGTCAACTCTCATTTCCGTATCGCCAGACACCCCGGGGGGCGGGATGAAGAGCAGACTGGGGTATGAGAAGGGGCGACGATGGACCTGAAGTGGCTTGAGGACTTCCTGAATCTCGTCGAAACTAAGAGCTTCTCGGCCTCGGCGCGGAACCGGAATGTCACCCAGTCGGCCTTCAGCCGGCGCATCCGGTCGCTTGAACTCTGGCTCGGCGCCGACCTTCTCGACCGCAGCACCTATCCGATCCGGCTGACCAACGACGGGCGGGCCTTCCGCGAGTCGGCGGAGGAGATCGTGCGACTGATCTACCAGGGTCGCGCCGGGCTTGGCGGACGCAGCGCCGCGGAGCGGCCGGCCGCCTCGATCGCGATCACGGCGCTGCACAGCCTGACGCTGACCTTCCTGCCGCGCTGGCTGACCGGGGTGCGCGGCCAGGTGGGCGAGATCGCCACGCGGGTGCTGCCCGAGAACTATGCGCTCTGCCTTCAGGCGCTGGTCGAGGGCGGCTACGACTTCATGCTGACCTATCATCACCCCAGCGTTCCGGTGCCGCTGGACCCGGCGCGCTTTCCCCATGCGATGATCGGGGAGGACCGGTTGACCGCCGTGGCGAACCCTGTGCACCTTGCCATCTGGCAGGACAGGGGAGGGCGCCTGCCGCTCTTGCAGTATTCGCGCGGCTCGTTTCTCGGGCTGCTGGCCGCGTTGGCCCAGAACCACCCCGGCGCGCCGCCGACCCAGGTCGTCCATGTCAACGAGAACTCGCTGGCCGAGGCGCTGAAGTTCATGGCGCTGGAAGGACACGGCATCGCCTGGCTGCCACGGCAGCTGGTCGAGGCCGAAATGGCGGCCGGGCGCCTGACCGTGGTGGCGCCGGAGCTGCCGATGGAAATCCGGCTCTATCGCAATGCCGGGCGGTCGCGCGCGGTGGTCGAGCGGGTCTGGAAGGCGGCGGGCGGAAGGACCTATGCAAATCCGGAATAACCCAGTCGCTCTTGGCATTGGATCAGGTCTCGCAAGCGGCGTATGACCCGTTCCGCCGGGCGGTCGACCGATCCGGCCCACCAACAGACAGCACCCTGCGCGCCCCGCGATGAGACCCGGTGTTTCATCGTCCGGACCGCCATGCCCGGAAGGACCGACAATGACCGCCGCCACAAGAACCGAGCACGACCTGATCGGTTACCGCGAGGTTCCCGCCTCGGCCTGCTGGGGGATCCATACGCTTCGGGCTATCGAGAACTTTCTCATTACCGGTCAGCGGATCGGTGACACGCCGGATCTGATCGTGGCGCTGGCCTGCATCAAGCAGGCCGCGGCCGAGGCCAATGCCGAGCTTGGCCTGCTGGATGTGCGGCGGCATGATGCCATTGTCGCGGCCTGCCGCGAGATACGGGCGGGTGCGCTCCACGACCAGTTCGTGGTCGACCCGATCCAGGGGGGCGCGGGCACCTCGACCAACATGAATGCCAACGAGGTGATCGCAAACCGCGCGCTGGAACTGATGGGTCACGCGCGGGGCGAGTATCAGCACCTGCACCCGAACGAACATGTCAACGCCAGCCAGTCCACCAACGATGTCTATCCAACGGCGCTGAAGCTGGCGGCACGTGCGGGCGTCGAGCGGCTGGTCGCGGCGATGGCGGTGCTGCGCCAGGGCTTCGCGGCGAAATCGGCCGAATTCGCCGACGTGCTGAAGATGGGGCGCACCCAGTTGCAGGACGCGGTGCCGATGACGCTCGGCCAGGAGTTCGGCACCTATGCCCGGATGCTGGCCGAGGACGAGGCGCGTCTGGCCGAGGCGGTCGACCTGATCCGCGAGATCAACCTTGGCGCCACCGCCATCGGCACCGGCATCAACGCGCATCCGCGCTATGCCGAACTGGTACGGGCGAAATTGTCGGAGATCACCGGGACCGAGCTGATCACCGCTCCCGACCTTGTAGAGGCGACGCAGGATTGCGGCGCTTTCGTGCAGCTTTCGGGCGTGCTGAAGCGCGTCGCGGTGAAGCTGTCGAAGACCTGCAATGACCTGCGCCTTCTGTCCTCGGGGCCGCGCGCCGGACTCAACGAGATCAACCTGCCGGCGCGCCAGGCCGGCTCGTCGATCATGCCGGGCAAGGTCAACCCGGTGATCCCCGAGGTGGTGAACCAGATCGCCTTCGAGGTCATCGGCAACGACATGACGATCACCATGGCGGCCGAGGCGGGCCAGTTGCAGCTGAACGCCTTCGAGCCGGTCATCTTCTACAGCCTGCACCGCAGCCTTGCCCACCTTGCCGCCGGCTGCCTGACGCTGGAGGCTAACTGCGTCCGCGGCATCACCGCGAACCGCGACCTGCTGCGCCGCACGGTAGAGAACTCCATCGGCATCGTCACCGCGCTCAATCCCCATATCGGCTACCGCAACGCCACCGAGGTCGCGATGGAGGCGCACCGGTCGGGCAGGGGGGTCTACGAGATCGTGCTGGAACGCGGGCTGATGGCGAAGGACAGGCTCGACGCCGTGCTGCGTCCGGAGGCGCTGACGGTGCCGGTCGAATGGCCGGTCGACACGGCCATCCGATAGCGCGTCCGGCCGGCGGCGCGGGCCATCGGGAGGCCCCTCACGCCCGTCCCGCCGAAACGTCCTCCGGCCCCAGGTCGGCGGGGGAAACCTTGCCGAGCAGCGCGAGGGCCGTGTCGAATTCCTGCCGCAGATGGCCGAGACATGCGGCAAGCCCCGCCTCCCCGGCTGCGGCGAGCGCGAAGACATAGGCCCGGCCGAGGAGGCAGGCATCGGCGCCGAGCGACAGCGCCTTGACCACGTCCGCGCCGCGCCGGATGCCGCCGTCGAGCAGCACCTCGGCCCGGCCCGCCACGGCCGCGGCGATGGCGGGCAGCGTCGCGATCGTCGCGGGTGCCCCGTCCAGTTGCCGACCGCCGTGATTTGACACGACGATGGCATCGACCCCGGCGTCGAGGCAGACCAGCACATCGTTCGGATGCAGGACGCCCTTGACGACCAGCCGCCCCTTCCAGCGCGCCCGGAGCCATTTGAGGTCGCTCCGGTCGAAGGACGGGTCGATCTGGCGCGCCAGGAAAGCCGCCTGTTCCAGATAGGACCGGCCCGCCTCGGGCCACCCCCTAGCAATGCCCATCTGGGGCGGCCAGATCCGCGCGAGGTCGAGAAGCCAGCGCGGATGTCGAGCCATGTCGCAGAGCATCGCCGGGTTCGGGCGGGTGATCCGGCGCAGCCCGTTGCGGATGTCGCGTTCGCGCAGGCCCGTCACCGCCGTGTCGACGGTGACGAACAGTGTCCCGAAGCCGGCGGCGGCGACACGGTCGACGATCGCCCCGGTGCGGCCGCGATCCTTCAGCACATAGAGCTGCCAGGCGTCTCCCGGCCCCGGCGGTTCGGGCATGTCCTCGGGCGCGGTCATGGCGAAGGCGGACAGGCAGACGGGAATCCCGAAGCGGTGGGCGGTGCGGATCGCGTCCGTCTCGGCGCCGGCGCGGAACATGCCGAGCGATCCAATCGGCCCCAGCATCAGCGGCAGGCCGAACGAACCGCCGAGAAAGCGCGATCCGGGCGTGCGATCCGACACGTCCCGCAGCGCGCGCGGATGCAGCGCGATCTGCGCGAAGGCCTCACAGTTCCGCCGGGCGGTGATCTCGTCCCCGGCCGCGCCGTCGATGTAGTCGAAGAACAGCCGTGGCAGCCGGCGCCGGGCGGCGCGGCGGAAATCCTCCGCGGTCAGCAGGTCGTCACGCCGCCGGGCCACGGCCGCCCGCCTCTCCGACAATCTTGCCGGGGTTCATGATGCCCTTCGGGTCGAGCGCGGCCTTGATCGCGGCCATATGGGCAAGCGCCGGGCCGGCCTCGCGCAGCAGATACTTCCGCTTGCCCTGGCCGATGCCGTGTTCGCCGGTGCAGGTCCCCTCCATCGACAGGGCAAGGTCGTTGAGCCAGCCGATATAGTCCGCCGCGCGGGCGCATTCGGGCGGGTCGTCCGGGTCGACGAGGATCAGGTGGTGGAAATTGCCGTCGCCGACATGGCCGGCAATGGGCGCCACCAGCCCGACCTCTGCTACTTTCGCCTCGGCGGCCGCGATGCAGTCCGCCAGCCGCGAGACGGGGACGCAGACATCGGTGCTGATGCCGCGCGCGCCGGGGCGCAGCGCCGAGACCGCCCAGAATACGTCATGCCGGGCCTTCCAGAGCCGACTGCGGTCCTCGGTGGTGCTGGCCGTGCGGAAGGCGTGGCCGCCGCACTCCTCGGCCAGCGCGCGGAAGGTCGCCTCGGCCTCGGCCACGGCGGCGGGCGAGCCGTGAAACTCGGTGATCAGGAGCGGCGTTTCGGCCAGGCCGATGCCGGAATGGGCGTTGACGGCGCGCACGGTCGCAAGGTCCATCAACTCGATCCGCGCCACGGGCACCGCGCAGGCAAGCGCGGCGATCACCGCCTCGCAGGCCTCGCGCACGCCAGGAAAGCTGCAGGAGAGCGCGGTGATCGCCTCCGGCACCGGCTGCAGCCGCAGCGTCAGTTCGGTGATGACGCCGAGCGTTCCCTCGGCGCCGACCAGGAGCCGCGTCAGGTCGTAGCCGGCCGCGCTCTTGCGGGCGCGGGTGCCGCTGCGGATGACCGAGCCGTCCGGCATGACGGCCTCAAGCGCCAGCACCGCGTCGCGCATCGTGCCGTAGCGCACCGCGGTGGTGCCCGAGGCACGCGTCGCCGCCATGCCGCCAAGGCTCGCATCCGCGCCGGGATCGAGCGGGAAGAAGAGGCCGGTGGCGCGCAGATGGGTGTTGATCTGGGTCCGCGTCACGCCAGGCTGGACCGCCGCATCCATGTCCTCGGCATGGATGGCGAGGATACGATTCATCTGCGACAGGTCGAGGCTGATCCCGCCCCGTGGCGCGTTCACTTGGCCTTCGAGCGAAGTGCCGGCGCCGAAGGGGATGACCGGGATGCCCTCGCGGCCGCACAGCCGGACGACCGTCGCCACCTCCTCGGTCGAGCGCGCGAAGACCACCGCGTCGGGCGGCTCCGACGCGATCCAGGTCGTCGTCGCGGCGTGCTGGTCGCGGATAGCCCGGCCCTGCTGGAAGCGGTCGCCGAAACTCTGGCGCAACTCTGTGACGGCGGTCCCGGAAAGTGGCATCCGCGCCGTCTCAGACCAGGGCCGCCCGGGCGGCGTCCAGCACCGCACCGGAATTGACCAGTTCCGCCGCCTTGTGGATGCGGGGATAGAGCACGAGGTCACGTTCCAGATGCCCGATCGGCCGGCCATCGGTCGCCGGGGTCGCCCGCAGCATCGCCAAGACCGCGCGCGAGGCAGGCGCCAGCGCCTCGGCCCCGAACCCGCGTTCCTTCAGCCGCAGTTCCAGCGCCTGCGCCGCCATCAGCACCTCGATGCCGACGACGCTCTCGATGTTCTTGACGATCTGGCGCGCATGGCGCCCGGCATTGTTGGCCATGGAGACATGGTCCTCCTGGTTCGAACAGGTCGGGATTGAATCGACGCTGTCGGGATGGGCCAGCGTCTTGCAGTCCGACACCAGCGCCGCCGCCAGATACTGCGGCAGCATGTAGCCGCAGTCCATGCCGACATGCTCGCTCGCCACCAGCATGTCGGGCAGACCGCGGTTCAGCGTGCCATCGTTCAGCCGGAACAGGCGGCGTTCGGCGATGTTGCCGATCTCGGTCACTGCGATCGACAGGAAATCGGCGGCGAAGGCCACGTATTCGGCGTGGAAGTTGCCGCCCGAGACCGCCTTGAGGCTGCGCCCCGGCAGCCGGTCGGCGAAGATCAGCGGGTTGTCGGTGGCGGCGTTGATCTCGCGCTCGACGATGCCGCGGACGAAGGCCAGCGTGTCGCGCACCGGCCCGAGGACCTGCGGCACGCAGCGCAGCGAATAGGCGTCCTGCGGCGGCTGGCGTTCGGGGTCGCGGCCGATGCCGCCGTCGATGAGGCGGCTGCCCTCCAGCAGGCGGCGGATGCTGGCGGCGGTGGCGATCTGGCCAGGATGGCCGCGCGCCTCGTGAAGTTCGGGAATGAAGGCGTCGCCGAAGCCCATCAGCGCCTCGATCGACATCGCGGCGGCGATTTCGGCGGTTTCCAGCAGCGTTTCGGCATCGGCCAGAGCCAGTGCCGTCTGCGCGGTGGAGAAGGACGTACCGTTGAGAAGCGCCAGCCCCTCCTTCGGCCCGAGTACCAGCCGCTCGATCCCCGCCGCCGCCATCGCCGCCACGCCCGACATGCGCTGACCCTGATAGACGGCCTCGCCCGAGTCGATCTCGGCCTCGGCCGCCTCGGCGCGCGACATGACGAGCGCCATGTGGGCCAGCGGGATCAGGTCGCCGCTGGCGCCGAGCGAGCCGTATTCGGGCACCACCGGCACGACGCCGCGGTCGAGCATCGCGAGGATCGTCTCCACCACCTCGGGCCGCACCGCCGAATGGCCGCGCACGAGGCTCGCCGCCCGGATCAGCATCGCCGCGCGCACCACCTCGGGGTCGAGATGGCGGCCGACGCCGGCGGCGTTCGACACCACGAGCCGGCGCGAGAGGTCGCGCGCCTGCGCCGAGGAACGGAACGCCTGCCGGCCGGAGAGCGAGCCGAAGCCGGTGTTGATCGAATAGATCGCCTGGGTTTCCTCACCGCGGTCCATCTGTGCCGAAAGACCCGCGACCCAGTCCTCGCTGACCTTCATGGCGCGGCGCGCGGCATCGGTCAGTTCGATCGCCCGGCGGCCGCGGGCGACGGCGGCCAGATCGTCAAGCCCGACAGGGGCTTCGCCAAGGCGGATGGGGTCGTGCATGATCAGGTTCCTTCGTTCAGGCCAGGGTCCGCGCGCAGGCTCCGCGCGTTCCACCCGGCGACCGCGCCGAGGACGGCGTTGGTATCGGCGGCGGTGCCGGTGGTGATGCGGACGCCTTCGTCTGCAAAACAACGCACGGCGATCCCGGCGGCGGCCAGATGAAGGGTCAGCGCCGCGGCCTCATCGGCCAGCGGCAGCCAGACGAAGTTCGCAGCACTCTCCGCCACCGGCAGGCCGGTCGCGCGGATGCCTTCGGTCAGTCGCGCGCGCTCGGCCGCGTTCAGGGCGACGCGGGCGGCGACAGTCTCGGGCTCGGCAAGGCTGGCCAGCGCGGCGGCAAGCGCCGGGGCGGGCAGCGGAAACGGCGGCTGCACGGCGTGGACTGCGGCGATGATGCGGGGATCGGCAAGGCAGTAGCCGACGCGCATCCCGGCAAGACCCCAGGCTTTCGAGAAGGTCCGCAGCACCGCGAGATTGGCGTGGCGTGCCAGCCGACGCGCCGGCCGTGCCGCCACATGTGCGGCATCGCCCGCGTAGTCGGCATAGGCTTCGTCAAGGATGACCAGCACGTCCTGCGGCAGCGCCGCCAGCAGCCCGTCGATGGCGTCTTCGGGCAGCGCGGTCCCGGTCGGGTTGTTGGGATTGCAGATCAGCACCACCCGGGCGCGCGGCCCCATCGCCGCCAGAAGCCGCGCCGGGTCGAGCCGCGCCGCGGCGTCGAGCGGCACCTCGACCATGCGGGCGCCGGCCAGTCCGGCCAGGATCGGATAGGCCTCGTAGGACCGCCAGGGCGTCACCACCTCGTCGCCGGGATCGCACCAGGCCCGGATCAGCTGGTCGAGGAGGACGATGGACCCCGCGCCGACCGCCACCGCCTCGGGCGAGAGCCCGTACCTCTGCGCCAGCGCTTCGGCGAGCGTCTCGCCACGCAGGTCGGGATAGCGGTTGGCCCCCGCGAGGGCCGCGGCGACCGCCGCCTGGACGGACGGACTCGGCCCGTCCGGCGCCTCGTTCGAGCCGAGACGGTGGCGGAACGGGATGGTCTGCCTGGCGCGGCCGCGGCCGTAGCATGGCAGGCCGTCGAGCCGATGGCTCGGCTTGGGAAGGGGAAAAGGGGCATCCATGACCGGGCTCAGAACAGTTGCGCGGGAAGCCAGGTGGCGATGCCCGGCAGGAAGTAGACGATCACCACGGCAAGGAGTTGCAGCAGGATGAACGGCACCGCACCGGCCCAGATCGCCTGCGTCGACACCGAGGCCGGCGCGACCGAGCGCAGATAGGCGAGCGTGTAGCCGACCGGGGGCGTCAGGAATGAGGTCTGCAGCACCAGTGCGATCAGCACGCCGAACCAGATCGGGTCGACCCCGGCCGCGAGGATCGGCGGCCCGACCACCGGGATCGCGATGATCGTGATCTCGACGTAGTCGAGGAACATGCCG
>WBZL01004688.1_pt1 | contig 11641 bp, 8 predicted proteins | sample 5204291 | NCBI WGS metagenome assembly WBZL01 (sample SAMN12344345, study PRJNA552823) | activated sludge metagenome | biome: Activated sludge suspended growth; feature: Nitrification reactor; material: Wastewater; isolation source: activated sludge from nitrification reactor of wastewater treatment...
AGTCCGCGCGGTGCAATCGCCATCGAACGCGCCGCGCGCGCCACGGCGTGGTTGGCGGAACGCGATTTTGTCACGCCGGAAGACGTGCAGAAAGTCGCCGCCGATGCGTTACGGCACCGCATTCTGCTGAATTACGAAGCGGAAGCGGAAGGCATTACCACCCAGCAATGCATTGATCAGATTCTGGTCAGCGTACCGGCGCCATGAGCGAAGGCATTACGCTTGAACTCAATCAGCTTATCCGCTTGCGCGCCGCGGCACGCGGACTGGAACTCGGCGCACGCAGGCGGGTGTTATCCGCGCAAGCCGGTGGTTATCTTTCGGTTTACCATGGCCGCGGCATGGAGTTTGATGAAGTACGCGCGTATCAGGCTGGCGATGACGCACGCACGATTGACTGGCGCGTCACCGCGCGGCGGGGGCATCCACATACCAAGCTGTTCCGCGAAGAACGTGAACGACCGGTGATGTTACTGGTTGATTTGCATCCGGGTATGTATTTCGGCAGCCGCGTGCAATATAAATCCGTGCTCGCAGGCCGTTTGAGCGCACTGACTGGCTGGGCTGCGGTACGCGCTGGCGATCGTGTCGGCGGTATCGTTCAGGCTGCCGAAGCACACCGTGAAATCCAGCCGGCAGCGCGCGAATCGGGGCTACTGCATTTGCTGCGCAGCATGGTGCAGCTGCAACCCGAGCGCCCGGCCGACATGATGCCGGGTCGCATGGATCGGGGACTGGCGCGCATGGCGCGTATTGCCCTGCCGGGCAGCCTGATTGTCATATTCAGCGATTTTAGGGAAGCCGGCGATGCGGCAGAGCGGCATTTAAGCGCACTGGCGCAACATAACGATGTCATCGCAGCGTTTCTTTATGATCCGCTGGAAATGACGCCACCGCCACCCGCGGCTTATTGCCTGGGCATCCATCAGCGGCGCATAACCATCGATACCCGTCACGCCGCAGCGGTGGCGCAATGGCAGGCTCAATTTCAGCGTCATCGCACGAAAATCCGCAATCTGTGCCTGCGTCATGCCATTCATTTTATGGACATCGCCACCAGTGATCCCTTGTTGCAAGCATTACGCACGGGATTGTCACGACAGGGGAAAAGCCTATGATGGATGCCGATCCACTCGCTGCGCTGCGTCCGCTTCATGTCCCGCCCCCGGTCGGCTGGTGGCCGCCTGCACCGGGCTGGTGGCTTGCGCTGATCATTGCCGCCACGACGATTTATCTGATTTACCGCTATTACAAACGCATGGCGCCTAGATACGCAGCTTTAAGAGAACTCAAATTACTGGAAAAAAACCGCAACGCGGCGAACCAACCCGTTGCCGTGCTGAATCAGCTGCTAAAGCGCTATGCACTGGCCTGCTGGCCCGCGGAAACAGTCGCTGCACTGTCCGGCCAGGACTGGCTTGATTTTCTCGATACCCATGGCGGCAACGGGCAATTCCTGCATGGGCCGGGCCGGGCGCTTGAGTTTGCGCCTTACCAGGAACAGTCTGCCGATCTGGATCAATTAATCGCATTGGCGCGTCGATGGATCAGCGTCAATGCACCTGTAAAATAAAAAGACGCATGTTTGAATTCGCCTGGCCCTGGATGTTTTTGCTGCTTCTTTTGCCCTGGCTTGTCCGGCGCCTCCTGCCGCCTGCAACAGACATCAAACCGGGTGTACTGTTTGCGCCTTTCATCCATTCCAATGCGGAAAAATCGATTACGCAGGTCACGCCCCTGCGGTTACGCTCGATCCGCGCATGGAGCTTAATGCTGTGCTGGTTGCTGCTGGTGAGCGCGGCGGCGCGGCCGCAGTGGCTGGGCAAGGAAACCGAGTTGCCTGAAACCGGGCGCAATCTGATACTCGCCGTCGATGTGTCCGGCAGCATGGAAATCGCCGATCTTGGTGACGGACATATCAACCGGCTGGAAGTCGTCAAGCAGGTAGCCGGTGACTTTATCCGCCGCCGCGAAGGCGACCGCATCGGCCTGATTTTATTTGGCAGCGAGGCTTATCTCCAGACGCCGCTGACATTTGATCACACCACCGTGGCAACCCTGTTGCAGGACACGGTAATCGGCATTGCGGGGCGGGAAACCGCAATCGGCGACGCCATCGGCATGGCGATCAAGCATTTGAAACATCTGCAACATGCCGGTGAAGAGGCTGTGCTGGTGCTGCTTACCGATGGCGCCAACAATGCCGGTCATGTGCAGCCGCGCAAAGCCGCCGAACTCGCCGCGCAACAAAAACTGCGGATTTACACCATCGGCGTAGGCGGGGAACCGCGTCAAGTTCAAGGTTTTTTTGGCATGCGCATGATCAATCCGGCTGCCGATCTCGATGAAGAAACTTTGCAAGTGATCGCCGATCTTACTGGCGGACAATATTTTCGCGCCACGGACAAAGATACATTAGAAACGATTTATCAACGGCTGGATCAGCTCGAGCCCACGTTGAAAGGCAACCGCATCGTTCGTCCAACGGATGAACTGTTTACCTGGCCGTTGGGTCTCGGGTTGCTCATGAGTTTTCTGCTTGTCTGGCGCTGGTAAAAAGCAATATCTTTTATGGAAGAATTTCATTTTTTACGTCCACTCTGGTTTCTGGCGCTCATTCCAGCACTCTGGCTGCTGATTTTGCGCTGGCGCAGACAGTCTTCGGGCAGTGCCTGGCATGCCGCGTTTGATCCGCAGTTATTGTCCCGCTTATGGCTGGAATCGCCCGGGAAATCCGCACGCCTGCCATTCGTGCTGCTTGCCTCAGGCTGGCTGCTGACCGTCTTCATACTCGCCGGCCCGGTGTGGGAACGCCAGCCTGAACCGGTCTGGCGCGCGCAATTGTCGCGTATTCTGATTCTCGATTTGTCGGCATCAATGGATGCGCGGGACCTGACGCCCTCGCGCCTCGAACGGGCGCGCTTTAAAATCAGCGACATTCTCGAGCGATCCCGCGAAGGCCGTAACGGTCTGGTTGTTTTTGCGGGCGAACCGCATGTTGTCACGCCGCTTACCGAAGACACGGCAACCATTCGCAATCTGATCACGGCACTGAGTACGGATATTATTCCCGCGCACGGCAGTTCCGCCGCGCCGGCATTGCAGATGGCAGGCGAACTGCTCAACCTGAAGGGTGTCGGACAGGGAGAACTGTTGCTCATCACCGACGGTATCGATGACCCTGCCGCTGCGCTTGCACAGGCGCGCCGGTTGCACGAACAGGGACATACCCTTGCCATCCTCGGTGTCGGCACGGATTTCGGCGGTGCGATCATGAATAACGGTGTTGCCGAAGTGACACGCTTCCATGCCGCCCCGCTGGAAGAAATCGCCCGCGCCGGTGGCGGCGCATTCAGCCGATTGACGGCTGACAATGCGGACTTGGAGCGCTTGCTGCCGGAAATCAGCGCAACGGACAATTTCGATCCGATCGAGAGCAGCGCGGGCGGCGTTACGCGCTGGGTGGAGTATGGTGTCTGGCTGATGCCGGTGGTATTACTGCTCGCCGCCGCGACATTCCGGCGCGGCTGGCTGCTTGGATTTGCCGTGGTCTTGATCACACCGCCACCGGCGCATGCTTTCGGCTGGAATGATTTATGGTTGCGCGCCGACCAGCAGGCGCACAACCATTTACAGCAGGGCGATGCGCAGACTGCCGCGCAGCAGTTTCGCGACCCCGGCTGGCGCGGCATGGCGCTGTATGAAGCCGGAGATTATGACGCCGCAGCGCAGGCATTTGCCGAATCCGGCACACTCGAAGCCCGCTATAATCGCGGCAACGCACTTGCCCGCGCCGGTGAGTTGCAGCAGGCCATCGCCGCCTACCGCGATGTGCTGCAACAAAACCCGCGCCATGAAGACGCCAAAGCCAATCTTGAATTGCTGGAAAAAATGTTACAGGATCAACAGCAACAGAACACCGATTCATCGCAATCGTCGCAAAATACCGATAACAGCGCTGCCGATCAGGAAAATAACGATGGCAATAACGCTGAGAACAAGTCGGAGCAACAGCAGGACATGACCGAGCCTGAAAACAATGATGATGTCGATAACGCCGACGATCATGACGCGCATCGGCAAACGCATGACCAGTCAACCGATACGCACGATAACGATGCCGATCAGCCCGACATGAATGATCGGCAACAGGAAAATACACTGACGCCGGAAAACACGATGATCGACGATGAAAGCGAACAGCAACGCAGCGAGGAAGACATCGCACTGGAGCAGTGGTTGCGGCAGATCCCCGAAGATCCTGCCGGTCTGCTGCGCCGTAAATTCATGCTGGAACACATGCAACGCAGACAACAATGAACAGAATCCGTTATTTTCTCGTCAGAACAGGACTGCTGTGCAGTCTGTGCCTGATCAACACACAGGCATGGGCAGCGTTGACCGCGCACCTTGATCGTCAGCGGATAACCGAAGGCGAAACCGTGCGCTTGACCATCGAAGCCGCCGGACAGATTGCCGCCATGCCGGATACCCGCGCGCTGCATCAGGATTTCGAAGTGACCGGCGCCATGAGCGGCAGTCGCGTCAATATCGTCAACGGCAAAATGGATTCGCGCACTACCTGGACAATCTCACTGATTCCGCTGCGCAGCGGGGAACTCACCATTCCGCCACTCAAAATCGATAGTGAATACACACCCGAACTGAAACTACAGGTCATCGAAGCGTCAGCCGGAACGGATACGGATGCAGCCGCACCGATTTTCATTGAAACCGAAGTCGATAAAACCGACCCTTACGTACAAGGCATGGTGCGCTACACGCAACGGGTTTTTCTGGCTGTCAGTCTCGCGCAGGGGAGTCTGAGTGAGCCGGAACACGAAAACGCACTGGTACAGAAGCTTGGAGAAGACCGCGAGTATGTCGCCCAGCGCAACGACAGATCTTACACCGTCATTGAACGCCAGTTCGCCATTTTTCCGCAGGCCAGCGGCTCCATGGTGATTCCCGCGCCGGTACTGAATGCACAGATTCCGCAGAGCAGCAACCGCAGCAGCCCATTCTTCGATCGTCTGTTTACCAATACCCGGCCTGTCCGGCTGCGCGGAGAAGCAATCACACTCGAGGTGCGGCAGCGTCCCGATCAAAGCAAATCCTCATATTGGTTGCCAGCGGAGTCGGTTACGCTGCGCGAAACATGGCAACCGGAAAACACCAGCGTCAACTTCGGCGACCCGGTCACTCGCTCGATTACCATTGAAGCGCTGGGCGTAGCTGGCGAACAATTGCCCGAACCGAAGTTTTCTGACCAGGAAGGTTTCAAAGTCTACCCTGACCGCGCGCAGTCGAGCACGCAACACCTGCCCGACAATGTTCAGGGTGAAAAAACACTGCGCCTCGCCTATATGCCGACACAGCCCGGCAAACATATTCTGCCGGCATTTGCCATACACTGGTGGGATACCACGACAGACAGCGCCCGGACAGCAACCTTGCCGGAACGCACCATCGAAGTCCTGCCCGGGGCGGATCAGCAAAACAACACGACCATGCCTGGACAGAATTTCGTCGATCCGAACGAAACAGGGGGCATGCCACAGACCCGGCAAAACTTGTCCTCGGCGCCGCTTTTCCAGGCTGAGCGTTCGACAACCACTGCCGCTGGACAGGCAATCGGACATACCGGCTGGTTCTGGGCCACCTGGCTGTTTGCCGCATTATGGCTGATGACATTGGGCATACTATGGCGCAAGCGCCATGACGCCCGGCAATCCGCTGCGGAAACAAAAACATCCCCTGTCGAACCGCTGAACGCCCGGGAAGCGCGGAAACGTTTTCTTACCGCCTGCCGGAATAATAATCCACGGGATGCGCGTTACTGCCTGCTCAAATGGGCAGCCGTTCACTGGCCCGATGCGCCACCCAAGGGGTTGGATGAGCTCGCGCTGAGGCTCAGCAATCCGGCTGCGCGCAAAGCATTGAGACAGCTGGATCGTGTTTTGTATCAGCACACCGAGGAAAACTGGAGTGGCAACGAACTTGACAAATTGATCGCTCAATTGCCGGAGCACGATCAGCAATCAAAAGCCATCGCCAGCAAACATGTCTTGCCTGATCTATACTCCTGACAGGACAAATTCCGAATCGGTAACCTCACACACCACGCTCACTACATGCGTATTATTAGCAATCGGTTATTTGAATCATGGCCATTATGAACAGAATTCTTTGTGCAGCTTTCTTCTTATGGATCGTGGCTGTTCCAGCTTCAGCCAGTCAAAATGACATCCGCCCGGGATTATGGGAAGTGACGACCACTTCCGATCTGTTGAATCTGGTGCCGCATATTCCGCCGGACACGATGCAACAGATCACTGATCTCGCCAGACAATACGGACTGGTAATGCCGAACATCCAGAATAAGTCGGCCATATCCCATGTCTGCATCACACCGGCAATGGCGGCGCAGGAAATTCCAACTTATTTCTACGACGGCCAGTCGGGTTGTTCGATTAAAAATGCCAGGCGCAGCGGGAATCGTTTTCAAATCGAATTATTTTGCGACAACGCTCAGTTTCAAGGCAACGGAACGGCAGAGGGCGTTTTTACCAGTCCTGAGGATTTTTCCGGACATACCGAGTTCGACAGCGTAGTCATGGGAAATCCCGTTTACGCCACCGCCGAAACGCGTGGACGGTGGGTGGGCGAGAAATGCGCTGTTACACAACCGGCAACCCGGCCTTCCACGTTACCGCGAATTTTTCCAGCGCAGTAAACCGGGTAGCCGGTGAATCACTACAGGGTAATGGGTTGGTCGCGCAATACAACAGGTTGTGGTCAACTATTTTTTACTGATGCATTCATGCACTCACCCAACGCTTATTTTCTCGGCGTCAACTGCTGATCCGGCTCCTGACCGCATCGCCACATCTTCAATTTCATGCAGCGGACAAGGTCTGGCAATACCAAATCCCTGCGCATAATGGATTCCAATCTCATTCAATTTTGCCAGTGTCTCCCTGGTTTCGACAAGTTCCGCTATTGTCTTGATGGACAACCTGCGCGCAATCTGATTAATTCCTTTGAGCCGTGTCATATCCTCATCATCGTGCAACATATTGCAGATAATACTGCCATCGATTTTCAGGTGATCAAATTTCATTTGTTTGAGTAAGTCCATAGAGACTGCACTCTGGCCGAAACCGCACAAAGTGACCAGACAGCCGATTTTCCGAATCGCATCGATGAAAGAAATCGCATCTTCTGAATAGGAATGTGCATCGTTTTCCTCAATTTCGAAGCATAATTTCGAAGCAGTCAACTGTGTTTTCTTTAATTTTTCTTCAAGGAAGGTAATGAATTTTTTGTCGCGCAGCGTATCCTTGGCGATATTCAGGCAAAAAAAGGATCTTTCTTCCTGGCAGTGCTTCGCAATCCAGTCGATGACATACCCTGTCACCCAACTATCCAGCTGCGGCATCAACCCAAACTGGTCGACCAGAGGAAGGAATGAGCCTGGGGGCATAAGATTATTTTCCTCTTCCAGCATGCGAATCAAAATTTCATACTGAATTGGCAACAAAGCGTTCTTATCGACGGGAACAATTTTTTGACAGTAGACATTGAACTTCCCGCTATCGATAGCCTGAGCAATCCGCGAAGCTGTTATGGAATCTCTCGAATCGCTTTCATTTGGCGGGATATTCTGACTAACCGACATGAGATTGTGAGGCTCTGTCAGGGTTTGTTGACTCTTTCTCGACACGACAAGATGCTTTTCCTGTGCTCGTGGCGTGTGCAGTGTATAAAAACCTGCGATCCTTCCTTTATTATCCAGGTGTGGTATATATTGTTCGATAAAAATATAGGGAAAACCTTTTGTTGATTTCAGAATGCGCTCCTCGTGAACCGTTTTACCGGACAAAATAGCGTCAATGTGCTCAGAAATACTGGCAGTGAATTCCTTACCGGCAAACTCCGACAGCAGCAAACCATCTATTTTGTCCGGTGTCAGTCCAAACCATTTACGAAAAAGGCTATTGTGATAGCGGCAGCGTTGCTCTGTATTAAAATAAGCCAGCATGACAGGTATATTCTCGTCTACATACTGGGACTTCACCTTGCTTTCAGCCGTAGTTTTTTCCGCCCATAAGCGATGTTTGATTTCATTAGTCAGTCTTTCCTTGCTGGCTGTCAACTGTTCAGAATAATTTCTGATTAGCTTATTTGCATGAACCAGCTGACCCAACAGAATCAAAATGACAGAAAACAGGCCAATCCACAGCATGACGATCCAGTGGCCCGCGGTATCTTCAAAAAAGAGATCAATTAACAATAAAAACGTTGCTAACACTAATGCAACGCCGGCTGAAATATAAAACTTTATTGAATTAATCATGGATTTTTAATGATCAGCATCTTTGTTGTCGAGGAAAACCGGATAATTTGTTTTATGGTTTATCGGCATAAAAAGACAAAGGTTTTATAGTCGACCAGAATTTCCATAGACTTGAGGGTTTAACGAAAAAATCGTGACTGAACTTTTCGTTGACGCTTGAAATCCTGACCGAATGAATTCGATTGTTTTTTAAGGCTGTATAAAGCGGTAAAAACCAATCCTTCTCGAGTTTTTTTAAATTTTCGCGCCACTGATAGGCATCGTTATATTTCTCGTTATTCAGCAAGTCATCAAGAACAATCAGCTGATTCTCAGTGCTACTGTCTACCTGCCGCAGCCATGATTCTGCGGTATCGGGTGATTTCCGGTGATTTATGCCACACAACAGCGTCAATGCCCGCGCAAAATCATCGTTGCTCCACACTGTGGAATACGGAGAAGATGCGGATTGCGGCAAAAATCCGCCTCCCCAGAACCATAAACTGTTAATGGCCAATTCATCTCGAGCAGCGCGTTCCTGATTAAGTGGGTGATCATGCAATAACATCTGGATCTCATTGATGATTTTATGCCAAACGCCAGCATCTTTACCGGTTGGCATCAGATAATTGATATTGTTGCAGGTAGCCGCATTCAGGGTTTGTGTATGCAGTTCGGGAGGGCAGGATAATCGTATGTACCAGCGGTAAGGATTCAACGGCAGCACGGTTATATTGTCCTGAGCCAGAATCTGATTAATCGCCTCAGAAAATTTCAGCGCTTCTTCCGGCGTAATCTGAAACATAAAGCGATCGGCCAGCATAATGTGATTCTGCTCAATGCGCAAATGCACCGGATCAGCGCGCAGCCAGTAATCCTGACTGGAATCCGTACATTGTCCGGAGGAATCCATACGCTGCATAATCGACGCCACGGGCCAGTCGCACTGCTTCTCAATATTAAATGCTTTGCAGAGCCAGGCATTCATGTCATTTACGGAAGATTTTGCGGCCCTGCCTTTAGCCAGTAAAGCCGCCAGCGCAGGTGTCGACAAATCCTGATAAATTTCCGGGAAAGTGGTATCAGACCAGAACAATGCGGGTATAAAAAGATGTAGATTCATTGAAATAATTACTGAATTCCTATTTTGTTTATTAATCTTATTTACCCAGTCTGAAACTTAAAACTTGTGTCAGTTCCATAACATATTCCATCCATAACGATTTCGAACTGTTTTATCGGTGACAAGCAAGCCTGATTGTATGCATCCATGCACTATCTTATTGAAAGAAAATAAAATAGTCAGAATCAACACTTAATTTCTCGATGACTGGGTTGAGCGCTTACGCTAGCTGAAACAAATCGAGTAAACAGATACTACAATTTTTTTGTAGAAAAATTTTCAACACTGCGAATCAAGTGAACAGCGCGTTTCGAGAATAAGAAAGTGAAAAAGGCTTAATTCATCGATTTGAGAAGCGTGGCACCGGAATACCATTTGGGAAATTTTACAGGAACCGAGGAAAATAGCCCATATTTCATGCAGTTATCACGGAACACGCGCATCATCCCGCAAATAATCGCATTTCTAATAGTCCGGGCGACTCATTGCGTATTCATTCAAACAATCGTTTTCTATTCATCGGTCACATTCAGCCGACAAGGAGAACATCATGACGTTAAAGTCTATTCGGCGTAGAAGCAAACAATTTGTTCAGTACATATTGGCGTTCCTGGTTTTTGCTTTCTCAGGCTTTGCTGCGATGGCGGAATTGGGGGATCACAATATTCCAGCGGAAACTCAAATTCAGCCGCCTACAAGATTTTTATGGACCAGAAATAATCTCGAAACCCGCGGTTATTCAGAAGAGCAGGTTGCATCTGCTGTTTCATCCGGGTGGGTCTTTTATTCTTCCTATCAAGCAGCTTTAGAATCATTAAGGCAGACAGTATGTATGGAAAATGGCGGGCCCTGGTTATGTCATGCTATCGAGGAATATCCATATTACCCGGGTTACGATGGATGGATCTGGAGTTATAGATTTTGCCGGCCGTACGAACCCAATTACTGTGGCTGGCAGGCATCGTCGCGTATCGGCATCTGCCCGGGGGATTTAATCGGCTATCGAATTAAGGATGTTTATGATGTTGATCGATATGGCTACATTGCCTGTCCAGTCCCTGCATACCCCGATGGTGAAAAAGATCTGGCCAAACCGGAAGAATGTGGAGAAAGAACACCGCATCCAGTCCATATTGCGCTTGGCCGCAAAGAATTAACCATTCCTGTCTATAGCACGGGGAACAGTGTATTTCCAATTGAATTTCAGCTTTTTTATCAGCATAACGACAGGAAAAGATCAGGTGTAACCTGGCGCCACTCCTACTACAAGTCTATCGTCGTCGACGGTCAGGATGTTCCAAGCAGCGCAAGAGTTTATCGCGGCAGAGGCGCTTTACTGTTCAACAAAGATCAGGCAACCGGTGAATGGCGGGGTGATAGCGATATCAATGATACGCTGACCGAACTGATCGATGAAAACAACCAGCGCACCGGCTGGGTTTACGTTGACCGGTTCAATGACAGAATTGAACGTTACGATGCGGCTGGAAAACTCGTTTCAGTTGAAGATCGCAGTGGATTGACGCATACGCTCTCCTATAACACCCATGGCAATCTCGTCAGTGTTACCGATTCTTTTGGGCGGCAACTCCAGTTCACGCATGATATTCAGGGCAATTTCGCTGACCTGATCGATCCATCAGGCAGCATTCATCAGCTCAACTATGAATCCACCGGCAATCTGACCAGCATTCGTTATCCCGACGGCAATACACGAATCTATCATTACAACGAGCCTGCCTATACCAGCGGCATCAACCTGCCGCATGCATTGACCGGCATCACCGACGAGAACGGCGTTCGTTATGCGACGGTTACTTACGACACGAAAGGCCGGGCGATCATGACCGAGCATGCCGGCGGCGTCGATCGTTACCAGATCAGCTACAGCGGAGACGGCACGGCATCCGCATCGACAACGACAGTGACCGATCCGCTCGGCAGTCAGTACACGCATAACTTTCAAACGATTCTGGGCATGGCAAAGCGTGTCGGCCAATCGCAGCCCGCGGGATCGGGTTGCAGCGCAGCATCTTCAGCAACAACCTACGATAGCAATGGCAATGTCGCCAGCCGCGCCGATTTTAACGGCAACAAGACCTGTTACGCCTATGACCTGAACCGCAATCTCGAAATTGCGCGGGTTGAAGGTTTGTCTTCCGGCAGCAGTTGCCCGTCCG
>WBZL01004689.1_pt1 | contig 11639 bp, 7 predicted proteins | sample 5204291 | NCBI WGS metagenome assembly WBZL01 (sample SAMN12344345, study PRJNA552823) | activated sludge metagenome | biome: Activated sludge suspended growth; feature: Nitrification reactor; material: Wastewater; isolation source: activated sludge from nitrification reactor of wastewater treatment...
ATCGTTGCCAGACGGTTTACCTGCACATAGTCGAGAAACTGAAATGTGGCCGAGGCGTTAGCGGCGTCGGCGATGATGTACGTTTTTCCCGCAAAGCGGTCGGCGTACGGCACGACCGCCGGATAGCTCTCGCGGCCGGTTATCTCAAAATAGTCGCTGTCAAATTTCCTGTACATTGCCTGCGGAACGCCGTTCATGACCGCGGCGAGGATGCCGTCGTCATACGTCCTGACGTACCGGGCGAGATCGGGCTGTGCCGCCACATTGCGGACCAGACGCCGGCTTTCGGCATACGGGCCGAGCTTTTTGTCCGCAAGGTATCTCGCAATTTCAAAGCCCGGATCCATATCGCCGCCGCCGTTGCCGCGGACATCGATGATCAGGTTCCTGACGTTCCTTGCCCGCAGCTCGGCAAACGCGTTTGCCAGAAACTCTTTGAATTTTATGGTCTTGAGCCGCCAGGTGATAAAGTTGTCGATCTTCAGATAGCCGGTCGCGCCGTCCCGGATCTCAAATCGCCAGCCGTCGTCAAAGCTCGGCGGCGGGCCGTAACGCCGAGCCATCTCCTCGGTCCGCTCGGCCTTGGTCATAGCGAGCACGGCAAACATTGTCGGCTTTTTGGTGGCGTGGTCAACCGCTTCGATCTCGTAGGCGCCGTCCTGGAGCGGAAACATCAGCGGATAGTACATATCAAAAAGCGCGTACTTTTCGGCCTCACCGCGGGCAAGTCCGATCGAATCTATACGGTGTCCGAGCGTACTTGTGCCGTCGCCGCGGGTCACCGTTAGGAGCCGGGCGATCACCTCGCTCACGGCAACGCCGTTGATACGTGTTATCTCGCTTCCCGCGGCTATTTTCTTCGACGAGGCATTGGCCGTGATGATCATCCGTCCGTCAACGATCTGAAAATAGAACGGCAGATAGGTTCGCGCTTCGAATAGCCTCGCCCGAACTTTTGCATCCTGATTTAGCGGATTGGCGTAGGTGTGGCCGCAACCGAGTTTGCTCAGCACCTGCGCGACCATTACCAGAAATTCGCCTTCGCTCGCCGGTGCGGCCAATTTCGCATCGAGCATGGCAAACTCGCGATCGAGGGCGGCGGGCGTGAGGTATCGGTAAACGCCCGGGTGCAGCGTCGTCAGTGCCCGCCGCAGTACGTCCGCGTCCGCTTTCATCTTCTCGGGCGACAGTATCGCCGGGGCCGCGTCGACGGCCGAGCGTTTGAGGGTGTAAACGTTGCGAAACGTCCACGGCGACCGCGTTTCTTTCAGTATCGTCAGCGTGTCCCCAGTGTAAGTGATCGTTTTGCGGGTCGGTTCGACCGTGTTGCCGTCCTGGGCGGCCCCGATCATGACGATCTTGCCGTCGGCGGCGGACTCGATCGAATATTGCGTGCCGTCGTCAGTAAACTTGCCCGCGGCGGTGTCGATCGCCTCGGTGCTCTTGGAACGGTAGATCTTGCCGAAATCATCGTATATGGTCGAGACCGTGGCCGACCGCCCGTCGGCTGACGGTTCGATCGTGATGATCGTTTTCATCGTGACTCGCTCGTTCGACGTATAGTCGCGATATTCGAGCGTGCCCTGCCAGCGGCCGGCCGCCGCCTGAAAGAATGTTTCGGTCTGGGCCGAGATATTAATTGTAAGAATGACTATCGCGGCTGCCGCCGCCCCAAGTATTTTCTGCATTTGTTTCCCCTTAAAGATCGGTTTGTGTAAAGCTGACCCGAGATTAAACTTTGCGCAGATCGGCAATCGCCTCAAATTACGATCTGAGCCGATATTGTTGTGATTTGAGTCGTAAATTTTGATCTGAGACTATCCGGCGGTGAGATCTTCCTGATATTCCCTGGGCGTGCGGCCGGTAAATTTCTTAAAGGCGCGGTTAAATGTCGCTTTTGAATTAAAGCCGCTCTCGAGAGCGATGGCGAGCATCGTTTCGTCGTCCGTCGCCCTCAGTCTGGACTTGACCTCGTTGATCCGATATTCGTTGATAAAATCGTTAAAGTTCTTTTCAAAACCCTTGTTGATCAGGTGTGAGAGCACGGTCGAATTGACGCCGACCGCCCTTGTCAGGTCAGTAAGCGTGAGCGACGGGTCGAGGTACGGCCGCTCGTCACTCATCACTGCCAGCAATCGTGACCTGAGGCGAGCCATTTCAGCGTCAGAGAGCAGTTGACGTCGCGGTTCGTCAGCGGCGTCGGGCTCCTCGGCAAATGTCAGCTCGATCGTCCTCGAGCGCAGATAACCGGCGACCGCCAGATAGTACGTCCCGAGAGCCAGCACGATCTCAAAGTAGAAATATTGGATGTACGAGAGCCTGACCACAAAGCTGTTGGCAAAGTCGAACAGGGCACCGAGCACGACGACCGAGGTGAACAGATAGAGGAAATTCCGCAGCCAATCGAACTTGATCTTTTCCGTGTCCGAAAAGTTCGCGTCCAGCCACACGCGGTATTTGCGGTAGTGACGGATCGCCAGATAGAGAAACGTGAGATTCCACACCGCTTCGGTGACAAAAATGGCCGCCCCGAAAGCGTCGCCGTAATTATCGTCAAACCACGATTTCCACTCCACGCTGTGGCCGAACAGAAACAGGCGGTACGCCAGATATACAGTCGTCGGCACGAAGAGCAGCAGGTCGCGACGCGTAAGACGGTGGCGCGAATCGGTCAGGTTCACCGTATAGAACCAAACACACAGGCCGTAACTATAGGCGATCGAAAACGGAAAGTACGTCAGCCACTGATTGTTGTCGTAAACGTTGGCAAACCCGATGAGCGGCGTGATCAGGCTCGAACAAAGCAGCACGATCAGCACCGCCAGCCAAAGGTCCGCGCGTGACCGCTGCCGCACTCCGCGGATGGTCAGCAGGCCGGCAAATATTAGCCCCTGCAGGATGCAGATAAATACCAGAATGCTTCTGAAATTGAAGAAATCTATTTCCACTGTTCGCGGCGGCCGTCCCAACCATTTTACTTCGTTGAAATTCTAAACGAAGTTTCACGTTCCCGCGAAAAGCACGGCGCCCGGCGCGCGTCCTGACAATCGCGGACAACAAACGTATAATGGCTTTTTATAGTCAGCACGGAGTAACCCGCTTGAATCACGAAACTATCATCATCCTCGATTTTGGGTCGCAATATACACAGCTCATCGCCCGCCGCGTGCGCGAGCAGGGCGTCTATTGCGAGATCCATCCGTTTCACCTGTCAGCCGAGGCGATCATGGCCAAACGCCCGAAGGGCGTGATACTGTCGGGCGGCCCGTCGAGCGTGACCGACGCTGACGCGCCGCGGGTGGCGGCCGATTTTTATGACCGCATCGATGTCCCGATACTCGGCATCTGTTACGGTATGCAGCTCGTCGCCGTCGACCTCGGCGGAGCGAGCGAGCCGGCGGCGAGACGCGAGTACGGCGCCGCGACGCTCAAGGTGCTGAGCGGCAGGACCGCGTTGTTCAACGAACTTCCCTTCGAGCTCGACGTTTGGATGAGCCACGGTGACCATGTCACCAAACTGCCAGGCGGATTTACGACGACAGCGACGACCGGCGATGTGATCACGGCCATCGAGAACGACGAACGCTCGATCTACTGCGTGCAGTTTCACCCCGAGGTATCGCACACGCCGCTTGGCAAAGAGATACTTCGCAATTTTGTCTTCAACGTCTGCGGCTGCAAGGGCGACTGGACACCGGCACAGTTTATCAAGGAGGAGATCGAGCGGATCCGCGAGATCGTCGGCCCCTCGGGCAATGTCGTCTGCGGCCTTTCGGGCGGCGTCGACTCGACCGTCGCGGCCGTGCTCGTCCATGAGGCGATCGGCGAACGCCAGACCTGCATTTTCGTCAACAGCGGCCTGCTCCGCGCCGATGAGTTTGAAAACACGCTCGAGATGTACAAGGACAATCTGCATCTCAACGTCGTCGGTGTCGACGCGTCGGCTGAGTTTTACGCGGCACTCGACGGTGTTTCGGACCCCGAGCTAAAGCGCAAGGCGATCGGGCGCACCTTCATCGAAACCTTTGACCTCGAGGCAAAACGCATCGGCGACGTCAAATTTCTCGTCCAGGGCACGCTCTATCCCGACGTCATCGAGTCGGTCTCGATCCGCGGCTCGTCGGTCACGATCAAAACGCATCACAATGTCGGCGGCCTGCCCGAAAAGATGAACCTCAAGCTCATCGAGCCGCTTCGCGAGCTGTTTAAGGACGAAGTCAGGTTGATCGGCAGGGATCTCGGCATTCCGGCGCGTCTCATCGAGCGGCACCCTTTCCCCGGCCCGGGACTCGCCGTCCGGATCCTCGGCGACATCACCACCGAAAAGGTCGAACTGCTGCAAAAGGCCGACCGCATCTTTATCGAGGAACTGCATAATTTTGGCGTCTATAATGACGTGTGGCAGGCGTTTGCCGTGCTACTGCCGATCCAATCGGTCGGCGTGATGGGCGATTTTCGCACCTACGAGCGGACCGTCGCCCTGCGCGCTGTCACCTCGACCGACGGCATGACGGCCGATTGGGCGCGTATCTCGCACGACCTGCTCGCAAAGGTGTCGTCCCGCATCACCAGCGAGATCCGCGGCATCAACCGCGTCGTTTACGACATCACCTCAAAACCGCCGGGAACGATCGAGTGGGAATGACCCGAACCACAGGCGGATGACGGCGATATACTGAGTATCTGCGTCATCCGCTTTTTTTACCGCCGCCGCCGTTGGACACACCCGTAAATCCCGAATAATATTGGAAAGTCTTTTCTTTACCTTAAAATTCGGAGTCATCTAAATGACCAACTTCAACTGGCTTCTGGACGGAAGCATTGTCGGGCTTTATCTGCTCGTGACAATGGCGGCGGGCCTTTACGTGCGTAAGTACGTGGGCAAGGTCGACGATTTTCTGGTCGCGGGCCGCGAGATGAACGTCTATCTCGGTATCGCCTCGCTCGCGGCGACCGAGTTTGGCATCGTCACCTGTATGTACACGGCCGAGGCCGGTTATAAATACGGTTTTGCCGGTGCGACGCCCGGCCTGGCGATGGCGGCGTCGATGCTTATCATCGGCTACACGGGTTTCTGCATCAAGCCGCTGCGCGATTCGGGCGTGATAACCATTCCGCAGTTGATCGAGCAAAAGTTCGGCCCGCGTGTCCGCTGGGCGGCCGGCGTGGTGATCGTGCTCGGCGGCCTGCTGAACATGGGCGTCTTTCTTCGGATCGGCGGACAGTTTCTGGTCACGATCGTCGGGCTGAAAGTAACGTCGTTTAACCTTTTCGGCTTTCAGATCGGCTACCTCGAGGCGATGATGACCGTCCTGCTCATCGGTGTCGCGACGTACACGATCCTTGGCGGTATGCTGTCGGTGCTGATCACCGATTTTCTGCAGTTTATCGTGATGAGCGTGGGCCTGATCGCGGTCACCGTGCTCGTGCTGGTCAACGTCGGCTGGGAAAAGATAGTGACGACGGTCGAGACCAATTACGGTGCCGGCGGCTTTAACCCCTTTATCCACCCCGATCTCGGGTGGCAGTACGTCGTCTTTCAGATACTGCTCAACTTTGCCGCTGTGCTCACCTGGCAGACCACGATCGCCCGTGTGCTCGCCGCCAAGGATTCGCGCACCGGACAGCAGATCTATATGCGGACGAGTTTCTTTTTCGTCTGCCGATTTTTGATCCCGGGCATCTGGGGCATCGCCGCACTGGCGACGCTCGGCAAGATGACCAATTCGCTCGACGCGATGCCGACTTTTCTCGCGACATTTGTACCGATCGGGCTGATGGGACTGTGCATCGCGGCGATGCTCGCGGCCGATATGTCGACCGACTCAAGCTATATGCTCTCATGGGGCAGCGTGATCTATAACGACATCATGGCGCCGTTTCGCAAGACGCCGTGGTCCGAGAAAAAAGGCATTTTCGTCAATCGCACGATCGTCGCGGCGATCGGCGTCTTTCTGCTCTTTTACGGGCTCTGGTATCCGCTGGAGGGCGACGTCTGGACCTATCTGGGCATAACGGGGACGATCTATCTCGCCTGCATATCGGTCCTCCTGATCTCGAGCTGTTACTGGAAACGGGCAAACAGCTGGGGAGCGACCGCAGCGATCATCGTGTCGGCGCTCATACCCGCGACGTTCCTCGTGCTCGAAAAAACGCCCTCGACCATGGCTCTTGCCAAGGCGGTCGGGCCGTATTATTCAGGCATTGCCGCCTATGCCGGGGCGGCCGCGGCGATGGTCATCTTCTCGCTGCTTAAACCAAAAGGAGGACAGGAAGCATGAGGTATTTTTGGTTGATCCTGACGGTGGCCGCGGTAGTTTGGTACACGTTTGTTACGGCGTATGTCGCATTCAAGGGCGTGACCGACATCCGGGAAATGCTCAAGAAACTAGCCGACAAGAAGTGATCCGGGCACCTCGGCCCGTGACGGCCGGGTGACGAAAAAGTCGCTCGCCGCCGTGTGTTCGGGGTATCGCCCGAGATAATGGCGCCGCCATTCACGGCAAAAGCGGTCGGCGTCGCGCGTCGGCACCAGAGCGTAAACGCTGCCGCCAAACCCCGCACCGAATGCCGAAGCCGCAACCGCCCCGATCTCGCGGGCCGCAGCCTGCAAAAACACGGTTTCCGGCACCTGATTGCCGAGCAGTTGTTCGGCATTTTTTTGCGAGCGGTCGATAAGTTCGCCGATCCGCCCGAAACTTCCCTCGGCGAGGTGCCCGGCCGCAGCCGGGATCATCTCGTAATTTTCCGCGTAGAACTGATCTATCCGGTTCACCATTTCGGCAGCCGAAAAGCCCGATATCCCGCCGCCCGCCGCCGCCCGCACAGCATCTATTCCATGTTCGTCGATCAGGCCGCGGAGCGAGGTTTCGCCGCCGAATGACGCCGTGAGTTCCCTGACCATTCGCGAGACGCGGTTGTAGCGTTCGCGTGCGTCGCCCGTCTTTTCGGCGATCACGCCGCTCGCGGCGACAACGAACGACATTTCCGCCGGGAACGCGAACTCGGCCTCGGGCCTGAGCGGTGCAAACGAGAACATGCTCAACATATCGCGGCGGCCGAGCACGATCGCGGCGTGATCCTGGCTGCCGCCAAACGTGCCGACGCCCTCGGCACCCGCGAGCGAGCGAAAGTCGCTGCCGTTCTCGATGCACCCGAGGTACTCGGCGAGCTCGGCACCGCCGCTCAAGACCTGCCTGAAAGTGTCTGTCCTGTTCAGCCCGTTGACCGACGCCAACGCGGCGAACACCATTATCATCATCGCGCTCGAGCTCGAAAGCCCGGCCGCCTTTGGCAGGTCGCTCGTAAACCGGATCGTCGCCCCGCGTGTCATCGCTTCGGGAAAATTGCGGGTCAGGCGCCGTGCCGTTTCGAACGCGTAGTTGCCCCAATGGCCGGCCGCGGGCCGCTGGCCGCCGTTCAGTTCGAACGAGACCGTGTGGCCGGTGTCGAGGCTCTCGACCTCAAGCGTGCGGTCATCTCGTTTCTCGATCGCCGCCCGAAAGCCGCGGTCGATGGCGCAGACGATGCTCCGGCCGCCGCAATAGTCGGTGTGCTTGCCTAGAAACTCGATCCTGCCCGGAATGAATATTTCCATCAGTTAAAGAGTATTGCCGGCCGCCAGCAAACGCGACACCGCCTCGATGTCTGAGCGCGACGACAGGTCGAGCACGCCCTCATCCGACCTTATCGCCGCAAAACTGACTTCCATCTCGTCGATGAGGTACTGGACCGCCGCCGTGATCTCATACTCGCCCCGCACCGACGGTGCGATCGACCGACAGGCATTAAATATCGCCTGCGGCATCAGCCATGCGTTCATCGACACCGCCGAATCGGCATCGACGATCTCGGGCTTTTCGGCGATGCTCCGGACCATGCCGCGGGCGTCGATCTCGACCGTCGCAAATTTTGCGATACGGTCGGGCGCGATATTGCTTCGCTCGACGAGTCCCTCGCGGCTGAAAGCGATCATCGCCGGCCGGCCGCTTGCACGCAGCCGCCTGAGGCTGTCGACCGGATACAGATTGTCCGAATTAACGACCAGAAACAGCTCATCGCCAACGCGTTCGGCAGCCGCGAGCACGGCGTCGGCCGTGCCTTTGGCCTCGGCCTGCTCGGCAAAGTCGATCGCCAAACCGCGCTCTTTGCAAAAGTCGCGTATCGCCGTATGTTCCGGCCCTATGACCAGACAAACGTCGGTAAAGCCGGCCGACGCGAGATTCTCGACGATCAACTCGAGCAATGTCTTTCCGCCGGCGACCGGGATCAGGGCCTTGATGCCCGCATCGGCAAATCGCTGCTGTTCGGCGGTCAGTACCGTACCGGCGGCGGCACGCATCCGCGTCCCGAGGCCGCGGGCCAGTATCACTGCTTTTTTTGGTATTGATGCCACGATCTCTGCGAGGTGTCGGCGGTCCCGATCCTGTATATCGTACGTTATCAGATATCGGCGTTCAAACCGCGATCTTCCGCGACAAATACTCGAAAATTGAAACTTTCGGACGTGCCCGGTGGTAATATTGTCTTCAGGCCCCAAATAAATATATGAATTCTATTAGACGTTGCGTTCCGTTCGCTTTCCTGCTCGTTTTGATCGTCGGCGTGCAGGCCGGCCTTGCCCAAAAAGGCAAGCTCGATGTCACCTACACCGTTGCCCTTAACGATGTCGCCAGCCAGCAGTTTCATGTCACGACCGATATCAAGAATATCGATCAGCCCAGGCTCGACCTCGCTCTGCCGACATGGGCTCCCGGTTGGTACACGGTCGAGAATTATTACAAGAACGTGCTCCGTTTTCGTATCACGGACGCCGCCGGCAAGGTCCTGCCGCTGCGTATGACGCGCAAACAGACGTGGAACGTCGATACCAAGGGGATCAAACAGATCCGCGTCGAATATGACTATAGCGCGACCGTCCTCGGGCTAAATCAGGCCAAGATCGCGACCGATTTTGCGTTTTTCACCGGTATTCAGCTCTTTCTCGAACCGCTCGGCCACCGCACCACGCCGAGCACCGTCAAATTTCAATTGCCCGGCGGTTGGAAGCTGATGTCCGCCCTCAAGGAAACGGCCGACCCGATGACCTTTACCGCCGCCGATTACGACACTCTGGTCGACGCGCCGGCATTGATGGGCAATTTTGACGTCACGCAGTTTGAGGTCGAGGGCAAGCCGCACTATTTTGCGGCGTATCCGGCGGGCAAGTTCAACGCCGAAAAGTCTAAGAAGTTTACCGAACTGCTCGGCTCGACCATCAAGGCCCAGAGCGCGATCTTCGGCGGTCTGCCGTACGAAAAGTACGTCGCCTTTTACTTCTTTATGCCGGCACAGTCGAACGCCAGCGGTGCTCTCGAACACCTCAATTCGTATGTCGCTTTTGCTCCGGCCGGCGAACGCTCGACGCCCGAGGGCATCCTCGGCACGGGCTCGCACGAGTTCTTTCACCTTTGGAACGTCAAACGGATCCGACCGGCCGAGATGTGGCCGTACGACTATTCGCGTGAGAACGAAACGCCGCTGCTGTGGGTCTCAGAAGGATTCACCAATTATTACGGCATCATCGGCACGTACCGCGGCGGCGTGACCTCGCGGGAGAGCTTTCTGGCAAACGCCGCCGGTGCCGCGGCCGGCATCGAAAACACCGAGGCCCGAAAGTACATAGCACCGGCCAATTCGTCCGTCTCGACATGGGCGGGTTACGACACGCCGGTCGCCTTCGGCATATCGTATTACACGCAGGGCCAGAACCTCGCGTGCCTGCTCGACCTGTCGATACTCAATGACACCGACGGCAAATACCGCCTCGACGACGTCATGCGCGCGCTCTATAACGACCATTACAAAAAGGGACGCGGCTTTACGACCGACGACATGATCGCGATCATCAACCGTTTGACGGGCAAGAATTATCGCGAGTTCTATGACCGTTACGTGTTCGGCACCGATGTGCCCGACTATGACAAAATTTTCGGGTACGCGGGCTTTAAGCTGCAGCGGACCGTGCAGGCTTCGCCGGATTTCGGCTTTAACGTCAGGCCGCGTAACGGCGGATTTACGATCAACGGCATCGAGCCCAACGGCGCCGCCGACAAGGCCAAACTGCGGGTCGGCGACGTCATCACCAAGATCAACGGCGTTTCGCCTTTCGAAGCACCGTTCGGCACGTTTGCCGGCAAGGAGATAACGCTCACGGTCAACCGCGACGGCGCCGAGTCTGAGATGAAGATGACCGTCGGTTCGAGAGATTATACCGATTTCTCGCTGGCCGAAATGCCCGACGCCTCACCCAAACAGCGAGCCGTCCGCGACCAGTGGCTGAAACGATAGCGAGAGTTGGCGGCGGTCCGGGCCGTCAGGCCGCCCGCGCAAAATTTAGCTTCGATAACATTGTAGATAAAACTATGGTGAACAGACGTGAGTTTATTAAGGCCGGTGCCGCCGGTCTTGCGGCGGTCTCGCTGTTTAGGGACGCAAATGGCGAGTTGGCTTTCGGCCCGCTCGACGGTGAACCGTTTCCCGAGCTCGTCGAGGTGACGATCGCTGAGCTTCAGGCACAGTTGAAGTCCAAAAAGCTGACCTCACGCAAACTCACCGAGATGTATCTCGAACGCATCAAGCAGATCGATCAGAAAACGCGTTCGGTGCTCGAGATCAACCCCGACGCACTCGCCATCGCCGACCAGCTCGACAAAGAGCGTAATAAGGGCAAGGTCCGCTCGATGATGCACGGCATCCCGATCCTTATCAAGGACAATATCGACACCGCGGACAAGATGATGACGACCGCCGGTTCGCTCGCACTGGTCGGTGCACCGACGCCGAAACGTGACGCTTTTGTCGTCGAGCGCCTGCGCCGTGCCGGTGCCGTCATTCTCGGCAAGACCAACCTCTCAGAATGGGCCAATTTTCGCGGCAACCGCTCGATCAGCGGCTGGTCCGGCCGCGGCCAGCAGACGAATAACCCGTATTTTCTCGACCAAAATCCGTGCGGCTCGAGCTCGGGCTCGGGCGTTTCGGTCTCGGCCAATCTGGCCGCCGCGGCGGTCGGGACCGAGACCAACGGCTCGATCATCTGCCCCGCGAACACCAACGGCATCGTCGGCATCAAGCCCACGCTCGGCCTCATTTCCCGCAGCGGCATCATCCCGATCGCCCACACGCAGGACACCGCCGGCCCGATGGCGCGGACCGTCGCCGACGCCGCGATACTGCTCGGGGCGATGACCGGCCGCGACAAACAGGACGCCATTAACGCCGACGCCAACACTCACGCGGAAAAGGACTATACAAAGTTTCTCGATGCCGCCGGCCTCAAGGGAGCACGTCTCGGCGTCGCGATGCAGTTTACGACGCGGCCCGAGCTAAAGGCTTTCTTCCAGCCGTTTATCGACAAGATCCGCGACGCCGGAGCGACGCTTGTCGACGTCACTTTCACGCCTGATTACAGCAAGGTCAGTGACGACCGGCTCAATGTCCTGTTGTACGAATTTAAGGCCGACCTGAACAAGTACCTCGCCGCCCGCGGGGCAAAATACAGGTCGCTCGAGGACCTGATCAGGTTCAATGACGAGAATAAGGACGCCGAGCTAAAGCTCTTCGGCCAGGAGCTTTTCACACAGGCGCAAGCTAAGGGCGAT